>Ga0208462_1000200_pt1 | contig 78785 bp, 59 predicted proteins | sample AD_SCU001_MetaG_FD_184452 | JGI IMG/M metagenome (GOLD analysis project Ga0208462, IMG submission 184452) | Active sludge microbial communities of municipal wastewater-treating anaerobic digesters from China - AD_SCU001_MetaG (SPAdes) (version 2) | ecosystem: Engineered > Bioreactor > Anaerobic...
GTGAAATCTGTGCAATCTGCTCTGAAAATAGTCTCGCTGCCTGCATTATGCTTATCTGCGCGGTGATGCGTTGGGTAAAGAGTGAAGAGTAAAGAGTAAAGTTTGACGATAATCGCCAGGAGCGAACCCGTACCCCTGCCGCCCCCGCAGGCAATGTCCGCCGAATCGTAACACTGCTGTCAGCGGGCGTTGAATTGCTTCATCTACGACGATTCGCTCGGCACCTCGCCGACTTCCACGATCCATCTGTGCTAATCTGTGTGAAATCCGTGCAATCTGTGGTTTTGAAACTCTGCTGATCCACTCCGACAGTAATCAAGGCACCTGCACCATTTTCATTCTCCCGGGTGTGACGAAGGAACATGAGAGACTGTGGTTTTCCCCCTGAGCCGACCCCACCCCGCTCCGACGATAGCATGACACCCACACCATAACCGCCACAAGAACGAAGCCCATAACTTCAACCACGGCAAAGGATTAGCACTCCAGGTCATTGAGTGCTACCTTGCGTCGCATTGCCCGGTGTCGTATGTTTCGGTTTGTGAACCTTGAATCGTCGCATTGCACGATGAATAGTACGGCTCCACATATCGAACCCGAGCGGCCAACGCCCACACTGCACGAGCTCAACGAGCGCGAGCAGCAGGTGTTGCTGTACATCATCCGCCAGCACGTGCTCACGGCGCAACCCATCGGATCGCGCACACTCTCGAAAATCACCGACCTGAAACTGAGCTCCGCATCCATACGCAATGTGATGGCGGATCTCGAGGAGCGTGGACTGATCGGCCACCCGCACACTTCCGCGGGCCGTGTGCCCACCGACATGGGTTACCGCTATTACGTGGACAGCATGATGCAGGGCGCGGCACTGTCGCAGGACGAACGGGCCGCAATCGACGCGCAGTTCCAGGACGCAGTACCGGCGGGGCTGACCGAGTTGCTGCGCAGCAGTTCGCATCTGCTCAGCCGCATCACGCAACAACTCGCCGTGGTGGCGGCGCCGTCGCTGTCCAGCGCCGTGCTCGAGCGTGTGGAACTGGTGTCCGTGACCAGCGACAAACTCATGGTCATCATCTCCGTCCGTTCGGGGATCATCAAAACCATCATTCTGAACGTGCGCAGCGAAGTCAAACGCGAGCAGCTGGACAGTATCGCATCCCTGCTCAACGAACGTCTCGCCGGCCTCACCTTTCAGCAAATCCGCGAGTCCTTCGCCGACCGCCTTCGCGACAGCGAGGAACGCGACCGCGATATCATCCGCCTGTTCATCGATTCCTCGGACCGAATGTTCGCCGAGACCATGGACGCCGAGTCCGTCTGCATCGAAGGAATGAAAGGCATCACGCGGCAACCGGAGTTCGAGGACGCCCATCGTCTGCGCAACATCATCGAACTTGTGGAGAATCAGGATATCATCGTGCATGTGCTGCACACCGTCAGTCGCGAGCGGGCCTTGACCATTCGCATCGGACAGGAGTTGCAGGAAAGCAAATTGGCCGACTACAGCATCATCGCAGCGCCGTGGCGCGTGGGACAGCTCAATGGCACGGTGAGCATTGTGGGTCCCAAGCGCATGGACTACCCGCGCATGGCTGCCATTGTACAATATCTGGCACGCATGATTTCCACATGATGTTTATCCACCGTTCCGCTTATCGAGAGGATACCCATGTCTGAGCAGGATTATACCGAAGCACCACAGGATAGCACCTCCGGCGAGACTGCCGAGGTGAACGCGACCCCCGAGAGCAACGAGGCCACGCAGCGCGCAGAGACAGCCGAGCCGCGGCAAGAGATCGCAGCACTCAAAGATCAGCTGTTGCGTAAGGTCGCGGAGTTCGAGAACTTCAAGCGTCGGACGCGCGAGGAAAAGGATATACTCATCAAGTACGGCACGGAGGGATTGATCTACGATCTCCTGCCCGTGCTCGACGATTTCGAGCGCTCACTGCAAGCAGGACGCGAGCATCCCGACTTTGAGGTTTTCTACAAAGGCATCGAAATCATCAACGGCAAATTGCTGCGCACGCTGGAGCAGCGTGGCGTCAAAGCCGTCGACGCCAAGGGAAAGCCGTTCGACGTGGATTTCCACGACGCCCTGCTGCAAATTCCCACACCCGATGCCGAGCCCGGCACCGTGATCGATGTGATTGAAAAAGGATATATGCTCCACGACAAAGTCATTCGCCACGCCAAGGTCACCGTGGCCATCGACAGCGCCGATGCCAGCGCCTCCAGCGAGAAGGCGGACGCATGAAGCGCGACTACTACGAGGTGCTGGGCGTGGCCCGTCAGGCGAACGCCGATGAAATCAAAAGCGCCTATCGCAAGCTCGCCATGCAATTCCACCCGGATCGCAATCCGGGCGACAAGGAGGCCGAGGACAAATTCAAGGAAGCCGCCGAGGCGTACGAAGTACTGAGCAATCAGGACAAGCGGGCGCGCTATGACCGCTACGGCCACGACGGTCTGCGCGGCGGTGGCGCCGGACCGGGTTTCACGGATATCAACGACATCTTCAGCCACTTCGGTGATATTTTCGGCGGGAGTTTCGGCGGAAGCATTTTCGAGGAAATGTTCGGTGGCGGACGATCGCGTGGACGCGGCGGCAACCGTGGTCAGGCCGGATCGGATTTGAAAATCCAGCTCGCGCTCACCCTTGAGGAAATCGCCACCGGTGTCGAGAAAACGCTGAAAATCAAGCGTCAGGTGGCCTGCGAAACCTGCAACGGTTCAGGTGCCAAAGCGGGGACATCGCTGGAGGAATGCCGCGTCTGTCACGGCACGGGCGAATTGCGCCAGGTGTCGCGCTCCATGTTCGGTCAGTTCGTCAACATCGTGCCCTGCACCAACTGTGGCGGCGAGGGACGCGTCGTGAAAGAACCGTGCATGACCTGTCACGGCGACGGCCGCGTCCAGGGAGAAAAGACGATTTCGGTGAAAGTCCCGGCTGGTGTGAGCGAGGGGAATTACATTCCCATGCATGGTCAGGGCAACGCCGGACGCAAGGGCGGTCCGGCGGGCGATCTCATCGTCTACATACGCGAAAGCGAACATGCGGAATTCGTGCGCCACGACGACGATGTGCTCTACGATCTGGTGATCAGTTTTCCTGATGCGGTGCTGGGCACGGATGTGGAGGTTCCCACACTCACGGGTCGCGCCCGCCTGAAAATTGAAGCGGGCACCGCATCCGGAACGCTCTTGCGCATGCGCGACAAGGGCATTCCGCATCTCAACAGCAGCGGACGCGGCGATCAATTGGTACGCGTGCATGTGTATGTTCCCAAACGCGTCGGAGCGCGGGAGAAAGAATTGCTCCGGCAACTGAATGACATGGACACTTTTCACTCGGGAGAAAGCACGGAAGAAAAGCGCAGTTTTTTCGGCAAGCTGTTCGACTCTTTTTCCTGAAAATCGACCCGGTTTTTATTCTTGACGCTTCTCCCTATTTTTGGGAGATGCCTTGAGCGCGTCGCATGGAGATCCTATGTGGAACACGATTGTAGCACTCGCCCATCGCATCGGCTTCACGCGGAACGAGGCCGCCGTCATCCTCTTTCTGGGATTGGCGATCGTGACAGGAACGCTGCTCAGCGCCTTTCGCGAGGCCCCGCCGCACGGTGCGGATTTCCGCGCCATGTACCGAGCGCACGATTCCGCTTTCGCGCATCGTGCGAGCCAAACGATCGAGCCCGTCACGGCAACGACCGAAGCAGTGAGAACCGGGCGCAGCAAGGCAGCGGCATCCGGTTCATCGAAGGCCGCGGGTGGCATGGTAAACATCAACACCGCCACCGCGTCGTCGCTGGAAACACTGCCGGGTGTCGGCAAGGCCACCGCGGAAAAAATCATCGCGTGGCGAACGGAACATGGCAGGTTTTCCCGAGCGGAAGACATCATGAAGGTGCCATCCATCGGCGAAAAGAAGTTCGAAAAGATGAAGCATCGAATTACAATCGAATAATTTCGCAGGCAGCACTGCACATTCCTCGGAGGCATGCATGGCACACAGACAACCATTCGGCATTATCGACGCGGGGCTCATCCTCGTCATCATCGCGCTCTCGGGCGCACTGATCTGGGTGATCTGGTCACCCGGTCAGGAACTCGCCCGGCAGGACGACATGAAGTGGGAAACGCGCGCGCGCATGTCGGCGCTGCGCACGGCACAAATCGAATTTTACAACGCGAAGCAGCGCTACACCGCCAACCTCGATTCGCTGCTGCAATTCGCGCAGGACAGCATCCCCGCTGCGCGTCGCGACAGTCTCTTCACGAAGCTGTACATTTCCGCCTTTTCCTTCGATTCGCTGCGCTTCTCCCCGATGAAGCGTTTGCCGTATGAAATCGCGGTCAACGACACCTCGGCGATCAAACGCTATCAGATCACCGATCCCGATGGCTTCGGCTACATCTCGTCGCTGATCAATCCCGACGAGCACAATAAAGCATCCTGGGAGCAGTAAGCCTCCTGTCGCAAGGCATGCCCGTTTCGCACCATATCGGCCTGGAAATTGCAGAACGCTGTTTCCGCTTGGTAGAACTTCAGCAGCAGGACCGCCACACAGCGGTCCTGCGCGCTGAGGTACATGCCAGCACGCATGATTATGCGTCTCAGTTGCTCTTCGACCTCCCATGGCAGCGCGAACTCGCAGCGACGTTCATCCGCGACCTCGCGAGCGTTCTCACAGCCCAGCCCCTCAGCGCCGACACTGTTTCATTGGTCCTCCCCGCGTCCCTGCCGCTCGTGACCACCGTGGCCATCGATGCGGATAGTCCCGCAACTATGCAGCGCGCCCTCATGGAATGGGAATGCCAGGCTCTGGCCGCACCCGTCGGGAACGATGCCCTGGTGACACTCACCCACCCCCTGGCTCCCGACAACCGACATGCACGCTCGCTGGTTGTCGCACTGCCCAACGCCGTCATCGAGTTTCTCGGCAGCACATTCGAACACCTGACCCTGAATCTCACCAATCTGGATGTGAATCATTTCGTGGTGGAAAATGGCGTCCGCAAGCTGTATCCACACGACAGTGGCGACTGCTTCGCCGTGCTGGGCATTCACTCCGGACATGTGAGCGCCGGGGTGTACCGGGGCGGCACGTACCAGGGTTTTCGCATCTCCGAATTGTCGTGGAAGCAGCAATACGCCGCGCAGGCATGTACCGTACTCGAACGCGTGGCCGGTGAATGGCTCGCCGAACTGAAGCACGTGTACTGTTTCGGGGAACATTGCGGCAACGCGGTGGTCGAGGGCCTGGAGCGCCTTTTACCGGCTCGCGTCACCCGCTTCATTCCGCTTGTCGGCGACAGCATTTCCTACGGACCCTACGACGCGCATACCGCCGACAGTGATGTGCTGCTGTGCTCCGCTGCCGCGGCTGTCCTCGGCCTGCCATGAGACTCACCGGCGGGACTCTTGGAGGACGCATCCTGCACGTACCAGCGGGCGCGGCGTTCCGTCCCTCCACGGATCGCGTGCGCGAATCCCTGTTCAACATTCTTTCACAGCGACTCGACTGGGAAGGCCTCACCGTTCTCGACCTCTTCGCCGGCAGCGGCAGTCTGGGAATGGAGGCGTTGAGCCGTGGCGCTTCGTCGGCGACCTTTGTGGAAAGCCGCCGCGAACACATTCTCGTACTGCGCCGCAATCTCGATACGCTCGCACTCACGGGCCGCTGCACAATCGAGGCGCAACCGGTCGATCATTTCCTCGCGCGCAATCCCGCGCGTTTCGATCTCGTGCTTGCCGATCCGCCGTACGATTACAGCGCATATCCGGAGTTGTTAGCGTGCATGATTCCCCTGCTCCGCGACGAGGATGGCATTGCGGTACTCGAGCATCGCGGCGGAAAGCATAGCCCCGATCTTGGGCCGTGGATTCCTTTCGACCGGCGCGAGTACGGCACCACCGGCATCAGCTTGTTTCATGGATTGAACGGAGCGAAGCAATGAAAATAGCGGTGTATCCCGGATCTTTCGATCCCGTCACAAACGGCCACATCGACGTGCTTGAGCGCGCACTTGCGCTGTTCGACCGCGTTATCGTCACCGTGGCGCGCAACTCGTCCAAAACCCCGCTCTTCAGCACTGATGAACGGGTCGAACTGTTGCGACTTGCGGTGGAGCATTTACCCGGTGCTGAGGTGGACACTTTCTCCGGTTTGATTGTGGATTACGCGCGTTCGAAAAACGCGGTGGCCTTGGTCCGCGGATTGCGCGCGGTATCGGATTTCGAATACGAATTCCAGATGGCCTTGATGAACCGCAATCTCGCTGGCGACATCGCCACGGTATTTCTCATGCCACACGAGCGCTTCACGTACCTGAACTCCTCCATCGTGCGGGAACTTGCCCGCCACCATACCGATGTTTCAGATTTTGTGCCTCCCGTGGTTCTGACTGCGTTGCAGGAGAAATTCGGTCCACTGCAACCGCGAGGTATTTGAAAACATCCAACACTTATGACGTACATCATCCACCCGGAGATTGACAATGCCAACCTATGATTATGTGTGCAAAGCGTGCGGCCATCGTTTCGACACGTTTCAACACATGAGCGATGCGGCACTTACTCTGTGTCCCAAGTGCAACACCGAATCCCTACAGCGTTTGATAGGCGCAGGCGCGGGCCTGGTGTTCAAGGGCAGCGGATTCTACCTGACGGACTACAAGAAAACGAACGGCAGTCCGGCGGTGCGTTCCTCTTCCAGCGATTCCTCCACGAGCGCTTCCAGCAGCGACTCCAGCTCCTCGAGCACTTCCTCCTCCGGTAGCGGCGACAGCGCGTAACAGGCCACAACGAACGCGGCCGGACTCACTCCGGCCGCTGCTGAAACGTTCGATTTCCCGCCTCCACTTTTCGCAGCGGATGCGTTTCCTCCATCGCATACCGCTGCCGACACTATAGCAACACGCACAGCCAGCAGAAATCACAGCAGACCGGGCACTTCCCTGCCACCTCAGGAAGGATGCGGCCTTAGCGCTCCGCGAGCAGTTCCATAGCCGCTTCGAACACACGGCCAGGTTGCAGTGTGGTCATGCAGGCGAAATGACCTTGCGGGCAGCGCTCGCCTCCGTGAATTGCGCAGGGTTTGCAGTCCAGTCCCTCCACCTCCACAATGCGATGGCGCACGGCGAAGGGAGTGAAACCGAAGGCGGGCGAGGTCGCACCGTAAATTTCCACCACCGGCGTACCAACCGCCGAGGCAATATGCACCGGAGCACTGTCGTTGCTGATCAACACCTCCGCGGCGCGCAGCAATGCCGCCGAAGCAAGCCAGGACAGCTCTCCCGCCACGGAGATGCAACGCACATCGTTGACCGCGGCCGCAATACTGCTGCACAGCACGCGGTCGTCGGCGCCACCTAGCAACACCACCGCATGCGTGGGTAGCAGCATGCGCACAAGGTTGATAAAGCCGTCGGTGGTCCAGCGCTTCGTGGGCCACACCGAGCCCGGCGCAACGCATATGAAGGCACGTCCCTGCAGTCGATCGAGAATCCGTGCGAGTTCGGCATCCTCCCGTTCACCGGGATACACACGCGGTGGTGTGTCCACATTCACAGAGCATCCGACCGCAGCCAGCAAGGAGAGATTCCTGCGCACCTCATGCGCGTTCGGATCGTAAGGCACGCGATGCGTATGCAGAGGTCCACCAGCCGAGCGGTCGAAACTCACACGTATCGCTGCGCGCGACGCACGAGCAAGCAGCGCGCTGCGCATAGAACGATGCGGGGTGAGGCACAAATCATAGCCGATACGCGAAAGTCTGCGCAACACACTGGTCAGGCGCTCGCCGCCACGTTTGTCGTAGGCGATACAGTGACGGATGCGCGGATTGTTGCGCAGGAGACCCTCGGTGGAAGGAATGCACAGCACATCGATGGACGCACCCGGCAGGCACACCGCGCATGCTTCTATCAAAGGCGTGGTCAACACCAGATCGCCGGCGAACGCGGTTTGTATGATCAGCACACTGTCGATCATGGCCGGGGATCCTCCACGAGAACGCTTTCCGCATGCGGCTGATGCTTCCACCTCTTGTGTTGCCAGAGCCAATGGTCGGGATGCTCTGTCACCGCCGCCTCCAATGCGCGCACGTGCCGGCGTGTGAGTTCGCGCAGATGTTCGTCGGTGAGCCCCTTTAAATCGGAGGTTTCGATCTCCTGAACGCTTATATCATAGCCACCATCGTCGCGGCGAACCCCGAACCCCATGATGATCGGCGCTCCCGTGCGCAGGGAAAACATAGCCGGTCCCTCATACGTGGCAGCCCAGCGCCCGAAATAGCGCACATACAGCGATCCGCTCGGGCCGCTCTGATCCGCAAGCATGGCCACCACCCCGCGTTCACGTAGGGTTTTCACAATCTCACGAATGGAAATGCCCATGGGCACCACACGATTTCCATGCATGCAGCGCCAGTGTTCCACGAGCGCGTCCACGCCGGGGTTGTGCACGGAGTGCACCACCACCGCGTAAGGATGTCCGAACAGGCGCGCGGATGCGATCGAGAGCCATTCCCAATTACCGAAATGTCCCGACATAAGTATGACCCCCTTGCCGCGGCGGATAGCGTTGTCGAACACCTCCCGGTTCACGATGCGAATCTCCCGCGCAATCACCTCATCGGTCAGGCGCGGTGTCCACATCAATTCCAGCAACGTTGTGATGAGGTTCACGTAGCTACCGAAGCCGATGCGACGAATGTCCTTTTCGTCGTGTTCCGGGAAGGCTTTGCGCAGTTGCTGCAGCGTCAACGCGCGGCGAATGGGCAGAACGTGGTACAAAAACCACGCGAGCAAGGTCGCCACACGCCGGACGGCGCCCAGCGGCAGGACCTGCACTATGCGCGCCACCGCGAGGAAGAGCAGGTATTGGAAGGTTTGCATGACAGCGTCTAGTTCGTCAGCGCGTTGCCGCGTTGCGCTCCCAGTCGGGATTGTTCAGTTCGTTGCGTTTGGTCGAATGCACGAGTTCATAGTCGTTGAAGCCGCCTCTGTCCACGAAAATGAAATCCACACCGCCCTCGATATTGTCGTAGCGCCATATTTCATGCGGTTTCATATCGCTTTCGTTGGACCGACGCTCGATGTAGTCGGGTGGACCGTAGAGCACGTACACACGCCCGCGATCCGATCGCCAACCTTTGCGGTAGGCGGTGCGGAACTGCTCGTTGCACAGCGCGATGCGACGACGATATTCCTCGAACAATTCGTTGTTCGGCGTCACCGCATCGGGATCGCGATCCCGCCAGAATTTCGTGAGGAATTTGCGCTTCGACTCGGAACCACTCAGCGATTTCCATATTCCGCGCTCATCCGACGAAGCGATGTATGCGGCCATGGCGAACTGCTCGTCCAGGTCGCCCTCGCCCATGGAGGCAAACTCCGCCGCCACCATATCGGCAAACGCCACTGCGGCCACCGTGTCGAGTGGGATATCGGGATTGTAGACGTAGAACGGCTTGCTCTGCGTGACCTTCATCTTCCCGGTGGTATCGCCGCAGGATACAATCAGGGTGTACACACCCGATGGCAGGGAGCCGATATTCATACTGCCGACTTCCACGCGCGAGGCATGCTTGCCGGAGCGCTTGCGGGCGCCGCTCAGCATGGTCTTGCCGTAGGAACTGACCACTTCGTTCTTGACAATGAAATGCTCCTCGTCGACGTTGTACAACTCGGCGTAGTAAAGCAGGCTTGGGAGCTGTTTCCCGTAGAGTAACGAAGGATTGGGAATGACCTCGAGCGTGTTTTTGTAGAAAATGTTATCCGGATCCTCTTCGGCACGCTGAATGGACGACGCCAACTCGATATCGCTGAACTGCACCGATTTGCCAGTGAATGCGCGCACTTCATACGACAGTTCCACGCTGTCCATCACCGCCGGATTTGTCTCGTCCCGACCGATAACGGCGAATTTGTAACGTCCGGGATCGAGTAAAAACATCACGCGGCCGATCAGCGTCTTCTCGTCCAGCCCAACTGTGTCTTGCAGCACCACGGGTACACGCCAGGATTTCAGCACGGGATCGCCCGGAGCATCCTGATCGCGGATCACCGTGTGCATGATGGCCGCGCCTTTGAACAGTCCCTCCTCTTGCGCATAGGTCAGCGCGGCGCGCGGGAAGGAATAGTACATTTCAACAAAGCTCGTGTCCTTGCCGAAGCGGAACGAGGAGATATCGATGTTCATGCGCAAGTCGCGCGAGGATTGGGCATGAACACCTGTCGCAACGAGCAGACCGAGGCAGATAAGAGCAAAGCGTGTCATGGATGTTCCGTCGACGAATGGACGATCGAAGTTTCAAGAGATCAATTCATCAAAACTACGAATGTACGGCTGTAAGTCAAGCCGTTTTGTGGCCCCTGCGGGAATTATCCAATGCGGCATGGCGCGGCGAGTGCCGCCATGCGCGCGGTGTGTCGCTTGAAGCGTCGGATGCACCGTGTGCTCGGGCGCTGCGTGCCTGCGCTACGCTCTCGAACATAGGCATCCATGCATTTCCGTCCGGAGGACGAGAGCGCCTTGTAATGCAGCGTGTCCATGCAGGCGTTACGGCATCATGGATATGCAAAAGGCCACCCGCGCGGGTGGCCTTCTGCATTCCGTACGGGAAGGACTAGAAGCCGAGATTGACTGTCAACACGTGGTTACCGTCAAACACCTCGGCCGCGCGATATGCATAGTCGACACCGATATTCAGATCGCCCGCGTCGAGATTGACACCGGCGCCGAAAGCGGGACCGAACACGTAGGCCGTCTCACCGAAGGCATCATCCTTGTTGTCGCCAGCAAGGTTGAAGGAGCCGCGCAGGAAGAGGAAATTCCTGAACGAATACTCCACGCCAATGCGATACTGATCGGTGAGGAAGTTGTTGTTCTCGAACGCACCGCCGAAGGTCAGGTTGTGCACGTCGGCAAAGGCCTGCGTGTAGGCCACGGAGAGTTCGAGCGAGGTGGGAAGACTGAAACCGGCGGCTTCAATGCGCAGCAATTGCGGATCGCGCTTGCTGTCCACTTCTTCCACCAGACGCGTAAGACCCGCGCCTTCGTATTTCATGTTGCCACCGAGGTGACGCAGCGTCACGCCCATGGCCAGGCCGCGCACGCCCGCCAGACCCAGATACTGCACACCGATATCGAAGGCAGCATTGGAGGCGGAGACGCGGTCCACGGACTCGCTGATCAAATACGCGCTCACACCGGCACGGATGCGGTCGGTGAGGGCGCGGGAATAGGTGAGTCCGAGAGTGACAAAGGTCGGCGAATACGTGGCGCCTGTGCCGTCCGGATTGCGTTCGGTGGTCTTCTCGATATCGCCGAAGGACAGCGATTTCACCGTGAAGGCCAGATGTCCGAAGCCGCCGAATTGCGCACCGACACCGACGTAGTCCACACCAATATCACCGAAGCTGTTCATGTGCGAAAACATGGCTTCGGCATTGTTCCTGCTGCCCGAGAGGCCGGCAGGGTTGTAGTAAATCGCGTTCAGACCGGTCATCCCGGCGCTGTACGAGCTGCCCAGAGCGATACCGCGGGCACCGACAGGGACCAGCAGCTGATCGCCGCCGGCCGTACCGGTGCGGTTACCGCCTCCGGCCGTTGCCGTGGCACTGATCAGCGCGAGCGCCATCAGAATCGCCAGACAAGATGAAAGCGTAGTACGCATGGTGTATCTCCTTAATGATGTACCTTGTTCACAACATGTCGGGTCGTCATCATTCATGCGGCCGCATCAGATGCGGTCGAGATACTGCGCCTCGGTGACAACACCGAGTTTCAGCACTTTCTCGACCCCGAGATCCGGCATTTCGAGATGAATGATATACATGCCGCTGGCTACCGGCAGACCGTTGTCGTTCTGCAGATCCCAGGTGGCAAGCTGCGTCATGTCGTTCTTCTCGAACGAGCGCACGAGCGTTCCGGACACAGTGTACACCCGGAAATTCACACGCTGCGGAAGATGATTGAACGTCACGAAACGCTGATACTTGTTTAGCTCCTGCTCGTTGGAACCGAGATACGGATTCGGGAACACCTTGATTTGCTCGATGTCCTGCGCCGCAGCTTCCTTCGTGAATGCGGGAGCCGTTGTTGTGAAGGTGAATACATCACTCTGGTCGAAGGGCACCAGCGGTATCCAGACTTGCTTGTCGCCATCTTTCCACGGGAATTGCTCCGCACTGGCAGTGGCGGTCTTGATTGGCCAATACGCGTAGAGAATGGGGAATTCACTCGCGTTGGCGTTGAACTGATAGCCATCGGCCGACCAGGTCGGATTCGGCGTATCGCTGTAAGGATAGTCGAGAATGAACAGATACTCGCGATCTGCAACCGCGTGGGGATCCCAGACGAAGTTCTGGTGAGGACCGGCATTCTGCTCGACGAGCACCCACGACAACTGCTTGGGATTGTTCTTGTCCGTCACATCCCAAATGGTGATCGGCGACTCGTAATAGCCCTGATAAGCGTAGTTCGGAGTCGCACCACGGAAGTACACATACCCCTTCGACTTCACGTTGCGGTTGAAACGAATTTCCACCGTCTTCTTGACGTCGTAGGATTTGATGCTGCTTCCGAAGAAGTCATAGCCGACGATCTGATTACCACCGTAGGCTTCGTAGGGCGAGGGACCGTCGCCAACCCATTTCACGTCGAGGATCTCGTGACCGACCTGGTAGATACCCGCGCCGGTCAGACCGATCTGGAAGCCATCGAGAATGTAGCCCGTCTCCACACCGCCATAATCCGGTGCGTCCTTGATGAGCTGAACACCCGTCTTGATATCCTTCAGATTCCAGCCGTAGTAATCGAGATTGAGGATTTCCTCGTCGTGGAAGTTTACTTCCTGCTTGCCGAGGGACTTGAAGGTCACCTCATAAGAGTGCCCGGTCAGTGCCACCGGATCGATCACCTTGACCTCGACGCTACCCGTCGCGATGCCTGCGGTGTGCATCACCTGAAGCATCTCGTTGTAGTCGGCGGTCAGACGGAGGCCGGGACCGGCCGCTTCCGGACGGATTTCCATGATGGTCGGAGTGGACTCCAATTGACGCGGTGTCGCTTCCGGATCGTCGTTGTAGGCGTAGGCCGTGACGGCGAAGTAATACGGTTGGTTGTTCACCAACGGACGATCGGTGATGACATCGTTGGTGATTTCGATCAGGCGCTTGATGCCCGAATCGGTGCCGAACTGCACGGGAAGAACCACCACGGCGCCGCTCTTTTCATCAACCACTTCATCGAAAATCGTCGCGATATTATCCACGATATCGAAGGTGGCAATACGGCGCGCTTCCTGGAAGGTGGATTTCGCTCCGGGGAACTGGTACACATTGTAGCCCTGGAAGTTGAAGCCCGCGTCCGAGTGACCCTCGGTCGCAAGCACGCCGGCCTGCTCGCCCCAGCTCAGCGTGATGGTGTTCGGCTTGACATAGGCCGTCACCTTCGGCGCGGGTGGCGCGTTGGGCAGATCGAAGTTGTTGTCGAATGCCAACTGTGCGAAGCGATCGTAGTACTTGAGCACCTGCAAGCTGGAGAGGCGGTCGGAGCCGAGACCGATGAGGCGGGCCACCACCACTTCCTGACGGTTGATCTTGCCATTGGCGAGATCGAGTTCCTTGTTCAGTGTGAAGGGTCCCGTCACCATCATCATACGGCGGTCATCCGGGGCGTTCACAATACCATCGATCCAGCCAGTGCGGGTGATGGGATCGCCCGCCAGCGTGATCTTCACTTCCTCGTTGGTCGTGGGATCCACAAATGCCTGACCGTCGTAGAGCTTCGACTGCAGATAGTTGTACATCTGCTGACCACCCTCGACCGTACCGAGATCGGGATCCTGATACACGGGATCGCTATTGATGTAATAGGCGAAACCGGACACCTCAAGGTTCTTCCATCCGGCAAGCTTCTGGAAGTTGTAATGCGCTTCGTCCTCGGGAGCACCCGGCACAACCGGACCCTGGAAGAAGTCGTACCCCGCTGCCGGCGGCGTGCCGTACACACCGTCGTTGGCGAGGCCGTTGTACACGAAGCCGAGCGACAAGGTGGTATCGATACCCACGAAGTCATCGCCGGCGTCACCGAGGTCGGGATCCGACCAGACGGCGAAGTATGCGTCCTCGAGATCGTCCGTACCCTTGTTGATCACGGTGTATTTGGCAAACACCATGTTCCCGAGTGGACCGGTCTGATTGTACCCCCACACCATGGTGTGCACTTCCACGCCGATGGGTGGCGAGCCATAGAGATCGCCGGTGCGCTGACCGTCGAGGTCGTTGGACACGAACCACAGCACTTCGTCACCGATGAACCACGGCGAATCAACGTTGCCGCCGTCCAGCCAGGCCTCGAAGTTGGGATTGTACTGACCGTCGTTGTCGGCGTCGGTGTACGGCGCTTCAAACTGCGTCGGCCATTCTTCGAAATCCTTTCTCAAGCGCGCCTGTTGGTCGGCGGGCATAAGTGCGAATTGGGCTTTGCTGACCTTGCGGACTTTGAACACGCGATGGATGGGATCGGAAGGATCCGCGGTTCCATCACCTTTGATGTTGCCCGCCTGCAAGCCCTGGCTGTAGGTGGAACCACCGATGCGGATTTCACCCTGCACCAGGCCGCCCCATACCAAACCATCCTGGAAGATTGCGTATTTGCCGCTGCCATTCGGCCATTCGAGGCCGGAACCGTCGGTGAGAGGGTTATGCGAGGTGGAACCATTGTTCGAAATCCACATCAGGATCTGGTTGATCGAGATGAAGTCGTACAGATCCGCCTGCGCCTTATGCATGCTGTTCTTGCCCTTGTCGCCGCCCTTGGTGTGTTCGCCCGCCTGCAACGAGGAAGCGAAGCCCAACAGCGCGAGAGCAAGGAACAAACGTCCTATCAGTTTCATGCTCAGTCTCCTTGTATTACTTCTACGTTCATTCATGAATCAGACCTCCACCTGATCAGAAGTCTACACGCAGACCGAGACGCACCTGACGCGGCGGACCATAGAAGTCGGCGTTCATGATGTTCGTCTGGTAGTAGTACTCCCGATACAGATCCGCGAACACCTGTCCGTACGCTGCCAGTGTCTGCAATTCCTGGCGGCCGGTGACGGTGGAGAGGTATCCGTTGTCGCTGGCGCTGCCCGACTGCATGAACACGTCGGTTACGTTCTTGGTGTCGAGAAGGTTGATGGCCCAGATGTAGAAGTTTACATCGAGATTGGCAATGCTGACGGTTTTGTCGATGCGGAAATCGACCTGGAAATTCCAGGGCGTACGGGACTCGTTGAGCACTTCCACCGGCTGACGGCGGTTGGCGTACGAGTTCTCGTCCACGAGTGTGTAGGGGTGACCGCTGTTGAAGGTAAACAGCAGGTTGAGACCGAGGTTCTCGAGCGGATGCACACCGCCGAGTTCCGGTCCGTCGCTATCCGAGAAACGATAGTCGATATTCAGCGAACCACGATGGGTCTGGTCGAAGGTCAACGGCGTCGTGTACTTCGGCAGATACGGGGTTTCGGTCGGAGCGAGCCAGATCGAACGGAAGGCCGTCGATGGAGCCGAACCGGTACCGCGGGCGTCGCTGTAGGTGTAATCCACAGAGGCCTGGATGCGCTCGACGCGACGGAGGTCGATCTTCAGGGACAGACCGGTGGTTGTCGCGAAATCGCCGTTCACCCACGCGTAGTAAGCGAGGTGTTCCGCACCCGGAGCGGCGGGAATCTGACGCTGCTGCACCTGATCGCGGATATCCTTGTAGAAGGCACCGATATCGAAGGCCAGGAAATCGCCCACCTGCTGGCGGAAACCGAAGTCGTACTGAATCGTGGTTTCCGGCTTCAGGCCAAAGCCCACCGGCGCCTCGATGGCGTAACCACCACGAATGTTGTCGGCCGACAGCGCGTAGCCCAGATACACGTCACGAAGACGCGACTGTTGCACGAACTTGCCGTACTGCGCATAGAACACGGTCTGATCGGTGACCGGGAAGGAGAAACCGAGGCGCGGGCTGAAGGTCGAGGTGGCTTCCACATCCTCCAGGTTGTCTTCGGTTTGCTTGATCATACCGTTCTCGTCGAAGAGCACGTTGTTCGGATTCTTGAAACGCTTGGTGTCGGTGTCGATGAAGTCGTAGCGCAAGCCGACGTTGATCACGAGATCCTCGAGTTCGATCTTGTCGAGAACGTAGGCAGAAGCGAACAGCGGCTTTTTCGGTCCGTTCGTGTCGTCGTCGAGCGTCCGGCCCCACATGTCGTAGCCGAAGTAATTCGTGCGCGCGCTCACCGATTGCTGTACTTCGTTCACATCGGGATTGCTGCGGATGAAGCTCTTCAGCGTGAAGGCCGTCACATCGTACTGACGAATCTGATACTGCTGCGCTTCGGCGCCAACTTTGACCTCATGCGTGCGACCGATCTGATGCACGAAATTGATCTTTCCGTTGATGGAGCTGTAACGATCCTTCTGATAAGCGTAGCCCGTCTCGGGCGAGCCGAAGGGGAGGAAGCGATCGCCGAACAGCTGCACGGGGAGGGGACCAACACCATCGCTGCGATAGTTGTAGCCCAGCGGGGCATTGGCAATGGAATCGCCGTAGGCGAAAATGTTGTGCTCATGATCGGCATCCATCTGCAGGGCGAAATAGCCGGTGTAGCCGAGGAACACTTCGTAGAATGTGTTCTGGCTCAGCAGATGCGTCATCTTCAGGTTCAGGCCGTAGTTTTCGGTCTGATCGTACAGAGCGCGATGCTGGTTGCCATAGCTGATGTTGCCACTGTTGACCGAGTACACACCGTTCTCCAACGTGGCGGTGCGGCCAGTCTGGTAACCGGAGAGAATGCCCGCGCCGTCACGATCGGTATAGTAGTTGTACTGTCCACCGATGCGCACATTGATGGGGTTGAAATCGAAAGTCAGATTGCCTTGCAGGGTGTAGGATTGTGACGCGTTATTGTGCACAAACCCTGCGGGATACGTGTAGTCGATTTTCTGCGCGGACGAACCGAGACGCGGATCGAAGATACCGACCTTGTCGCGCTCCGTGGGCGAGAGCAGCGCATGGGCGGGCGTCTCGCGAAGCAGGCGGTCGTATTTGTCGGCCAAATCGTAGGCCGAACGGTACTGAATCGGCGTGCGCTGGAAAGTGTTCTGACCAGCGACGAAGAAGCGCACCGGACCGACGAGCGGACCGCCAGCGGTGAGCACGTACTGGCTGTTTCCATAATTGTAGGAACCGAGGAAATTCTCCTCGCCGGGCGTGCCCCAGCTGTCGGTGAAGGCCTCGAAACCGATCTGGTACTGTCGGCCACCCGTACGCGTGGTGGTGGAAATAAGACCGCCGCTGGCGCCACCGAATTCGGCGGAATAGCCACCCGCCTGGAAGTTCACTTCGGCGATGGCGTTGTTGATGACGGAAATGTTGCGACCGCCATACACGGGGTCGTTCGCCATCATGCCGTCCACGACATAGCCCGTGGCATCGCCACGGCTGCCGCGCACGTAAATCTCGCCGCCTTGCTGCACGATACCGGCCTGCAATGCGACGATACCCTCGACGCCACGGACAGGAAGATTCTGTATGTCTTCCTGCGTGACGGTCGATTTGCTGTTGGTTACGTTTTTATCAACCAGCGGTTTTTCGGCAATGACTTCCACTTCGCCCACCTTGAAGGCGTCGGAGGGAAGTTGAAAATCCACCGTCGAGGTCTCATTACTCTTGACGAGAATGTCCCTGATGGTGATGGCCTGATAGCCGATGTAGCTGGCAACAACAGTCGCCTTCCCGATGGGGACGTTGAGAATGACAAATTCGCCGTTGATGTTCGTGGCTGCTCCACGATCCGAGCCATCAATGACAACGTTGGCCCCAATGAGAGGTTCTCCTGTCTCGCGATCCGTCACCTTACCCGCCAACTTACCCGTCTGAGCGTGCACGAGCGCCGGGAAGAGGAGACAGAGGACTGCAATCAGGATCCGTTTATGCATAATATCCTCCTTCAGAACTAGAAAGGCCGTGAATTATGAGTGATCCGGACTTCGGGATGAGCTGGGACTGTCGGGAGGGAGCGAGGCGAATTCTTCCACCAATCCTGCCTCGACCTTCCGGGAGTCCTTACTTCGGCTCGTCCTGAAGAGTCAGAACTTCACGCTGCAGCGAGGTTCCGACCACGATCAAACTGTAGCGATAGCCCGGCTTCTTGAAGTCGAACGGGAACGTGATCACGCGCTGACTGCCTTGATTGACGATGTAGAAATCGCCCGCTCCGGACAGAACACGGCGATACGAGGACAGCGATCCGGCAGCGATCAACGGGATGAGATCCTCCGATGTGGTCTCGCCGGTTTTCCTCGCCAGTTTCACCTGCTCGCCACCACCGAGGTTGATCAGCTTGACGTCGCAACTGTCGACCAGCATGCTGGTTTCGTCGGCGTAGGTGAAGCGCTCTTGCGTGATGAGTTGCTGCACATCCGCCGCGGTATTGTAGAACGCCATCGTCATTTTGGTGAGCGAACGTACGCTGACCAGGCGACGGAATACCGCCGAGCCTGTGTCCGCGCCGGCGGGAACCAGACGGATGAACCTGTTGCCGGACTTCACCACGAGGTACGGGGAAACCCCCTTGAACCCGACGTTGGAGACCATTTTCTCGCCATCCACCCAGATGTCGACGCCGGGAGCGTCGGGCACCGCGTGGACAAAGCGCACCTCCGAGGTGATGCGGTCCAGAACAGGCGGATTGGGTTCATCGATGCATCCCGTGAGAACCACTCCCGCGGTCAGCACTGCGACAACCATCAATCCGGCTTGTCTTAGCAGCTTTTGTTGCATGTTTCCTCCTGTGAAGATTGAGGGTAATGAATACGTCTGCGATTGCTGTGTATTGCGTGAATTTTTGCTTCGAGGGAAATGTCGACTAAGCGTCACCGGCTCCCGGTGCCGAATGCCGAAAGGATACTCCTGTGTCAACCTGCGATGTCAGAAGCGCACAACCTTGGAAACGCGTAGCATAGAGCCAATCAGTACGGCAGAACATAGCACCTCCTGCGGTAAAATGCAACCGGAACACCGCGGCGCCGCGCCCCGTGATCCGACTCGTCTTCCACGTCATGCCTGCATCATCCGCTCCCCCGGGGAATGCGGGAGAAGCGGGTTGTAATATACAGGGAATTCCACTGAAATGCCCAGAACTTTTCACTGATCTGTCGCAGCTCTCTGCCCCGTTTCTCCGCGGCGCGTTCGTCCGCTGGCACGGAAAAAAACACACCCGACGCTTGACACGCGCCCCCCGTTTTTGTATAATTGAATCTCTACTTTCCTCGGTAGCTCAATGGTAGAGCATGCGGCTGTTAACCGCAGGGTTGCAAGTTCGAGTCTTGCCCGGGGAGCACGAAAAAGGCCACCAAGCGGTGGCCTTTGCTGTTGCGGCGTTTCAGACGTGCCCATGCCGCCATACAGCCGAGCGCCCATTCATCCGCTTTACGCGTGCCTGCTCTCGCCGGGTTCGGTCAGCGTTGTCCAGATATCCTCAACGTGGAGAGGATTGAAAACGCGGACTCCCCGGACATCGAAGCGCTGCTCGCCGTTGTACAGGACAGCGCCGGGCAGGACCCGACTGACACCCAGCGTCTGGAACCATTCGATTTTTTTGACAAAATCCGGGGAGAACGTCGCTGCGGACTTGATTTCGACCGGCAGAAGCATTCCCTTTTCCCTGATCAGCAGATCGATCTCGTTGCCGTGGGAATCCCGGAAGAAATACATCTCGGGCCTGATTCCCTTATTGAGCGCGGCTTTCATGATGTCGGCTATGACGAGGTTTTCGTAAAGATTTCCCCGCAGAGGGTCGCGGGAAGCTTGCTCCTTCGTGTGTATACCGAGCAGAAAGGCGGCGAGCCCCACATCGGTGAAGTAAATCTTGGGCGACTTGATCACGCGCTTCTGAATATTTTCAAAGTACGGGGGCAATTCGAACACGACATACGAAGCCTTCAGCACCGAGAGCCAACTTCTGATCGTCGTGCCGGAAGCGCCCACATCGTTGCCCAGAGAGGCTAGGTTGACCACCTGCCCCACCCGGCCGGCCAACAAGGTCAGAAACTTCTGATACAGCGACAGATCACGCAACTGTATCAATGCGCGGACATCCCGCTCGACGTAGGTCTGCAGATAGCCGTTGAAAAACCTGCGCGCGTCCAACCTTTCGTCATGAAGTCTGGGAAAAAATCCGCGACAGATTACATCGAAGGGGTCGGGTACCGGATTGTATCGGCGGATTTCGCGCAGCGAGAACGGCCAGAGCGCCAGCATGGCCGTCCGACCCGCCAGGGACTGGCTGATCGCTTCATGCAGCTGCGGCTGATGGCTGCCAGTCAGTATGAAGGATCCGCGTCTCCCGGGCTTGTCCACCATCCCTTGAATATAGGAACGCAGAAGCGGCAGCCGTTGCACCTCATCCAGAACTCCGCCTCCTTCCATGCGTGCGAGAAAACCCCGCGGATCGACCTCGGCCGCCATGCGTACATCCGGATCCTCAAGCGAGAAATACGGCATGTCGGGAAAAATCATCCGGGCCAAGGTGGTCTTGCCCGACTGCCGCGGCCCAAGCAGAGTCACTACAGGGTACTCGGCGGCGGAGCGCAGCAACTCCTGGGTGATATCTCGTGTGATCATAGCGGGATGATACGGCAAGCTCGTGCAAAATGCAAGTTGAACTTTCGATTTGCACAACTATTGGCCGCCAACAGGCAACATCGCATCGCACACGGACCGCTGCGGACACTAGAAAAGCATGCTCGAGTGGAAGGAAACGCTTGAACAGCGCCTCCTCCACCCCGCAAGCCTCTGTGCAGCACTCTCTCTATCGACTGGTCTGAACCGATGGCGTATGCTTGGAGCCCGAAAGCATTTGTAACTGTCGAAAACGCGCCCGTGGGATCAGGGGATTTCCACTTCCACCAGCGCGGCCAATGCCTCGAGTGATTCCTGCCAGCCCAGGTAGCAATCATGCACCGGGATGATATGGGGAATACCACTCTGCGTGATGCGCAACTCCGTGCCGCAGGACACCGCCTTCAGTTCCACCGTCACCTCCATTTCGCCGGGCAGATTCGGATCGTCGAAGCGGTCGATGTAGCGCAAGCGTTCATGCGGAACGAGTTCCACATACTCTCCGCCGAAGGAATGCGCCTGTCCCGTGGAGAAATTGGTGAAGGACATGCGATACGTACCTCCCACGCGTGCGTCGGCATGCTGCACCTCGCCGGTGAAGCCCTTCGGCGGCAGCCATTTGCACATGGCCGCCGGCTCCAGAAATGCGCGATAGATTTTTTCCGGTCGCGTGCGCAGCACGCGATGCAGTTGCACCGTCCCACCTGCCATATTCCTGTCCTTTCTCGATGTAGTGAAAGCGTGAAGAAAGAATATAGGAGGATTCGTCTTTTATTGAAAGCGCCGGCGCTCCACCCGGGGTACCGCCTCCCCTCCACGGCCTCACTCTCCAGCGATCTCCCGGGCCAGCGTGCGGGCGATGCGGCCGATGAGTTCCAGGGGGATTGGTTTGGACAATGGGAAGCGGAGATTCCCCTTTTCATTGCGAAAGGGAGCGAGTTCCTTGATCAATGCCTCGTCCCATCGCACGGGGGGGGTAAATGCCGATGTGCTGCTTGAACGCGGCGAAGTAGAAGAACACCTTGCCGGCCCGATACGCCGGAAGATTGTAGCTGATACAGCGCGTGGCTTGCGGCACGGCGCGCTCCACCTCGTCCTGTATGCTTCGCAGTATCGGCTGCAACTCCTCGAGCGCGGCGGCGATGTATTCCTCGTGTGAGGCGAAGGTCGTGCCGGGGGTCATCTCTTCTCCGAAATCGTTGTCGCGCGTCGGGCCTCCGCCCTCACCGATGCTGATCCACGAGAATCACATTGCCGTCGGGATCGGACAACATGAAGCTTGCGGGACCGCTGCTCTGCTCGTCGGCTTCGCTCATCAGGGTGAGGCCCGCATCCTTGAGGTGGCGCTGCAACACGCGCACATCGGTGAACTCGTCCATCGGCTGGGCGTCCTGGCCCCAACCGGGGTTGAAGGTGAGGATGTTGCCCTCGAACATGCCTTGGAACAGTCCGATGATGTGGTCGCCATTTTTCATGATCAACCAATTCTGTGCCTGATCGCCACCGAACACGGAAAATCCCAGTGTCTGGTAAAAGCGCTTCGATGCTTCTATATCCTTCACGGACAGACTGACGGAAAACGCGCCGAGATTCATGACTACTCCTTGTGTATTGTTGCGTGGAGCAAGATACGGGAATTCGCCCGCGTACAAAATCCACAAGCGCCTCTAATGCGCGGCGCCTCAACAAAGATTCCCACCGCGTCAGATCAGGCCCGCTCCCAGGGCCAGTGCAATGCCGATGAGCATGACACCGGTAATGGTTTGCACGGTGTGCATGGTGATTTTATGCAGGAAACGCGTGCCCAGCAGCACGCCGGCGAATGCGGCGAGTATGCCGGTGAGTATCAGCGGCCATTGATCCGCGCCGAGGGGATTGTCGGCACTCGCGAACACGAACAGAGCCAGGTACATCGCGATGCGCGCGGCATCCACCAGGAAGCCGATCACGGCGTTGGTGCCGACGAAGGCCTTGGTGTCGATACCAACCTTGGCAAGAAAAGCCGAGCGCAGCGCTCCCTGATGTCCGGAGAATCCGCCGAAAAATCCCGACAGCAGGCCGCCCAGCAACAGATACCGCCGGTCGAAGGTCAAGCTGCGGAGGCGCGGGAGCAATTCGAACAAGGCGAAGACGAGCATCATCACGCCGAGCAGCAGTTTCACCGGAGTGATCACCGCTTCACGCTCGCCCAGAGAGTAGCGGGCGATTTCATCGATATGCGCCACGAAGCCCAGCGCCGCCGCTCCAGCGAAAGCGGCGAGTATGGCGGGTAGGCCGAATCGCAGGACGATGGAGCGGTCCGCATGCCCGCCCACCATAAAGAGCTTGAACACGTTATTCGCGCCGTGCACCACGGCGGTGGCCGCCACGGCGGCTTCGATGGGAAAGAACAGAGCGAACACCGGCAACAACAGCGTGCCGAGTCCGAAACCGGAGTACAGCGTGAGTCCGGCGGCGAACAGTGCCACCAGCGCCACGACGACGAAGGACATCATCGCGCACCTCCTTGCTTCACTACCGTGTTCAACCAATCAGCGTCCACTTCGCGCAGCAGCTCACGCAATTGCACACGCGCGGCATCGAGCAAACTCCTTCCCTCGGAGGTGAGTGTGTACCAGCGCGGCGCGCGCGAGCCAAGTGCCGCGTCGGAGCTGCCTGCAAGCAGTCCCGCCTGCTCCATGCGATGCAGCATCGGGTACAGTGTGCCCGGACTGACCGAATAGCCGTGATGCCGGAGTTCGTCCAGCATCCATTGGCCCAGCAAGGGCTTCTCGGCTGCGTGATGTAGAATGTGCAGCTTCCAGAAGGACAGGAGGATTTCCCGCTGCAGGTATTTTCTCTGCATTGCGTTCATGAGTTCACCGCTCCATTATTACGATAAATGTAAACGATAGCCGTAATACTGGCAAATGCGCATCCCGTTTACCACACGATGCGAGGAGTGCACGCGTTCGGGCACGCTGGCACTATCCAGATCTCGTGCGACCGGGACGATGCAGCGATCAGAGTGTTTTGTGTTCAGGGTCGAGGATATGGGGTGGCAATCCGGCGCGTGGCGCGTTGCCGGTTTTCACCGTAGCGGCGGGTTCGAAGAGCAGCACGTGCGCTTCCTCGTCCGCCACTGGACAATGCTCCACGCCACGCGGCACGATGAGGAATTCCCCTTCGTTGAGCACGATCTCTTCATCACGGAAGAGCATGCGGATGCGCCCCCGAATCACGAGGAACAGTTCATCCTCGTTCTCATGCGCGTGCCAGACGAAGTTGCCGAGGAATTTCCCCAGACGCACCACCTGTCCGTTGAGTTCGCCCGACACGCGCGGCGACCAATAATGTTCGATGGCCGCGAATTCCTTTTCCAGATTGACAGGTCGCATGCACAGCTCCGATGGTTGTGCTTCAATATAGTTGGAAATCCGGCCCTCTCCGTCTACTTTTGAAGGAAAACGCATATCGTCGGAAACAGCATGCTCATCGAAACCTTCGAGTCCGGTCCCTACCAAACCAACGGTTACATCGTGGCGGACGAGCGCAGTGCGCGTGCTGTGATCATCGACGTGCCTTTGGATGCGGCGGCACCGATGCGTGCGTGGCTGCGCGAGCGCGACTGCGCCGCGGTTGCGATTGTGTTGACGCACGGACATTTCGACCATGTGGGCGAGGTGCGCGCATTGTCGGAGCAGCTTGGTGTACCCGTGTACATTCATGAGGGTGACGCCAACTTGCTGCGCGAGCCCATGGCGGCTTTCGCCGGATTGGACGTGCGTGTGGAGGGCATGGAAGCTCGCGCCCTGCTCGCGCATGGACAGACGGTGGAATGCGGCGTTCTGCGCTTGGAGGTGTTGCACGTTCCCGGCCACACGCCCGGGCACATCGCATTGTACGAAGCCGCCCAGGGCAGATTGTTCTGCGGCGACGTGTTGTTCTACGGCAGCATTGGCCGCACCGATCTCCCCGGCGGCGATTATCAGACGCTGATGACCTCCATCACCGAATTGCTGCTCACCCTGCCCGACGACACCATTGTGTATTCCGGGCACGGCCCCACCACCAGCATCGGCTACGAGCGGCTGCACAATCCCTTCATACTCGATTACCTCGATCATTTCTGAACACGCGGCGCCGCGGCGGACAAGCACCACGCCAGCCCGCGCGCCATTCACGAACGCGCCCGTGGCGAGCCCCGTCCCGTGGCGAACTCCGCCAACATCTTGACATCGCCACTTCGATGTGCTATATTTGAAGACTAGGCACCCATCGACTAGAGGCCTAGGTCGTCACCCTTTCACGGTGAAAACACGGGTTCGAATCCCGTTGGGTGTACCAAACGATCAAACGGCATTTCTCTTCGGAGAGATGCCGTTTGTCGTATGTATGAAAATGCGTTTTCAGCACTGCCATGCATTCGTCCTCAGCGCCACCGATTTCTTTCTCAATTCCCACCCTGAGGCGCGATGATCATGCATCTCGTGAGTGTTTCTGTTTCGGAGCGAAGGCGGTAAAAGTACAATCCCGCAGGGAATTTCCCTGTTCGGAGGATGGCGCTGTGGGACCCGGCCGCTGCAATCCCCTCCATTACCGTCGCAATCTGTCTCCCCAGGAGGTCATGGACTGTTAGCGAAATCGCGCTGCTGTTATTCAAACGAAAGGGGATTGTTGTCGCCGATGTGGCAGGATTGGGGAAGTTCTGCTCCAGGATGTTTCGTTCCGGCAGGACAGGATTGTCCGCTGCTCCGGATGTACCTCCCACCGTCCTGACACAACGCACGTAATTATACACGTAGCGAACGTCTCCCTGAGGGCCGAAGAACTGCGGGTACGCTTGTGCGTCCCCTGCCTTCGGATCGCTTCGCTGCGCTCCCGCGCCATGCACATCCATCACCGTGTTGTTCATTTTTCCCAGTGCCTCACCAAAGGCCACATAAGCAGCCGATGCATACGGGTTTGCACCGTCGAGATGTGTCGTACTGCTCCAGAAAAACGGATAGTGTCCGGGTCGCCCGTCTGGATCATTAATGCTTGTCGTGTTGAAGATGGGGTCGAGCGCGGCACTTCCGGTAGCTTGCGGACAACGCGAGTAATCCACGATGCTTTGCAGTTCCTTGATGTCGGGCAGGCGCCAATCCGTGTATCCAGCGAGGGTGGCTTGTTCCGCGTACTCCAGAGCGTGTTCCCAATCGCGTGCGACGCCGTCATCGCTCTGCTGCCACATCAGACCCGTTGCGTTGTCGGTGATCGAGCCGTCTCCATTGTCGACGAAATCGTTGACGCCGTATGCGGTATTCCCCCGGACCATGCGGAAGTACATGACGTTCGGCCGCGCAGTCCCACTACCGGGCTTGTATAGCGGATACCCCTTGATGCGCCCGTCAATGAAATTGACACCGAATACTGTCGAGTCCCTCTGGAATGTCAGACCGCGGTACCGTGTTGACGACCAGGTCTGCGCATCGATTTCACGCTCTCCAAGGCTTGCATCTCCCAACGGCTGGATAAATACGGTAGTGTCGATGAACACCTTGATCGCACTTTCGCCTTTCACCTGTCCAGTAAACAGGATAAGAGAGTACAATTCCTTGATCGTGGGGATTCGCCAATCTTGATAACCTCCCAACGTCATGGTATCCGCTTTGACGTGGGCAGCAGCGAAGGAAATTTTCGGTCCCATATCCTTCTGCCACATCAAACCTGTAACATCGTCCGTAACCGTCCCATCGCCATTGTCGGTGTACGTCGGCTGCCTCCCTTCGTAGTGGGCATCCTGTCCGTAAAACGCCTCATTCTGCGATGGTGCAGTAATGACCGCGATGTTGTTGTAGAACGTATGCACTCCGGTATCAACGATTCTGTACGATTGCGCCGGCGCTGATGGTGTTATTCCACACATGAGCAGCATCGCCAGCAGTAATACAGGGACGCTATTTTCTCTCCGTTTCACTGTTGGTATCCACATTCGTTGTTCTGCGAGAAAATTGGCACCCGGTTATGACAGGATGATCCATGGGCAGGTTTCATCCGCCGCAGCGATCCCTCCATATCTTTCTGTCACGCTGCATGTTCAGAGAAGCAAATACTACTGCCGCATTGCTGTCGCCCGTACGTTCGGTCCAACACGCAACACCTCATTGCCATGCGCTTGCGACGATGTCGTCGGCGAATATCACAGGACTCGAAATGTATTTCCATGCTCATGGTTTCTGTGCGGATGGCATCGGCCTTTTAGGGTGGATGCAGAGGGCGGATACAGAGGGCGGACACGCAGGTCCGCCCGGACGCGGCGGATACAGAGGGCGGACACAGAGGGCGGACACGCAGGTCCGCCCGGACGCGGCGGATACAGAGGGCGGACACAGAGGGCGGACACGCAGGTCCGCCCGGACGCGGCGGATACAGAGGGCGGACACGCAGGTCCGCCCGGACGCGGCGGATACAGAGGGCGGACACGCAGGTCCGCCCTTACAGGGTGAGGCGCTGGGGGGATGGACTCGTTATAGTTTGAGGAGGCGGCCGGTGCGGATGCCGTGGTGGCTGCGGTGTACGATCATGTACACGCCCGGTGGGAGTGCTCGCATGCTGAGCTTGCGTCCGCTGCCGAGAAGGCGCCTGACGCCGAGCATATCGTACACTTCCACAGATCCTTCCTCGCATAACGCGTCGAGGGTGAGTTGCTCCCGTACCGGCTGGGGCGAAAACTCCAGCGGCGCCGGCAGCGTTTGGTGGCTGTGCTGCAGCGCGCTTAGCGTCGGTCGAATCTCCACATGCACCAATCCCGCAGGAAGCGTGGCGCGCAGTACGAGCATGCCGTTGCTGTCTGCTCGCGCGCTGCCATGCACCTGGCCGTTCAGCAGCAACTCGTAACGCAAGCTGTCGAGATCGAAAGCGATCATGGTCAACAAGCGCGATCCCGGTACTGCGACGACATCATAGCCGGACACGCGTTCTTCTCCAGCCGCAGGAAAGAGCAGCAACGTATCACGGCTGTCCACCCCCAATGTGGCAGTGCCGCGCAGGAGCTTCCCCTCGGGTACGGCCGCCTGTCCGCTGTCGCCCACGGTGATGCTGTTCACATACACCACAGTGTCGCTGGCGATGGCGGGGCGCAGTTCGATGCGCCATGCACCCGGCGTGTAGCTGCTGTCGGGAGTGACCGACGGAGGATAATTCATTCCGTTCACCCAGTACTCATACCCCGCTTCGCCGATGCGCGTGCAAAGCAGCTGTTCGGGCAAGAGCGTGCGCAGCGCAAGCGTGGCGCCACCATGCGCGACGCGGGTGTCCCGCGCGGCAAAGGTTTCCACATGCCCGGGCACAGTGGCCTCGAGTAACGCACCGTCGTGCTGCGGTTGCGAGGCAAAGTGACCAAGCCAGAATACATCGCGCTGCCGCGTCGCCCTGTTGCGCAGCTGTATGTGATCCACGACCAGCACGCGCTCCGGCGGAAGGAAGAGCACGCGGCGGCGAAACAGCGACACTTTCGTGCTGTCGTAGGAAAGCTGCGCATCGGCCATGCTGTAAGAGAATCCCGCGCCCGACGCATGGCGCAGCCAGCGTCCACGCTGGTTGCGGGGACGGAAAATGTCATCGAAATTCATCAGCGCGTCGGACTCCACCTGTCCTCCGTCATTGCTTGCAGGGCTGCCGAAACTGCCGTAGCGCTCGGTTGAATCAAACACACAGATAGTGTTGTGCGCTATACTGCGCTGGTAGTAGTTGCGGTAATGCTCGCTCGCATAGGAATCGTAGTATCCGGCGTCGATCAACAGCGGTGCGCCGCGAAACACGGTGAACGAGTTGTTGTCGCGATGCTCGTGCGCCGCGCGTTTGCTCGGCGAGCAGAAGAAGGTGACCATGGTGGCGTCGGGCTCCCACGAGGAGAAACTCACGGCGAGTCCCACTTTGTCGGCCCACCAATGCAGGGGATTCGCCGGACGCTCCACCTCGGGCAGATCGAAATCCTTGTACAGCAGCGTCGTCCAGCGATCCATGGTGCTCCGCAGCCGTGATGGTTGCGACCAGTACCGCGCCAGCCACTGGCTGCGCGGATCGCGAAAATACCGCGCATGAAGGTGCATCACGCGGTCGCCCGCGATGGTGGTTTCGCCGTCGCCGAGGTGGATGCAGCGCCCGTTGGGCTGCATGAAATAGATGTACTGGTTGATGCAATCGCGCAGCCAGGGGATTTCGGAGAAATAATTCCTGTTCGTACCCACACGCAGGTTCTCGAAGAGCTGGAACTGATCCACCAGCGACCACATCGCATAGGCGGCACCCCAGTTCCATCCGCCGTCGTCATCGCGATAGTAGGTCCATACGGGGAGGAACTGCGTGGTGAATTTATCGTGAATATCGCGAAACCACTGCCGCACGGTGTCGCACCGTGCGGCATCGAGACCATCCGCCTCATGCAGTACGAGCGCGTTCTGATTGCAGTAAATCGTGTTCCAGGTGTTGTGACTGGACACGTAACTGTTGCCCGCGGAGGAGTAAATGTAGCTGCGCATGAACTCGTCGTTCAAACGGAACATCGCGCGGGCCAGGCGCTGCCGCAGTTCCACCGGCAGGCGATCATAGCACCAATCCAGCAGCAGACCGCCGACATCGCTCATTTGGCGAAGCAGTTGCTCCTTTGCATACCACTCCATGGTGGAAAAATCCGCGGTGTCGATGCGACGCGCGGCCTGCTCGGCGATGAAGCGACAGCGCTTCCACTCCAGCGAGTCCTCGGTCAACGTGGCGATGGTGACGGACAGCACCGTCTGCCAACCCGCCCACTGCGACGACCAATCCCAGTGCCATTGCGTGCTGTCTTCACCCAGCACGTACAACTGCGGATCGTTGATCCACCAATTCCTGTACGCGTGGTTGATGTCGAGGAAGGTATTGCGCGCTTCACCGGGCTGGGCGATGCGTTGCCGAAGCGCAGTCAGACGTGCGGCGTCGGCGACAATGCGCGGTCTGCCGGCATTGATCACGGGATACTGCGCCGCGGCTTCGCAAAGGCACAGCAAGAGGAGGACCGGCAGCAGCAGCGGCCTGAAACCTGGTAACGCGTGTTTCACTATCGAGGCCATGCACTGTCCCAATACACCAGCACCGTATCCCTGTCGAGACGCGAACGGAGCCATTCTTCCACCTTCCGCCGCTCGGCCGCGGATGGCAGTCGCTGCACGCCGAACACCACGAGCGGCCGTTTCTCCGAAGCAGCGCCATCGCGCGCGAACACCGGCGCCTCCGCATAGACGCAGGCGGTGACGCGCGGCTCAAGTGGCGCGATCTCGCGCAGCAGTTGCCTGCCGATGCGCGAGCGTTGCTCGCTGCTGTCGGCGCGGCGATTGCTGTCGCGCAGCATGAAGGTGAGGCGGTTGATCTCGCTTTTGAGCTGCTCCTTCTCGTTCATCGCACCCGGCATTTCACCGAAGGCAATCCCCTGCCGCACCTGAATTTCAGCATCCGCGAGTCCGAATTCCCGCGCGCGCAGGCGCAATCGTTCCTTCTGCAGCGAATCGAGAGCATTGCCCGCGTACACGAGCGTAATGCGCTCTCGGCGCGGCTGCATCTCGGAGCGCAGCAGATAGTTGCCCTCGAAAAGTCCCACAGCTCCGATGAATCGCTCGGCGTTGCTGCTGAAGCGCTCTTCCTGCACGAGCCCGTAGCCGAAGTACACACTCGGTGTGATGGTGATGATGATGACGATGGAGATCCAGCGATTGACACGTGTCTTGTGCGCCTCGTCGCGCAACGTGCGTATGGGGAATTTCAGGATCTGCGAAATCACCACCGACGACAGCGCGATGAACACGGTGTTGATGGTAAAGAGATAAAATGCCCCGAAGAAGAAATTCCACTGCGCCGTGGCCAAGCCGTAGCCCGCCGTACACAGCGGCGGCATGAGCGCGGTGGCAATGGCCACGCCGGGAATGACATTGCCCTTGCTCTTGCTGCTGATGGCCACGATGCCCGCGAGTCCGCCAAACAGCGCGATAAGCACATCGTAAATGGTTGGGCTGGTACGGGCCAGCAACTCCGAGTGCGCGGTGGACACGGGACTGATGGCGAAATACGCTGTGGACGCGAGCAGACTGGCGCCGACAGCGAAGGTGAAGTTCTTCACCGCAATGCGCAGCAGGGGAAAGTTGTACGTGGCCACGCTGTACCCCATGCCGTTGATCGGTCCCATCAACGGGGAAATGAGCATGGCGCCGATGATTACCGCGGTGGAATTCATATTCAACCCCACCGAGGCCACGAGTATGGCGAAAACGAGGATCCAGAGATTGGTCCCTTTGAAAATCACATCCCGCGTGATGGTTTCGTGGATGCGATCATAGTCCTCGAGATCGCTGTCGAGATTCAGATAATGCACGATCTTTTCGATCATGGATGCTCCTGCTCGTTCACGATGCGCTTGTTGGGAAGTTACTAATTCCATGCGAGAGTTGACCGCGAAGGACGAGCAAGAACGCTGTTTCACCGTGTGTGTCGTTCATCCCCTCGCAGATGTGTGCAAGGACACTGGCGGTGTCGCAACATCGTATACGGCCTTCCGTAGTAGTAAACATGTGCCCGCGCAAAGGGTACGCGCATATTCACCTGTTTGGAGACTATTGATGTTCCGCGGATTGTTTTCTTCCTTCGCCGCCGTGCTCTTCTTCGTCACGTTGCACATAGCGCAGGCGCAACAGCAGGAGACCCTGTTCGACGCACCCATCGACCATGGCGGCTACGGCGCCGTGGTCATGAAATTCACTCCGGTGCGCGAGGAAATGGCCATGATGATGGGCGGATACGGTGGTTGGCTGATTGATCACCAACTGATGCTGGGCGTGGGCGGGTATGGTCTGGTAACCAACGTGCGTGCGAGTTCGGTGTCCGAAGCGCTGTACAGCCGCTTCAACGAGCCGCTGTACGTGAACTTCGCTTATGGCGGCTTCGTCACCGAATTCACCGTGGCTCCCACCAAGCTTGTGCATGGCACGGTGCAATTGCTCGTGGGCGCCGGTGGCGTGGAGCATCGCGACGACTGGTACGACAATATGCTGGACGACGATGGTCCGGATGGCCGCCGTTATGGTCCGGTGGACGCGGTGTTCGTACTCGAGCCCAGTCTCAATGTGGAGATGAATGTCACCACCTGGTTCCGCATCGCCGCCGGAGGCAGCTATCGCTATGTGAGCGGCATGGATGAGATTGTCGGACTCGACAACAAGGATCTCTCGGGACCGAGTGGTTCGCTGACGCTGAAATTCGGAGCGTTCTGACCGAAGCGCGAAGCGCGGGACGCCACCGCGCCACCGATGTCCGTGTACTGGAGGATCCGCCACCGCGGGTCCTCTTTGTTTTATCCGATGCTTCCGGGGAAAATGTCCCGCACATTGGTTCGATCCATCTTCCCCGCCGTATCTTGCAACGAACAGCGACGAGGTCGACATGAACATTTCACGCTTCGGAGTTTCGCTCCCCGAGGATCTCATACAGGAATTCGACGAGCACATCAAGCGCAAGGGCTACACCTCGCGCAGCGAGGCGATTCGCGACATGATACGCCGCGAGCTGGTGCAGGACGATATAGACAGCGACGGCATCGTGGCGGGCGTGCTGAGCCTGCTGTACGATCATCATAAAACCGCCATTTCCGAAACGCTCAACGCGCTGCAGCACGATCATCATCGCTCGATCATTTCCACCACGCATGTGCATCTCGACCACGACAATTGCCTCGAGGTCATTCTCCTGCACGGTCGCGCGCGCGACATCAAAGCCTTTGCCGACGGTATCATTTCGGTGAAAGGTGTCAAGCACGGCGGCCTGCACCTGACATCGACCGGGGGGTGACAGCCATGCCCTCAGGGGAGCGATTCAGTGCTGGACTGATCGAGCCGCATCCTCTTGCCGCAGCTGTTGCCCTGATGTGCACGGTTGCGACCATCAGTGTGGCGGCGTTCGACGCTCGCATGCTCCTGTTTGCCGGCGCGACGCTCGGCGCGGCCGCTGTGTTGAAATTGCATTTCCGTCTCCTCAAACGGCTGCTGCTCGTGCTGCCGATGTCCGCAGGCATTGGCGTTTCCGTCCTCATCCTGCGCGGCATCGATGCCTCGGCGTTGGCGGAGGCGGCGGTGCTGACCGGCCGCATGCTCCTGATCGCCGCTGTTTCGCTGTTGTTCGGACTCGCTGTTCCCTTGCGTACACTGGTACCGGTGTTACAGGCATTGCACGTACCGGCAGTGCTCGCTTCGGTACTCTGGCTCAGCGAGCGCTATGTGCTGCTCTTCGGCGGCGAGGCGCTTCGCATGCGTGACGCGGTGCGAGCGCGTTCGGTGGCGCTCACTGTTCCACTACGGCTGTTCGTGGCACGCAGCATGACATCCACCTTGCTGCTGCGCGCGGTACGCCGCGGCGACCGCCTTGGCGACGCCATGCTGCTGCGGGGATTCGACGGAACGATTCCCTGCACTCCCGCGCCGCGATGGCGCGCACAGGACACCATCATCCTTGTTGCTGCTGTCGTTCTCTGCGCCGGAGTGCTGTCATGGTAGCCGCGGCATCGGACGGCCCGGGCGCCGCTGCCATCCATTGCCACGAATTGCGCTGCGCGTATCCCGATGGTCGTGTGGCCCTCGAGGGTGTGACATGCTCCATCGCGCATGGCGAGCGCGTGGCTTTGGTCGGGCCCAATGGTGCGGGAAAAAGCACGCTGCTGCGTGCGGTGGCGGGTGTGCAGGAATTCAGCGGTGACCTGCGCATTGATGGCGTTGCGCGCAGTGCAGCGACGCTGCACGCCCTGCGCTCTCGTGTGGGTCTGGTGTTTCAGAATCCCGACGATCAACTGTTCGCGCCGACCATCGCCGAGGATGTGGCCTTCGGCCCTCGCGCTCTGGGTTTGCCGTCCGAAGAAGTTGACGAGCGCGTGCGCATGGCCCTCGAAGCTGTAGGCCTGCGGGCCAGCGGCGAGCGGAGTCCTTTCCACCTCAGCTTCGGCGAGCGCCGTCTCGCGGCCATCGCCGGAGTACTGGCCATGCGCCCGTCGATTCTGCTGATGGACGAACCCACGAGCAATCTCGATCCGCGCAGCCGTCGGGCGCTGATCAGGTGGATCAACGATCGTCGCGGCGACACCATGCTCATCGCCACGCACGATCTGGATTTCGCCCTCGATACCTGCTCGCGCGTACTGCTGCTGCACCGACGGATTATGGCCGACGGTCCCGCCTCACAACTTCTGTTGGATGAAACCTTATTGCTCGCGCATGGCCTGGAACTCCCCCTCGGGCACGCCACATGGCGGAGCGGTGCATGAACTGAGCCGTGCGATGAGCATGCCACGCGTCACGTCCGGCTTGTCGGAGCTGAATCGAGGCGCCGCGATCAGACCAATCCCGCCTGCTTCCTGATATACCATTCGGTGGCGAAGAGCACGATGGCGGCGCCGAGAAGCCAGAGAAGGTTCCAGAGCTGCACATCCTCTTTTCTTGCCCGCTCCGTGGGTGCGAAACGTTCGTGCTCCCTCACAATCGCGGGCAGCGACGACGCCTCGTCCAGCGTGAGGTAGCTGCCTCCCGTGCTTGCGGCGATTTGCCGGAGGAGAATATTGTTCATGCGGGTATCCTGAAACTCGATGTTCAGTTCACCCACACTGAAGCGCCCATTGTCACTCCCCAATTCCTTGCCATCGAGCGTGGCCACGCCGCTGTAGGAGTAATCGCCTTCCCTCCCGAGATCGAGGCTGCCGATGTAGCGACCCGATCCCTGCGGCGACAGCACCAGTTCGCGCTCGTCCTCGGCCTGGCGCACCTTCACAGTCACCGTGGCGTTGTCCACGGGTTCGTAGCTTTCGTTGTAGACCTGCGCGAGCAATTCCACATTCTCGCCGCTGTCGAAAAATTCGCGCGCGGGACGGATGCGTACACGCTTGTCGTCGTCACGCGTGGTGAGCCAGCGGATACTGTTGGAAAGCAGCATTTCCGGCACACTGCCCTGGGCCACATCGAAGGCGAGCTGCCAGCGCCAGAGCCCGTAGCCAGTCCAGGCAATCATCTTGCCGCGGCCCACGCGGCGCTGCAGCAGCAACGGTTCGTTGAAGGTGATCGAATTCAGACTCATGGTGCCCAGCACCTGCGCGCCCGCACGCGCCTTGAAACTGGATTCGGTTTTGAACAGCGGCGGCAGTTTGCCCCACACTTCGGCGGCGATGCCCGTGGACATGACCGGATTGAGCCGCGCCTCCGCACCCGGCACAAAAAAGACTTCCACCTCCTCGCTGCGCGTCTTGAGCACATCGTAAGGCAGCAGGGCATCGAGACCCTGTTTGAGCAGGGTGAAGTTTGTGGCGCGCGATGGGATGTGCATCACGGGCACGGCGCGTTTCTCGGCCGCTTCGGCCACGGCGCGCAGCACGGGCATGTCCTCCTGCGCCACCGGGAAACCGATGAGGATGATGCAGTCCGCCGCTGCGAGTTGCTCCTGCGTCGGGCGCTTGTCGTACCATGCGCCCGCAGCTTTCTGGACAAAGAGCGTCGTGGTGATGTTTTTGTCCTTGCGCAATTCCCGTTGCACCAGAGAAACATCGGGACCGGGTGCGGCTGCAAGCAGCACAATGTTCATGCGGCTTTTCAGCACCTTCACATACATGGTCTTGCTGTTGTTCGCCGCGGTGAGTTCCCCGGGCAGGGACTCCACGCGCAACGTCAGTTTTTTCACGCCTTCGCCACGCGGCTCCCAGGAAAAGGATAGCGGATATTCGTTCACACCGGGGCGCAGTTCCACCGCCGCGCTCCCCACAGTGTTGCCGCCTTCGAGCAGCGTCACGCGCGCGCGTCCGCTCTCATATCCGGCGCTGCGAATGGTGGCATCCACCGGAATGCTGCTCTCGACGTATGCGATGGAATTGGCGAGCACGCGGCTGACCAGCACATCCTTTTTCTCCGTCGAATCGCCCACGGCCAACACATGCACCGGCACTCCAAGTGCGCGGGCGGCGTAAAGCGGATTTTTCCCACTGGTGTACACGCCATCGGTCACCAATACAACGGCCGCGAGATTGCCATTCACATTGTCGTCGTAGGCGCCCTGCAATGCGCGGCTGATGTCCGTCTCCGCGCCGTTGAAGGCGAGCGAATCGGGAGTGAGCGCCTGCATGGGAAAAAGCTTGCCCGCAAAGAGATAGGGCTTCAGTTCGCCTTCACCCGCGAGAGAAGCGTAGGACGAGGACGCGATAAATTCCCGCAACTTCGCCGCACGTTGCACACCGGCGTCTTCCACCGTCATGCTGCGCGAATCGTCCAGCACGACCGCCACACGCGGAGGCAGCACCTCGCTGTGCTGGAGATTGAGCACGGGTTCGAAGAGCAGAAACAGCAGCACCGCCAGCGCCAGCGAGCGCAGGGTGATCAGCACCGCTTTGCGCCGCGGTGTGATGTCGGGGACAGTGCGCCGATACGTCCACCAGCTCACCGCCACAGCCACGAGGATGAGCGCGAGCAGAAGCAGCACGCTCGCCGAGAAGGACAGCGCGATGGAGGAGAACGCCAGGATCGTACTCATACCGATGGCATCACCTCACAATCAGCATGCGTCTGAAGATGCGCGTGTCGCCGGAGGAAAGACTGTAGTAGTACACACCGGTCGCCAAATCCGCCACATTTATCACGGCGCTGTACGTGCCCGCGCTTTTTTCGCCGGTGGCGATGGTGCGCACCGCACGGCCAAGCGCATCGTGCAGCATGAGGGTTACGCGCGCGCCGGGCATGGGCACGCCGTAACGGATGGTGACCTGCGTGCCGTCGACGGTGTGCGTGGGATTCGGAAAACTCTGCTCGAGCGAGAAGTTTGCGGGCAGCATGCCCTCGGCACCCAAGGTGCGGCTCTCGCCCACGGTAAAGACATGGTTTCGCGCGGGCGCCCCGTAGGGCGACGTGCGCGTTTCGCGGCTGTCCGTCGCGGCAATGGAAAATTCCACGATGGTGCCCTGCGGAAATGCCAGCACCTCGCCGGAGTACAGCCCGGAGCCGGCGCCGAGTCCTTCGGCACTGTGCGGGGCAACGCGCGTCATAGCCACTGTTCCTCTGCTGCCGCCCGCGTTGTAGGACAGCGTCACGGGACCGCTGATCGCATGTGGCGACACAACCCAGGCCATGATGGTGCTGGCGCCGCCCGCATAAAAAATCTTCGGATTCGTGCTGATCACCATACCGTGATACAGTACGGCATCCCATGCGTTGATCAATCCCCAGCCGCGACGATTGTCGGGCTGCGCAGTGTTGTCGGCTGTGGCGCGAAGCGCTTCGCGGACCTGAACGGGCGTGAGTTCGGGACGCGCCGAGCGCAGCAGCGCCGCGACGCCGGCGGCCAGTGGTGTGGCCAGCGAGGTGCCGTTGCTGCGTTCGTAGGCATCGCCACCGTAACGGCTGGCGCTGTAAACCTGCACACCGGGCGCGCAGATATCGGGCTTGATACGATTGTCGCTGGTGGGTCCGCTGGAACTGAATCCCGCGACGCCGCCCTGATACGTTACTGCGCCAACGGAGATCACAGAATCCGCATCGGCCGGTGCGATAATCGTACCGATGGCGCTTCCTTCGTTGCCCATGGCCGTCACGAGCAGAATGCCGCGCTTCGCCGCCTCGACGGCCGCCCTGGTGGTCACCGCGGTGCGACCATCCAGATCGCCCTGTTCCCAACTGTACATGGTGCCGTCGTCCCAGTCCAGATAGCCCAACGAGGCGCTGACGATGCGCGCGCCCCGCGATTCCAGCCACTCCAGACCTTCCACCCAGTAATCTTCCTCGATCTGCGTTTCCGAACCGTTGACTTCGGTTTTTGCCAACAAAAATGCCGCGTTGAACGCCGGACCGATGAGTTGCCCCTGCTTGAAGCCACCCAGCGCCGAGAAGGTGAGCGTGCCGTGACTGTCCTGTCCAGCGGGATCACCGGCTTCGTTCTCGGTGAGCGAATCGCCGTTGATCACATCCAGTTCGGCCACGATGTTGCTCATCGCAAAGGCCTCGTGTCCGCGCCAGCGATAGCCATTGTCCAACATTCCCACCATGATGTCCGTGCCGTCGATCCAGATGTCGTGCACGCGCGGCACGTTGATCATCTCCACCTGTTGCAGCGAAAAACCGTAGTCGAGTCCGTAGCCCTGCGTGGCCCGCGTCTTGGGCAAGGCGGGAGCGGCCTCCACCTTCGGCAGATGATAGCGCCGCACCGCTTCCACCGAGGAAACAAAAGGCAGTGCGCGTATGGCCGCGAGCGCTTCGTTGTCGGCAGACACGCTCACGGCGTTGAACCACCGCGACCGCACATGCGTCACCGCGCCGGCGCGCTCCAACGCGCCGATGTACGCCGCCGACGGAGGCGCGTCGATAGCGCCCGCCGTGCCTCTGTCGGTGAAAAACACCCAATGCCGCTGCTGCGCATGAACGGACACACCCGCCACGAACAGCAGGGCCACACTCACATACACGAAAGCGAAGCGACGCATGCGACCTCCTTGTCAGCCTTCCTGGAGCAGTCGATCGATAATCTGAATTGTTGTCACGCCCTCGGCTTCGGCGTTGAAATTTTGCACGATGCGATGGCGCAGCACGGGACGGGCCACGGCCTTCACGTCATCCACATCGGGCATGGCGCGGCCGGCGAGAATGGCGCGCGTCTTGGCGCCGAGAATCAGGTACTGTGAGGCGCGCGGACCCGCGCCCCAACGAATCCAATCCTTGATGAACTGCGGTGCACCCTCTTCGGTGGGACGCGTGCGCGTCACCAAACCCACGGCATAGGAAATGACATGATCCGCCACCGGCACGCGGCGCACCAGATCCTGGAAATACACCACATCCTCGCCGGTGAGCACTGTCGACAGCGAAGCGGTGAGAGGACTGGTGGTTTGTTTGACGATGCGCTCCTCTTCCTGGCGTGAGGGATAGTCCAGCCAGAGATTGAACATGAAGCGATCGAGCTGTGCTTCGGGCAAAGGATAGGTTCCCTCCTGCTCGATGGGATTCTGCGTGGCGAGCACGAAGAAGGGTTCCTGCAACACGTAGCGCGTTCCCGCTGCGGTGACGTTGTGCTCCTGCATCGCCTCAAGCAAGGCGCTCTGCGTTTTCGGAGGCGTACGGTTGATTTCGTCGGCGAGGACGATATTGGCAAAAATGGGACCTTTCACGAAACGGAAGGCCTTGCTGCCCGTGCTGCGATCGTCCTCGATAATTTCCGTACCGGTGATGTCACTCGGCATGAGATCGGGTGTGAACTGGATGCGGCTGAAGGACAGGTCGATGACTTCGGCCAGCGTTTTGATGAGCAGGGTTTTCGCCAGACCCGGCACGCCCACCAGCAGGCAGTGTCCTTTGGCCAGCAGGGCCGTGAGCAATTGCTCGACGATTTCCTCCTGTCCGATAATCACCTTGCCGATTTCCTTCTTGAGCCGGGCATGCGTTTCGCTGAGCGCGGCCACGGCCTGCACGTCGTCCTGATATTTCGGTTGAGCTGTCATAAGTCCTGTGCGAGAGGTGAAACGTCGGGAATGATGGCGCCGTCGGTGTCGTACACCTGCACCGCACCGAAGCGCTCGAGAGTGTTGCGCAGTTGCTGGCCGCGACCCGATACCACAATGGCGGCGGTGTCGGGATGCAGATAGCGTTGCGCCGTTTCCTGTATGCGTTCCGGCGTGAGCGCCATCACGGAACTGTTGAAACGATTGTACCAAGTTTTACCGAGGCCGTACAGCTCGATGGCGATGATGCGCTGCGCCACCTGCGTGGGCGTTTCGATCTGCAGCGGGAAACTTCCGGTAACGTAACGTTGCACGTGTTCCAGTTCCTCGGGCGACACCGGCTCTTCGCGCAGCCGGTGCATTTCGCGCAGCATTTCCTCGATGGCGAGATCGGTGATTTCGCTGCGCACTTCCGCGCCTGCGGCGAAGGGACCGGCATGACGCCGCGCATCGAAGCGCGAATGCGCGCCATAGGTGTAGCCCTTGTCCTCGCGCAAATTCAGATTGAGCCTCGAGCCGAAATAGCCGCCGAACAGCGTGTTCATCACCGATACGGCAATATAGTCTTCGCTGGTACGGCTGATGCCGCCATGTCCCACCACCACGGAGGTTTGCACGGCATTGGGGCGATCCACGATCTGCACCACGCGCTCCTCGGCCGCTGCGGGAATTGTCTCGCCGTCCATGGCCGCATCGCGGATTGGCCAATCGCCAAACTGCTGCTCCGCCAGGCGCAGCACCTCGTCCGGATCGGCATCACCCACCACCAGCAGAAAGGCATTGCCGGGGTGGAAGCGCTCGGCATGCACACGCCGGAGATCGCTCACCGTCATGTGTTCCACGCTGTGCTCATCGCCGTCCTGCGGCAGGCCGTAGGGATGCGCTCCGTACAAGGCCGCGCAGAAGCGCTGCCAGGCGAGCACACCGGGGCTGGATTTTTCCTGAAGAATGTCCGCCAGGCGCTGCTCGCGCATGCGCTGCAATTCTTCCTCCTGAAACGCCGGCTGCCGCGCCACATCCGCCAGCACATCCATGGCATGCGCGGTGTGGCGACTCAGATGCGTAATGCCGATGGAAATGCTGTCCCAGCCCGCGCCGCTGCCGATGCTGCCGCCGCGGCCTTCGATGGCTTCCACAATATCCTGCGCACTGCGGCCGGGCGTGCCCTTGATCAGCATTTCGCCGGTCATGGAGGCGAGTCCGGCAAGCGCACTGTCGTGACTGGATCCGCCTCGCAGCACGAGATTCATGTTCACCAGCGGCAGCGTGCGTTGCGCATGCACAAGCACACGCAGGCCGTTGCCCAACACCAGTTCATGATAATCCGGAAAGGTCACATCCTTCGGAATGCCCGGCGTGGGCGGAAGCTTCGGGTCGTTCCCGTTGTGCATACTCATACGCCCTCCCGTGATTGCTGCTTGGGATAGGGCACATAGTACAGGCAGGTCGTATTGTTCTCGGTGAGATAGGTCGACGCCACGCGCTGCACATCCTCGAGCGTCACCGCGCGGATATGGTCGAGCTGCCGGTTGATCAGCGACGCATCGCGCGAGAGCACGCGGAAGGTGTTGAGCATGTCGGCACGCGACTGCAGCGAGGTGATGGAGTGGACGAAACTCGATTCCATGCGGTTCTTGGCTTTTTCCAATTCACGCTCGGTCACACCATTGCGCCGCACGTCGTCGAGTTCGCGCCAGAGCATGGTCTCGAGCATGTCCGGCGACTTGCCCTGCTGCGCGATCAGACGGAAGAGGAACAGTCCGGGCATTTCCAGGTCGAAGGCGTAGGAAACGATGGACTGCGCCACGCGCGCTTCGTACACGAAGGAGCGATGCAGGCGCGAACTCTCGCCCGAGGTGAGGATCTGCGACAGCACATCCAGCGGCAGGAAATCCCGATGGTTGAGATCCGGAATATGCATGCCCAGCATCAATGCGGGCAGGGGGATGCTGTCGTACACGTAATCCCGGATTTGCGTGGTCTGAGGAGGCTCGTGCACAAAGGGCCGGTACAATTCCACATCATCGCCGACGATGTCGCCGAAATACTTCTTCACCAGACGGAAGGCCTCGTTGCTGTCGAAATCGCCCGCCAGGCACAAGGTGGCGTTGCGCGGCTGATAGTACATGCGGTGAAACGCCTGTACGTGTTCGAGTGTGGCGGCACGAATATCGGCGATGGAACCGATGGTGGGATGCTTGTAGGGCTGCAATTTGTAGGCGCGGGCGAACAGCTCCATCAGCATGGTGCCGTAGGGTTGATTGTCGTAGCGCGAGCGCCGCTCCTCGATCACCACGTCGCGCTGGTTTTCGAGATTCTCCTCGGTCACCGCCAGCGCGCGCATGCGATCGGCCTCCAGCCACAAGCCGAGTTCGAGTTGATGCGCGGGAAGGGTTTCGTAGTAATTCGTACGATCGAAGGATGTGGAGGCATTGAGCGTGCCCCCTGCACTCTGCACATGCTGGAAATGCATGTTGGCGGGCACATTCTCCGAGCCCTGAAACATCATGTGCTCGAACAGATGTGCGAAACCCGATTCGCCCTCGTGCTCGTTCTTCGATCCCACATGATACCAAAGATTCACGGCGACAAGGGGAATGGAGCCGTCCCTGTGCAGGATGACGTGCAGGCCATTCGGCAAATCAAATTCTTCAAACGTCAGGTCGATCGTGGCCACCTACAGGTTATGCATTCTCAACGGTTCAGCTAGCAACGTCCCGCACGCGGGAATCATTCCACGACCGGACGATGCGACGCGTGTTTCTTCGATCAGCGTGGCCTCGCCTCCGCTGAGCTGTGCACGCGTACCGCGCGGGACATCAGTTATTGACTTTCCAGTACACGTTGTTACGTATCGAAGCGAGCCATTCGCTGTACAGGCGATTCGTCTTGTACATGCGGGCCAGGTTTGCGATGCTCTGATAATCCCCCTCCAGCGTCGCCGGATGCTGCGCGATGCGGCGCTGCAACTGCACGATGGCGTAGGCGTAATCGCGCTCCATGGTGATTTTCACCGGCGCCGAAATTTCACCCGCGCGCAAATTCTGCTGCACCAGTTTCATTTCGTCCGTCAGCTTTTCCACTTCAACCACTCCCAGCGAACCGCCGCTCTTGCGCGAATCCTCGTCCTCGGAATACCGGAGGGCCAATTCCTCGAAAGAAGCGCCGTCGAGTATGCGCTGGCGCAAGGCGTTCAGCGAATCGATCACAGACTGATCGCTCTCGCCGGTTTTCTGCACTTTGATCAGAATGTGCAGGGGCACGATGGCTTCGCCTTTGCGCTCGGCCAGCTTGATGATGTGAAAACCGAACTGCGTTTCCACCACCTCGGAGAGCTGCCCCACTTCGAGATTGAAGGCCGCTTCCTCGAATTCCTTGACAAACACACCGCGACGTGCGAGTCCCAGACTGCCGCCATTGCGCGCGCTGCCCACATCATCGCTATAGCGCTTGGCCAATTCCGCGAAATCGGCGCCGCCCTTCAGCGAATCGAGCAATCTCCGCGTCTTGTCGCGCGCGGCATCGCGGAAGGCGTCGGTAACGCGGGGAAACATGGCGATTTGCCGCAGCTCGACTTGCTCGGGCACGGGCGGAAGACTGTCGGCATAGGTCTGGAAAAACTCCACCACCTCGCGATGGGTGACTTCCACCACGCCGAACTTCTGCTGCTGAATCATCTCGATCATGAGGCGCTTGCGGATGTCCTCGCGAAATTCGCGCTTCATCTGCGCGATGCTCATACCAGCCGCCTGCTCGAGTTTCTGTTCGGAGCCGTAGCGACGGGCCAACATCTTGACCTGCTGCTCGAGACGACGCGTGACTTCCTCCTGTGGAATGTCCACACTGTCGAGCACCGCCTGCGCGAGCACCAGTTTGTCGCTCATCATCGCATCGAGAATGCGGGTACGCAACGACGCATCCTCGGTGCCACGTGCGCCGGCTTGCAGCAGTTGCAATTGCAATTCGGATTCGGTGATGATTTCGTCGCCAATGACGGCGACGATGCGGTCGAGCACGCGCGCGTCCTGCGCACAGAGCGTGGCGGAGAAGAAGAACGCGAGGACGAGGAAAATGGCACGCATGGAGTTATCCAAAAAAATGCACAATACGGAGTGCGGGCAATGCGCCGCAAGGCGAAATCACTTCCCCTCGGGTGCGGGAGGAAACGCGTTGTCGAGATGTTCGGGATGCAGCTTCACGCCGAATTTGTCGCGCAACGTGGCCACCCATTGCTGGCGATACTCGGCGGCGCGGATTTCCTTCAGGCGCGCTGTGGCAGAGGGCTTGGCCTCGTCCCACGTCATTTCCCGCGCGGGATGCTTGTCGAGCACCTTGATCACGGAAAAACCCGTCTGGAATTGAATCGGCCCCACGATGGCGCCCACCTCGTTCTCATGGGCGGCACGCGAAAGATCGTTGGCGTTCACGTCCACGAAATCCCACACACCCTTGCGCTGGAAATAGCCCGGGCGCTGAGTGTAGCGACCGGCCAATTCCAGGAAGTCCTTGCCGCTGCGAAGACTGTCGAGGTAAATATCGGCCATGCGCTGCGTGTACGTGTAAATCTCGGCGAAGCGCACACGCGCTGGCAGTATGAAAGCGTCGCTGTTCTGCTTCCACCATTCCGCCACTTCGGTCTCGGGAATGTCGATGGCCTTCCATACCGCCTCCTCTTCGAGACGCGTCACCAGCGAGGTGGCGCGATACTCGTCGAGCAAGCGGCGGAATTCCGGAACTTCGCTCTCGAAATTCGCGCACTGTGCCAACGCCAACTGCTGATCGGCGAGCATCATGGCAACGGTATCGAACAGTGCCACGGTGAACGGCCGCATTTGCACGGTGCTCTCTTTTTTCATGAACGACACCGCGACGTCCACGGAAATCGGACCGACAGCGGTGCGCAGCAAATACGCCGCGCGGTCATCCTGCGTCAGCCGCTGATCCCAGCCCGGAGTGGATGTGGTCATGTCCGCCGTCATACGCGAGATAATCCTGTCCACCACGTTGCGCTGTACGGTGAAGCCATTCTCCTTACGCAGTCGCGCGAAGTAGTTCAGAAAGTCCGTATTGAAGCGCTCCTTGCGATACACGCGCCGCAGATTCTCCCGCTGCTCATCGAAGGGCAGCGCGGGTTCCTCCGCGAGAATTTTCACCAGATGCATGGCGTAAGGCGTGCGAATGGGACGCGACACCTCGCCCACATTGAGGGAGAAAATGGCTTCCTCGAAATGGGCTTCGATATTGGTCCCGCGATTCATCCACCCGAGATCGCCGCCGATGGCCGCGGTGCTGCTGTCCTGCGAATTACGCTGGGCCAGTTCACCGAAGCCCGCGAGTCCCTGTTGCAGCGTGTCGAGAATGCGCGAGAGATGCTCGAATGCCGCGGTGGTGTCGTTGGGATTGTCCAGATCGAGGCGGTACAGGATATGCGCAGGACGCAGGCGCAGGCGCGCGGGTTTGCGATCCATCACGCGGAAGAGGTGATAGCCGAACACCGTGCGCAGCAGATGCGGCGTGATGCCTCCCTGCGGCAGAGCGTACATCATGTCGTCGAGTTGCGGAAAACTCGTTCCCGCGATGAACCACCCGATAAAGCCGCGCGTGCGACTCTTGCCGCCGTCGTCGCTGAATTCCATCACCAGCGAATCGAAGGCCTCCGGATGCGCATTGACAATCGCCTGAATGACGCGGGCCTTCTCATAGGTCTGAATGGTATCGACACCATCGCCGCCCTCTCCGGGAACCCATTTCACCAGCAATTGCTGCAGCTTTATTTCCTCTTTCCTCCGCTCGAACAACGTTTTCACAGCGGGTTCGATAAAATCGCGTTCGTAGAGAAAATTCACCGCGAGATCGTTGCGATACTGCTGATACTCCTGCTGAAATGCCGGCTCGGTATGATAACCGCGCGCTTCGGCTTCCTTTTGTTTGACGTGAAAATCGACGAGCGTTTCCAGGAAATCGGGTTTTTCGCTGTCGACTTTCGGCGGGCCAAGACGCGTGCGCAGGAACATGCGCTCGTACTCGGCAACACGCAGCGAATCGCCGCCGATGGTGGCGAGGACGTCCTCCGGAACGCTCGAGCAACCATATGCCACAATGCTGGCCACAAGCGTGGCCAGCAGGGCAATCCTGTTCGTGGGAGACATGCCTTTCCCCTGCGTTGATAAACTGCTCATGGCGCGGAACGAGTCCTTAGCGGGCCAGCGTGCTGAAGGCTTGTTCCAGCAGTGCTTCGTTGACCGTCACGCCGAATTTTTTCCGTAGCCCGTCGATCCATTCATTCTCCATGCGCTTGCTCTCATGCTCCTGATACTTGCTGGAGATTTCGGACTGCGCTTCTTCGAAGGTTTTCTCGCGGGCAACGTCCTTGCCGGTGACCTTGATAATGGAGAAACCGTACTGATACTTCACCGGACCTTCCACCGCGCCCACCTGCAGTTTGGATGCGCGCGTGGCGAGTTCGTTGGCATCGGTGGCCGTGAGGCCCCAATCGCCCTGCTTGGCGGCGAAGCCACTGCGCTGCGTGTGGCGCGCGGCGAGTTCCTCGAAGGGCACACCGCGATCCAGACTATCGCGCATCACGCGGCTCATGCTGTCGCTGGTCACGAAGATTTCGCTGAAGCGCACGCGCTCGGGCCATTGATACTCGGAAGCGCGGGCTTGCCAGAACGGCCGAAGACCGCTTTCTTCCACTTTCACCTGATTCCACACCGCATCCTGCTCGGCACGGAACAGCAGCACGCCTTCCTGATATTCCTGCATGAGCGAACCGAATTCCGGATAACGCGTCTCCAAATCCGCGGTTTCAAGGCGCAGCGCTTCCTTGCGGCCGATCAGTTCGGCGACAGTGCGCAGCGAACTGCGATTGAGCGGCTTCGACTGCAAATCCTGATTCCTCTCGATGGTGCGGATGGCGTCGTCGATGGTCACGTTTGCGCCCTTCAGGACGATCAGTCTTTCCTTCTTCAATGCGTCGCCCACCTTGTTGTACCAGCCCGGCGCCGAGGTCGTGGCGGTGGTGTCAACCGAGGCGATCAGTTTTTGCAACACCGCGTCGTCCACGCGAATATCGTAGCGGGCGTAAATGCCGTCGAGGAAACGCGCCTTGTCCTCGTCGAAGCTGTAGCGACGGTACAGTTCCTTGGTTTCCTGCTTTGCTTCCTCGAAGGACTTCGGCGGACGCTCGCCCGTGATGGAGATAATATGGTAGCCGAACTGCGTGCGGACGGGAGCGCTGATGTCGCCTTCCTTCATGGAGAAGGCGGCCATTTCAAATTCGGGCACGAATTTCCTGCGGCCCACCCAACCGAGATCACCGCCACGCACACCCGAGGTGGGATCCTCGCTGTTGCGCATGGCGAGATCGGCGAAGCGTTCGCCTTTCTTGAGCGAGTCGGCGATGCTGGTGATTTTCGCAAAGGCGGCGGCGGTGTCGGTCGGATTTTCCACCGGGATGCGCACGAGAATGTGGCTCACCTGCAACTCGCCACGAGCGGGGCGACGATCGAGCAATTTCACCAGGTGATAGCCGAACATGGTTCGCACCGGGGTGGGAAGCACGTCGCCTTTATTTTTCAACGAATACACGGCATTATCAAAGCTCGGTACGGTCATGCCGGCGGTGAAGAAATGCAGATCGCCGCCGTTTTCCGCTGTGCCTTTATCCTCCGAATGCTTCGCGGCCATCTCCTCGAACGAAGCCCCGGCCTGAATTTGCTTGAGCAGGTCGTTGGCCTTCGCGAGTGCGGTCAGCGTGTCGGGACGTCCGAGCGTATCGTTGGTGATGCGAACAAGGATGTGCGCGGCGCGCACCTCGTCCCTCTGCATGTCGTAGAGTTCCTTCACCTTGCCATCGGCAAGGGCGCGCTCGACGAAAAAGGGTTCGGCCAGATTGTTGCGATATTCCTGCAACTCCTTGACGATATCGGGATCCTTGTCGAAGCCCTTTTCCCGGGCCTCGAGGACTTTCAGACGGTACTTGACGAGGAGTTGGAGAAACTCCTTCCGTTCGTCCATGCTGGAACGCGCGGCGGCGGCTTCGCCCCCGTTGTTCCGGATATACTGCCGCTCAAATTCATCGAGGGTCAGCGAGTAGGTCCCAATCGTCGCAACGACGTTTTGCTTTGTCGGTGCAGGGCTTTTGGACTTCTTTTTCTGCGCCTGTGCGGTTCCCATGCACAGAAGCAGGATGAGGATCATCACCCATCCCATGCGACGCGAAGCCGCGTGATGCGCTGACATGATGTGCTTCATGAGGCTGTTGAATCCAGAATTGATTGACAAAACCAGTCAAACCGTATATTACCACGACCAGCGCTATAAATGCAAGGTAAGAAGCGGCCACCAGGCCGTGCCGCTGGCCCGCTGCGGGAGTATCCGCAAGCGTCCGATACCGAGGCGATTGTGCTTTCATGGCGATATTCGGTGGATGCATTGGCGCGGAATTCATATCCCCGTTCGATCACATGGGTACTCACACCCCGCCCGCGGGAGCGTCGATGGAAGGCGCCGCATCATGATACCACGGCCACAACGAGAGAGACACGTGACTTACGCCATTCGCTACATGCCCGTTCTGCTCCTGTTCATCATCGCCTGCGGCGATGGGCAACGCCCCGACAACGATCCTCTGATTCGCTTTGCCCATGCCTACCACGAGCGATATCCCGAAGCCGAGGTGCAGGATATGTACAAGACGCTGTTCCAGGAGTTTTTCGGGCCGGGACACATTATCGTCTCCCGCGAGGCCGCACTGGAAATGTTGCTCTCGGAGATCGAAAGCATGCCCGATGGCGAGTCGGAGGAGGTCACGGAGTACTGCGGACCCGACCGTGCGATGCTGCGCATCAATCTGCGACCCGCGCTGCGCGACGGGCTCACTCCCGACACCATCGTGAGCATGATGCTGGAAAGCACGCACCTGTTACGCCCCGACACCCTGGCATTTCTGGAGCATTGGGACCATTTACTGGAGTGCTCGAGACAGGGGCGATTGCCTTGGAAGTCCGATGAATTCGAGCATTTCGAGGCCGGACTCGATCCCTCCGGCGTAGAGGTGATGCACCACAGTCCGCGTTTTATGCGCAATTATTTTCCGGCGTATCGCATCGTGCTGACTTCGGTGTACGAAAAGCATTTCGGTCCGATCAGCGATTGAGCGCTGACCCCGTCGCGCGTGCTTACGGCAGGGAGCGGGCAACAAGAGAGACAAAACGAGCAACGGCGCGACGTTCACCACGCCGCGCCGTTGCGCAAGTTGTCACACAGCGATCGTTACCAGCTGCACACCGGCGACGGTTGCACGATGTTCATATCGGTCAATTCCTGACGCATTTTGGCGAAATTCCGCTGCAGCGGCAATCCGCCGCGCAGCAGAATGAACACCGCCTCGGAGCCATCGATGAGTGCGAGACCGTAAGGACGCGTGAACCAGAAATCCGCCTTCTCATTGATCAGCAGCGGATTGAGAATGTTGGTCGGGTCCTCGGGATTGGGGAAACGCGCCTCGATAGTGATCACGGTGTGGGCGCATTGTTTCAGTGTGCCGCGCTGCGTTTGCACATCGCCCGTGCCCAGGTAGCGGCCTTTCACACGGAAGTAGATGGGGAACAGCGGAATCTGGTTGAACTCGATGGTGATGATATCCCAGGTGGCCTGGAAGCCCGGGTTGAAGGGCATCGCGAGGTATTCTTTCGGGATTTCGATGGCGGGAAAACCCGGAATGGTGGGAATGCCGCCCAGGTTCAGCAGCCCGGGACTGGATAAAAACACTCCCACGTCATTTTTTCTCACGTACTGCGTGTCCGCTTCCGTGCGGCCACCGCGGAGAATTTCATTGGCCTGCACCGCATAGAGCAACGAATCGGTCTGGCGCGAACCCGCCATGCGCGCGGTGATGGTGGCCACGCCGCTTACGCCCGCCGAATCGAGACGGTACGTCCATGTCGTGCCCTCCAGAATCGGGTAGTACTGCTGGTCGGCGAAGAGTTCCGCTCCGCTGTTCACCACGGTCGGCGCATCCTCCGCGCAAGCGATGAGGAGCAACGACAGCAATCCAAGTATCCATGATGCACGCATGTTCACCTCGGTGATAATTCCATGTCAATGTACCACATCGCCGCCGCCGAGCCAGGCACGGAATTGCGCCATGGCCCTGCCGCGGTGACTGATGGCATTTTTCTCATCGGCAGTCAACTCCGCGAAGGAACGGTCGAAACCGTCGGGACGGAACAGCGGGTCGTAGCCGAACCCATTGCCGCCACGCGGCGCAAGCAAAATGCTGCCCTGCACCATTCCTTCGAATTGTTGTTCCAATCCCTTCGCCGCCAGCGCGAGCACGCAGCGAAAGCGCGCCTGCCGCTTGCGGGCCGGCACCTGCGTCATTTCACGCAGAAGTTTGTGGCAATTGTCGGCGTAGCTCGCAGCCTCCCCCGCGTAGCGGGCGGAATGCACGCCTGGTCGTCCGAGCAGATAGTACACTTCGAGGCCGGTGTCGTCGGCCAGCGCGGGCAGTCCCGTGCAGGCGTGCGCCGAGAGCGCCTTCTTCCACGCGTTGTCCTCCAGCGTTTCACCGTCCTCCTCCACATCGGGACATTGCGGAAAATCACGCAAATCCTTGATGGCTACCGGCAAGCCCGCGAGCAGGGCTTTCAACTCTTCGGTCTTGTGGGGATTGCGGGTTGCGAGTACAAGTGTATCGAGTTTCATGCCATTGGATCGTTGTGAAACATTCATGTCCATGCCGAGTCGTGCGGAAACACGCTCAACCCTGTGGCGCGACCGTGGTGACTTCGGCAACGAGAATATCGAGCACGCGTCCACCCGAGGCCATCAGCGAGCGCGAGACATCTTTTCCGCTGGCGGATGCGAAGGCCGCGTTCATGGCATCCTCGCTCTCGAAGCAGGCTTCGACCACGGTGCCCGCGGTGATGGCGCCGGTGGCGCTTCCGATGATTGCGCAGGCTTCGACGCGCAGCACGCCCGGGAGTTGTGCGAGCAGACGGGCCGCGCCCGCGGAATCGAGCGCTTCGGCTTCCGTGCGCGTATCCGCCGCGAAATACCAGGATTGCCTGAACATCACTTCACCTGTTCGTGGTTGCCTCTGTAATTCACGCTGTGCGAAGCTGTAATTAACATCGCCGATGCCTGACAAGCAATGCACCGCCGCCGAATTGTCTATTCTCCCGGAACAGTTATATTGAGGTGCTACGGGCAGTTAGCTCAGCCGGTTCAGAGCGTCTGGTTTACACCCAGAAGGTCGGGGGTTCGAATCCCTCACTGCCCACACAATCGTTGTTCCGATGCGGCTCCTTCCTTCCGCCTCCGTGGCGGAGGGCCAGCCGTGGCGGACATTCGCAACAGAAGAGGAAGCATCCATGCGCACACGTTATATCGTCCTCTCCGTCCTCGCCCTGCTGTTTGTCGGCTGCGGCTCGGATGAGGGTTCGCAATCCCTGAGCACCACGCCGCCGGCGGTCAAATTGTACAAGACCGCCAATGCCCGCATCGAGTACGAATACAGCGGCGCCGCCACGGGCAGCAAGGTGCATATCATCGGCAATTACGGCATGTACCAGCGCATGGAAGATGAGCTGAACCTCACCATGGAAGGAAACACGCGCAACGTGCATGTGCTCGACATCATCAACGACACGGTGCAATACCACGTGGAACTGGCCGAAATGACCGGCACGCGCCAGCGCTTCGAGTCGGGGAATCTCGTGCAGATGACGAAGGAATACACGGAAGCGGATCTGGAGGACTTCCAGCAATCCTACCTTCTCAAGAGCGGTGCGGTGAAGAAAGGCACGGAAACCATTCTCGATCGCGAATGCACGGTGTATGAAATCCCTAACGCGGGGATCTCCGTTTCGCTCTGGAACGGTCTCACCCTGCGCACCCGCATCAAGATGGGTGAATCCGAAATAGTCATGACCGCCGTGAAGGTGGATGAGGATTATAGCCCCAGCATGGAGGATTTCCTTCCGCCGAAAAAAGCCAAGATCGAACCGCCGCGCGTGATTTCGAGCTTCCCGGAGGGACATCCGCCCGTCGATGGCATGGGTGACCAATCCGGTTCGCAGCAACTGCCCGAGGGACATCCCCCGGTTCAGGGCGGTTCCACGCAACAGGGCGGCGCCATGCCCGAAGGACATCCTCCCGTTCAGGGCGGACAGTGAGAACTTTCCGTCCCCTGTCCCGCGTTGTGCAATCGGTATGTGTCATTGAGACAGGAGAATGAACGATGAATTCCGGTAATCCCATGCTCGGCAAAGGCCGGTTGCAGGCGATACAGCAGCTCGGCATCGGCAGCGAGCCCATGACCTTCAACGGTGCGCTGAATAAAACCGCGCTGCTGTTCCTGCTGTTGTTGCTCGGTGCCTCGTGGACCTGGGCGGACATGTCCTGGTCCGGCGCGCCCGCCTTTTCGGGAAAAATGATCATCGGCCTGATCGGCGGTTTCGTTCTGGCCATTGTCACCGCCTTTAAAATGGAGTGGGCGCGCTACACGGCGCCCGCCTACGCGTTTCTCCAGGGCTTGTTCCTGGGTGGACTCTCCGCCATGTTCGAAGCGATGTATCCCGGCATCGTCATCCCCGCCATCGTGCTCACCTTCGGCATCATGATCGGCATGCTGGTCACCTACCGTTCGGGATTGATCAAGGTGACGGAGCGTTTCCGCATTGGTGTGATCAGTGCAACAATGGGCATAGCGCTCTTCTATCTCATCGCGATGGGCCTGGGCTTTTTCGGTATCAGCATCCCCTTTCTCTTCGAAGGCGGGATGTTCGGTATTCTTTTCAGCGTGTTCGTGATTGTGATTGCCGCGCTGAATCTGGTGCTGGATTTCGACATGATCGAGCAGCTTTCTTCCGCCGGCATGCCGCGCTTCATGGAGTGGTACGGCGCCTTCGCGCTGATGGTGACGCTGGTGTGGCTGTACATCGAGATTCTGCGTCTCCTGGCGAAGACCAGGGAATAACCCCCGACAACATGTTCCGCGACAACTCCGGGCTCTGCCCGGAGTTTTTTTTCGCCAAACGCGAAGCGAGAACGGTACGCTATTTCCCTGCGGCGATATTGTCGTATCCCCGGCCATCGTCGTATATTTCACCGTCCCATCATCATGCACCCGGATGAACACGCGGAAACATTTCCACGTAACGATCGCCCTGCTATCGGCAGCGCTGCTGTGCTGCTGCGCCTTGCCATCACGGTCACAGGCGCAGCAACTGCCCTTTCACACCCTGTCGCTTCGCGACGGATTGGTGTCGAATTACATCATGTGCTTCGCACAGGATCATGCGGGACGCCTGTGGATCGGCACCCCGGAAGGCCTGAGCGTATTCGACGGGATCGCCTTCAGGAATTACAGCGATGAGCACGGACTCCCACCCACCACAGTCACCGCGATGCGCGAACACCCGCGCCAGCCGGGAGCCATGTACATCGGCACTGCCAGCGGTTTGGCGCTGATGCAGCACGGACAGTTGCGCATGCTGCGCCTGCCCGATGATCCCGATCCGTGGGTCACGGCCTTCGCCGCCGGACGCGACTCCACCTTGTATGTCGCCACCGCGCGAGGATTGTATCGGCTGCGGGGCGAACAGGCGCAGCGGGTGATATTGCCGGAAAGCATGGGCGGCATCGCCGCGATCACCATCACCGACGACGGAACGATATGGATGGTGGATTGGCATGGCGTGCACACCTTCAATCCGTCGACGAAAGCGTTCCGCACCGTGGACAGCGAGGCGGGGGGATATCCCTCGGCGAATTTCATCATGCACGACAGGCGGGGCGATGTGTACGTCTGCGGACGGGACAGCTCGATACTTCATTTCGGACATGGCATTCTGAAAAAGAAAATCCCCGTCCCCGGCGAGCAGCCGATGTTCATCATTCAGGACAACCACGGCATGTACTGGATTGGCACCTCGAACGCGCTGTACGCCTGCGATGGACCCGTGCCCGATCCCCGACGCGGCGTGCGTTACACCACGGAGAATGGGCTTCCCGCCGTGGCACTGAACGTCGCCCATTTCGACAAGGAGCACAATCTCTGGTTGGGCACCGAGGGCAAGGGCATAGCGCGGCTCGAGGATTGGCATGTCACGTATTTCGAGAACATCAACATCACCGGACTCGGCGTGTTTGATCGACGCGGGCATCTCTGGCTCAGCGCGGTGGATGGCATTTGGGAATACTGGATGGAGCGTGGGACGCAGTGGAAGCGCGTGCTTCACGAGACCGAACCCGATTGGCCGTCGGGCTATCCCTATGCGGTGAGCATCGATGATCGCGGGCGCTTGATCGTGTCCTTCGCCGCCGGCAGCTTCGTGGCCTTCGATATCACAACGCGACGGTCCGGAGACATACGTCTCCCGCCTCCGGAAATACTCGCACCGCGCGGCCGTATCCCGAAGCCGGATTCCTTCACCGGACGCCCCGACAGGAAGGGACGACTGTGGTGCAACTTCCGTGGCGGGCGCGTCGGCGTGTTCGATGTGCACCGTCCGGACAAGCTGCTGAGGGAATTCACCGGCCTCCCGGTGGACATCCGCACGATGTACGAGGACAGGAACGGCCGGCTGTGGATCGCCGGCTACGGCAGCGGAGTCTGGTATATCGATGGAGCGGGCGATCTGGCGCGTGCAGTGCCGCGGCGCATTCCCGCCCTCGATAGTTTGTCCGTGCGCGCCTTCCACATGGATCGCCGCGGTCGGATGTGGGTGGGCACGCTGCGCAAGGGTGTGGCGATCATCGACGGGCAGCGCATTCATCGATACGATCAATCGCATGGACTGCCCAGCGATAAAATCTTCAGCTTCACCGAGACGCTCGACGGGACTGTGTGGATTGGCACGCAGCGCGGAATGGCGTACGCGCGCAACGGCGATGCTCCTTTCGGTTTGGAGCAGGAACTGGCGGACAGCCCCGTGTACAGTTGCGGTGTGCGTGACGACGGTATGATGTTCATCGCGACGCGTTACACCTTGACTTTGTATCACGCGTCACGAAGTACACGTGAAAGCGCCCCTCCCGAAGTGTTGATCACGCGCATGCAGGCCAACGGCAGGGATGTGAATTTGCGCGAGCGCATCGAACTCTCCGCACGCGAAAATAATTGCCGCATCGAGTTCACCGCCATTCAACTGCGGCGCCCGCGAAGCATTCGCTATCAGTATCGCATCGAGGGTGTGGACAGCGCATGGAGCGCCCCTTCGCGCGAGCGCAGCCTGACCCTGGCCGCTCTGCGTCCCGGCGCCTACTCGGTGCTGATCCGCGCCATCAACGATGAAAACATTGCGAATACCACGCCCACCCGACTCACCTTCCAGATCGCGCGTCCCTTCTGGCAGCAGTGGTGGTTTTTCGCGTTGATGCTCACCGTCATCGGACTGGTGCTGTATGCCGTGGTGCGCAGCCGCGTCCGTCGTCTGCTGGAAATCGAGCGCATCCGCTCGCGCATCGCCGCCGATTTGCACGACGATATCGGCTCCGGACTCACGCGCATCGCACTGATGACCGAAGTCATGCAGCGGCAGATGCTGGTGCTGAAGCGCGTGCCCGGTGTGGACGAGGCTATTCCCCGCGAGGTCATTGGTACGATGGAGCGCGTCGGACGCATCTCGCGCGAGTTGGTGGAAGGCATGAGCGACGTGGTGTGGTCCATCGACCCACGCAATGATTCCATGGCGCGGCTTATCGACCGCATCCGCGTATACGCGCTCGATGTATGTGAATCGCGCGACATTGCCTTCCATCTCGAAGTGTCGGACGCATTCCGGCACATGCACACAAGTTCCGACCGCTCCCGCTGCCTGCTGCTGGTGTGCAAGGAAGCGATCAACAACGCCGTGCGGCACAGCCGCGCCAGGACGATTTCCCTGCACCTTTCCATCGACACCGAGCTGCTCCGCGTCCGCATTTCCGATGACGGTGTCGGTTTTGATGAAGCCGGATTGTCCCGCATCAACGGCCTGACCAACATGCGCAATCGTGTGGAAAAGGCCGCCGGTACACTGGCACTCGACAGCGCTCCGGGAAATGGAACGCGGATCACCGTGGAACTTCCACGCACGTTACGAAACTGAACACCTGTACAGTTGTCCGGAATACCATGTCCACCTACATTACGCCCATGGAAGCCAAGCGCAACGACGACATCATCAAAGTTGCCATCGTCGACGACGATGAAGACATCCGCAACGGCCTGCGGTGGATGCTGGAGTACTCCGAAGGGTACAGCTGCACCGGAGTGTACAAGAGCTGCGCCGATGCGCGCGAACACATCGGTGCCAACCTTCCCGACGTGGTGCTGATGGATATCGGACTCCCCGAACAGAACGGCATCGAGTGCGTGCGCATTCTCAAGGCCATGTATCCCGACATTCAGATTGTGATGCAGACGGTGTACAGCGATGATGAGAAAATTTTCGAATCGCTGCGCGCTGGCGCCGTGGGATACATTCTCAAAAAATCGCAGACGGTGAAGGTGCTGCAAGCCATCAGCGACGCGCACGCGGGCGGCGCGCCCATGTCGGGAGAAATTGCCCGGCGCGTGCTGAACTTCTTCAGCCAGCCGCAACCCGTCGACGAAATCGGCACGCTGTCCGATCGGGAAATCGAAGTGCTGGAGGCTCTTGTCGAGGGACACAGTTACAAAGCCATCGCCGAGAAGCTGTTCGTCAGCGTGCATACCGTGCGTTTCCATTTGCACAACATCTATGAAAAATTGCACGTCACCTCACGCGCCGAAGCGGTGGCCAAGGTGATGCTGCGCAGGGGTTCCTCACCTTCACTCGGCGGCTGATCACCGCGCCACGTTCCCATACCTGAGGTCCGCTACACAGCGGACCTTTTCATTTCCTCCCCCCTCCGCGCTATGGCGACGCAGCCAGGCAGCGGCACGATAAAACCGTACATCCGTCCAGTTGAACCGCCCTTCGGAACAGGACTAGCTTTGTACTGTCACTTTTTGGACAGAAAAAGCAACCTCATGTTCCATCGAATCCGGAGACATCCGATGCGCCAGGCGCAGATCGACATCATTCGAAGCACCCATTCCCTCATCGCCGACCAGCCCGACGCCGTGGCGACGCTGTTCTACGCGAATCTCTTCGCGCTCGATCCTTCGCTGCGGGCCATGTTCCCGTCGGACATGGCCGAGCAGGGCAAGAAACTCACCAGCGCGTTGACGCTTGTGGTGGCGAAGCTGCACGAGCCGCATGCGCTGCTCCCCGCATTGCACAGCCTGGGCCAGCGCCACGTCGCTTACGGCGTGCGCGACGAGCATTACGACACTGTGGGAGAGGCGCTGCTCCGCACTCTGGAGCAGGGACTCGGCAATTACTTCACCGAGGAAGCGCGCGAGGCGTGGGCAGTCGCGTATCAGCGTATTGCCGGCCACATGATCGAAGGCGCGGAACTCGCAGCCCGGAACGAAAGCGAGGTCGCGCGGGCATGACAGCCGACAGCAACAGCCCCTTGCGCGAGCGCCACGTCCGCACCTCCATGCGCTTCGTATCGCTGGTCATCGCGCTCTGCCTTCTCGTCCTGCTGCTGTACTCGCTCAGCATGCGCGCCCAGGCGCAATCCGTGCGCGTGAGCGGCTCGGTGGGACTGAGTACGGAAGTCTACAGCTCGTCCAGCAATGACGCGCGCTGGAGTCCCCGTCAGGATCAACACGTGTCGCGTGCGGTGCTGCGCAGCACGGTCACCTTGTTCGAGCAAATCGACCTCCCGTTCGAAGCATACATCTCCACACAATCCTCCGGCTACCATCAGCCGTTCAATCAATTCGGTGTGAGTCCGCTCATCGGCGGGTGGCTGCGTTTGCACGGAGGATATTTCAACGCGCGGATTTCCGAACTCACGTTCGGAGACGAACGGCTGCTCGGTGGTGGCGTGGAAATGTCGCCCGGCGCCTGGCGGGTCTCCGCCGTGTACGGACGGTCACGCCAGGCCTTGGCGGCGGACAGCTCGGCGGGCTTTGCAGGTGGATACCGGCGCATGCTCGCCGCGGCGAAAGTGGGCTATGGCATGGAAGGCGAGTTCTACCTGCATCTCAACGCGGCGTACGGGCAGGACGACACGTCCTCCATGCGCAGCATCGAAGGCATGCTGCCCTTGGCCGCTCGCGAGAACGCCACCGCGTCTCTCGCTTTCGGTGTGCCGTTTGGCACGCTCGTGCGTGTCAATGGCGAAATGGCATTCGCGCACACCATCAACGATCTGCGTTTGCGCGCACGCGAAGGATACACCGCGCAGGTGGATGGTGCCGCGAAGCTCGCCGTGCTCATCGTTCCCGCGCAGCAATGGCAGGTGGGCCTGCACAGCCGCTGGGTCGGCCCGGGCTACTACACGCTGGGATATGTGCAGATGCCCAACGACATCTTCGAATTCACCGTGGCGCCCATGCTGCGCCTGACCGAACAGCGCGTCAACGTCCGCGCGTCGCTGGGCATGATGTTCAACAATCTCCGCAACAATCGCCTCTCGCGGACGACACGCGTCATCGGTTCGCTCAACGGCAACTGGCAGATCACCGAGCAGCTCGGCTTCTCGGGCAGCTACAGCAACTACGGCATGCGCTCGCTGCATACGCGGGACTCGCTGCGCGTGGACCATCTCACGCAATCCGTGTCCATCGCGCCCACCTACACCTTCGAAGGCCTCGGTGGCAGCAATGCGATCAATCTGAATCTCATGCATCAATCGGCGACCGACGGCAATCCCGTCACCACCGAGGGCAATCGCAACAGCGCCAGCGCGGCATCGCTGATGCACAGTCTGACGCTGCCGTCCACATTCAATCTCACCACAGGGCTGTCGTGGAACGGGATGCGCTCATCCTTTACCGACACCGACATTTTCAGCGTGAGCGAAACCGTGGGGCAGGGCTTTTTCGACAATGCCCTGACCACGTCGGTCACGGTGGGATACAACGTCATCCGCTCGGAAGTCGGCACCGACGGGCAGTTCAGCGGCCGGCTGATGCTCGGCTATGCCATCGAGCGTTATGGCACTTTTTCGCTCTCCCTGAGCAACAACAGCTACAGCTATGCGCAATCGCACGACCGTCCGTCCTTCGACGAATGGTACGGCAGTATTCAGTACTCCGCAGGATTCTAATCATGAAGAAGGTGATACCCACGATGAACCGAAGCTTCCTCTCCGCGTGCGTGCTCACGCTGTTCGTTCTCCTCGGCTACGACAGCGTCGCCCAGGTGACGATGAACGCTCTCATCCGCAAACCGACTCCCACGAGTCTGACGGAATGGCGACGCGATCCCACCATCGTACGTCTCAACATCATCAACGCATCGCGTGATCGTCACGAGAACACCATGGTCTCGATCACCATTCGCGACACCCGTAGCGACGCCATCGTGGCACGCACGAAGGACTACTCCCCTTCCATGCCGCGCTTCACGCTCATGCCGGGACAGACGCTCACACTGTCCGGACCGGATATCATTCGCCAGGATGCTCTGGAAGTGGATCAATCGCTGCGCACCATCGCCGCGACCACCGATGCGCTTCCCGAAGGCGACTATGAATTGTGCGTACGCCTGCTGGCCGCCGATGGCGTCACGGAATTGGCCGCGGTCAGTCCGCTGTGCATCCCCTTCGAAATTATCATTCCCGATCCTCCGCAACTCATCGCCCCGTGGGACGGGCAGGCAATTGCGGTGAAGAGCTATCCAGTGTTTCAATGGACACCCGTCGCCCCGCTGCCGACGGGCATGCGCGTGATGTATCGTCTGCGCGTCGTGCCCATGTTTGGTGGCCAGACCGCGCGGCAGGCCATGGAGAGCAACACGGAGTACATTATCGACAAGCGCGTGAGCAGTACCACGTACATGTACTCGCCCACCGAGAAGCCCTTCTCGGCCTACCCCTCGGCGACGGGCTGGGCCTGGCAAGTGCAGGCCCTGGATGTGAGCACAGTGCCGAATGGCATACCCGCCGCCAGGAACGAAGGAAAAAGCGAAATCTGGACTTTCGCCCTCGGCGGCAAGGGGAGCGGCGCTCCCGTGGCCCAGAACTCCGCGGTGCAACAGCAGCAGAATGCCGGACCCGAGCAATGCTCCGCCCCCTGCATCACTCAGGCACCCACGGAGAACAGCATTCTCCCCGGCACGCTGGCGGTGGGCGACAGTGTCACTGTCGGGCTGTTCACGATGGAATTGACCGAACTCACCAATCCCTCCGCCTCCTCGTTGAGTGGCAAGGGATTGATGCACGTGCCCTTCCTGCGCTCGCGCATTCATGTGCAATTCAACGGCGTACGCGTCAACATCAACAAGCAAGTGCTCGATCCCGGCGTGCAGGCCGAGTTGCAGGCACCGATGTCCATTCCGCAAGCCAACAACATGGCGCAGCGCATTGGTATCAATCCCCAGACCATGCAGCAAATTCAAACCTGGGTTGGTCAGGCGGGACGGCTCGTGAGCGGTTTGAGTGGCGCAACGCCGGTGTACCTTCCCATCGGTATCGACAATACCATCCCCACCACGGGTCACCAGTTGGTGGTGTCCATCATCGGTGCGGTGTTCAATCCCGATGGCGCGCAGTTCAATGCGGTGTGCCAGCTGCCCTTGCCCTTCCTCGGTCCGGGTGGCACGCTGGGCTTCGGCGTCAATGGCATCTGCATGCATCCCGGCGGTGTGGGTGCGGGCAACAATCCCGTGCGAATGTATCTCATCGACGACTTCGGTTACGATCCGATGAATGGGTCGTGGAGCCTGCAACTGCTCCGCGAAAACAACGGTCAGGGAACCTGGGCCGAAATGGATTGCACGGGCTTCAAGAAACTGCACGTGCATGGCGAAGTGGGCTTTGCGCGCAGCGCGCTCGTGCCCGTGCCCGACAACGGCCAGACCGTGAAGCTCAACCTCATCGCCGATATTCAGAAAAATGATGTGATGAACTGGCTGTTCCAGCTCAGTCCTTCCGGTCCCTTCGCGCCTGCGGCGCTGAAGGATTTCGCCATCAATGTCCCGGCGATGTATCTGGATTTCGCGGATGATAAAAATCCCCCGCAAATGGTGTTCCCTGCCGATTACAAGGGTCCCAGCAAGGATAGTCTGGATTGGCACGGATTCTACATGCCTTCGGCCACAGTAACACTGCCCGCGCAATTCAAGACGGGACAGAATCCGGTCAGCATCAGCGTCTCGTCCATGCTCGTGGACAATACGGGCTTCACCGCCGGCATAGCAGCGAATGATATTATCGCCTATCCCGGCATGAATGTGTCGTCGTGGGGTGCCAGTCTCGACCATATCGACGTGCAAATCACCAACAGTTCGTTCAAGCATGGCTCACTCAACGGCAAGCTGCAGATACCCATCAGCACGCAACCATTGGACTACTCCATGCTGCTTGCGCAAACGGACAGCGGGATGAGCTATCTCTGCAATGTGATACCCGGTGCCGACATCGACGTGCCGATGTGGATGCTGACGTTGACCATTGAACCTACATCGATTTTCCAGATGACGGCGAACAGCACGGGCTTCGAAGCATATATCGAACTCAACGGCATGCTCGGTTTCCAGAAAACCGTGGGGACCATACCGCTGATCAATCTCACGGGATTGAAATTCTCCAAACTCAAGCTCACCACATCCGAACCGTATTTCGAGTTGGGGCAAATGGCCCTTGCGTCACCGCAGCATGGTGTGGGAGGATTCCCGGTTTCCCTCACCGGCATCAAGCCCGTGGTGCAGGATATCATATCCAACAAACCGAAATTCGGCCTGCAATTCGGTATGGCGCTCAACCTCATGGGCGAAGGCAGTGAGGCCTCGGCCATCAGCGGTGAAACACATTTCACCGTGCTGGGCAGTTATGACAAAACCACGAAGAACGCTGCGTTCGAGGATGCCTATCTCGACGATATCACACTGAACGCACAGCTGGGCGCGGCGGTGAATATCAACGGCACCATCGTGTTCTATCGCAACCACGCACAGTATGGCAACGGCTTCTTTGGCACCGTACAGGCGCAGTTCCTGGAGATGGTGGAAATCAGTGCCACAGCCATGTTCGGATCGAAGAAAAAGCAGTCCAGTCAGGAAACCTATCGCTATTGGTTCGCTGACGCGAAGGCCATTCTGCCGACGGGAATTCCGCTGGGCGGCGCCCTGGTGATACGCGGCATGGGCATCGGCGCATGGTATAACATGTCGGCGCAGCTCCCCGCTTCGCCCTTGACCATCTCCGAAGGCGAGGAGAGCAATACCGCCTCGACGCAGATCGGCGTCACCAACTCCGGCATCGTGTACACGCCATCAGATCAGGGCGAATGGGGCTTGAAAGCAGCGGTGGTAATTGCCGCGCCGAGCGACCAGTTGTTCAACGCGGATGTGGAGCTCGGGGCCTCGTTCGTCAATGGCGGACTCGCGAGTATTTTTCTCAGCGGCAAGGGTTACATGCTCACCAGCATCTACGACCGCAGCGATCCCTCCATTTACGGCAGCGTGCTGTTCTACTACGACAACGTGAACAAGGAATTCACCGGCAACCTCGATATAAAATTCAATGTGAACAACGTGGTGACCGGCGGCGGCAATGTGGTGCTCTTCGCCAGTCCCGACGAGTGGTACCTCTGGATGGGACGCCCGACGCAGCGCATCGAGCTCAAACTGCTCGGCGTGTACGCGGCGAACTCCTATTTCGAGATCGGCACCACCATCGACAACATCGCGGAAATTCCCGCAACGATACTCAATCACATGAGCCATTCGCTGCGGCAAAAATTCAGCACATCCAACCGCCAATCCGCCGTGGACATGGCGGCGAATTTCGGAGGCGCGGCGTTCGGCGTGTGGTCGGGTTTCCCGAAAAAGAAATTCAGTTTCGGGCCGTTCTACGCCTCGCTCGAGGCCGGCTATGGCTTCGACGCCTCGGTGATGAATTATGGCGATCTCAAATGCGGCAACACCGGCGAGGTCGTCGGCCTCGATGGCTGGTACTGCCAGGCGCAGGCCTACGCCTATCTCAGCGGCGCCGTCGGAATTTCGGTGGATCTCGCCATTATTTCCGGTGATTTCGAAATCCTCGGTGTGGATGCCGGCGCGGCGCTCAAAGCGCAGCTCCCCAATCCCACCTGGCTCGGCGGCGTGATCTATGGATCGTACTCCATTCTCGGTGGCCTGATCAGTGGAAGCGTGACCTTCGAGTTCGAGATCGGCGAGCAGTGCAAACTGCCGCAGTCGAATCCGCTGGACAATATCAAGCTGGTTTCGGATTTCCGTCCGGACGGCAAGGAAATCGCGGACGTGTACACCGTGCCGCAGGTGGCCTTCACCTTCCCGGTGCACAAGGAATTCGAACTGCCGATCACCACGCCCAGCGGCGATCCCTCCACCCGCGTCTTCAAAATCAAAATCGACGACTTCCGTATCGAGCGGAAGGACAACAAGGAAAACGTCGCTGGCCAGTGGGCGATTCAGGAAGGTGGCAGCTCCGCGGTGTTCCTCCCGATGGCTCAGTTGCGCTCCAACAGCAACTACAAAACCCGCATCGCCGCGTCGGCGTGGGAGAAAAAGAGCGGTCAATGGGCGAAATCCCTGTACTCCCCCAGCGCGAAGAACGGGGTTCCGGGTACGCATATCACCGAACGCGACAGCGTGAGCTTCACCACCGGCACGGCACCCAACTACCTGCCTGTGGAAAATGTGCAATACAGTTGGCCGCTCGACAGGCAGCGCTTCTTCCTGCAAAATCAGATCCAACCCAAGATCGGATTGATCAAAACCCGCATGGCGCCGGATGAATTGTTCTCCTACAACCGACCCGGCTTCAAGAGCAGCTATCTGGCGAAATTCCAGCCGCTGAACAATCGCGACAGCATGAAGGTACAGGAGTCGCCCATCACCTATTCCGGCGGCGAGATTCGCTTCCCCATTCCACAGCTGGACAATAACACCACGTACAAACTCACCATCGTCCGACGCGATGAAAAGCTGCAAAGCAATACCACGAACAATATCGTGATGGGCGGAAGCGGCCTGGATAAGCTCAAAACCACCACGCAGAAAACCACGCTCGTCGACTCCCGCTCCGACAAGGTGCAGGGCGGTACCACGCTCGGCAACAAGCAGGGCGGCGTGCAGGTGAGCGATGTGAGCACGTCCACCTACAACACAGGCGACAGCACGTGGACCGACAAGAGCTTCACCGTCGGCCAGCAGCTCGCCACCAGCACCGTCGCGGTAAGCAGCAATGCCCTGCTCGCCAACCTGGTTTCGGGCGGAGATAAAAAGCTGTATGAGCTGCATTTCCGCACCAGTGCCTACAACCGCATGATCGACAAGCTGAACGCGGCCACGGTCAAACCCAGCACGTCGGAAAGCAAAGGCGATCAAATTCTCGTGCGGGCGAATTTCACCATGCCCGAACCCCTCGAGGATTACGAGGTGCTCGGACACGTGTACAAGGGCGTGGTGATGAAGGACGGCCTGTACTACGAGCAGAACGTCAATGTCGGCCCGCTGCTGGTGGTGCAATCCGATGAACAGACCAAACCCTGGCACACCAGCTTCGCACTGCCGAACATGTACACACCGTTCAGCAAGATTAAAACGGTCATGGCCAGCACCAAATCGCCCTACTTCAAGAAGGCGTTCAAGTACTGGAATACCACCTATTTCCACTACTGGCGCGATCAAATGAAAACCCTCACACACGTGGATCGCCAGAAGAGTCGTATTCTCGATCCCCTCGGCGACAGCGAGATCAATCCTCCCGCACCCGCCGGACAGGTGCTTCCATCTGGAGGGAAATACGGCTCGCCGGGTAGCAGTATGAATCTGCCACAGCAGCAGCTCCCGATAGGTCAAAGCGGATCGATGTACCTGTCGTCGATGAGTGTGAACTATACACAGGGTGTTGCGGCGGCGCTGGATTACCAGAACCTGCAAAACCGTCTGGCCAAATTCTTCACCACGGTGATTTACACCAACAACCAGAATCCCGACGAGAACGGCGAAATCGAGTACAGCAAGGGCGGTCCCAAGATCGAGAAGAGCACGATCAAGGAGGTCGGTGATCCCAAGAGGGATTACAGCGGGGCCGTGTACAGCATGCTGGAGAATCTGTGGAAATCGCCGTTCAAGAAACTGCAGCACGGCACCTACCCGCTGCGCTTCGGCTTCAAGTTCGGCACCAGCACCACCACGATAAAGAACACCTCGTTCACCTGGTAAGCGCAGGCGGGGATGGAGGCCGCTCCGGCGGTCTCCATCCCCGTTCCTCCGGGAAAAAACCGTACATCTGTCCGGTTGATCCCGCGGCACTTCGAGAAGTAGATTTCATTCATACAACAGCAAGCACCTGTTCCTCATCAATCCCCCCGTGCGGCAGCGCGGTCAACACCATCGAACGATTACAAGGATTACTCGCATATGAACCGCATCGCTTTCCTGCTCCTGTTCCTGATCGGTACCTGTACATTTGTATGGGCACAGGATCCCATCGAGGACGAGCGCAGCGCAGAAGAGGGAGCATCGCATGACGCCAGTATCATGGTCACCAGCAAGGCAACGCACGATGGCGTGATCCTGCGTTGGGCGCCGGACAAGCCCGGAGCGTTTCACATCCTCAACAGCTACGGCTATCGTATCGAGCGCACCCGCATCGCGGCGGATGGCAGCTTCAACGACGCATCCACCACCTTGCTCACGCCCGAGCCCCTGCGCCCCTGGCCGATCGAGGAATGGCGCCGTCGCATCATGGCCGACACCTCGCAAATCTCGCTGGCGGCCGCGGCGCAGATGTTGTACGGCACCGCCATCACGCCGGCAAAGAATCCCAACGACGACCTCGAGGTGCTGCGCAATGGCGTGCGCGACGCGGAGAACCGCTTCGGCTTCGCTTTGATGCTTGCCGATACCGATCCGCTCATAGCCGAGGGCATGGCCCTGCGCTTCGTGGATCGCGATGTGCGGCGCGGCGAACGCGTGGTCTATCGCATCATGCCGGCACGGCAAAGCAGCGACTATGTGATCGATACCGCCGTCGTCGTGGTCGTGGTCGAACCCGAAGAGGACAACATCGCCCCGCAACATCTGCGCTTCACCTCCGGCGATGGCAGCGTGACTCTGCAGTGGGATCAGCATGAACTCTCCACATGGTCGGCCTGGCATGTCGAGCGGTCGGACGACGAAGGCAGGACATGGACGACGCTCACCAAACGTCCGCATGTCATCATCGCTCCGCAGGGCGAGGAACACAGCATTACACCGAGTTATGAGGATAAAAACCTCCGGAATTATCAGCGCTACACCTATCGCGTGCGAGGTATCAATGCATTCGGCGAACGGAGCCGCGCGGCGGAGATTGTTGCATGGGCTGTGGATAACACCGCACCCAACTCGCCGACGATAACCCGAGCCGAGCAATTCGCACGCGATGGTGTCGTGCTGACATGGGAGCATCCCGGCAGCGGCGACCTCAAGGGCTTTGTCGTCTCCCGGGCGGCTAATCCCAAATCGAGCACGCCGTTCACACCGCTGCATCAGGGTGTGTTGACACCGGATACGCGCATGTTCATGGATCACGGTGCCAGCGACCGCGAGGCCTGGTACATGGTGTCCGCCATCGACACCTCCGGCAACAGCAGCGAGTCCGTGCGCACCTTTGTGCAGATCATCGACTCGCTCCCGCCTTCCGCGCCACGCAACGTGCTCGCAACGGTGGACAGCAACGGTGTTGTCACGCTGCGGTGGAACAGCAATGCCGAGGACGATCTCGCGGGTTACCGCGTGCTCTGGGCCAATGCGCGGGATCATGAATTTTCCCAACTCACACCGCATATCCACGCCGACACTGTCATCACGCACAGCATTACACTCAACACGTCCACGCCATCCGTATTCTACAAGGTCGTGGCCGTGGACAAGCGCTACATGCACAGCGCACCCTCGGAGGTGATCGAATTGCGGCGGCCCGACATTCTTCCGCCCGATGCGCCGGTGTTTACGGACATGCAGGTGTCGGATCTCGACGTTCGCTTGCGCTGGGCGCGCAGTGGCAGCGAGGATGTAGTGGCGCAGCATCTGGAGCGTCGCGAAGCGGGAGCGGTGTGGACACGCATCGCCACTCTGGATACCGCGACCACGACATACACCGACAGCGCCGTCAAACGAAGCATCGAATACGAATACCGCATCACGGCTGTCGACGCGGCAGGCCATATCTCCGTCAGTCCACGCAACATCAAGGCGCGTCCGTACGATGCCGGTATCCGCGAGGAAGTGCGCAATCTCACCGCAGTGTACGACAAAGAGCGTCGCAGCGTGACCTTGCGATGGGACTACCCCGCGAGTGAGCAAGGCACGCATTGGTTTGTGATTTACCGAAGCATCGGCGACGGCAAACCCATGCAATATGCCACCGTACCGGCCGACAGCACGAGCTGGACCGAGCCGGTGAGCGCGGGCGAGACGTATCGCTACGCGGTACGCGTGAAGAGCGGCACGGGCGAATCCCGTCTCTCGCCGATCGCGGCGGTCTCCATCGAGTAATCCCTCCTTCCACCATCCCACCTTCGGTCAATCAGCACAGCATCCCCGGCACCTTCGCCGGGGATGTTTGCGTCGTCACCTTCGCAGACGCAACTCCAATCGCGGCGTCGCCTGCTCTGACAATAGTCTCGCCGCCCGGACCCTATTCATTTGCGTGCTACGGACTTAAGAGTAATCAGGTCCTCGCGGATTTCCACGATTCATCTGTGCTAATCTGTGTGAAATCTGTGCTATCTGTGGTTTTGAAACTCTTTTGAAACTCTGTTGATCCGCTCCGACAATTATCAAAGCACCCGTACCAATTTTCTTCCCCTTGTTCCTTTCGGGGGATTTCGCAGATTAGTAATTCCACTTCAATGCAACGGACCGATGGAACAGTTCAAGCTCGTTTCGGAATATTCTCCCACCGGCGACCAGCCGGAAGCCATCCGCCAACTGGTGGAAGGCGTGCATCGCGGCGACGCCTTCCAAACCCTGCTCGGAGTGACCGGCAGCGGAAAAACCTTCACCATCTCCAATGTGATCCGCGAGGTGAATAAACCCACGCTGATCATCTCGCATAACAAAACGCTTGCCGCCCAGCTCTACGCGGAGTTCAAATCGTTTTTTCCGCACAACGCGGTGGAGTTCTTCATCTCCTACTACGACTACTACCAACCCGAGGCCTATATTCCGACCACCGACACCTATATAGAAAAGGACATGTCGGTGAATGACGAAATCGATCGCCTCCGTCTGAAAGCCACCACCGCGCTCGTGGGCGGCCGCCGCGATGTGATCATCATCGCCTCGGTGTCCTGCATCTACGGTATCGGATCGAAGGAAGCCTACGCCGATCAGCTGCTCTTCGTGAATGCCGGCGACGTGATCGAACGCAATGCCTTCCTCCGCAAGCTCACCGACATCCACTACGTGCGCAACGATGTGGATTTCAGCCGTGGCACCTTCCGCGTTCGTGGCGATGTGATAGAAATCATCCAGGCCTTCGAGACCGAAGAGGTGCTGCGCGTTGAATTCTTTGGCGATGAAATCGAATCCCTCGCGCTCGTGGACCGCATGACCGGCAAAGTGCTGGAAAAAGTCTCCTCCGGCGTGGTGTATCCCGCCAAGCACTTTCTCACCACCGAAGAGCAACTCAAGCGGGCCATAGTCACCATCGAAGAGGAATTGGAGGAACGCCTCCGCCATTTCCGCGAATGCGGAAAGCTTCTGGAAGCGCAGCGCCTCGAACAACGCACGCGCTACGACATCGAAATGATGAAGGAAATCGGCTATTGCTCGGGCGTGGAGAACTATTCCCGCCACCTCGCCGGACGCAAGGCGGGCGAGCGGCCCGAGTGCCTGCTCGATTATTTCCCGGAGGATTTCCTTCTCGTCATCGACGAATCCCACCAGACCATTCCGCAAATCCGCGCAATGTACAACGGCGACCGCGTCCGCAAGGAGACCCTCGTCGAACACGGCTTCCGCCTCCCCTCGGCAATGGACAACCGTCCACAGCGCTTCGAGGAATTCGAGCAACTCATCTCGCAGTGCATTTTCGTGAGCGCCACTCCGGGACCCTACGAACTGACACGAAGCACGGGTGTGGTGGTGGAGCAAATCATTCGTCCCACCGGACTCCTCGATCCTCCGATGGAAGTTCGCCCGGTCAAACAGCAAATCGATGATCTCATCGCCGAAATCCGCATTCGCACGGAGCGCAACGAACGCGTGCTGGTCACCACATTGACAAAACGCATGTCCGAGGATCTCACCGAGTATCTGGAAAATATCGGCATCCGCGTGCGCTACATGCATTCGGATATCGACTCGCTCGAGCGCGTGGAAATCCTCCGCGATCTTCGTCTCGGCAATTTCGATGTGCTCGTCGGCGTCAACCTCCTGCGCGAGGGGCTCGATCTACCCGAAGTATCGCTCGTGGCGATACTCGATGCGGACAAGGAAGGATTTCTTCGCAGCGAAAGCGCCATCATGCAGATTGCGGGACGCACAGCGCGCAATGCCGACGGCCTGGTGATTCTCTATGCCGATCGTATCACGGATTCCATGCAGCGCGTGATCGACGAAACACGCCGCCGCAGGGATGTGCAGCACGCCTACAATCTGGAACATGGCATCAATCCCGAAACCATACGGAAATCCATGGAAGACATCCTCCACGCCACCACCATCGCCGATGTGAAAGCGAAGCGCGATGAACGCCGTGGAGAAACGAAGCAGATCCGTCTGGTCGCCGAACCCATTCTCAAATTCATGACAAGGGAACAGCGCGTGGAATTGATCGACCAGCTCCGCGGAGAAATGATGGAAGCGGCAAAGGATCTCGAATACGAGCGAGCCGCACAACTGCGCGATGAAATTCTTCGCCTCGAAAAAGAGCTCTGATCTGATCGTATCCCGCTAATACCACAACGGGCGGCACCATGGCCGCCCGCTGCTTCTTTCCTTCGCCGCGCTACTTCACATGCGAGGCCACCCAGTCCACCGTACGCTCCATCGCATCGATCCACTGATTGGGAAAGGTGCGCAAGCCATGCCCCGCACCGTGGTAGGTGACGAATTCCACCTTGCGGCCCAGTGTTTTCAGCGCCTGATACATTTCCCGCGAATTGGAAATGTTGGTGTACTGATCCTTGTCACCTTGCAAAATCAGCGTTGGTGTCGTGATGTTCCGCACATGGGTCTGCGGTGCGCGGCTGATCCAGAGACTGTTCATGTCGAGCGGCTTTTCCCAATAATGATGCCCGAGAAACATCAGCTCGAAATCGGGTTGCCATGAATTGCTCCAATCGGTGAGCCAGCTGAAAATGCCGAACATGGACACCGCCGCCTTGAAACGCTGTGTCTGCGATATGGTCCAGTTCGTCAGATAGCCGCCGTAGCTGCCACCCATCACCGCCAGACGCGTGCTGTCGGCTATTCCCTTGCCGATCAACCAATCCACCACGTCCATCGCATCATGGTAGTCTCCTCCCCCGAGATCGTAGCGATTGGCTTGTCCGAACACATCGCTGTATCCTGAACTGCCGCGAACGTTGGGCATGACCGTGGCAATACCCTGTGCCGCGAGAATATGTGCCGGATAATATTGCTGGAAGCGATGATCGAAATCACCGTACGGGCCGCCGTGATACGCCAGCACCAGCGGCACCGCTGCTCCCGGCTTCCTGTCCGCCGGCGTGATCAGCACCGCCTCGATGTCGAACAGACCATCCCTGCTGCGGACGCGAATGACTTCCTGCTTGCCGATACGCATGTCGCGTATCTGATCGCTGAACCGTGTTACCGCCGTGGGTCCACCCTTATGCGTCATATATACTTCGAGCAGGGATTGCGGTCCATCAGCAAGAAACGCGATATCGCCGCGCGTATTGACCTGCGGCGCCGATACCACCATCCCGGGATCGGTGACCGCACGCAGTGTTCCGGTTTTCACATCCACCTCGCGCAGCACGGCGCTGGTCCCCTCATTGAACAGCGCGAGTATGCTGCCGTTCGAAAGCCAGGCAAAGCTCTCCACGGCATGCACGGCCTCGCCGGTAAGGCGTCGCGTGGCGCCGCTGGCGAAATCGAGCAGCGAAATTTCCGTCTTGGCGAATTCGATATCGGGCACAGTCTGCGTGATGAAAGCGAGTACCCTGCCGTCGGGACTGACACTGGGTTGCGTTTCGGGACCCGCCATGGCAGTCACCTGCCTCGTGCGACCGTTGATCTCCACCTGCCAGATATCGTACTTCTGCTCATCGTTGTACTCCCCGGTGTAATTCGTCTGATAGACGAGGGATTTACTGTCGGGCAACCAGCGCAGCGCGGACACACCCGCATCCAGTTCGGCCACCTTCCGCGGCTTACGCCGTGCACTCTCCATTATCCAAAGCGCGAGACCGGGCTTGCTGTCGCTGGCCACGGTGATATCGAGCTTGCGGGCTTCCCGCCGCAGAGCCTCGGCCTGCGCCACAGGAGGCAGCGCTCCACCGGTAAGGATGGCGATGTACTGTCCGTCGGGCGACCACACATACTCTTCGATATCGCTGTCGAACGACGCGAGCAGTTGCGCATCGCCGCCGCCGTCCAGCGGCAATGCGAACAACGAGCGATTGCCCGTGGCCAGATCTCCATCACGTCCCTGCGCTTTGCGGGTGGAAAGGAAGCTCAGCATACTCCCATCGGGCGACCAGGCCGGTGCTGTGCAGGACTCCTTGCCGAAGGTCACCTGCCGCATGGGTACTCCGGGTGCGGCAAGCCATACATGCGATCGCCAGGAGTTGCTGCTGGTATCGGCGGCGCGTATCACAAAAGCCACCCGTCCGCCGTCCGGTGCGAGCGCGGGAGCGGACGGCTGTCTCCACAATGCGATATCGGCCGCGGTGAGCGTCTTCTGCTGCGCGGGAAGCGCGGAGAAACATACAGGAAAAAGAAGTATGAAAAACAGGTATCGCATGATGATCACTGCGTTCTGTGAAACAAGTTCAAAATTCTGTCGACGTCCGCTGCGTCGACGTGGCGGTGCCGGCACAGCTATCCATTCAGTGATGCGCCGAACGCGGCCCCGCCCTCATTCGCTTCGCGGCGCTCCGGCTTCGTCGCGCTTCCATTGCTCCTCGCTCAGCAACAGGGATGCGGGCAACGCCATGCAGCGCGCAATGGGGTACAGGTTGATGCTGCTGTCGTACCAGGGTGAACGCTGGTAGAGAAAATCCAGCCGAGCGCGCGGCGAGGCGGCGAAGGCCGAATCCGTCGCCACACGTTTCTCGAATTCGCTCCGAAGCGCGGCATCGTTGCGCAGCATGTCCGGCGCCAACGCCTCCATCATGTATTCTTCGTAGTATTCCTTTTGCTCGAAAATGGCATTGAAAAAACCCCAGAACACGAAGGAATCCGGTGCGTCCGCTTCGAGAAGATTCAATGCAACGCGACCCTGGCTCTGCGCCATATCCACCACAATGGTGCCGGCGGGCCAGCTAACGGTGTCGTCCACCAACTGCGACTGCACGGTGAGAGGCAATCGCCCCTCGTATGGCCGATTGCGCCAGACGGGATTGCTGAAGCGCACACGCTGCACGGGCAGCCGCGTTTCCTCGGCAAGGCGGTGCAGGCGAACATCATGCAAACTCAGGATATCCGCGATGTCCGTCCACTCTTGCGGAATAAGGTAGTAGCGCGACGGCCGCACCGCTACCGTTGTTCGCACATCGTTGAAAAGCGGAATATCCACTGTCTGCGGCTTGCTGTGATCCCACCACGTGTAGCTGCCTCCTGAAATCACACTGCGTCGAAGCTCGGTGGCGTACCCTTTGAAGCGTATACTCCCCGCGCGATCACCCGCCTGGAAACGCAGCGGAAACGCCGTCGTATCGCCGGAGGAAAAGCGACGGATATCGTCCTCCTCCGCATCGCGCACCGCCCTGCGCAACGTCCCCGGATGCGCGCGCACGTACGAGAGCACCGCCTCGATCATGCGATAGGTGGCGATGACCCGATCTTTGTAGGGCTTGAGCATATGCGTTTCGATGAGCAGATTCGCTCGATTGCACACGGCGGCATATCCCGTGCTCAAGCGCGGCGACGAAGCCCAGTCGATTACACCTTTGGCGATATCGCTTTGCTCACGGGGAAACACGTACGGGAACACCGGATCACCTTGCTTTTCCATGGCGTCCAAGAACCAATACTGCAACGTGCGATGCCACGCGGCCACGGCAGGATGCATGTTTCCGTACATCTCCATGGCATACGACAGGTTGTATTGAAAATCAATGCCATCGGTGACGTGACAATCGATGAGCATGTCCGGTTTCCACGCGTGGAACATGCGCAGCCAGGCCCGCATCTCAGGCGCGTCGGCCTTCATGTAATCACGATTGAGATTGAGATTGTTGGCGGTGACACGCCAACCCGTGACCTCCGGCCCGTTCTGATTGATGCGGCTGTACGGACTCCTCCGCTCGTGTCCATCCACATTGAAGATGGGGATGAAAAGAATGATAGCGTGATCCGCCAGGGCGGCCTTGGTCCGCGTGATGGCGATTTCGCGCAAGAGCATCATGCCCGCATCCTTTCCGTCGATTTCGCCGGCGTGAATTCCCGCCTGTATCAGCACAATGTCCTTCCCGCTCGCCCTGGCTGCTTCAGGCGTGAATGCGCCGTCCTTCGACAACACCAGCAGAGGCAGCGCCCGACCCTGCGGCGTGGAACCGAACGACTGCAAGGAAATCCACGCGGATGCGCTGTCGAGACGTCGCAGCCATTCCATGCTGCGCGCATAATCCGGCGTGGCAACAAAACCGGATTGCTCGAAATGTGTCAGCCAGCCCTGCTGTGCCCGCAGTGGAGCAAACGAACAGGCGAAAACAATAAGGATAATCGGAGTAACGGAAAGTCGATGCATGGAGTAAACAGTCCACGGCGGATGTGAAAAAATCTGCAACAGCGAAAAATGAGTATTCCCGCATCCTCGCGCAAGGCGTTGTTAATCGTTAATCGTTAAGCGTTAAGCGTTAAGCGTTGAGAACCCTTCCCGGAGCAGGATCCCCGTTGACCCGCCTCGACCTCGTCCCCGCCTACCCATTTCTTCGCGCCTTCGCGACTTCGCGTGAGGAATTTCCCTCGCGCCTTCGCGACTTCGCGTGAGGAATTTCCCTCGCGCCTTCGCGCCTTCGCGACTTCGCGTGAGGAATTCACTTCGCGACTTCGCGACTTCGCGTGAGGAATTCACTTTGCGCCTTCGCGCCTTCGCGTGAGGAATTCACTTCGCGACTTCGCGTGAGGAATTTCCCGGCACCCTACAGCGTTACGCTTGAGTAAACAGACAACAGGAGTTGCCATGTCCAGAATATACATCCCCCTGGCACTCGTGCTGGCAGTCGCCACCACCACTGCCATTCTGCACGCACTGCCCCGTGCGCAACAGCTCAACCCTCCGGCGGAACGCATCACCACCACCATGGATGGAGAGGAACAGCCCGACTCCTGCCAACGCGCGGCAGCGATTTCCCGAACCTATGGCATCGCCAGCGCCGAACAGCGAAGCATGGCGCTGCGCTTGCTCGGTAGTCTGCGTGGCGTCACCTCCGTTACCGACGACAGCAAGGCGGGCACGGTGACGGTCACAGCGCTGGCTTCCACCTTCTGCCCCTGGACCGCCGGAAAGGTGCTGTCGCTCCATGGCATCGAGGCCACCGTGGCGGACGAACAAACGCCCACCGACTCCGATGCGTCCACACCTCCCGCCTCACCTCGTGGCACTTGCCCGTACAGCGGCGCGGACAGCCCTCCCACGGATATGCGGCGCATCTGATTCTCGACCGCGCGCGGAATGCCGAGGAAGCATCGTGCCTCGCCTGAAGCATTGCGAGAGAATTCGAACGTTCTTTCGTCCCGGAACTGTGATTCGTGCTATGCCGCGGCACCGAATGATGTACGTTCCTGCTCTCCCCGATGCCCTGGAGCCCATGGAGACACGCTCTGTGCGTACATGCGTGCGCTAGATTCAGATGGTGAAACCAACGACTTGAACACCACAGCTCGCATGGATTCCCACGGATTCTCGCAGATACCACGGCTTATCTGTGAGAATCCGTGTGCAATCTGCTCTGAACATAGTCTCGCTGCCTGCATCATGCTCATCCGCGCGGTAAGTGAGTAAAGAGTGAAGACTAAAGAGTAGCGCTTTGACAGTCGCCAGGAGTCAACCCGCCGCCGCCGCAGGCAATGGACATCGATCCGCGTCGCTGCCGTCAGCGGTCGTTGGATGGCTTCATCTGCGACGATTCGCCCGGCACCTCGCCGACTTCCACGATCCATCTGTGCTAATCTGTGTGAAATCCGTGCAATCTGTGGTTTTGAAACTCTGCTGATCCGCTCCGACAGTAATCAAGGCACCTGCACCATTTTCATTCTCCCGGATGTGGCGAAGGAACATGAAAAACTGTGGTTTTAACCCCTTCTTGTATCCGCACACGTTGCATCCGCATTGTTGCATCCGCATACCAAGCCCCATTGCCCCCCGCCCCGCATTTGTGTAACTTGAAAGATTACTCAATCAGAGAACATATCGCACATGACAGAAGCAATTCCCCCGACTCCGGCGCTGGACAATGAAGTACTGTTCGAGCCCGAGGATCGGCTCCCCGATTTTTCCTTCGATGACCTCCCCCAGGCGCTGAAACAACGCGTCGACGAGCTGGGTTGGGAGCAACCCACCTTGGTACAGCGCAAGTCCATCCCCTACCTCATGGCCGGACGCGATATCATTGTGCAGGCCCGTACGGGCAGCGGCAAAACCGCCGCCTACCTGCTCCCCATTATCCAGCGTATCGATCCGTCGAAAGCCTGGTGCCAGGCGGTGATCCTCGTACCCACACGCGAATTGGCGCGCCAGGTGCATACCGTGCTGCTCGACTTCACCCGCGATTCCGATATCCGCACCACAGTGATTTACGGCGGCGTGCGCTACAACAATCAGATTCGTGAACTCAAGGAGGGCGCGCACATCCTCGTCGGTACGCCGGGACGCGTGCTCGACCATCTTTATCGCGGCACACTCACCCTGATGCGCATCGAGATGTTGGTGCTGGATGAGGCGGATGAAATGCTCTCCATGGGCTTTTATCCCGCCATGCGCAAACTGCGCAAGCAAATCCCCGACAAGCGCAACACCTTCATGTTCTCGGCCACCATGCCGTACCATGTCGAGCAACTCGCGCATGAATTCCTGAGCAAACCCGATCGCCTCAGTTTGAGCAAAGGCAATCAGTCGGTGACGGAATTGGAGCATCTGTACTATCTGGCTCCCGCCTTGCAGAAGGACCGCGTACTCATCAAACTCATCGAGTACGAAAATCCGGAAGCCGCTCTCATTTTTACCAACACCAAGCGCGATGCGGAATATCTATCGGCATTTCTGAAAAATTACGGCATCGACGCGCAGCATCTCACCGGCGATCTCCCGCAAAGCAAGCGCGAATCCCTCATGCAACGCCTCCGCAGCGGTGAATTGCGCTTCCTCATCGCCACGGATGTGGCGGCGCGCGGCATCGATATCAGCGATCTCAGCCATGTCTTTCTCTATAGCATACCCGAGCATGTGGAAGTGTATGTGCATCGCTCCGGACGCACCGCGCGCGCGGGAAAAACCGGCATCGCCATCACCATCTGCGAGAAATTCGAGGAAGGAAAATTGCTCGGCATCGCGCGCCGCTACGGCTTCAGCGTAGAACAGCGCGAAGTGCCCTCCGACGATGAAATCCAGCAACGGCTCTTCGAGCGTCTCGTGGTGTATCTGGAAAATCAGCTCAACGATCTGGCGATCATGGATCGCGAGCGCACCACGCGCTTCCTTCCATTGCTCGACAGCATGACGGAAGACGAGGATCAGAAATTGCTCATGGCCATGCTCCTCGATCGGGCCTATGTACAGGGCGTACACGGACGCGTGTTTGAAGGCCGTCCCCTGCCGCCCGCGCATGGCACACAAGGCGCAGCGGCCGCCGATGGACAGAAGAAGAAACGTCGACGCGGCGGGAAAGGTCGACGCGAGGGCGAGGCGGGCGAAGCGGGCGAAGCGCCACCATCCGAAAGCTGATCCATCGCTGTAAATGAAAAACCCGGGCACACGACCCGGGTTTTTTCGCTTCAGGAATACTCTAGGCGGTTTTTTTCTGCTCGTCCACCGAGTACACCGGCTCGGCGCCGTTCAACACGGTCTCACCGGTGATGAAACAGCGCGTCACGCCTTCGCGCGTCGGAAGATGATACATGATATCAAGCATCGACCGCTCGAGTATCGATCGCAATGCGCGCGCGCCCGTTCCCCGCTCCATGGCCTTGTCCACAACGGCTTCGAGCGCATCCTGTGAAAACTCCAGCGTTACCTGCTCCATCTCGAACAATTTCTTGTACTGCTTGATCAGCGCGTTCTTCGGCTGCGTGAGAATGTTCATCAAACCCTCGCGCGAAATCGGATGCAGTACCGATGTCACCGGCAGTCGACCGATCAACTCCGGTATCAGGCCGAAACGCAATAAATCATCCGGCTCCACCTGCGACAGCACAAACAGGCGCTCGTGCTTCGAGCCCGAAGGACTGTCAGATCCGAATCCCACAGGCGTCTTGCCGATGCGACGCTGCACGATGGACTCCAGTCCCTCGAAGGCACCGCCGCAAATGAACAGTATATCGCGCGTGTTGATATTGATCAGCGGCTGCTCGGGATGCTTGCGCCCACCTTTCGGCGGTACGCCCACGATGCTGCCTTCGAGAATTTTCAACAGCGCCTGCTGCACACCTTCGCCGGACACATCGCGGGTGATGGACATGTTTTCGCTCTTGCGCGCGATCTTGTCGATTTCATCGATGTAAATAATGCCCTGCTCGGCGCGCTGAACATTGTACTCGGCGTTCTGCAGCAAATGCACGAGAATCGACTCGACATCATCGCCCACATAGCCACTCTCGGTCAATGTTGTAGCATCGGCAATGGCGAAAGGCACATCGAGAATGCGCGCCAGCGTGCGGGCGAGCAGCGTTTTACCCGTTCCGGTGGGACCCACAAGCAGGATGTTGCTCTTCTCGATTTCAACATCCGTGTCGGAAAAAAGCTGCTTGGATTCGAGGCGCTTGTAATGATTGTACACCGCCACCGCCAGCGTGCGCTTGGCGGATTCCTGTCCGATCACATAGTCATCGAGCGCTTTCTTGATGGCCTTCGGCTGCTTCAGCGCGGAGGTGCGATTCGGCGTCGTGTTGATGGCGGCGGCGTTGCTGCGGAGAATGTCCACGGAACTCATCACGCAGTGATTGCAGATGAATACCTCCGGGCCGGCGATCATGCTTTCCACATCGCGCGAGGATCGGCCGCAGAACGAACATTTGATGGTATCGGGCTTGCGAGTGCTCATGGTCTCTTTGGGTCACAGTGCTGCATATACAGAAACTGGTTCCCGCTGGCGCAAACCACGGGAACCAGTAATGAAAAGTACGGAACGCGCCTCTATCTTCCAATCTTGCGGAGGAAGTCGGCCTCGGCTTTCTGGATCAGGCGCAGATATTCGAGACGTGCTTCCAGCATGGCGATCTCGCGATGCACCGCGTCGCCGCCCAGCAATGGCGCGGTCATATCGAAACTCGGCAGCACATCCGGCATGGCCTGCTTGCCGCCGCGCTTCGCCTTCGCGCCCTTCGCCTTCACAGCGGGAGCGGCGGCTTTTTTGCCACGCTGAGGAGCGGCAACCGCGACGCCCTGTTTCGCGGGACGTCCACGCTTCTTCGCCGCGACGGGAGCCGCCTTGGCGGGCGCTGCGGTTTTAGCGGGCGGAGCCGCTGCAACCTTCGCCGGACGTCCACGCTTTTTCGCAGCGATGGGAGCAGCGGCGTTCTTGGTCGAAGCCGTTCCTTGTTTCTCCAACCACGAGTTGAAACGCTTCGCCACACTCTCGGTCACGCGCTTGGACTTGCCCGCGCGAATATTCAGCAGTGTGAGATAACTGATGCCACTGGCGCTCGCGATTTTCCGAATCGACGTGTCCTTCTCCAAATTCCGCAAGGTCGTGACCATGTTCTGAAGCTCGTCCATGCTTCCCTCCGATGTAATGGGTGAATGCTATATCGCGTGCAATATAGCATCATTTTTCCCGAAAAGAATAATGACGTGTAAACACCGGGACGCAAGGAAACAACGACGCAGAGACACGCGCTCCGGTGTGCTACCAACGCTGCACCTGCGGTGCATGTGATAGCGTTCACCGTGCCGGTATCCCGTGTCTGTCATTTCATTGCCGATCACAACGGCGGACTTCCACGATCCATCTGTGCTAATCCGTGCGATATCTGTGCAATCTGTGGTTTTAAACCCATGTCGAATCCGAAGATTCCTATCGCCGCACCATTTTTATTCTTCCGGGTGTGACGAATGAACATGTAGACAGTGGTTTTGAACCCGTGTTCAACCAGCACCCCATCGCACGGCACTCTACCACACGACAAGCTTCTTGATGCGTGTCTCGCCGTCGCGGCTTTGCATACGCAGATAGTACATACCCGGCACCGCCGGCGCCTGTACCCATCGCTCCGCAAT
>Ga0208462_1000205_pt1 | contig 77510 bp, 79 predicted proteins | sample AD_SCU001_MetaG_FD_184452 | JGI IMG/M metagenome (GOLD analysis project Ga0208462, IMG submission 184452) | Active sludge microbial communities of municipal wastewater-treating anaerobic digesters from China - AD_SCU001_MetaG (SPAdes) (version 2) | ecosystem: Engineered > Bioreactor > Anaerobic...
GATACCTTAATGCATCAGTATATACCGTTAAAAAGCCTTTGATTCCAGTATATTTGCAGTGAATATGATTGTAAAATTCCATGAAGCTACGGCTTCAAGGAGTGCAATATGTATGTGAACTTAGACATCCGGATTTTTGTTTTGTCAAATTTGACAAATGGTTTTTAATCGGCTAAATAGAAGGCGAGGGGATGAGGGTTTTTACCCAATACAGGCAGAAAGCCGGTCAGCGAAGGAGGTTGAGTTGGGCCATGCAGTCTCTGCCAGATTGCACTATGTAGCTTGACTGATTTCGCGATTGGTTATTCCCCTCGCTAAAAGGCACCGATGCATCGGTGTTTTTTAGTTCTTCACTTTAACATTCCTATTTGTTAGAATTAACAAATTAAGCAAATTTGAATTCCGTTTGAAAATTGATTCATTGGTCATTCAATGAAAATTGAAAATTGGAAATTGAAAATTGAGTAATCATGCAATATAAAATCGCGGTGTCGGGCGCGGCCGAAATCAGCCGCTGTTGCGACAATATTATCCTGCTTTCAAAGGAGGTGGGCAAGGAGATCGCGCGGGCGCATTGTGTTTTGATTTCCGGTGCGACCACGGGCGTGCCTTATTTTTCGGCCCAGGGATGCAAACAGGCCGGCGGTTTTAACGTTGGTTTTTCTCCGGCAAGTTCAGAGATTGAACACTTTCGCCGCTATCGCTTGCCTCTGGATGTTTTTGACGTGATGATCTATACCGGCGCGGATTATTCGGGACGCGATATCATTATGACCAAATCCGCGGATGCGATCATCATCGCTTGCGGCCGGATGGGAACCCTGCATGAATTCACCACGGCGGTGGAGTGTGGCAAAATCATCGGCGTTTTGGAAGGATCGGGCGGCACGGCGGACAAAATTCGCGAATTGGTGCGCGGAACCTATCGAGGGATCAAAAAAATCGTCTATGACCGCGATCCCGCGGCGCTGGTGCGAAAAGTGGCGGAAAGAGTTGACGCCGAGAAAAAGAAAATAAAGCTTTGATTATGAGCGGCAATATTTGCGTTTTCGGCGATAACCGGCAAACATTCCAACATTCTTGAGAATGTGAGAATGTCGGTAAATTTTTAAAAATGCGGGAAGTTGCGTTTGGAGAAATTGAAGAGGGAATAAATGGGTTTATTGGGAAAAACAGGGATTTTTTGGCCGGGGTGGATTTTTTGGTTGGGGTGAGTCGGGGCGGACTGGTGCCCGCGGCGCTTTTGGCAACCAAAATCGACAAGCCGCTGGCCGCGGTTTATATTGATAAAAACGACGGGATATTCTTTGACCGGGGCGAGTGGATTGCGGGCAAGAATGTTTTGGTGGTTGATGACATTATCCGCTCGGGGAAAACTTTGTGGCTGGTTAAAAATCACTTGGAAAAATGTTGTCGGCCGAAATCAATTTCGTTTTTCGCGTTTTATCGGGTGTTGTTGCTAAACGATAAAAAATTTAACCTTTTGTCATTTTCCCGGGAAATTAATGAGGATGTTGCTTTTCCGTGGGATAATGGCCAAAAATAAAAAATGAGCCAATTATCTGAAGCCTGGAAAAAATATAAAAAGAAAGATTTTAAACGCCTTTCCTGGAACGATTATTACGCAACGGTTGATATTTTGAAACGCAAAATTCAAAACTATATCAAAAAAAATAAAATTGTAATTGATGCCGTGGTGCCGGTGTTGCGCGGTGGAGTGTTCCCGGGAGCTTATTTGGCCTACCGATTGAGTATTTTGAAAATTATTCCGGTGCAATACAAATATTTCTATATTGGCAAAAAGGCGGAACTGAAAGCAATTTTGCCGTTTAATCCCGCGGGTTTGCCCAAAAATCCGGTTTTGCTGGTGGTTGAAGGCAACCATTGTTACGGGTTGACCGGATTAACTGCGGTCAAAGATATCAAAAAGATTTTACCCGGCGCCCAGATTTTGTATGCGGCCGACAATATGGATTATAACTATCAAAAGAACGAATATGCTGCGGCAATTTTTTATGGAATTTTAACCAACGAATGCCGTGAATTGACGCCAGAGCAAGCAAAAAAGAAAGGGATTTATCCGTATTCATATATCGCGCCATGGGAAGTAATGCAGGAAGAGTGGGAAACTGTGAATGCCAAACAATTCAAATATTGCGATATCAATGACGGCGGGAAATCATATGAAACAAAAGCGTCGATTGATTTATAATTATGGTTTATGATGCAAAAATTCATCATCGGAGATCGATAAGGTATGAAAAATATGATTATTCGCAAGATGGAGCGTATTTTGTCACAATTTGCGCGCAAGATATGAAATGTTTGTTTGGGGATATTAAGAATGGCAAGATGGATTTGAATGAGGCGGGCAAGATGGCTGATTTTTGGTGGCGGGAAATTCCGAATAAATTCAAAAATATTCGACTTGACGAATTTACGGTAATGCCAAATCATTTTCACGGGATTTTTTGGATTTTGAATTCGTATTGTAGGGGCAACCCTTGTGGTTGCCCAAATGAGGGAAGGGCGGGCACAAGGTCCGCCCCTACAAATACAAAAACTGTGGGGAACATTGTGGGCGCGTTCAAATCATTAACGACAGTTGAATATATTCGCAATGTGAAATTGGGTAAATTACCGCCATTTGAAAAATCGGTTTGGCAGAGGAATTATTGGGAGCACATTATTCGCGATGACGAAGATTTGAACCGCATTCGCGAATACATCATCAATAATCAATTAAATTGGGAAATCGACGAATTCTGTTCGCATTTGCAGGGGTTGCCTCGCTATAGTTTGACGAAGGCGGGTAATCGTCCGCATTGCTGGATTATTTTGGGGCGTGTGTTATGTTAAAAACACAATAATTCAAAAAATATGGCGACAAAAACAAGCGCGAAGAAGAGTGCAAAAGAAAACACAAAATCGGCGCGGGAGGAATTCAAAGTTTCCGGGGAAAAGGTTGTTCAAAAGATCAAGGAATTGATCAAGGAGGGGAATGTGCGCCGGATAATCATCATCAACGAAAAAGGCGACACGTTGATGGAAATCCCGCTGACTTTTGCGGTGGTGGGCACGGCCTTGGCGCCGGTTTTGGCGGCAGTGGGCGCGTTGGCGGCGTTGATTGCCAACTGCACGATTATCGTGGAAAGAAAATAAGCGGCAGATTTGCAATGTCTTGTTGGATTATGAATTATAAAAAGATTGCGGATTTTTTGTTTGAATTGAACGAAGCCAAGCGCACCCCGCGTAGCGGCTGGCATCGGACTGGCATCAAAAACGCGGAATCGTTGGCCGAACATACGGCAATTTGCGCGCAAATTGCGTTTTTGCTTGGCGAAATGGAAGGCGCTGATGCCGAGCATTGTGCGCTTTTGGCATTGTTCCACGATATTGGCGAAATCCGCACCGGTGACGAGGATTGGGTTTCGCGCATATACAAAAACAAAAACGACTCCGAGGGCAAGGCTTTTTTGGCGCAAAGCGCCAATTTGCCGATGGGCGGCAAGTTAAAAGGTTTTTTTGACGAGGTTAAAAAGCAAAAAACCAAAGAGGCGATCATCGCCAAAGACGCGGATTTGCTGGAGTTGGCGGTGCAGGCCAAATTTTATACTCAGTCCGGATATGAATCGGCGGCATTGTTTATTGACGGAATGCGCGATAATTTAAAAACCAATTCCGCAAAGAAATTATTGGCTGAAATTGAAAGAAGCAAGATTGATGGTTGGTGGCGGGCGATTCCCGAAATTACGGCCATTACCGAAAGAATTTTTAAAAACAAAAAATAAAATAATAACTTTTAACGAGTTTTTGCCTTGAAGAAATTATGCCGATACATTTGAATTATCAGGGAACGGTTTGCCAAAAGTGCGGAGCGGAATTTATCGCGCGCCAAAAAGATTGCCAATGTCCGGCGTGCGGGGAGGCGACCGCCGACTATTGCGATTTTGCTACCGGGACGATTGCCACAATGAAAGACCACAAACAGCTTTACGGGAATTATTTTCCGCAAAGCTGGTTTTCCGGTTCAATCGCGGATACCGTGCAGGGAATAATTTTTGAATTGTTTGATAATTATGAGGCCGAAAATCCCGAAGATTTCACCGCGTTTGTTTTGACGCAATTGGAGGACGTGGTGTGGGAAGAAGGCCAGGAGCATCTGGCGCTCCAAATTGAAGAGATCGCGCTGGAAGTTTTTAATATCTACCGCCAAGATCCGGATTTCAAGGGCGATGGCCTGAAGGAAAAGCCGATAAATCCAAAATTAAAAGATATTCAGCCAAAACCGTCCGATGCACCGATTGATATCGACAGCGCCGCGGGTTTTTGAAAATTGGTATCCTTCGTTTTTTGCCTTGAAAGAGGGGCCTTTTTTGTATAATATCAAGGATAAGCGAATTTGGGAGCGGGTTAAATACAAAATTCAAGGTTGATGAGGTCAGACCTCGGCGATTACGCCAAGGACTGGCCTCAAATGCGGGTGCAAATTAAAGTTTAAATTTAAAATGCAGATGCAAAAAGCGGAAAATGTTGTCAAGGGAAAATTGGCGGAGAGTTTGGTGGAGCAGATGCTTAAGGCAAGCGGTTGCCGGGTTTATCGTTTGGGGGCGGACGCGGCGCTGGAAAATATCGCCCAGCTGGAAGATGAGTTTTCCAAAGACAGCGATCTGGGCAAAAAAATGGCTTCAATCCCCGATTTTGCCGTGATGGGATGCCGCGAGAAGCCGGTGTTCGTGGAAGTGAAATTCCGCGCCGAACCCGAATCGCTGGAAGAAGAACTGCTCCTGGAAAAAGACGCGCAAGAAGGTTTTTGGAAAGCGAAGATTGTTTTGGTGACCACCAAGGCAAAGCCTTATTTTAGAGTGCTGACGCCGCCTTATTTTTCCAAAGAAAAACGCGAAGGATGGCCCATTCCGGTGGCCAACTGGAAACCGCTCGCCCAAGACGAGGATTTGGGATGCGGCGAAGAGATCATCAAAGAATTTGAAGAATTGGCGGAGAAATATTATCAAAAATAATTTTCAATTTTCAATTACCAGTTTTCAATGAATTATCATTTGTTCAATGATCCAATTTACAAACAAAATGAAAATCTGCATTTGGTTTGGTCCATTGATGCATTGAAAATTCAATGAAAATTGAAAACTAAAAATTGAAAATTGAAAGATAAGCGAAGATAAGGTATTCCAACATGGAAAATCAAAAAAATAAAAAAAAATATCAGCCAGCAGAGATTGAACCCAAGTGGCAGAAATATTGGGAAGATAATAATTTTTATAGAGCGCTTGATCCGGCGGCGGCGGGCAAAAAAAAGAAAACTTATCTTTTGGTGGAGTTTCCTTATCCGTCCGGCGAAGGGTTGCACGTGGGCCATGTGCGGTCGTATTCGGCCATGGATGTGATCGCGCGCAAGCGGCGCATGGAGGGGGAGAATGTGTTGTTTCCGATTGGTTGGGACGCTTTTGGTTTGCCCGCGGAAAATTATGCCATCAAGACCGGCATCCATCCGTCCGTGACCACGGCTAAGAACATTGCCAATTACACGCGCCAGTTGAAAAGCATGGGACTGTCGTTTGACTGGTCGCGCCAAGTGGATACTACCGATCCGGATTATTACAAGTGGACGCAGTGGATATTTTTGAAGCTATATGAAAACGGAATGGCCTACAAGTCAAAAATTCCGGTGAATTGGTGCCCCAAATGCCTTACCGGTTTGGCCAACGAAGAAGTTGTCGGCGGCAATTGCGAGCGGTGCGGCGCGCCGGTAGAGCGCAAAAATTTGAACCAATGGATGCTGGCGATCACCAAATATGCCGACCGTCTGATCGATGATCTGGACAGAGTTGATTTTTGGGAAAAAATAAAGATCCAGCAAAAAGAATGGATCGGCAAAAGCGAGGGCGCGGAAATTTTGTTTCAATTCGCGGACAATATAAATGCCGGCGGCGTTAGAATATTCACCACGCGGCCGGATACGATTTTCGGCGTGACCGCTTTGGTATTGGCGCCCGAATATCCGGGCTTGGAAAATATTTTGCCGCAAGTTCAAAATAAAGATGAGGTTTTGGCATATATCCAAAAAACAAAAGAAAAATCCGAGTTTGAACGGACCAATCTTGAAAAAGAAAGAAGCGGCGTTTGTTTGAAGGGGGTTTTTGCCGTTAATCCGGCCAATGGCCAAAAAATCCAGGTTTGGCTGGGCGATTATGTGATCGGTTCTTATGGCGGCGGGGCGGTAATGATGGTGCCGGCGCATGATCGGCGCGATTGGGATTTTGCCAAGAAATACGATCTGCCGATCATTGAAGTCGTAAAAGGCGGCGATATTTCCAAAGGGGCATTCGTCGAATACGGAGAATTGATAAATTCCGGCCGGTTTGATGGCATGGATTCAAAAACGGTAATGGATGAGATCGTCGGATTTTTGGAAAAAGACGGCGCCAAAAGAAAAGTAAATTATAAATTGCGCGACTGGATATTTTCGCGCCAGCATTATTGGGGCGAGCCGATTCCGATTATTTATTGCCAAAATTGCGGCGAAAAACCGGTGCCGGAAAACCAATTGCCGGTTCAATTGCCGCATATTGAAAAATACCAGCCCACCGGAACCGGCGAATCGCCGCTGGCCGCGATCGGCGAATGGGTGAATATCAAATGTCCGTATTGCGGCGGGCCGGCTAAAAGGGAAACCGACACCATGCCCAATTGGGCCGGTTCGAATTGGTATTACGTGCGTTATTGCGACCCGAAAAACAATTCGGCGATTGGCGATAAAGAAAAGCTGGATTACTGGCTTCCGGTGGATTGGTATAACGGGGGAATGGAACACACCACTTTGCATCTTTTGTATTCAAGATTTATTTATAAATTTCTTTTTGATATCGGCGCGGTGCCAACCAGCGAACCTTATAAAAAGCGGACGTCTCAGGGAATGGTGCTGGCTGCCAACAACCAAAAAATGTCCAAGTCGCGCGGTAATGTGGTGAACCCCGACGATATTGTTAAAGAATACGGCGCCGATACTTTGCGGATTTACGAATTGTTTATGGGGCCGTTTGACCAGGCGATTGCGTGGAGCACGGATGCAGTGCGGGGAAGTTGCAAGTTTCTGGGCCGCGTCTGGAATTTGGTTTTGGAATGCGCGGACAATGAAAATAGCGGCGAGGATGTTTTGCGCCGCGTTCACAAATTAAATCAAAAAATTTCCGGCGATATTGAACAATTAAAATTTAATACGGCGATTGCGGCGTTGATGGAATTTTTAAATTTTGCCGAAGACAATAAAAATGATGTCGGCAAAGATGTTTTGCAAAGATTGGTGATGCTGTTGGCGCCGTTTGCGCCGCACATCGGCGAAGAATTATGGCAAATTTTGGGCAACAACGAAAGTGTTTTTAGACAGCCATGGCCGCAACCCGACCAAAATTTCGTCAAAGACGAAATGATTGAACTGTTGGTGCAAGTCAACGGGCGGTTGCGCGACAAGATTTCGGTTCCGGCCGAATCCGGCCAGGCCGCGGCAGTTGAACTTGCCAAAGCGTCAAAGATAGTGCGGCAATGGATGAATAACAACCCGATCAAAAAGGTAGTTTATGTTGAAGGCAGGCTGGTCAATTTTGTTGTCTAAAAATTTACAATTTACAATTTACAATTTTCATTGAATTTTCAATGCGTCAATGAATCAAACAAAATGCGAATTGATGCTTTATTTGAAAATTGGGCGAATGAAACATTTATTGAAAATTGGTAATTGGAAATTGAAAATTATTCAAGAAATATGTGCGGAATAATCGGCTACATTGGCAAGGGGGAGGCGTTTCCGGTACTCATTTCCGGACTCAAGCGGATGGAATACCGCGGCTATGACAGCTTCGGTTTTTGCATCCAAGGCCGGGATAAAAACTTTTCCTTGTTCAAGAAAGTGGGCAAGATTTCGGGCGCGGACGGGGATTTGGCCAAGGTAAGCGCGGCGGGCAATGCGGGCCATGCGCACACCCGCTGGGCCACGCACGGGGGGGTGACCGAGGTTAACGCTCATCCGCATTTGGACTGCCAAGGGGCGATCTCGGTGGTGCACAACGGCATCATTGAAAATTACAAAGAACTCAAAAAAGAATTGGAGGCCGAGGGCCACGCCTTCATTTCCCAAACCGACACCGAAGTGCTGGCGCATTTGATTGAAAAATATTTTGACGGCAATCTGGAGCGGGCGGTGAAAAAATCGGTGGCGCGCGTGCGGGGGACTTATGGCATTGTGGTGATCGCCAAAAATGATCCGGAAAAAATCGTCGCGGCCCGGTCGGGCAGTCCGCTGTTGATCGGCATCGGCGAGGACGAGTTTTTGGTGGCGTCGGATCCGGCGGCGGTGGTGGCCAACACCAAAAAGGTGGTCTATCTCAATGAAGGCGAGATTGCCACCCTCACTCCCGAGGGTTATTCAATCTACGCCCAGCGCGAGCCGCAAGAAATTGAGTGGGATGCCAAAGATGTGGAAAAAGGCGACTATCCCCATTTTATGCTCAAAGAGATAATGGAACAGCCCGAAAGTCTGGCCAATTCCTTGCGCGGGCGGTTGCTGCCGGAAGAAGGAAGAGCTAAACTGGGCGGCTTGATGCCAATCGAAGAACGGTTGCGCGAAATCGAACGGATGTATATTATTGCTTGCGGTACGGCGCGCCATGCGGGGTTGGTGGCGGAATATATGTTTGAAGAATATGCGGGGATTACCACTAAAGTTGATGCGGCGTCGGAATTTCGTTATCGCAAATCAACAATCGATCGTAAGTCGGCATTTTTGGCCATTTCTCAATCTGGTGAAACCGCCGATACAATGGCGGCGATTCGCGAAGCAAAATCAAAAGGCATTTTAACTATTGGTATCACGAATGTGGTTGATTCGACGCAGGCTCGCGAAACCGATGCCGGAATTTACAATCATGCCGGACCGGAAATCGGTGTGGCTTCTACAAAAGCTTACACTTCACAATTAGCTGTGATAGCTTTAATGACTTTATTTTTGGGCCGTCAGCGAAATATGTCGCTGGTAATGGGCAAGCGCATTGCCGAAGAATTGGCCAAAATTCCCGAATTAGCGCAAAGAGCGATTGATAATTGTGGCGGAATTCCCGAATTAGCGCAAAAATACAAAAATTACGAAAATTATTTATATTTAGGGAGAAAATATAATTATCCAACGGCTCGCGAGGGTGCTCATAAGATCAAAGAAACTGCCTATACTCATGCCGAGGGTTGCCGTGGCGGAGAACCTAAGCATTGCGAGATTGCTTTGGTGCAGAAAGATTTTCCTTGCGTTGTTATTGCTCCCAGCGATAGTGTTTACGAAAAAATGGTTTCCAATATGATGGAGTTAAAAGCTCGCGGAGCGCGGTTATTGGTTGTGGCTACTGAAGGCAATGAAGAAATTAAAGAGATTGCCGATGATGTTTTATACATACCCAAAACATTGGAAATGTTAACCCCGATTATTTCCATTATTCCTTTGCAATTATTTGCTTATTATGTAGCCGTGGCGCGGGGTTGTGATGTGGATAAACCCAAAAATTTGGCAAAATCAGTAACGGTAGAGTAGATAATTTATGAGAAATGATGCAATTATATTTGATGTTGATGGAACCCTATGGAATGCTTGTTTAGCTAGTGCCAGTGGTTGGAATTACGGACTAAAGAAAATAGGCATTAAGAGAGTGGTTACTTTCCATGATTTGGAAAGCGTGGCGGGAAACCCTTACAAAAAATGTATAGAAATTATTTTACCCGGATTGCAGGAAACCCATCCTAATTTATTTGAAGTTCTTGATGCTTGCGAAAATGAAGCTATTAAGATTAACGGCGGGATTTTTTATGATGGTGTTATTGAAGGCATAAAGAATCTGGCAAAGTCATATAAAGTATTTATTGTCAGCAATTGCGCCAGATGGTATTTGGATCTTTTCTTGGATTTTTCCGGTTTAAGGCCGTTTGTTGCGGGATTTGACTGCAACGGCATGTCGGGATTGCCAAAGAATGAAATGCTGGCAAAGATGGAAAAGAATTTTTATTTGAAAAATCCGGTCTATGTCGGCGATACGGCATCCGATGAGGAAGCGGTGCGGTTGGCGGGAATGGATTTTATTTATGTTTCTTATGGCTTTGGAAAGCCCAAAGGCAATCCAAGAACCTGTGATTCTTTTGGCAGTTTGGTTGATTATTTTATGAAAAAGAATGGTTAGCGTTCAGCGATGGAATAACACAAAAAATTTGACAAATCAAGTATCGAAAGTATTATAAAACCATGACGAAACAACTGAAAAAAAAGCACATAATGGAATATACTGTTCTATTTACTCCCGATGAGGAAACTGGCGATTTTGTGATTGAGGTTCCGGCATTACCGGGTTGCGTTACCCAGGGCAAAAATTTGGCCGAGGCCAAAAAGAACGCGCGCGAAGCGATAGAATTATATTTGGAAACTTTGGCCGAGAGAAAAATCGCTTTTCCGGAAGATGTCGATCCCAATTTTTTAAAAAGCAAAGTGAGCGTAGAAGTAAATTATTGCCCGGCTTAAAATATGACGCAACTTCCGGTTTTAAAACCAAAAGAGGTTGTGGCGGTTTTGGAGAAATTGGGATTTAGAAAGCATCATCAAAGAGGCAGCCATTTGATTATGGTGCGCGATGGCGACGCGATACACCAGCCGGTGATTCCGTTGCATCATAAAGATTTAGCCAAAGGCACTTTGCGCGCTATCGTCAGGCAGCTTGACATGACCGTGGATGAATTCGTCAAATATCTTTGATTTATAATATTTTATGGAAAATGGCAGTTCAAAATGTTAAAATTGAACTGTCATTTTAAATTTTACATTGTCATTTTGATTTTTGATATTTAAACTTTAAATTTTTCAATATGAATAAATTACTTGAAGATTCAAAGGGGAAGAGAGCGATGTTTTTGGGGAACGAGGCGATTATTCGCGGGGCGCTGGAATCCGGGGTGCAATTCGTTTCCACCTATCCGGGAACGCCCGCTTCGGAGATCGGCAACAATTTTTTCGCCTTGCAAAAAGAGTTGAAGGGCGATCCCAAGTTTTTGTTTGAATTTTCCACCAATGAAAAAACCGCGATGGAAGCGGCCATCGGCGCGAATTTTTCGGGATTAAAAACCTTGGTGGCGATGAAAAATTTCGGCTTAAATGTTGCTCTGGAACCGCTCTTACCGCTGGCCTATACCGGCACGCGCGCCCCGATGGTGATTTTCGTGGCGGATGACCCGGGGTGCCACAGTTCGGCGCAAAGTGAGGAAAACACCCGGCCGTTTTCGGTGTTGGGGCATCTGCCGATGCTGGAGCCAAGCGACGCGCAGGAGTGCAAAGATTTCACGATTGAGGCGTTTGCCATTTCGGAAAAATTCGGGACGCCGGTAATCGTGCGCATCACCACGCGCACCGCGCACCAGCGGGCCTTGGTGGCTTTGGGCGAATTGGCTCCCGACCGCAATGTCAACCTGAAAGGCGAATTTATCAAAGACAAGCGCAAATATGTGACCATGATGCCGCGCCTGAACGGAATGAAAAAAGAAATGCTGGCCCGCGAAGAAAAATTGGCGCAGTATTTTGAAAAAAGCAAATTAAACCGCGTTGAAGGCGTTATTAAAGGTAAAAATCAGCCGTTGGGAATAATCACTTCCGGTATCGCTTATTTGCACGCGCAGGAGGCGATGGAAGAATTGGGCGTTGTTTTGCCGGTGCTGAAATTGGGGATGTTCCATCCTCTGCCGGAAAAAAAGATCCGTGATTTCATCAAGGGATTGAAAAAGGTTTTGGTGCTGGAAGAAATGGAACCCTATTTGGAAAAGAGGATCCAGATGCTGGCCAAGGATGCCAATTGCAAATTGGAGATCCGCGGGGTTGATTGGCGCACGCAGATCGGCGAGATGAAGCCGGAGATCGCGGCCGAAATGGTTGCCAAATTCACGGGCAAAAAATACACTCTGCCCAAATTCGCGCCCAAATTTGAACTGCCGGCGCGACCGCCGCAATTGTGCCCGGGATGCCCGTATTGGCTGGTGTTTGCCGCGGTGAAAAAGGCGGTGGATGCCAGCAAGGTGGTTTTTGGCGGCGATATCGGCTGTTATATGATCGGCGCCCTGCCGCCGCACGAGCTCTATGATTATATGTTTTGCATGGGGTCGTCAATCGGCATCGCTCACGGGATTAAAAAAGCCGCCGCGGACCAAAAAGTGATTGCCTTCATCGGCGATGCCACATTTTTCCATTCGGGAATTGAGGGATTGCTCAACGCGGTTTATAACGGCTCCAACCCTTTGATCATCATTATGAATAATGACATCACCGCGATGACCGGCCATCAGCCGCATCCGGATTCTGTCGGCGCGGTTCATCCGATTCCGATTGAAAATATGGTGCTGGCCTGCGGGGTCAAGCCGGAAAATATGAAAATCATTGACCAGGGCCAATCCGAAGAGTTCATCGCTGCGGTGCGCGAATTTGTTGACAAGCCCGAAGTGAGCGTGATCATCGCCCGCCGCCCGTGCAAATTTGTGGCCAAAAAGGAATAGCTTCGCATCCGTGTTTGTGTTAAGGGTCTAACCCTTTTGTAATCAAAAGGGTTAGACCCTTCCAGAGAATCCGAATTCAAAATTAAAAGGGTCTATCCCTCGTTAATGCGAGGGTTAGACCCTTTTAATTTTGGGACCAGCGAGTAGTTACCCTTTTATCTCTTTACATTTTTTCAATAAAATTATATTAAAAAGTATGGAGCGAAAAAAGAGAGTTTTAGCCGGAGAGCGTCCGCCGGCCAAGGAAAGGCAACACCCGCTCGGAGCGGGCAGGGAACAGCGCCGAAACAACGGTAAGAAATAAGAAATAGTTCTTAAAATAAATAAGAGGTAATGTAATGGCGGAAAATCTTTTGCAATTTGTTGGCGGAGGGATATGGAACGGATTGGAAATTGACGAAACACAACTTTCAGAAAAGCAGAAGCAAGATTTAGCAATTGATGAATGCTACGGCAATCCAACATAATATTTTTTAAATAGCACTGATTTTTTCAGTGCTTTAACTTTTTTATTTGATAAATCTGATAATTTTTAATAGAATGAAGTATCAATTTAAAAGCTATGGCAAACAAAAAAAATATCAAATCAAAAAAAGAAATTAAAACAAAAAAAAATAACAAAGTGTTTAATTGCGTCATTGTGGGCACGGGCGGGCAGGGGCTGATCACTTTGCTGGAAATTTTGTCGGACGCGGCGCTGAAAAACGGGCTGGATGCCAAGACTTCGGAATTGCACGGGCTGTCCCAGCGGGGCGGATCGGTGGAGGTGCACATCAAATTCGGCAAGAAGGTTTTTTCGCCGCTGGTGGAAGCAAAGAAGGCGGATTTGATCGTGGGGCTGGAAATGCAGGAATGCTTAAAGGCGGCGTATTTTAGCGGACCGCAAACGCAGTACCTCATAAATAAGACTGAAGTGGCTATCCCGGGCAAGCCGTTGCTGGCCGAGGAGGAAATAATCGGCAACTTGAAAAAATTCACCAAAAAAATTGAAGTGATTGACGCCGCCGGCATTTGCCAAAAAGAATTGGGAACGGCCGCGGTATCGGGAGTTTATCTGCTGTGCGTGGCGGCATTCAAGAAAATGATCCCGCTGGTGCCCGAGACCATGCTGGAAGCGATCAAGTCATCGGTGGCGCCCAAGCATCTGGATGTGAATGTGAAAGCGTGGGAATTAGCGAAAAAATTTACAGAGTTGTAAATCTTGTAGGGGCGGGCCTTGTGCCCGCCCTTTTCAATTCGGGCAACCATCCGCCTTCGCTAAAGCTACTGCGAGACAAGCAAGGGTTGCCCTACAATGCAAAATTAAAAAATCCGGCACTCGCCGGATTTTTGATCTTGAATCTTGGAATTTATTCGCCGATCTTTTCAATGTCGGCGCCCAGCGAGCGGAGTTTTTCGTCAAATTTTTCCGAGCCGCGTTCAAGGTTGGCGATGTTTTCCACAATCGTTTGGCCTTTGGCGATGATTGCGGCCAGGGTGAGGGCGGTGCCGGAGCGGATGTCGGAAGCGTCCACGGTGGTTCCGAACAGTTCGGTTTTGCCGAAGATCAGCGCCCGGTGCGGGTCGGTGATTTCAATGTCGCCGCCCATTTTGCGCAATTCTTCAAAGTGGCGCAGGCGATTTTCATAGAGCGGTTCGTTGATGACGGCTTTTCCGGTGGCTTGCGTGAGTAAAACCGAAATTTGCGGCTGAAGGTCGGTGGGGAATCCCGGGTAAATCATTACTTGCACGCGCGCGGCTTTGAAATTGCCCGACGGATTGACGGTGATTGAATCGTCGGTGGCGGTGAAATTTACGCCGATCTCTTTCATTTTTTCCAAGAAAAAAGTGAGAACCTTGGGGTTGGTATTGGTTATTTTACCCTGGCCGCCGGTGGCGGCCAGCGCGATCATAAAAGTGCCGGTTTCCAGCGGATCGGGACAAACAGAGTGGCCGGCGCCGGATAATTTCGTTGAACCTTGGATTTCCAGAGTATGGGGCTGGCTCCAGCGGATTTTTGCGCCCATGCTTTCCAGCATGGTTATCAAGTCTTGGACTTGCGGCTCGGCGGCGGCGATCTCAATGACTGATTTGCCTTCAATGCCGGCGGCGAGCATCATCGCGTTTTCGGTGGCGGTGACGGAAAATTCTTTCAGAATAATATGCGCGGGTTTCAGTTCTTTGGGCGCTTCAAAGCAATAGGAATCGTTTTCCCGCCAGACCTTGATGCCGAATTGTTCAAAAGCGTCAAGGTGAGTGGAAATTGACCGCAAGCCGATCTTATCGCCGCCCGGATGGGGAACCCGGAAACTTCGGAAACGCGCCAGCAGGGGGCCGATGAGCAAAACCGAGACCCGCATTTTTTGGAACACGCCAAACGGTATTTTTTGCGGGTCAAGATTTTTAGCATTGATTTTGACGGTGTGGTCGTCCAGCCATTCAACCTCGCAACCGATCTGTTCCATTATTTCAATTTGGTTGAGGACATCGGTGACCAGCGGTAAATTGGAAATGGTGGATGGTTCTTCGGATAACAGCGCGGCCGCCAAAACCGGGCCGGCGCTGTTTTTATAACCGGAAATCATTACTTGGCCTTTGAGCGGATTGCCGCCTTTGACTAAAAATTTTTGTGGCATGAGATTGAATTTAAGGTATTTTTAGAGTATCATACATTCTAAGGAATAACTCTGATTTTGTCTATGGCCGCCCAAAAAAACAAAAAACTCAAGATCGTTTGCTTGGGCGGAGGTAATCTGGTGCCCAAAGTTTTGCTGGAGCCGCTAAAATCTTATCCGGTTTTATTGACCGGTATCACTTCCATGGTGGATAGCGGCGGCGCGGCCAGCGTGTTTCGCCGGCAATTTGATGTATTGTCGCCGGGAGATATTCGCCGCCATGTTCTGGCGCTTTCCAACGCGCCCAAATGGAAAAAGGATTTGTGGCAATTTCGTTTTGGCGATGAATTTTACGGCGCTTGGCATAAGGGGCAATCATTTGGCAATGCGTTCATTGCCGGTTTGGAATGGAATCTAAAAAGCCATAAAAAAGCCATGGCGATCGTTTCGGAATTTATGGAACTCAAAAACAACCGCGCGTTGCCCATGACCGTTGATAAAACAAATATTATTGCCGAATTGGAGGATGGCAGCGTTATTGAAGGCGAACAGGAAATAGAACTGGCGGGCAATCATGACGCGAATTTGAAAATCAAAAAAATTTTCCAAAAACCGGGGGGTAAAATTTTCCCCGAAGCGAAAAAAGCGATCTCGGAAGCGGATCTTATTTTGATTGGTCCGGGAGATTTGTATTCCAGCACGGTTCCGTGTTTTTTGCCTAAAGACGCGCCGGCCGCTTTCAAAAAGGCCAAAGGTAAAAAGATATTGATCAGCAATTCGGTTTCGCGCAAAGGCGAAACTCACGGATTTTCTATTGGAACTTTTGCCGCCGAAGTGGAAAAATACATGAGATCGGATTTGGATTATATTTTGTATCACAACAAGCCGGTTGATGAGGATATGCTGGCTGAATATGAAAAAAAAGAATCGATGATTTGTGAACCGATAAAAATAGATAACGACTTATCCAAAGATAAATTTATCGGCGCCGATATTCTGAAGAAAGATGAATTTGCCTATGATCCCAAAAAAGTCGTCCGGGAAATTTTTAAACTCATCAACTATAAGCGGTAAATGATAAGCGGTGAATAATAAACGACAAATGGCAGATAAAAACAATCAATTGCAGGCCGTGATTTTGGCCGCGGGGGAATCGTCGCGGTTTTGGCCGCTGAATTCAAAGCACAAAAGTTTGTTGCAAATTATGGGCAAGCCGCTGATTTGGTATACGATCGACGGTTTGCGCCGGATTGGCGTGAAAGATATTGTGGTGGTGCAGGGGGCGAGCCGGAATGTTGAAGAGGGATTGAAGGAATTTAATCTAAAAGACATCAAATACGCGATCCAGCAAGAACCCAAAGGCATGGGCGACGCGATAATGAGCGCCAAAGATCATATTGCCGGCCAATTTTTCGTGTTGAACGCCGGTCGGATTGATTGCCAGGAAATCGCGGCCGGAATGCTGGACAAAAGCCGGCAAACCGGCGCCAAAATGGTGCTGGCCGGACAAGAGACCGATAAAACCTGGCTTTATGGCATTGCGCGATTGGACGGCGACAAGGTTTTGGAAGTGATGGAAAAACCGGCCGAAGGCAAGGAACCGTCAAAAATCAAAGTGACGGGAGTTTATTTGCTGGACAATAAAATTTTTGGATATATTGGAAAAGTTTTGGGGAGCGCCAACCAAAACGAAGAATTTGAAGTGGCAATGTCGCATTATGCCAAAGAAAACGATGCGCGCATCGTGATTTTGGACAGCGATTATCAAAGCGTGTCGTTGAAATATCCATGGCATTTGTTTGACGCGCAAAAATATCTTTTTGATAAGTATCTGGAAAAAAAACAGATTGCCAAATCCGCGCGAATTGCCAAAAACGCGGTGATTGAAGGCAATGTTCATATCGGCGAAAATTGCAAAATTTACGAAGGCGCGGTTATCAAGGGGCCTTGCTATATCGGCGACAATTCCGTTATCGGCAATAACAGCGTGGTGCGCGACAATTGCAATTTGGAAGCGGGCGCGATGGTGGGCGCGCTCTGCGAGGCGGCGCGCACGATTTTCCAGCCCGATGTCCATATCCATTCGGGATATATCGGCGATTCAATTCTGGATCGGGGAGTGCGGGTCGGCGCGGGCGCGATCACGGCCAATGTGCGGCTGGATCGGGGGCAAATATCCGCGCGGGTGAAAAAAGAAAAAGACGGCGTCAAAGTCTTGGCCAAAGTGGACACCGGTTTAAAGGCCTTGGGAACAATCGCGGGCCAAAACTCAAAAATCGGCGCACGCGTCACCATTCTGCCGGCCCGTTTCATCGGCAAAAACTGCCAAATTGCCGCCGGCGAGACAATCTCGCACAACCTTGACGACAACCAAAAAATTTGACTTTTGGGTCAGAATATGCTACGCAAATAATGTCAAACAAAATCAAACCACGGAGATAATCCGTGCGTTGTGTTTTGTTTTAGGGAGAAAGTGAAAATGATAGATATTTTAAGTGCGATATGTCCACAGGAAGATGTAGAAATGCTTAGCGATCAAATTTTCTCTGGATGTAGCCTCGTGGCAACGCTGATAGTTCTTTCGGAAACTCAAGAGATAGCGACCATCATATTGGTTCGTTAAAGTATGGCCATTGTTTTGCATTGCGCCTTCTTTTTTTATGCGGAGGTGAGGTGTGGTAGAATGATAGTAAATTCAATTATCAATGATAAATTATCAATTATAAAAATGATAAAATGGTTAAAGTTCAAAGTTCAAGGCTCAATGTTGGGAATTTCGTGATCGGAGTTGACGGGGGAGGAACCAAGACTGCCGCGGCTTTGGCGGATTTGGACGGCAAGATTGTGGCGCGGGCGGTTTCGGGCGGGTCAAGCGTGCGCGATTTTGGCATAGAATTGGCGGCGGAAAATGTTGTAAAGGCGATATACGATCTGATAAAGCGGCGGAAAAACATTAAAATCGCTTCTGTTTTTATCGGCTTGCCGGCGACGGAAGAGGAATATAAGAATAAAAAGCCGGCGATAATCCGCGAGCTGAAAAAACATAAAAAAATCGCTCAAATTTTTAAGGGCAAAGTTGCCATCGGGTCGGACCAGTCGGTGGCGTTTCGCGCGGGCAGTTATGCTAAAGACGGTATCGTGGCCATTTGCGGCACCGGAAGCGCCGTTCACGGCTGGAACGGCAAAAAAGAGGCTTTGGTTAATAATCAGGGTTGGGTGAGTAAGGGATCGGCGATATGGATCGGCAATAAAGTGATGGAGGCGGTAGCGGAAGATTTGGATGGCAGAGGGCAAAAAACGATTTTATCGGATTTGGTGTTTAAAAAATACAAATTTAAAGAAATAAACAATTTATTAAAATTTCTTTATATGGATTCGCCGGTTGATTTGCCCGGATTGGCGCCGATATGCGATCGCGCGGCCAGCCGAAAAGACAAAATTGCGCAAGAAATTTTGATTGCCGCCGGAATTGAAATTGCGCGGGCGGTAATCGCGGCGGCGCAAAGGCTTGATTTTGACGGGCAGGTGCCGCTGGTGCTGGTGGGCGGAGTCTACAAGTCGCGCTGGGTGGCCGATGCCGCGGCCAATGAGATTGAACGGCGCTATCCGAATAAATTTGATTTTGTGTTTGCCGCCGATCCGGTTGTCGGGGCAGTGAAACTCGCGATTGAGGTGGTAAAATAAATCAAAATGTCAAAGCTCAAATTTCAAATCAAATCCAAAGCTCAAAGATCAAATCGAATTCCCGTATCCCGTTTTGATATTTGACATTTGGATTCTGGATTTTATTTGTTATTTGTCATTTTGATTTTGACATTTATGAATGAAACATATTTTCTTGCCGTTGAGACTTCCTGCGACGACACCTCGGTGAGCGTTTTGCGCGCAAAGGAGGACGGCAAGGGCAGGTTGAAAAAAATCGAGGCGCTATCAAATGTCGTTTCTTCGCAAACGGAATTGCACGCCGGCTATGGCGGAGTTTATCCGTTCTTGGCCAAGCGGGAGCATCAAAAAAATCTGCCGGTGGTTTTTGAGCAGGCGATAAAAAAAATCGATGTTGCCAAAATCAAATTCATTGGCGTGACCAAGGGTCCGGGATTGGACCCTTGCTTGTGGACGGGCATAAATTTTGCCCAAAAATTGGCAAAAAAATATAACCTGCCACTGGCGGGCGTCAATCATCTGGAAGCGCATTTTTTGGCGAATTTACTCACCTTGGGAATTGGTGAGGATGAATTCGCGAAAAATTACCTGCCGGCAATTTGCCTGGTGGTTTCGGGCGGGCACACGCTGTTGTTTTTAGCAACGGGGATCGGCGACTATAAACTGCTGGGTCAGACCGTTGACGATGCGGCGGGCGAGTGCTTTGACAAAGCGGCCCGGATTTTGGGGCTGGGCTATCCGGGCGGCCCGGAAATCGCCAAACTCGCCCAAACTTACAGGGGTTCAACCCCTGTTAAACTTACAGGGGTTGAACCCCTGACGGTTAAGCTTCCGCGGCCGATGATGGGGCAAAAGAATTATAATTTCAGTTTTTCGGGGTTGAAAACCGCAATTTTGTATTTTCACCAAAAGCAAACCGAAAAAACCAAGAAAATGCCGGAATATTTGCAAGCGATGAGTTATGAAATCCAGCAGGCGATTGCGGAAGTTTTGGTTTCCAAAACCGCCCGCGCGGCAAAAGAATTTGCCGCCAGGTCAATCATTATCGGCGGGGGGGTGAGCGCGAATCTGGTGTTGCGCCAGGCGATGCAAAAAGCGGCCGATGAATTGGAAATCAGATTTTTGTCGCCGGCGGTTGATCTGTCGGTGGATAACGCGGCCATGGCCGGAGTGGCGGGGTATTTTGCTTTTCGCCGCGATCAAGCGGTTGTTACTCCGCAAGATTTAATTTCTAAACCAAATTTAAGTATTTGAATTTTAATGTTAAATTAAAATTAATTCATTACAGGCATAATGCGCAATCAACTGATCGAAAAGCTAATAGCGCTTGAAACCTATGAAAATCATAAACATACATCCTAAAATTAAAATTCCAATTGCGGCAACTTTATGGTTGGCATTGGGAATTTTCATGTTTGTTGGTATAACGTCCGCGGTTATTTTTCCACATATAGCGGAAAAATTAGCGGAGGGAAGCAAGCCAACAATTTTGCAACTATCCATCACGGGGCTGTTTTTGATTTTCATCACTTTTCTTTTTCTTAAATATGTTGGCCGAATGATAAAATTAGATGAAATCAAGCTGGCTTTGACGCTAGCCTTTATTTCATTTTTTTTGCTGGCAAAATTTATATTATCCCCATATCTTTTATATTTTCAAGAGATACACACCGGTTTGGTCGGTTTTGATCCAAATAACGGTCCGGAAAATTTGTTTGTTGCCGCTGGCGCGATTATTTTTACCATATTCATTTTGAGCGCTATTTATTCAGCTCATAAACTTGAGATTAAGTCGATATCAAATCTAAAATTTGGCGCAAAAGTTGAAAATTTAATCAGAGTTTTTGCCCTTCCGCTGGGAATTTTATTATTTTATGGCATTGTGTTGGCCGGATACCTTGATATTCATTATGCGTTTTTAACAGATATTCGTGATATTTTTTACCACGCCCTTTTACCAGTCTTCTTTTTTCACATATATCTTTTTGATATTTTTAATGTTGGCTCTAATTTGGTGGAGTGGTTTGCAATCTTTATCGCGGCCGCCCTTATAGTTTGCATTGCGACGTTCCATGAAATCAAAAGGGAAGCAATTAATTTAAAAAATGCTTCTTTGTTGGCAAGTTTTTTCTGGATCATGGTTTGTTTGGCGGTTGCCTATAACGTGATTTGGGTTGTTTATATCAATACCCTTGCAAGCATTTGGACATTTAAGACAGTTAAATGAGGACGGCAGGAAGAATTCAGTCTGCGTTGATTTCGGCTTTATTCATGCTTTTTGGCGCGATTGGCAATGGCGACAATCTGATAAGGCCGCCGTTTTTTTGTTTGGCGACGATTTTTCTTTGTGCGGAAATTATTGCGTTGGGCGTAAAAAATAGAAAATACCCGCTATCAATTCTATTGTTTTTGATGGGAGCTACCATGGGATTTTTTTTGGGAAAAGGAATTGGGGCACTTCTTTTTTTAATATTTATTATGAATATCGCTTATGCGTTGCCGCAATTGAAATTATCTTCAAGTAATATCGCCCCGTTTTATTTGACGGCAAATTACGTGATAATTCCTTATTTAATCGGAGCATTAGCAGTTTTTCGGGGAATAAAAGCCGATGATTTTATTATGATTTTAACGCTGGCTGCCTTTTTTCTGGCTAAAACCGGCGTGAAAGATTTTTTTGAAAAAAACAAAAATAAAAATTATCAGGCAAGTTTAATTTTGCTGGTGTTTGGCTTGGCATTGCTATTTGTTAATTTTTTTGACGAACCATTATTCGTCGTTGGTTTGATTATTTATCCATTAATGATCCTGTTAATCATTTTGCGGCTGGCAAACAATAATGATGGATTGTCGCAATTGGTTGCGATAAATATCATTATTAGAATTGGTTATGGAATGCTGCTTACGTTATTGGGAATGTTGATATTTAAAAGTTACGATGCTGATATTGCGGTTGTGACAATTTTTTATCTAAGCATTATCTTGCCCCATTTTTATATGTTCGCAAAATACTTGAAAGGCGTGGAATCATTTAAAATCGGAGCAAGAAAATGATTGCTATTATTTGCGGCCGGAGCGGTGGGATATTTTGCTTTTGCGAATGAAGACGCGAGAGCTTGACAAGATGTTGTTATGAATATATATTCAAAACAGGAGGATAAAACAAAGGTCGGAGCGTGAAACGCTAATCAATTTGAAATTTCCAAAAAAAATTCAAATTAAAAATTATGCCGAGATTTGACCAAACCGGCCCGATGGGCCAAGGCGCGCGCACCGGCAGGGGAATGGGTCCTTGCGGCGGGGGAATGGGATGGGGCGGCGGTTATGGATTCGGATGCGGAATGATGGGATTTGGCCGCCGGAGATTCATTTCTCCCAGAAACGAAATGGCGGCGTTGGAAGACGAAGCGGAAATGCTGGAAGAAGAATTGAAAGCGGTGAAAGAGGAAATTGCCGCCTTGAAAAAAGAAAAATGATTGCGACCGGTGGAATAACGCCCCTTTGTTTTCAAGGGGGCGTTGTGTTGATAAAAATGAATTTTGGGGGTATTTTATAATCATCAATTACAAATTGCATTATGGCGATATTGCTGGCGATTATTTTGGCGACCTTTTCCATCAGTTTGTGCGTCTGGGCGGCGGTGCTGTTTTTGTGTTTCAAAAAAGAGACGCTGGATAAAATTACGATATTTTTGGTGTCGCTTTCCGCGGGCGCGCTCACCGGCGGCGCATTTTTGCATTTATTGCCCGAAGCGGCCGAAGAGATTCCGGCCGACAAGCTCTATCTCATCGTGCTGGGAGCATTCGTGTTTTTTTTCTTTATGGAAAAATTGCTGTTTTGGCGCCATTGCCATAAAGAAAATTGCGCGATCCACACTTTCGGCTATATGAACTTGATCGGCGATTCGGTGCACAATTTCATTGACGGCATGGTGATCGCCGCCGCGTTTTTGGTTAACCCCGGTTTGGGCGCGGCCACGACTCTGGCAATCGCTCTGCACGAAATTCCGCAAGAGATCGGCGATTTCGGAGTGTTGATTCATGCGGGTTTTGGCAGAATTAAGGCATTGGCGACAAATTACGCCATCGCGCTGATGGTGGTCGCCGGCGGGGTGGCAGGATATGTTTTGTCTTTTGCGGTGGAAAACATCATTCCTTATCTTTTGCCGTTTGCCGCCGGCGGATTTATTTATATCGCCGCCTCGGATTTGATGCCTGAAATCCGCAAAGAAAGAGTTTTGAAAAAATCCGTGGGCGCGTTTTTGGTGTTCCTGACGGGGATCGCGATAATGTTTGCGGCCAAGTTTATCGGCGAATAGATTTTATATGACAAGACCAAGATTGTGCCGGAAGGTGAGATTTAATCCGGAAGTTACCTATTTCAAGCCGCAGGGAATTCCTGTGCGGTGCTTGGAAGTGGTCCAAATGTCGCTGGAAGAAATGGAAGCGTTGCGGTTGAAAAATTTGGAGGGGCTGGAACAGACCGAAGCGGCGCAAAAAATGAACACCTCGCAAAGCACTTTTGCCCGCATTTTAGCCTCGGCCAACCAAAAAACTGCCGATGCCCTCATCAACGGCAAAGCGATCAGGATAGAACAGAATAACAAACATTGAACTTTGACCATTGACTATTAACGAAAAATTCGCGCTTACGCGCGGATTTTTTTGGCGGACAAATACAGGTTCGAGCCGAAGATTTTTTGGCGAAAGATTTTTAAACAATGCGCCTCCAACGTTTAAACACCTTAATATCGGAAGAATTTAGGTCAAACCATTCTCCGTTCATTCTTTTTGCTTCAAATCGTTTGTGCCAATAAGTTTCAATGCCGGTTGGGTCATCAGTTTTGATAGAGTGAATTAAGTCCATCCTTTCGGGCAATTGGATTCTAATTTCACTTCCGCGTCGTACGGTGTCATTTGTTTTTCCAATTTTATAAAAACGGCCGGATTTAAAGAGATATACCTCTCCAATATTAATGCTGGTATTGTCGTTATTTTTTTCATTATCTAACCCTCCAACGATCGGTTGGCATAATTTGACAATATCATCATAACCAGTTTTTTCCACGCAATAATCCATTACTTTCTCGGCAAGCTGTTTTTTGCTTCCTAGCCGTCCAAAGGTTACTTTATCTGGAAATTTTGAATCATTAATATTTTTTTCCACATTTATCTCTCTATAAGTTGGAAACTTACTCAATTTCCGCATAAGGATAATTAATTTCTTGATAAGAAATTCTTCTGTGTAAGCGCCTTGCTTCTGATTTGGTATAAAACCCGCTTCTTTTTGTGCATCGCTGAGCCGAGCCCAATATTTATTCCATTCGTGTTCTTTTATACCTGTTTCTTTTTCAAACCTTCCCTTGCCAAGGGGAATGCCATTATTTATTTTTGCCGCTTGTTGTATGGAGTTAATAATCTCTTGTTTTGTCATTATATTTTTATTTATCTGCCAGAATACCCCGTCGGCTTTGCCGCAGGGATGAATTGCTGCCCGTAGCGAAGCGGAGCGGAGGCTATAAACAAACTTTTCCTACCGCGTAGCGAACCCGTTTTCGCGGACTTGTCCGCCGAAGTCCGCTTCAACGGGCGAAGGCGGAGCGGAAGGAATACCTCGGGGCTCTGCCCCGGGGTAGTTTATTCAATTAACTTATTGGCTGGTATGTCTAACGCTTTGGCGATTTTGGCGATCATCTGAACGCTCGGTTTTTTAACAAAATTGCCTTTAATCTTTGCCAGAAAGTTGGGCGTTGCGGTAGGTTTTAAATTAAAAAATCAGGGGCGTTTTCTTTGGAGATTGTGCCATATTCGGCGATTTGCAGTTCGGGAAAGATGTTTGGCTTGCCGCCATGTAATTTTATTTCATAGCCGGTTTTGGATCCTTGCGGCGTTTCAATGATCAAATCAATTTCTTTTTGACTGCCGGAAATTTCACGGAAGTAATATATTTTGTTATTGTTTCTTTCGTAAATATTTTGGCGCAAAACGCCCATTATGACCAAGTTTTCAAAAACCGCGCCCAAATCCGGACGCAAATTGAGCGCGCGGAAATCATCAATTAAGGCATTACGGATTCCCAGATCATGGAAAAAAACTTTTTTGCGCCCCAAATAGCCGCGCCGCTTATTGGTGCGATACGGTTCCAATAAATAAATGATGCGGTTTTTTGCCAGAATGCTCAAATAATTATCAATGGTGGTGGCGGTGGTTTTCAACGAGGAAGCCAGCTCGGCGATGTTGATCAGATTTCCGATTTGCATTGCCAAAACCCGCAAAAGATTATAAATCAAGTCGGTGTTTTTTAAATCATAAATGTTGACAATGTCTTTAACCACGCTGTTTTGAGTGATATTTTTAATCTCCTCAATTTTGTTATCAGCCAAAACCACCGCCGGATAGCCGCCATAAATCATATTTTTTTCCAGGTGGCGTGATAGCAAGTCGCGGTTGGCAAATGAGAGCGATTTTTCAAAACTGATTTTGTCTTCGTGAAAAATCGCGATCTCGTCAATTGTGAGAGGGAATAGGAGAAACTCTTTATAACGCCCGGCGAGAGTGTCAAATTGCCGGGTTTTGGCGCGTAATTCCGATGAGCCGGTGGCAAAAATAATATAATCGGAGCGGTCGGCAAGCAATTTCAGCGATTGGGTGCTTTCCGGCGAATTTTGGATTTCATCAATAAAAATAATGCGCGAATCTTTCCCGCCATTTTTTTGCGCGATCACTGATTTTAATTTTTCCAATTCGGGGACGAACAATTTTTGGTCGTTTAGATCATCAAAATTAAAATACGCGCCGCCGTGTTTTTGGCGCAAGTGATTTAAAAGAGTGCTTTTGCCGGTTTGTCGCGGCCCCCATAAAAAAATGATTTTTTTGGAAGGATTGGCAATTTCATCTTCTAATTGAGGAACAATTTTTCTTGGTTTCATATTTTGTTTTTATATGCTCACTATATGAAAAACATATAAATTAGTCAAGTGCGGTGCGCTAAAAACAATGTTTTTAGCATAGTTTTGGCAATTCTGCTCCGTATTAACGATAAGCAACAAACTACCAACTATTAACAAAAATCCGCCCCCTAGTGAGGGCGGATTTTTTGAAGTGCCGAAGGTGGGAGTTGAACCCACACGAGGTTGCCCTCACAGCATTTTGAGTGCTGCGTGTATGCCAATTTCACCACTTCGGCAAAGAATCATCAATTTTACTGTTAATAAGTTAGCGCGAAATTGGGGAAAAAGCAAGGGATGTTTGTGGGATTTTTTGCATTTGTAGGGGCGGGCTTTATGCCCGCCCGTATTTATCGGGGCAACCACCCGCCTTCAATAACTACGGCGAGGCGAAGCAAGGGTTGCCCCTACGAGTTTTTGTCAATGTTTAATGTTTGTTTGCATTCTTTGTTGGAACACTTTACTTGCTTGCGTTTGGTTTCAATCATCAGGCTGCCGCATTTTTCGCATTTGGCGCCGGTGGGTTTGTCCCAGAGGGCGAAGTCGCAGGCGGGATAGGCCGAACAGCCGTAGAATATTTTGTGTTTTTTGGTGCGCTTTTCCACGATGTGGCCGGCGCCGCATTTGGGGCAGGGGATTTCCACCGCAAACGCCGGCTTTTCCGGCGCCAGCGGTTCGGCGTGCTTGCATTCGGGAAATTTGGGGCAGGCCAAGAATTTGCCGAACCGCCCCATTTTAATCACCAGATTGGCGCCGCATTTGGGGCAGAGCTTGTTGGTGGTTTCCGGCGTTTTGTTTTTCTTTTCCACTTCTTGATACTTTTCTTCCAGATTTTTGATAAACGGATCATAGAATTCGCGCAAAACTTTCATCCACTCGGCGCGCCCTTCGGCGATTTCGTCAAACTCTTCTTCCATCTTGGCGGTGAAGCCGATATCCACGATCTGCGGAAAATGTGCCACCAGCAAATCGTTGACCATCAGGCCGATTTCGGTGGGTTTCAATGATTTTTTTTCGTCTTTTTCAATGTAATTGCGGGTTTGGATGGTGGAGATGGTCGGCGCGTAGGTTGACGGCCGGCCGATGCCTTGTTCTTCCAGCGCTTTGATGAGGGTGGCTTCGTTATATCTGGCCGGCGGCTTGGTAAAATGCTGATCCACATTGAGCTTGATGAATTCCAGCGGCGCGCCGGTTTCCATCGCCGGCAATTCCACTTGTTCAAACTTTGACGGATAGACCTTCAGATAGCCGTCAAATTTTAAGGTTTGGCCGTTGGATTTGAAACCGTAATTTGTTCCCGAATTCCCGGCGGCGGCAATATCAACGCTCACGCTGTCAAAAACCGCGGGCGCCATTTGGCTGGCGACAAACCTTTGCCAAATAAGTTCGTATAATTTGGCTTGCGGGCGCGAAAGATCTTTGTCGGCCAGCGCCATTTCCGGAGTTTGGTCGGGATAGGCGGGGCGGATGGCTTCGTGGGCTTCTTGCGCGCCCTTTGATTTGGTTTTGTAGGTGTTAAAATGTCCCGGATGATAATTCTTGCCGTAGGTTTTTTCAATGAAGCTTTTGGCCGCGGCCAGCGATTGGGCGGATAAATTCAGCGAGTCGGTGCGGTGATAGGTGATCAGCCCCATTTCATACAATTGCTGGGCGGTTATCATTGCGGCCTTGGCGGTCATCTTGAATCTTTGCCAGGCGGCCTGTTGCATCGTTGAAGTGGTGAACGGCGCGTTTGGATTCTTGCGCGTTTCTTTTCTCTCAATTTTTTCAATTGAATAAGCCGCGCCGGCCAGATTTTTTTCAATGGCGATGGCTTGCGGTTCGTCTTTTATTTCCAGCTTGTCCAGCGGCCGGCCGTTGATTTTGTTAAGTCGCGCCGCAAATTCTTTTTTGGGATCATTCTTGATGTTTTTCAAAATCGCGGCGATCTCCCAATATTCTTCGGGCTTGAAGGCTTCAATTTCGCGCTCGCGTTCGGCAATCAGGCGCACCGCCACCGATTGCACCCGCCCGGCCGACAATCCCTTGGCGATCTTTTTCCAAAGGAACGGCGACAACTTATAGCCCACAAGGCGGTCCAAAATCCGGCGCGCCTGCTGGGCGTTGACCAGATCAAAGTTGATTTCGCGCGGATTTTTGAGCGCGTTTTCAATTGCGGTTTTGGTGATTTCGTGGAATTCAATCCGTTGGTAGGGCTTGCCTTCGATTTTTTCGGTTTTGGGTTTGTCCAGTTTCAACGCCTCCACCAAATGCCAAGCGATGGCTTCGCCTTCGCGGTCCGGATCGGTTGAAATCAAAATCAACCCGGCGTCTTTAACCGCTTTTTTCAGCAAAGTCAAATTTTTCCTTGCTTTCGTCGGGATGACATATTTCGGTTCAAAATCTTTATCAACATCAACGCCAAAATCGCCCTTGGGCAGGTCGCGCACATGCCCGAACGACGAGAGTATTTTGTAGCCCGACCCCAAAAACCCTTGCAGGGTCCGGGCTTTGGTGGGGGATTCAACGATAATTAAATCCATAAAATAATTTTCAATTAATAATTTTCAATTTCCAATAAATGTTACAATGCCGCAATTTTCAAACAAAATGCAAATTCGTATTTCGTTTGAAAATTGAATCATAAGCAAAGCTTGATTTTGCTTCGCTCGAATTGAAAATTGAAAATTAGTTATTGAGGCAGTATTCTCCGTTGCCCAAATTGCGGATTGCGCCGTTGATCTCCATTACGGGAAGCAAGCTCATTACCGCGGGCGCGGGCAGTGCGGCGGCGCGGATGATCTTGTCGGCGTCAAGCGCTCCCTGACGCAGGGCATCCAAGATTTTTTGCTCGTCGGGATTTTTGCTTTTGGCCGCGGTTTTTGTTCCGGCACCGGCCAGTCCCAGAAAGTCTAAAATGTCTTCGGCGCCGGTGCAAGCGGCCGCGCCGTTTTTCAACAGACGGTGGCATCCGGCCGAAGAGGTTGAATAGATTGACCCCGGAACGGCAAAGACCGGTTTGTGCTGTTTTCTGCCCCATTCGGCGGTGATCAGCGAGCCGGATTTTTCTTTGGCTTCAATGACGATCACCGCCAGCGACAAGCCGGCGATGATGCGGTTTCGCTGGGGGAAGGAATAGTAGACGGATTTAAACCCCGGCGCGTATTCACTCACCAAACATCCGCCGGCGTCAAGCACCTTTTCTGCCAGTCCAAGATTTGTTTGCGGGAAAAACGATTCTTTGTCAAGACCGGCGCCGATCACGCCGCAGGTCAAACCGCCGCATTCAAGGGCGGCAAGGTGCGCGATGGTGTCAATGCCCGGGGCCATTCCCGAAACAATGCAAACGCCGGCGCGCGCCAACCCCGCGGCGATGTCGTGCGCGGCCTGTTTACCGTAGGTTGAGGGAACGCGCGCGCCCACGATTGCCGCGCACGGCGCGGTAATGTTGATGTTACCGCGATAATAAATTTGCTTCGGCCGCGAAGGAATGGCGCGCAGGCAATTGGGAAATTCAATGTTGCCCTCGCTTATTTTTTTGATTTGGTCGTTTTCCACTTTTCCACTATACCATTTTTTCATCCCTTGCCAAAAATCAAAAATGAGGTAAAACGCAATCAGCATCATTCAAAAGTTGGTATATTATATGGCAAAAGGAGACCCAAGAAGAGCGCGAAAAGGAAGAAACGGATTGACCAAAAAATATTTGAAAAACTTAAAGGATAGAAAAAAGAAAACGGGAGGAGATGGAAGATGAATGAGTTGGAAAAGGCGATCGTGGAAGGATTTATCAGGGATAATCCCGTAAGGATGGAAATGCATGCACCGATTCTGTGCGTTAGTCTCAATGATTTGCGCGAAGCGGTTTGCTCTGCGCGCATAGATGAAGAAAAATTTTTGTTGATTGCGGTGGCGATAGCGACCGATAATGGATGTTTTTTTAATCCATGCGGATCTAAAATTATGATCATCGTGCGCCATCCGCGCGATATAAGGTTGGAGGCAAAGATTGATGTTCAAAAAATCTTTGGGAGCATTAAAACCGCCCAAAAAAAGATATATGAATTGTTCGCGCCGGTTTTGGTGGGGGCGATATATGACGAGCTTTGGGAGCTGGACAATGACGAACTTTTGCTCCCGGCATTAGTAGATATGGGCTTAATATCTAAACTTTAAGTGCGGCAAAGCGAAATGAATCGTTAGCCGCCTTTTTTATTTACCTGCCAAATACCTCCCTGCTTGTATCGGCGATGTTTGGCAACCAAGCAAGCTTGTCCCGAAGGAAATGCCTCGCCCCTTAAGGCGGGGTAGCTTATTGATTGAATTCGGTCATTGATTTTTCAATGCCGCCGGAAAGAGCAAGGGCAAGGGCTGAGACGGCGGAATCAATCGCTTGGTCAAGAAAGACGCGCTCGGCGGGCGTGATTTTTTTGAGCACGTATTTATCGGCGGGGATTTTTTTTGCTTGGGCGGCCAGCGGGGCGATACCCAAACGGAAACGGACGAAGTTTTTGGTTTTCAGTTGGTCAATGATTGACTGCGCGCCTTTGTGGCCCGCCGCGCCGCGGTTCCGGGAGATTTTGATTTTGCCAAGGGGAATATCCAGATCGTCGTTTATCACCCAAAGATCGGGGCGGGATTTTTTCGGCCGGATTTTTAAATGATTGAACAATTTTGCCAGCGCTTTGCCGGAATTGTTCATCAGCATCTGCGGCTTTGCCAAAATCACGGTTTTGCCGAAAATTTCTTTGCGCGCCGCCAAAATGCCGTCGGGCGCCATCTTAAATTCCGGAAATTCAAACCGCCGCGCGAATTCGTCAACCGCAAGAAACCCCGCATTGTGCGGCGTGTTTTGGTATTTATCTCCCGGGTTTCCCAGCCCGGCAATGAGAATAGCCGGCGGTTTTTCCATCGTTTTCTTTTCCATAATTAGGCTATTATAACACATTTTCCCGCCGATTATACCGGCTGAAATTCGGATTCTCTGGGAAAGGTCTGACCCTCGCGAGGACGCGAGGGTCAGACCTTTAAAATCCTTTAAAATACAAATACCCAGAGCGGTTACAATTTTTTGCTCTTGCGGAGGGGGATTTTTGTGGTATAATCAAGTGATAATGGATTAAAGCAATGAATACTCAAGCGATTGACGAATTGATCCAAATTATAACGGAAAGAGGCCGCAAACTGGACAAAAAAAGTTTGACGGAAGTTTTGGGTTTTGTTGATTTTTTGGTGGCAAAGAATGAGAGGGAAAATTTGAATCGGGGTATCTCCCGATTAGCGGAAAAAACGAAAGCATTTGATTTTTTGGTTTGTGAGCCGGATGTTTATTCAACAAAAGATGTTCAATAAGGGCGATATTGTTTTAATTCCGTTTCCGTTCACCGATTTGAGTGGTGCCAAATTAAGGCCGGCGTTGGTGTTTCATGTTTATCGCGATGATTTGATCGTGATTTTTATTTCTTCAATCGTCAAAAATGCCGGCGATTGCGATATGCCGATTCCCAAAAGCGAGGAAAACGGGCTGAAAACGGACTCAATATTGAAGTTAAATAAAATTGTTACACTTGATCAAACATTGATTTTGGGTAAAATCGGCAAACTGGAGAAAGATATTCTGGCAAAAGCCAATGCCAAATTATTTAAAATGCTCAGTTTATAAAAAATTATCCGCGAATAACTTTGATTGACGCGGGGCGTTTTTTGTGGGGGGGGTGGCATAAAGAAAATTAAATAGTAAATAGAAGTAAAATGCGAAGTTTTGCGGAGGGCGGGTGGCGCAGCAGGGAAGCGTTTGAGTAAATTGCATAGGTGACACCTATGCAATTTTGCTCTTGCGGAGGGGGATTTTTGTGGTATAATGAAAGATGTTTTCGTTTAAAATCAATTGAAATTAACCAAAAATCGCATGTCTTCAGCATTGCAAAACGCGGGTGAGTTTATCTGGGAAGTGGCCAAAATCGTGATTTTGGCGCTGGCGATCGTGTTGCCAATCCGTTATTTTTTGTTCCAGCCGTTCGTCATCCAGGGTTCGTCAATGGAGCCGAATTTTTACGAGGCGGATTATCTGATCGTTGACGAGCTTTCCTATCGCTTTCGCGAACCGGAAAGAGGGGAAGTGGTGGTCTTCAAATATCCGCTGGACGCTTCCAAGCGTTTTATCAAAAGGATTATCGGTTTGCCGGGAGAAACGGTGGAGATTAACGGCGGACAAGTGATTATCACCGCCGGGGAAAAAAGTTGGACGCTGGATGAGGCCTATATCCCGGCCGGATCAAAGGCGCCGGATATGCCGCCGGCAACCTTGTCATCCGGCGAGTATTTTGTGCTGGGGGATAACCGGCCTTATTCTTCCGATTCGCAGGATTGGGGAGAGTTGCCGCAAAGAAACATCATCGGCCGGGTGGAAGTCCGCCTCTGGCCGCCCAATAGCATCACGCGGATTCAGACGCCCAGCTACTAATTTGTTTTGTTATGAAACCGAAAATCCAAAGCGTCGCCGGCATGCATGATATTTTGCCCGACGATCAGAAATATTACGAAAAAATCTATGAAACCGCCAAAGAGATCGCGGATTTTTACGGTTTCTCGCGGATAGAAACGCCGATTTTGGAAAACAGCGATCTTTTCATCAGGGGCACGGGCGCGACCACGGAGATTGTGCAAAAACAGATGTTTGTTTTCAAGACCAAGGGGAACGACAACGTGGCGTTACGCCCCGAGGGGACGCCGGCGGTCGTCCGCGCTTATTTGCAACACGGGATGGCCAATTGGCCGCCGCCGGTCAAGCTTTGGTATTGGGGGCCGTTTTTCCGTTATGAAAAACCTCAAGCCGGCCGTTACCGCCAGTTTTGGCAATTGGGTTTTGAAGCGATCGGCCAGGGGGGAGCGATCATTGACGCGCAAATCATTCAAATATATTTCAATTTGTTGCGCGAGTTGGGTTTAAAGGACATCACCATTGAAATCAACAGCATCGGCGACGCGGTTTGCCGGCCGCAATATCGGCGGGCACTGGCCGGTTATCTGAGGAACCGCCAGAACTCTCTTTGCGCCGATTGCCGGCGCCGGGCGAAAGAAAATCCGCTGAGAGTGCTTGACTGCAAAGAAGAGAAATGTCAGTCGGTCAGAGCACAGGCGCCACAGGCGGTGGATCATCTTTGCGAGGAATGCAAGAAGCACTGCCAGGAAGTTCTGGAGTATCTGGAAGAGCTTGGCTTGCCCTATCGTCTGAATCCTTATTTGGTGCGCGGTTTGGATTATTATACGCGGACGGTCTTTGAAATGTTCCGGGAAGGAGAGGGGGAAAAAGCGCCGGTGGCGTTGGCCGGCGGCGGCCGCTATGACGCGCTGGTTAAAATGATGGGCGGCAAGGAAACTTTCGCGGTTGGCGGCGGCTTGGGAGTTGACCGCGTCGTTTTGGCGATGAAAGCCGCGGACGTTGAAATTGGCAAGGACAAGAAAGTGAAGGTTTTTCTGGCGCAACTGGGCGGACTGGGCAAGAAAAAATCGCTGAAGCTTTTTGAAGAATTGCGCCGCGCCCAAATTCCGACCGGCGAGGCGTTTGACCGCGATTCGTTGAAGTCCCAATTGAGGGTCGCCGACAAATACGGCGCCCGGTATGCGTTGCTTTTGGGCCAGAAAGAGGCGCTTGAAAACACCGTGATCCTGCGCGATATGGAATCGGGCAAACAAGAAATTTTGAATTTTGACGCCGCGGTGGCGGAGGTGAAAAAACGCCTGCGGAAGTGAGGTTGACGAATAATTGAAATTGAGGTAAATATATGGAGTGCGTGTTTTGCGACATTATCAACAAAAAGATTCCGGCAACAACGGTTTGGGAAAACGACCGGGTGCTGGCGTTTGAAAATATCAAGCCGGTGCATCCGGTGCACGTGTTAATCATTCCCAAGAAACACATTGCCAGCATTCAAGAGGCGGAAGCGCCGGACGGGGAGTGTTTGTTGCAGATTTTACTGGCGGTTCCCGAGATTGCCAAGATCAAAGGCGTGGACAAAACCGGTTATCGCTTGATTATCAATTGCGGCAAAGATTCCGGCCAATCGGTGGATCATCTGCACGTTCACTTGGTGGGCGGCGAGGAATTGCCGTTTGCCACCGGCTAGAGTTGATAATTTATAACTTATAATTAATAAATCTTATGGCTTTGGAAATCAGAAGAAAACAGCGCGAAAACGCGCAAGCGATGATGCGCCGGTTCCAAAAAGCGGTGCAACAAAGCGGCATTTTACTGGAAAAGCGCCGGCGGCAGTTTGCCAAGCGGACAAAATCGGACAATATGCAGAAAAAATCCGCCCTGCGCAAAATTGAAACCAAGAAAAAATACGATTTAATCAAAAAAATGCGCAAAGCTTAACGGCGCATTTTTTGCTTTTGACAATGCTAAAAGATAAAATCAACGAAGACTTCAAAGCGGCGTTCAAGGAAAAGAGGAAAAGCGAGCTTGCGGTTTTGAAGAACCTTAAAGCCGCTCTTCTTAACAAAGAAAAAGAAAAGCAATTCCAAGCCGGCAAGGCGGGCGAAGATATTGCTCAAGCGGCGCTTGCCGATGATGATATCATCGCCGTGATCTCCACCGAAGTTAAAAAACTTCGCGATGCCATCGCGCTGTTTGAGCAGGGAGGCCGCGCCGATCTGGTTGCGCAAAACAAGGGAGAGATTGAAGTCCTGATGCGTTATCTGCCCGCCCAGCTTGGCGAGGATGAAATTAAAAAACTTGTCGCCGACGCCGTCGCGCAGGCCGGCGCGGCCACGATCAAGGACATGGGTAAGGTGATGGGAATTTTGATGCCCGAAATAAAGGGCAAAGCCGACAGCGGCCTGGTCGGAAAGCTGGTGAAAGAGGCGCTTTCGTAAAACCATATAACCATACGCCTTGCCAAGCATTTAATCATGAAAGCACGGGAATGGAAAACAGGGGAAGCTCTGTTTTTTTTGGCATTGATTTGTTAGAATGAACTAATTTAAATTAAAAATATCAATGAGAAAAAATCAAAACGGATTTGCGGCAGTAGCGGTTGTTCTGATAGTCGCGGCGGCGGTTTTGGCCGGCGCCGGAGTTTGGGTTTGGCAAACGCAAATTGTTGGGCAAAAATTTGCGTCCGTGCCGGCGCCGATAGCCCAAGAGACGGAAACCAAAACTGCATCTGATCAAATTGAAACCGTCAATGTTTCCAATTGGGAAATATATCGTTGGAAAGGATTTGAATTCCAATATCCGGCAAATTGGATTGTTGAAAAAACATATTACCAATCTGCGGCTTTGCAAGCGCAAGAAAGCGTCTCCGAAAATATCAGTTTAAAAATATTTCCCGATATTTCAAAAAAGGAGATTGATTTTATTGGGATTGGCGGCCACCAAATAAGTTGCGATTCTTCCGAAAACCATTCAAAATGCCAATTTAATTCTTTGATTTCAGACTTTATTTACACGGACAGCGGGAGCGAGGAAATTTTAAAAATATTTGAGCCGATCATCGCCACGATCAAGCTTGAAGAAAATAAATCCGTTAATACTTCGGATTGGAAAACCTACCGCAATGAAGAATGGGGGTTTGAGTTTAAATATCCGGATGGGTATTATCATCTTGAAGAAATTGATAATGGTATTCGATTTTCCACCGACGATCTTATGGATTGTCAGAATTTGGTTAGCGAGAAAGAAAAAATGTTTTGTTCGCAAGTTGAGGGAGGAATTTCTCCTCTAGTTTATTTTTCATCCGCCGAGGAAAGACTTCAAGGAATGAGTTTTGCAGATTATCTTAACGGACAAGCGGTTGCGGGCGGTGATATGAAAAAAATTGAAGGAAATAATATTTGGGGGGTTGAGATTGAAGAAAACGGAATGGCTGGAAAATACAAATCAATTTATTTTTTGCGGGGTGATAGATTGATTAATTTTAGCGTTGCCGGTGGGTCAAACGATAAGAGAGGGTTTTTTTTGGATCAAATTGTTGCCACATTCAAGTTTATTGAGCCGGATATAAGATATGATATGGTGTCTGCGCCGGAGCAAACCGAATCTGCGGCGCAGAACCAGTCCGAAATCGAAGCCCCGCCGTCCGGAAAAAACGATTCGGCAGAACGGCAAGAAACGGCAATCGTTCCGAAAAAATTTTCACGCGTTTTCAGTTCAGAGGCGATTTTTGATATTGCTTGGGATGCCGGCCAGCGGGCCGAGATCCAAGGATGTTCCGACGGCGGCGCCGACTGTCAAGCCGCGGCGTTGAAAAAACTTGGCGCCGGCGAAGGCGCGATTGAATTTTGGCGCCAATCCGATTGGGGATTGATGGCAAATTATATCGGCTACGGCGATTATCAAAGCGGATATTATGCCGTCCTTGATGTTTTGAACCCGCTGGCGGCGAACAGCAATCATCAGTTCGCTTTATATGATGCCGGTGAAAATATCTGGTATTTGATGGCGACTGATTTTTCAAAAATTGGCGACAGCGGCCGCTTGGCGAAAGAATTTCCGGCCGGCCGGGAAATTTCGTTTTCCAACGGCGAATGGATCGGATTGAATAAAAACAGTGAACTGGTTTTCACTTTTGATATCACCACCGGTTGCCGCGCTTGCGGTACGGGTTATCGCGCCGTTATCGGCTATAAAATCGATTTGCAAAATTCTCAAGTTTATGCCGATCTTCTGGGATTTTGTGCCGAAGATGCAGTAGCTGACAGCAAATATTCGGCATGCTCGGATAAAAACCGAATTCTGTCTTTATAATTTTTGTAAAATATGGCGAAATTGCGATAAGATTTGTCAATTATCCAATCTTCCAAAAAACTATGAAATCAAATCAAAACGGATTTGCGGCAGTAGCGGTTGCCCTGATAGTCGCGGCGGCGGTTTTGGCCGGCGCGGGGGTTTATTTTTACCAAACGCAAATCGGCAAGCCAACGTCGCCAGCCGTTCCCGCGGTCCAAGAAACCGAAACCACGGCGGACGAGCCGGCGGCAAACGCGGATGAGGCAGGGATCGAAGCCGCCGAATCGGAAAAATTGCCGGGAACCGAACCTGCCGAAATCGCATCCGGCCAAGCCGAATCCATTAATACCGCCGGCTGGAAAACCTACCGCAACGAGGAATATGGGTTTGAATTCAAATATCCTCAATCGTGGATTTTTGATGACGGGTCGTTTGGCGATTATGTTCCTTCCCAAAACCGTTCATCCATCCAAATTAATTTTTCAAATGGCGCGAAAGGGCCGGAGGACGAATCGCAAAGCATATGTCAGCCGGGATATGCGGCGGGAATGTTTCAAATCGGCATTAAGCGGGTTGACGGCACGGGACAATCACATAGCGGTTTAAATTTTAAGGAATTTGTAAATTTCATCATTAAAAACCCGGAAAGGGGCACGGCGCCGGAAACAATGCCCGTTTTGGAGCCGATGATTTTCGGAGGGCGTGCGGCTTTAAAATATGTTGATAGGGTAAAAGATTGCGATAAAACGAATTATTATATTGATCAAGCGCCGAATCTTTATGCGGCCGGAATGACGATTGGCGCGAACAATGAGGACAAGCTGATTATGGATAAAATTATTTCCACCTTCAAATTTACCGAGGTGAGTTCAGGGCAGGAACCGATTGTCTCTCCGTACAAGCTTTTGCCTGAATCTTTTGATTTTTGCGGCGGGGGGCAAGGGAAAATATTCAATGAAGACAGCAATTATGATGTTGCCGGCGCAAAAATTTCTTATGGCGGTTGCATAATTGAAGGAATGGCGGGGTCGGCATTGTCAATATTATCGACTGACGGACGCGGCGATACTTCAACGATCTGGCGGCTTGACAAGGACAGATGGAGAGGCGTCAGCGTCGCCGAGACAAAAGATATTGATGGCGACGGCGCTAAAGAGTTTGCGTACGGCGGTTATAATTATGGAGGAACTTGCACCGGGCGAATTGACGAACTGTGTTTATATTCCCCGGTGAAAAATGAGCATTTTTGCGTCAGCGAAAGGGAGGGATGGGGAAATTATTCTTCGCCTGACTTGAAGGTGGAGTTTTGCGATAATTTGCAAGTTGCCGCCGATGATATAGGTTGCGGAAAGGCACCTTATCATTTTGTTTGTTTTTCAAATAATTTGAGAAACGAACAAAATAAGATTTTCAAAGATTATTTGAAAAACAAAATGGATTCAAGCCGTTGATCTGATCCGAGCGGCACAACAAACAATGAATTTGGCAAGAATTGATTCAAAGCGGCGATATGTTAAAATGCAGGAATGAAAGATTGCGATTCAAAAAAAGAATGTTTAGGGTGTGATTGCCGCAAAAAAACGATTGCCGCCGGTGCCGTGTTTTTGGTGTTGGTGGCCGCCGCGATTTTTCTGTTGGTCAGGCAAGCGCAAAGCCAGCCGTTTTTCGGTGCGGAATGGAAAGATTTCCGCGAAAATACTCTCGGAATTTCTTTTGCTTATCCGTCAAGTTGGAATTTGGTTGCGGATTACGATCATTACGCTCCGGGCATCTTTTCCGCGGAAATGGACAACAAAAAATGCGCCGGCGCGCCCGGAAAGTGCGATTCCGAATGCATTGACTTGCGGATACTGGCGGCGGAAAAACCGCTTGACGGCCGGGGAGACGGTTTGGTGGTTCAGCTTTACGAGGATTTTATGATGGTGCGCGATTTTTCCGTTTCTCCGCTGGTGGCCGAAATTGATTCGGGTTCCAAGAAAGTTTTCCAAGTGGATCACGGCGGTCCCACATTGGCGTTAACCGGCGCCTGCGCCGGTCCGCTCTACCTGTTTGAGGCGGGCGACTATTTTGTTTATGTTTTTGCCGGCTATGGCGATTCCGCCAGTGGCGAAAACGACAAAATCCGTGAAATTATCAATTCAATCCGAATTGGCGGCGCGTGACTGGCACGCGTCTCCTGCGCGGCGGAAGCAAAACCCTTCCGTTTTTTGCCGTTGGCGTTTGGCGAAAAAAAATAAACCACGCCGGAGCAAATTTCCGGGATATTCCGGCGGATGAATAAAAATCATTTATAAAAATAATGAACCTGTTTCTAACAGGTTTAAGGATTGATGTTGACAATTCGTGGCCGTCCGTGATAGTTTAAAATATGTTGTTAGTAATCACATATTTTAATATAAAATATGTGAATACGAATATGGATATTGAGAAAATTAAAAAGATAATCGTCGATCAAAAAGAAGAAATAGAAGAAATTTATCGGCGCGAAAAAATAATAAAGCGGGAAATAGATTTTACGCGATTGCAAAATTTTTTGGCCAAGCCCAATATTCTTTTGATCACCGGGCCAAGGAGAAGCGGAAAATCAACATTGGCTACGTTTATTTTGAGGGACAAGAGAGCCGGTTATCTGAATTTTGACGACGAACGGCTGGCTGGATTTTGCGCTGATGATTTTGACGTTGCATTGCGGGCGTTTTACGAACTTTACGGGCAAGATATTGAGCATTTTATTTTTGATGAGATACAAAATATTTCCGGATGGGAGTTGTTTGCCAATCGCTTGCGGCGAACCAAGAAAATAATTATTACCGGTTCAAATGCTAATCTGTTGTCGGAAGAATTGGCGACGCATCTTACCGGACGTTATTTTGAATTTGTCTTATACCCGTTTTCTTTTCGCGAATTTTTGGATTTTAGAGGTATTGTGATTGAAAAAAATGATTTTTATTCAACAAAAAAAATTTCACGAATAAAGAAAAATTTAACTGAATACCTTAACTGTGGAGGATTTCCTGAAACGTTTAAATTTGGCGCGGCGATTGCCGGTAGGATTTATGAAGATGTTATTATCAAGGATATTTTATTGCGTTATGGCGTGAAAAATAAAAAAACTTTTCGCGAAATGGCCAATTATGTTGTTTCCAATTTTGCCGGTGGCTTGAACTATCGCAAGTTGGGGCATGTTTTTTCCATCAAGGACGTGCATACGGTTAAAAACTACATTGATTATTTGAGTTCGGTTTTTTTAATTTTTGTTTTTGAAAAATTTTCGTATAAATTGAAACAAAGGTATATCACCTCCAAAAAAGTTTACGCGATTGATACGGGAATGATCAACGAAGTTGCGGTTAATTTTTCGGATAATTTCGGTCGGATCATGGAAAACGCGGTGGCGATTGATCTTAGAAGGCGGAAGAATTATTGGCAAGAAAAATCAAAAATATTTTATTGGAGCGATTATTCCGGCAAGGAGGTTGATTTTGCCGTAAAAAATAAAAACAAAATAACGCAACTTATTCAAGTTTGCCATAAATTAGACGCCATGGGACCAAAAGAAAGGGAAATAAAAGCGCTTGTTTTGGCTTCTGATGAATTGAAATGCGATAATTTATTGATTATTACGGACGATGAAGAAGGGGTAGAAAAAATTGACGGCAAAAAAGTGATAAAAATTCCTTTGTGGAAGTGGCTTTTAATCGATTATAAAAAATAAATTATGGAGGAAATAAACCAAAAAGGATTTGCGGCAATTGTCGTCGCGCTGGTTATTACGGCGGCGCTTTTGGCCGGCGCCGGCGTTTGGGTCTATCAAACTCAGGTTGCCACGCCAAAACCTGCGCCTGCGGTCCAAAAAACCGAAAACCAGTCGGTTGTTGGCGAAAAAGAAGTTAAAACCGAAGTTGAAGAATCGGAAGAGCCGGTTAAGACTGAGATCGCAATCCAAGATGAAATTTTAACCGAAAAAGAAATCGCATGGCATGAATATCTTAAAAAAACAATAGAAAATTATGATTCAAAAGATTGGAACGTTCGGCGAAGTGAAAAATTCGGATACGAAATTAAATTGCCTGTCGATTGGTCGGGAACCGAATATTCTTACTACAATGATATAAGGGATAACCAGATAAACATCGCAGCATCATTTATTGAAAATTTTGATTTATTTTTGGATGAAAAAATAAAAAGCAAAAAAATAGGGAATTCAAATATAGAAAATATCGAAAAAAAAGAAATAAACGGTTTGCCGGTGGCAGTAATTGAATCAAAAAATGATGATGGTGGCGCATTGTATTATTATTTTAAGTTGCCGGTGACAATCCATGCTTCGTCGCAAAAACACAAATATAATGTATTTATTGTTGATTTTGAGACGTTTATACATGGATGGGAACTGGATCCGGATGAAAAAGATCTTATTTCGTTGATTATGTCTTCTTTTAAGGTTAATAAGATTTCCGAAACGCAAGCGGATAAGCAAATGAATGAATTATATAATGCTTCGGTTTGCATATCGCAACCTTATCCGCGGTCAAATTTGGATTTAGCGGACGGCGAGGCCGGTTATGAATATAATTTTTTTGAAAATGAAGAGCCGGTCGATTATGTTGCGACCTTGGATGTGGAAAAATTTTTGGTTGCCGATGTTGACAATGACGGAAATAACGAATCGGTTGTGTTTATTACGGAATTTGATAAATTAAGCCATATATATCCGAAATATATGCAGATTTTGGAAAAACAAAATGAAAAATGGATTTGCCCCGGTAAAGAGAATACTATTCTTTTAGATGGATATGGTTTGGAAATAAAATCGGTTTTATTTGATGGTGGTTTTATAAAGATTACCAGGGATACTGATTTCGATCGTCAAAATATGACTAGCAGGACAGTTGAAGAAATTTACAAATTGGAAAACGGAAAGTTGATTAAGAAAGAAGAAAAAACCATAAAATATAACTAACCGCTGGGTTAATAAAAATATTTCAATTTAAAAAATCAAAACCAAGCCAGAGTGGTTTTGCTGATGGGGTTGCTGGTGGCATGATCGCCGCAGTTTCGGCCTCGGTGATGATTACTAACCCTTTGTAAAGGGTTAGTGTTGACATTTGCTAACCCCTTATGATAGGTTAGTATTATGGCAAATAAAGAATTTCAAGAATATATCCGGGCACAGATCGTTTCGGCACCCAAGCGGTTGCGAAGCATGGCCAACGATGTCCAAGGAAAGCCGCTTTTCAAGCGGAGCGTGTTTTTTGAGTTGCGCCGTTACATGCTTGATTTTTTGGCTAAAGGCGGTGAACCGCGGATAATCGTTATGCCCGGATTGCGCGGCACCGGCAAGACCACTTTATTGGCCCAGCTTTTTTTGTCATTGGATGGAAATGTCGGCAAATTTTATCTTTCGGCCGACGAAACGATAAAAAGATTTGGCATCGGTTTGTGGGACATTTTTGAGAACTATGAAGAATTGGTCGGCAAGCGTTTGGAAGAAATTGACGCGCCGCTGATTCTTTTTTTGGACGAAATCCATTACGACGAGAAGTGGGCGTTTTTTTTGAAGTCAATGTATGACAAATCAAAAAAAGTAATGATTTTTTGCACCGGATCGGCGGCGTTGTTGTTGCGCGAACAAGTTGGCGCCGATATTGCTCGCCGGGTTTTTTTTGTTGATGTCAATCCAGTCGGTTTTTCCGAGTATTTGCTTTTTAAATACGGCAAGCCGCCGGCAGATGAGGTAATGCGGGCGGTTGAAGGCGCGATTTTGCGTTCGCAAAGCGCCCAAGACGCGTTTGAAAAATTGCAAAAAGAAAGTGCCGGAATAAAAAAATACTGGCTGGATATTGATTTGCTGGAAATAAGCCGGTATGTAAAATTCGGGACATTTCCGTTTGCGCTGAAAATGGACAATGAGGGGATGGCGGCAAGTTTTATTGCGCAGATTATCAACAAGATAATCTATTCCGATATTCCGCAGTTTTACAAATTTGAAACCGAAACATTAAACCGGATTGATAAGATATTGTATTTGATTTCCGAAACATTGGGGGTGAGCGTGACAAAGTTGAGCCAAACGATGGAAATGAAGCCCGACACTTTGCGTCTCATTTTGAAATCTCTTGAAAGTTCCGGTCTGGTTTCGCGGGTTGCGCCTTTCGGCGCCCATTTTCGACAGGTTAAAAAACCGTCAAAATATCTTTTTGCAACGCCGGCGCTCCGATTTTCATATTTGGCGGCCAGAGAGAGCGCGGATGTATTCGAAAATTATCAGGGAAGTTTGTTTGAAGATTTGGCGGGAATGTATTTGAACGGAATTTTACCGCAGTTTGGCGATTGTTCGTTGACTTACGATGTTTCCGAGGGCGGCGCCGATTTTATTATTACCTTGGGCAAGCGCAGGATTGTGATGGAAATCGGCGCGGGCAAAAAAGGATATCGGCAGGCAATTGCGACGGCGCAAAAAATAAAGCCCGAATACAGCATTATTGTTTCTAATGACGAATTGGAATATTCGAAAGAAAATAATGCGATAAAGATTCCATTAAAGTATTTTCTTTTAATGCGATAAAAACAAACAAACTTATGGATCCAAATCAAAAAGAGTTTGCGACGCTGGTTGTTGTTTTGATTGTGCTGTCGCTGGCCGCGATCGGCGCGGGCGCGTATCTTTATTTCAATCAAACCGCCCGAACTAACCCCGCGCCGGCGGATGAAAATATTTTGAAAGATATACCGTCGGAACCGGCTGCCGCCACGACGACGGCGATTGAGCCGGGACAGGCCGCCGCGCCAACTTTGGCGCAAGGCGAAGCGGTTGACACTTCCGATTGGCAAACTTACCGCAATGAGGAATACGGTTTTGAGATAAATTTTCCCCAAATCAATGATTATAAATTTACGATCAATAATCGTGATAGCACGCGCGACGAGCGACATTCAAAAAACATTCAATTTATTTACGAAATTAACAATTCCCACAGATCAATTTATGTTCAAAAACTTGATAATGCTGTAAAAAATAATATTATTCGGAAGGCCAATTTGGTCGCGGATGGTAAGGTTGCAGAATATTGGGTTAAGTTTTACCTTTTATCCTCGGGCGGCGATTCTATTGGTGAATTGGGCGATTTTGGTTCAACAATAGTTATAATTTTTAATGACAATGCTGATTTTTTTATAAGACTATCTCCAAACGATAATATTGAACCAAATGAATTTTTTAACCAAATGCTTTCCACATTCAAATTTGTTGAATTGTTCGATTCTGCCGATAATATTGTGCCAGGAATATATCGGAATCAAAATATAGGAATAAATGTCAATTATCCGATCAAGTGGCATGAATCATTTGATCGCGCCAATAATAGGATTATTTTTAAATGCCAAAGCGATGACCCTTGTCTGATGTGCGAACACATGTGGGTTGATTTTAGCAAGGGTGATGATCCTGATTGTCAAAAAAGCATTATATATCAGCCGACAACGAACCAGAATTATATAAATCAGCGTTCCTGGGAGTTAACGCAAAGCGGCTGGCCAGAAACAAAAGAAGTCAATGGCCTTACTTTTTATCGGGATTATAGCGACGATCACGCGATGGGCGGCGAGGTGAATATGGATTATACTTACAAGACATTGCATAATGGATTTTGTTATAAAATAACTATGGGATTACTTATTAGGAGTTCCTATGGAAGGGATGATTTGTGCGACAAGGAGCCGGAAAAATCTTTTGATGAAACAATGAGGGATGAAATTTTATTTCCGATTATTTCCACCTTAAAATTTGATTGAACGATGCCGGATGCAATGCTTGTTTGAACGAGTTTTTGTTTTGGCATATCGTGTTGGAATAAAACAACTATTAACTATCGCATAATAGCTTGAATATCAACAAGTCTGAAAATAAAGCTAAATCAGGCATATTCTATATTCAAGTCAATTAGCGAACATTAATAATTAAAAAATCATGGCGAGGAGGAAAAAAGGAAATTATAATTTCAATTGGATAGTCGCGGGGCTGGCGGTCGGGGTTTTCGCGTGGATTGCCTTGGATTTTTATTTCAACGTCTACCGCTATCCGCAGGAAAAAGTTGATATCATTGAAGTTGCCGACAATCCCGAAACCGAATCCGCACTGCCGCCCGAACAAACTGCCGAAGAGGGCGCGCCCGCACCCGAAGGCGGGTTTGCGTTAGCGGTTTATCGCGATGATCGCTGGGGTCTGGAATTGCGCTATCCGACGGTTGCCGGCGATGCGCGTTGTCCGTCGCCCCAAAAGACCGAGGACGGATTTTCATTGGATGATTTCTATTTTTTTGCGGGGAGCGAAAATGAAACATTGGAAGATTTTATGGCGCGGCAGTTGCAGGGGATGGAAGTTGAATCGCGGGAAAACATCAATGCCGCCGGCCGGCCGGCGGTGAAAACCAGTTACCAAACTCCGAAGGCCGGCCTGTACGGCAGTTCGGTGTTTGTTGAGAACGCCGGGCGGGTGTTTGAGTTTGGTATGCTGGCTAAAGAAGCGGCGGAAAAATGCGGCGGGGCGGACGATTATGACGAACGGCTTTACCAATCGGCCATTGCGACATTGAAATTTGCGGAATGACGCGGCGCCGCGTTGATTGATTTGCGTTCGGGCTTTTTGTCTGGTAAAATGAAGATGGAACCGATTATTGAAATTAACAATTTAACTGGCCGAAAAATCAACGCGCCGCTGATTAAAAAAGCGGCGGCGGCCGTAATGGAGGGGGAGTCAAAATCGCGCGGCGAACTGTCGCTGGTTTTTGTCGGAAAAAACAGGATCAGAGCGCTCAATAAAAAATATCGTATGGTGGATTGCGCCACTGATGTCCTATCTTTCGCGCATTGCGAAGGCAAAGAGCTTGTCGGCGGGAGAATTTTGGGAGAGTTGGTGATTTGTCCCGAAGTTGTCGCTCAAGACGCCAAGCAGGCGAGGCGCGCTTTTGATTGTCAAGCGGCGTGGGTGGCGATTCACGGAACGTTGCATTTGCTGGGATATGACCACGAAAAAAACGAGGCCGCGGCGCGTTCAATGCGCAAAAAGGAAGAAGAATATCTTTCAAAATTGAGAGTTGACTTTTAAAAAATTTTGCATGGCGAAATCATCATTGATCACCGGGTTGGACATTGGCACTAGTTCAATAAAGATCGCGGTGGCGCAAAAGCGCCCTGAAGAAGAAAATTTGGAAATTACTTATGCCGCCGGCCAGCCGTCGCGAGGGGTGCGGCGGGGAGTGGTGGTGGACGCGGAAGCCGCCGCCAAATGCATCGGCGAAGCGCTCAAGGCCGCCCAGTTGGCGGTGGGGCATGATTTGGAGGAGGTCCACATCAGCGTTAACGGCGGCCATATTTTTTGTACCCGGTCGCACGGATTGGTTTCGGTTTCCCGCGCCGACGGCAGTATTTCCGCCGAAGATGTTGACCGCGTTTTGCAGGCTGCCAGAACGATCTCTCTGTCTTCCAATAAAGAGATCGTTGACATTTATCCGCGGGAATTTGCGGTGGACGGGGAGTCCGGCGTCAAGGACGCCGTGGGAATGAAAGGGGTCCGCCTGGAAGCCGAAGTGCTGATCGTGGCAGGATTTACCCCTTACTTGAAAAATTCGGATCAAGCGGTGTTGCGCGCCGGTTTGGAGGTGGCCAATCGCGCGCCGGCGGTGATCGCCGCCGCGGGCGCGGCGTTGTCCGAACAACAAAAAGAATTGGGCGCCGCGGTGTTGGATGTCGGTGCGGGCACCGCCGGATTAGCGGTTTATGAAGAGGGGGATTTGTCGCATATCGCGATTCTGCCGATCGGATCGGCCAACATCACGCACGATATTGCCATCGGCCTGAAAGTTGACGTGGAAACCGCCGAAAGATTGAAAGTGGAAAAGGGGATGTGCGCCTTCAAGGGCGCGGATAAAAAAATCAAATTGGCCGGCGAAAACGATAAAGCGGCGGGAGCGATATTTTCTCAAAGATTGGTTTCCCGCATCATTCAGGAACGCGTGGCGGAAATTTTTGAACTCGCCAACAAAGAATTAAAAAAAATCGGCCGCGAGAAAAAACTTCCCGGAGGCATCGTTCTTGTCGGCGGCGGCGTCAAAGTTCCGGGAGCCGATGAGGTTGCCAAAAAAGTTTTCCAACTCACCTGCGCGGTTGGCGCACTCCGGAATTTTTCCAATATTGAAGACGACCCGTCGCTGGCGGCGGTTTGCGGGCTGGCGCGGGCGGGATGGAAAGAAAAAGAAGAAGAGTCTGCCGGCTCTTCGCGATTTTCGGCGGGGGGATTGGGGAAAATCAAGCGATTTTTCAAAATATTCGTCCCCTAATGATATCAGTTATCAATTATCAATTATCAGTTTTTAATGAATTTTCAATTTCCAACGAATCAAACGAAAACCGTGGATTTATGTTTTGTTTGTAAATTGAAAATTGTTTCAGATGTTCAATCCAATCAATATCAAAGTGGCGGGAGTGGGGGGATCGGGGTGCAATGCGATTTCCCGTATGGAAAAAGACCGGATCCGGGGAGTGGAGTTGATTGCGCTCAATTCGGATTATCAAGACTTGAAAAAAGTCAAGGCGGATGTCAAAATCCAGATCGGTAAAAAGCTCACTCAGGGATTGGGGACGGGGATGAATCCGGAAATGGGCCGCAAGGCCGCCGAAGAACAAAAAGAAGACATCCAAAAAGCGCTGGCCGGCGCCGGGATGGTGTTTGTTGCCTGCGGGATGGGGGGAGGTACGGGTTCGGGCGCGGCGCCGGTGGTGGCCGAGATTGCCAGAAACGCCGGCGCGCTCACCGTGGCGGTGGTGACGCGGCCGTTTTCCTTTGAAGGTGCTTACCGCCAGCGCGTGGCGCAGGAAAGTTTGGACATCATCAAGGGCAAGGTGGATTCGCTGATTTCCATTTCCAACGACAAATTGCTGGCGGCGCTGAATCCCGACACGACTTTGGCCAACGCCTTTTGGCTTTGCGACGAAGTGTTGCGGCAGGCGGTGCAGAGTATTTCCGACTTGGTGTTGTCGCCGGGGATCATTAATGTTGATTTTGCCGACGTGCGTTCCATATTAAAAGATTCCGGGCGGGCGATTTTCGGCATTGGCCGGGCGCGGGGAGAAAAGCGCGCGGAAATCGCGGCGCGGGCGGCGATGGAATCACCGCTGTTTGACGCGCCGGCGCGCGGCGCCAAGGGTTTGCTGTTCAATGTTTCCGGAGGATTGGATATCAGTTTGTCCGAGGTTGAAGAAGCCGCCAAGATTATCACTTCCGAGATCAATGCGCGGGCGCGCGTGATTTTTGGCGCGGTGCATGATCAAACCTTGCCTAAGGGGGAGATTAAAATCACGGTGGTGGCCACCGGCTTCTGAAACTAAATTTCAAATTCTAAATAAATTCAGAATTTAAAAATCAAAACAAAAAAATTATTTTTTTAAATTTGAATTTTAGATTTGTTTAGGGTTTAGAAATTAGGGTTTAGAATTTTTTAAGGGGGATTTGACGGATTTTTTGGGCGGGCTAAAATGGGGTATTGTCTTTGTTAAAATCTCTGATCGCCGGTTTATAAACGAATATGAGCCGATTTTAAAATCGTTTCAATTTGCCGATAAACGCGGAAGAATAAAAAGCCATGGAAAATAAAATCACCAAAGTGCAAAAAAGGGACGGCCGGATTGTTGACTTTGACTTTGACCGGATTGTCAACGCGATTTTCAAGGCGATTACCGCGACCGGACAGGGCGATGAAACCAGAGCCAGAAAGATGGCCGAGCAGGCGCGCAAGTTGTTTATCCGCCGTTTTAAAAACGGCGGCGTGCCCGGCGTGGAGCAAATTCAAGACATTATTGAAGAGGTGTTGATTATGGAGGGGCTGGTGGAAACCGCCAAATCCTACATTCTCTACCGCGAGCAGAGGCGGCGAATCCGCGAGGCGGCGGTGGCCAGCGATGAGGCGATGGACCGGGTGGATCAATATTTGGAAAAGATGGATTGGGAAGTCCAAGAAAATGCCAATATGGCTTTTTCTTTGCAGGGACTCAATCACTACGCGGTGTCCTACATCGTGAAGAAATACTGGCTCAATAAAATTTATCCCAAGGAAATTCGCGAGGCCAACGAATCGGGCGATTTCCATTTGCATAATTTGGACACTTTGGCGCCTTACTGCTCCGGCTGGGATCTCTATGATTTTCTGCGCCGCGGCTTTGGCGGCACGCCGGGAAAATTGGAATCAAAACCGCCCAAGCATTTGCGCACGGTTTTGGGACAGGCCGTGAATTTCATCTACACTCTGGCCGGAGAAGTGGCCGGCGCGGTGAGCTTTTCCAATTTTGACACATTGATCGCGCCGTTCATTTATTATGACAATTTGAATTATCACCAAGTCAAGCAGGCGATGCAGGAGTTTTTGTTCAACATGGCCACGCCCACGCGGGTGGGATTTCAGTGTCCGTTTTCCAACGTGACGCTGGATTTGACGCCGGCGCCGTCGTTTGCCAAACAGCCGGTGATCATCGGCGGCGTGCCGCAGGATAAAACCTATGGCGAGTTTCAGGAAGAAATGAATATGCTCAACCGCGCCTTTTACGAGGTGATGCTGGAGGGAGACAAAAATCAGCGGGTATTCACTTTTCCCATTCCGACGGTAAGCATCACCAAAAATTTTGACTGGGACAATCCGGCGCTGGAGCCGATGTGGGAGGCCACGGCCAAATATGGCGTCAATTATTTCACCAATTACATCAATTCCGACATCAGCCCCGAAGATGTGCGCTCAATGTGTTGCCGCCTGCGCCTTGACCTCACCGAACTGCACAATCGCGGCGGCGGCGGGCTGTTTGGCAGTGGCGCGCTTACCGGGTCCATCGGCGTGGTGACCATCAATATGCCGCGGCTGGGCTATCTGTCAAAGACGAAAAAAGAATTTTTCCAGCGGCTGGAACGATTGATGGATCTGGCCAAAGAGAGCTTGGAGTTGAAGCGCAAGGTGATTGAAAACTACATTGAAAAAGGGCTGTATCCCTATTCCCGCCATTATTTGTCCAACATCAAAAAATCCCGCGGCCAATATTACGGCAATCATTTTTCCACCATCGGATTGGTGGGGATGAACGAGATGCTGGTTAACTTTTTGGACGAAAATATCGCCTCCAAAAAGGGGAGAGCATTCGCCCTGGAAGTGATGGATTTTATGCGCGAGCGGATGGTGGCCTATCAAAAAGAAACCGGCAACATTTATAATTTGGAAGCGACGCCGGGTGAATCCACCGCTTACCGCCTGTGCTTGAAAGACAAAGCAAAATATCCCGACATTGCCGCGGCGGGCACAAAAAAGAGTCCCTATTATACCAATTCGTCGCAGTTGCCGGTTAATTTTACCGATGATGTGTTTGAGGCGTTGAAGCTTCAAGACGAGATCCAATGCCGCTATAACGGCGGCACGGTCCAGCATCTTTTTTTGGGGGAGAGATTGTCCGATACGCAGAGCGTCAAGGCGCTGGTGAAGAAGATTTTTGAAAAATTCCGATTGCCCTACATTACGCTCACGCCGACGTTTTCCATCTGCCCCACGCATGGCTACATTGCCGGCGAGCATTTCAAATGTCCCAAATGCGCCATTGAACAGCCCTGCGAAGTCTACACCCGCGTGGTGGGCTATTTGCGGCCGGTGACGCAATTCAACACCGGCAAACAGCAGGAATACAAAGACCGCAAAGAATACCGCGTGAAAAAAGAAACCTTGGCGAATTAGTCGCCGATTGCCAAATCTTTTATGATAAAACCGCAGAGAAAATTCGTGCAGGTGGAATTGGCCAAGCGGGTGATTGCCAAATTTCCGCCGTTTGTGGAATACGCGCTTGATTCACTGGCGCCGGAGCAAGATATAGTGATAAAAGGCGGGCTTGCCCGCCTTTGTTGCATTGAGGCGCTGGCGTTTGCCAATGATGGGTTTTTCGATCAAGAACGGCAAGCTGTTGAGCGCCGGATAAACGATGTTGATATTATTATTTTCCACAAAGGCACCTTACCCAAGAGCAAGGATTTTTTGGCGGAAAAATTTTTGCGCATCCGGCAAAATCTTAACGCTCAAGGAATTGAACTGAAAAGCGAAGATGCCGAACCGGTAAAGGGGGAGATCGGCGAATATGCCTTGCGTAAAATTTTGTGCGATGCCGATTTGACTATCAATGAATCGATTTTGGCGCCCAGCGCCGGCCAGTGGATCCTTTGGACCACCAAAGAATGCCTCCGCGATCTCAGGGAAGGGGTGGGATTTTTAAATGCCAAGGCGGCACATTTCCGTTATGAAAAGGGCCGGTTTATGCCCAGCAATCTGGGATGGATGCGGCTGATAAAATTTCTGGCCGAAGGGAAAATAAATTCGATCTATATGCCGCACTGGTGGCGGGCGGCGCATTTCGCGTCAATGAAGCAAAAAATGGAGGCCGGCGATCTGCCATGGGGCGCGTCGCTTGGATTATATTCGCTGGCGTTGATGGAAAAGAAAGCCGGCGGAAAATTGGCGTTGCAAAAAAGAATCGTGGAAATTTTAAATGCACTGCGTTTTACCGACATTGCCAATCCGGACGAATATATTGCCAAGCAAAAAGAGGGGTTTGCCGCCAAAGGCCAGCTTTTTGAATTGAAGAAGTTCACTTTTGAAGAGATAATCGATCGGGCGATTGAAAAGAAAAGTCAGGTTTTTGACCGGCGGCATGACCGTAATGTGATCAAAAATTCCTGCGAGCATTTTTGGGAGCAATATGTTTGTGACGGCTGTGCCAAACATTGCGCGCTTAAATTATGTGCCCGGTGTCCGGCCGTGGAAACCACGGATCTGTCCTGCAACAACATCGTTGCTCGCGCCGCCTGGCCCGAAGACGAAAAATCCCTATGGCGCTTGCCTCTTAAACGATGAGCTTTGCGTTCCTATTGGCGCATTATCTGACAAATTTTGCGGTCGCAAAAATGGTTCTTGGTTAAATCGGCGGGCGGAGTTATAATTGACAATCGCGAGAAATTATTTGGAACAAACCATTATGAAGATTTGCGGACTGCAAAAAACAACGTTGATTGATTATCCGGGGCATGTGGCGGCCACGGTGTTTTTGGCCGGGTGCAATTTCCGGTGTCCGTGGTGTTATTCCAAGGAGTTGGTTCTGCCGGAGTTGATTGCCCGACAGCCCCAAATTCCGGAAACGGAGGTTTTGGAATTTTTGAAAGAAAAACAAGGATTGCTGGAAGGGGTGGTCATTTGCGGGGGAGAGCCGACATTGCATCCGGACTTGCCCCAATTTTGCCGAAAAATAAAGGATTTGGGATTTTTGATCAAGCTGGATTCCAACGGATCAAATCCTCAAATGATAAAAGAACTGATTGATAAAAAATTGATTGACTATGTGGCCATGGACATCAAACTGCCCAAAGAAAGATACGCGACGCTTTTTGCCGGGGCTGACAGGGGTTGGACCCCTGCAGATTTGACAGGGGTTGGACCCCTGTCGATAAGAGTGGATGATGTTGAGAAAAGCCTAAAGATTTTGAAAAACGGGGGGATTGATTTTGAATTCAGAACTACGGTTGCGCCCGGGGTTCATACGCCCGACGATCTCGGCCGGATGGCCAAGTGGATCGGGCAGGATATTCCCGGGCGGTCTCCCAAATATTTTTTGCAGAATTTCAAACCCGGGCGCAACATTGATCCCGAATTTGAAAAATTAAAACCCTTTGACGACGAATTTTTCACTGCGGCGCTGGCCAAGATCAAACCCTATGTGCCGTTTGTCCGCGTTCGCGACTTTTAAACAATAATCAATAATTGATGATTGATAATTAGCGGACATTCCAACATTCTTGAGAATGTTGGAATGTTTGAATGTTTTAATTAAAAGGGTCGGACCCTTTTAGCGGTTATATGATGATATGATTCCTCAATATGATTTGGAAAAAATTAAGTTTGGAGTGGACCAAAAAACTTGGGTGCGGGCGGTGGGGTTGTATGAGGCCGGCAAAGTGAGCGAGGTGGAGGAGTCCTATATCGGATTTACCGCGCGGGTTTCAGGCACCCAGTCCTATGACGTGGCGGTTTCCGAAACGCATTATGATCGCGGCCATTGCAATTGTTTCGTGGGCCGGCAGGATATTCTTTGCAAGCATATGGTGGCGCTGGCGATTTGGGCGGTGCGGCACGGCGCGCCGCTGTCCGATGAGGATAAAAAACAAAAAAACAAGGTGTCATTTTGCGGTAGAACCGGCGATTTGGATGATAAAGAATCGGTGCAAGTTAAAGAAAAAATTCGCGAGGCGCAAAAATACATCAAGGCCTGGCGCGGGCCGTCAAAAAAATGGTTTGCCTATCAAAATTCTTTATCCGAAGGCGGTAATCGCTTGTCTGCCATCATCAGTGGATTGCCGGCCAGTCCGCAAACCGTCAAATTGATTGTTAATTTGCTTCTGCGGCTGGATAAAAAACTATGCACCGGCGGGGTGGACGACTCCGACGGCGCCGTGGGCGGATTTATTGAAGGTTGCGTGGCTTTATTGTTGGAGTTTGTCCAAGCCGATAAAAATTGCGGCAAAGAATTCAAAAAATTGGCGGGAGTTCAGACCTGTTTTGATTGGGAAGAACCCCTGATTGCCAAAATATCAAATTGACTTTGACGGTATTTGTGTTAGTTTGCGTTATGCTTTACTATAAAAACAATAGCGGTAAAAATATGAACAAAATAACGCGCGGACAAATAAAATTTCTTATTTTCAAAAAGAAAGGCGATAAACTTTTTACCGGCGTGTGTTTGGATTTTGGAATGGTGATTCAGGGAAAAACGATAGATGAAGTTAAGAATGAGCTAAGCGTGGTTTCGCTGGGTTATTTAAAAACCGTGAAAAAAGAGAAATTAAGCGAAGATTTGCTCAACAATCAAGCGGAAAAAAAATATTTTGATTTATACGAGGCGTTTCTAAAATCGGCAAAAGAAGAAAAACCGCTAAAATCCGCGATAAAAAGCATCGATGAATGCTGTGTGAGCCTCAATAATCTCAAAAATTATTGTTATGCCTAACGGACTGCTCAATTGGAATTTTAAAGATGTTGAGCGTTTTCTGAGGAAGCACTATTTTAAGCATGTTAACACGGAAGGATCCCATTTTTATTATCGCGGATGTGTGGATGGCCAAGAAAGATTAACGTTCGTCCCGTGGCACCGAGGGAAAAGCATACCGCCAAAAACTCTTGAATCAATCATTCACAAATCCGGGATTCCCAAAAACTTTTGGAAAAAATGGGGTAATGGCAATAAAAATATCCACTACGAAGGCGTGCGGGCGCGAAAATGATTTTGCTGTTTGCATCACGCGATAAACCCGCACCGGTGAAGGGAATCATTGAAATCATTTTATTCCCCTGCCAAACATCGCCGGGGCAAAGCCCCGGGGTATTCTGGCGGATGAGTAAATAAATGCCTTATCCGCAGGTGTTTTTATACGGGTGTTTGGCAACAATGGCCGGGGTGGGGGCGGCGTCAATGGTGTCAATTTCGCGTTTTTTGTTTTGGCTTTTGGCGGCGGGCGCCGTTTTTTTGTTTGGCAGCGGCATTGCCGCGCGCCGGCATAAAATCGCGCTGGCCGGAATTTTATTATTTGGATTCATCTTTGGTTTTTGGCGGTTTGATGCGGCCTGGCAAAAAACGGTTGACAATGACTTGACAAAACTAAACGGCCAAACGGTTGAGGTTGTCGGAACGGTTGTCCGCGATCCGGTTTTGAAAGATTCAAGCCAGCAAATTATTTTGCGCCCTGACGGAATTGAAGGCAACATTATGGTGTTGGCGCGCCGTTATCCGGAGTATGTTTACGGCGATAAAATCCGATTTGTCGCCCGGCTGGAAGCGCCGCAAAATTTTTCGGATTTTGATTATAAAAATTATCTGGCCAAAGACGGGGTTTACGCGATGGCGCGATGGCCCGAGATTGAGTTGGCGTCGGAGAGCAACGGCAATCCGGTCTACGCCGGTTTGCTGTGGATGAAACATCAGCTTAAGCGGGGGGCGGGAGAGAGCCTGCCGGCGCCGCAAAATTCGCTGTTGACCGCGATTTTACTGGGCGATCAAAGCGGATTGGGGCAAGCATTGAAAGAAAAACTGAACATTTCCGGACTGCGCCACTTGTCGGCGGTTTCCGGCGCCCACGTGGCAATTATGGCGCAGGTAATCGTGCCGTTTTTGATTGCGCTGGGATGGTGGCGGCAAAAGGCCCTTTGGGCGACAATTGTTTTTGTGTGGCTGTTCGTGGCGATGATCGGCCTGCCCGCGTCGGCGGTGCGCGCCGCGGTGATGGGTAGTTTGGCGATGTTTGCCAAAATTATCGGCCGCCCCGGCGACACTTTGCGGATTATCGCCATCGCCGCTACCGCGATGGTGTGGCAAAATCCGCTTATCTTGCGTTTTGATATCGGGTTTCAATTGTCGTTTTTGGCGGTGCTGGGAATGGTGTTTTTTGCGCGGCCGATTGAAAAGAAAATCGGATTTGTCCGCCCGAAATTCGCGCGCCAAGCGTTATCGGTGGCGCTGGCGGCGCAGATTTTTACCCTGCCGCTGGTAGTTTATAATTTCGGCTATGTTTCGTCTTACGGGCTGATTGCCAATGTTCTGGTGGAGCCGCTGGTGTCGTTTATCACGATTTATGGATTTGTGCTGGCGATTTGCGGGGCGATCAGCCCGGTGCTGGGATGGATTTTATTTTTTCCGATCTGGCTGGCGCTGTCCTATTTGCTGGCGGTGAATGATTTCTTTGCCGGTTTGCCCGGCGCCAAAATGGAATTTGAAATCGGCTTTTTCTGGCTGGCGCTTGCCTACGCCGTTTTGGCGGCGGCCGCGCACAAAATCAGGAAACGAGAAAAAGAAGAGCTTATTAAATTTTAAAACCCTTGACAAAATCAGAAAAAGATGTATAATCAAAAACGGAGGAAATCCCTAGATGAAAAAAGGAATAATCGTCTCATTAATCCTTGTGATTGGATTAATGGGGCTCGGGATGGCGGACATAGATATTCCGCCATGCGACTGCGACGTAGTGGAAAATGAGGCTGGGGAAGCATCTCCAGCGTGTGGGAATCAGGCTTGTACAAATTGTACAAATTGCACCGTAATCATTATGGTGATATGCAATTGTGCACCGCCTGATTCTTTTTTCTTTTTCAAATGCGAATTTCGTAGAGGTTTGGCCTCTGTTTTTATTTATTTACTCGCCAGAATGCCTCGGGGCTTTGCCTCGGTGAAGTTTATTGACACTTGGAAGCGGCATATTGTAATATGTCAAAAAGGTTTAAAATATATCAAAATCACGAAAACTATTTTTTCGTAAAAATTATGGGAATTGAAACTTTGGAGCCGGAAAAAATTGAATCTCCTGAAAAGCAAGGCGTTATTGAAAATTTGGCGGGAATGCTTAAGGATCGCACGCGGGGATTTATCGGTAAAGTTGGGGCTTTGGGTATTACGCATCCGAGCGGGCGGCAATTGGCGATGGTCGGCACCTTGATGGCGACAAGGATCATGATCGTTGGTACGCCGGATTTTGATTTGCTTACGGGGGGAATGGTGGGATTGGACGAAATGGTTGAGAGTTTTGGGGAGGCAGTTAGCCAGCAAGGAGTTGTTCCGGAAGCCGTTGACATTGACCCGGACAAAGTTTTTTATGATAAGAGTTGGTGGGATAATCCCGGTTACGAAGACAGGTGGCCGGCAGATCCTTCAGCCGGTGAGACGCAACAACCAAACCCAATAGGTACCGGTTTGGAAAAAACTCCTGTTGATTCCGATCAGAAGCAAGCCGTTGAGTGGTTAAGTAAGGGGGGCAAAAACCTAATGGAAAACCCGCCTGGAGGTAAAGAGCCATTTTCCGGGTCTTATCCGGATTTTCCGGATGAAAATAAAATCAAGGAGGCTGTGGAGGGTGGCGGCGGTGGTGGCAACATTGGAGATCTCAATAAAGGAGGAGGTATTGGAGTTGGCAAGGCGGATACCAGTTTTAAAGCCGACGGTACCCAAGAAACCAGTTTTAAAGCCGACGGTACCCAAGAAACCAGTTTTAAAACCTATGTTGCTCCAAAAGGAGGAATAGGTCTCCCGGAAAGTGAGAGGCAAGACCCCACGGGACTGGACAAGGTTGGCGAAGGAGAGAATTCAAAGATAGTAGATGCGAGCTCAGTTAGCCGCGATGGCGAATCGAAAGCTATAAAAATAGGTAAAGTTGTCCAAGGCGAAACTCCAAAAGAAGTAGAAATAGGCAATGTTGTTAAGGGTCATAATCCGGAAGCTGTGCCATTGGGCAATGACAAGCAACTGAAAACAGTGGGATTGGGAAATCAAGAAAAACCGGAAACAGTGCCATTGGGCCAAAATCCCGATAGCGGGGATCATGAGAAAATGGCTTACGTGGGAAAGCTTTTGAAGAAAATTAAAGGGTCCTAATTTTTTTAAAGCCAAAGTTTTCTTGGAGTAAAGCAAGAAGGTTGCGGCGAAAAATACTAATTCATAAAACCATGGTTCAAGCTACGCCAAAAATTAAAGATTGCCTGGCCCGTATTTACGAAATATTGGAATTTACATTCGATGATATTGACGCCACGTTGAAAGAGTTAGCCAAGATTCAACAAATTGCGGTGTCAACGGCATTTCTGGGAGTTTTGACTCCGGAAGAAATTAAAGCAATCAATGACGCGGCGCAGAAGAGTAGTGAGGAGAAAAAGGCAATAATGGAACAAATTGCCAAAGCGCACGCCGGCGATGAAAATTTCAAGGTTCGGATGCAGGCGGAAATGAAAAAAGTAAACGACGAGCATATCGCTTATCTCAAAACTCGCGGGGATGACAGCCAAAAAGCCGAAATTGCCAAAATTCTGGCTGAGATTGAGTAGGCCGTTGCGTTTTTATATTTAACGGGGACGATTCTGTGTGATCGTCCTTTTGCGTTTTGCGGTCATGAGCCTGACATGCCAATTTTTAGGCATATAATTGATGTTATAACGATATTTTCAGGCAAAATTGTGTGTATGTTTTGAGAGAGCCGTAAAAATAAAATTATCCGTGATTTTTTTAAATCCAATCGTGCGGCACAGCGGAGCATCGGAATACCCCGCAACTTTCGCGGTGGTCTTGACAAAATTAAATATATATGCTTTAATGTTAGGGTATGAAGTTGAATCTGGCCATCATAGTGGTGGTCGCCAGTGTAATTCTGGCAATGACGCTGGCAATTACGCCAGCCGTAGCGAGTAGCAAAGAGGGCTCTTTCATAGAAGAGCCTACGGAAAGAAGCATTGAGATTCAGAAGCATCAGATAGCTTCTGAACTAAGTGCCGAGATGCCAGATTGGCATCTCGAGAACGAGACCATAATGGGCGACTATTATGTCGCCTTGTACACCACCACCGAGGTGGAGACCAGCCGCGAGAAGGAAGCTCCCGGGGGGAGCTTCCTTCTTAGGTTTCATTTTGTCGACGTCTATCGCGTCGTCGTGTGTAAGTTGGGGTCGAATCAGACGATGTTTTTCAAAGAGTATGGCAAAGGTTAGCCATACTCTCTCTTTTTAATTTCAGGGCGAATAATTATTTGCCGTCACAAAGCAAATGCAAATTACAGGGGTTGAACCCCTGTAAATTTTGGCGCAATAAAATTTTTTTTGGTATGATGTAAGAACGGCAGTTTAATAAAAAAGATTTTCTTTGAAGATGAAAACGGAAACGGAAACCAAAAATCGCCGCGCGCGGAAAGCGTGGGTGGTGGGCGTGAATATGGGTTACGGCCATCAGCGCACCGCGCACACGCTCCGGTCGCTGTCCGGCGGCGAAGTGATCAATGCCAACGATTACCCGGGAATTCCGCCGCGCGACCGGAAAATCTGGCAGGAAAGCCGCCGCTTTTACGAAGCGATCTCAAAGTTCAAACGCATTCCGATGGTCGGCCATGCGGTGTTTGCGGCCTATGACCGGCTTTTTCAGCGGATCGTTGATTTTTATCCGATGAAGGATCTGTCGCGGGCGCCGTTTTTGACGAACCGCACTTACGGACTAATCAAAAAAGGCTGGGGAAGGCATTTTGTGGCGCAGTTGGAAAAAGACCCGCGGCCGCTGGTGACCACTTTTTTCATCACGGCGTTTATGGCCGAAGAATTCAATTATTCCGAAGAAATTTACCTGGTGGTTTGCGATGCCGATATCAGCCGCCAATGGGCGCCCAAACATCCGATCTCCAGCCGCATCAATTATTGCGCGCCCACGCCGCGCGTGGTGGAACGGTTAAAGCTCTACGGGGTGCCCAAAAAAAGAATTTTTCTGACCGGTTATCCTTTGCCCGAGGAAAACATCGGGGACGAGGGCGGTATTCTTAAAGAAGATTTGGCGCAACGGCTGGCGAATTTGGATCCCAACAATGTCTATCTTTCAAAATATTGCCAGCTGGTGAACAATTCTTTGTGTGCACCGACTTTAAAAACGCGGCATCCGCTCACGATAATGTTTTCCGCCGGCGGCGCCGGCGCGCAGGGCGAAATCGGATTGGCGCTGGCGCGCCAGCTAAAAGACCGGATTGTCGCCGGCAAATTGAAATTGATTTTGTCGGCGGGCATTAACGAAAGGGTCAAGTATTTTTATGAGCGGGGCGTGCTGGCCGCGGGACTGGACGCGGAGGAAACCCCGGGATTGGAAATTCTGTTTGAAACGACGATCGCGAAATATTTTGACCGCTTCAATAAAACATTGCGCGCCACCGATATTCTTTGGACCAAACCCAGCGAACTTTCGTTCTATGCCGCACTGGGAATTCCCATTGTGATCGCGCCGCCGATCGGTTCGCAGGAAGATTTCAACAAAAGCTGGCTGTTAAAATCAGGATTCGGTTTGGAGCAGGAAGACTTGCGCTGTATCGGCCAATGGCTTGATGACTGGCGGGAAAACGGCTATCTGGCCGAGGCGGCAATGGAAGGATTCATTGAGGGGGAAAGGATGGGCGTGGCTAATATCCGAAACCTTATCTTCGGTGAAAGCTCTAATTAAAAATGTAAAAATCAAAATGTAAAATTAAGGTAAAATTCTTGACGTAATTTTGATTTAATAATTTTTAATTTTACATGGAGATGGTTTCAAAACCCTATCCTACTGCAATCGTTTTATTCCGGCTACGCCGAATTCATCACTCGTCGGCAGACCTTAGCTTCAAGTATGCCTCCTCGTTCTTCATTCGGCTCGCTCGGAATAAAACGATTTCGTAACGAATAGGGTTTTGAAACCATCTCATTGTCATTTTTCATTTTGATTTTTAAATTTTAAATTTGAAACATGGTGTGGATTTTCGTGGCGCTGGCCGCTTTTTCTTTGTTTGCGGCGATGGCGCTGATTGACAAATTCTTGCTTTCCGGAAAAGTCGGTGATCCGCGAATATACGCTTTTTATGTGGGAATTTTGAGTTCGGCAGCACTCCTGCTTTTGCCGTTCGGATTTTGGACCAAGCCCGCGCCGCCGGTTTTTGGGTGGGCGTTTTTGGCCGGCGCGGCGCAAATTTACGGCAATTTTTTCTATTTTTCGGCGCTCAAGCGGATGGAAGCCGCCCGCGCGGTGCCCGTGGTCGGCAGTCTGACGCCGATCGGCGCGTTTTTTCTGACGGCCGCGGTTTCCGGCGGCGCGGCGGTTTTGGACCAAAAGGAAATGGCGGGATTTTTTTTGCTGATACTGGGCGGCTGGATGATAATGGCGCGCGGAATTTCAATTAAAAAAGAAGCGATTTTGTTTGTTCTGGCGGCGCCGCTATTTTTTGCCGCCAATACCGTGGCGGCAAAGCTGGTTTATTTGCAGTTGCCCTTTTTGAACGGATTTCTGTTGATGGCGTTCGGTTCCGTTGCCGCGGCGATCACTTTTTTGGCGTCAAAATCGGTGCGCCGGACGGTGTTTTCTTTTAGGCGTGCCGGCCAGCGCGCAAAAGGGAAGCCCGGCGGTTTGTTTTTCTTGGGGCAGGCGCTGGGCGCCAGCGCGTTTTTATTGCAAAGTTTTGCGGTGTCGCTGGCACCGCAGGCGAGCGTGCCGGCGATCAATGCCATGGCCGGTGTGCAATACGGATTGATTTTTATCTTTTCCCTGTTTTTGGCGCGCCGCTGGCCGGAAATTTTCGGCGCGCGGCTTTCTCCGGCGGACTTGGTGCAAAAAATTGCCGCGATTCTGCTGATTGCCGCCGGTCTGGCGATCTTTGCGGCAAATTGAATATTCGATCCGCCGTGTAAATATTTGCGCGGCGGGTCCGGCATTGTTTGAATTTAAAAGTTATGCGAAAGAAATTTGCTATTTTGGGAGTATTAATTTTATTGCTGGCGGGCGCGTTGGGGATTTTTTATTGCTGGCGGGCGCCGGAAACGGAGGATGTTGTTTGGGGCGTTTCATTTTCGCAAAAGCAGGCGGCGGCGTTGGGGTTGGATTGGCCGGTTGTCTATTCGGCGTTGCTCAACGATTTGGGCGCCAAGAAGATCCGGATCGCCGCGCATTGGGATTTGCTGGCGCCCCGTCCGGGGGAGTATGATTTTTCCGATCTGGACCGGCAAATGGACGAAGCGGCGCGCGCCGGCGCCAAAACGGTGTTGGTGATCGGAATGAAAACGCCGCGCTGGCCCGAATGCCATCTTCCGGAGTGGGCGAAGGCTCTGGACAAAGAACGCCAACAAACGGCGGTTTTGGCAATGCTGGAAACCGCGGTGATCCGCTATCGCGATCATCCGGCGCTGGAGTTCTGGCAAGTGGAAAACGAGCCGTTGTTTCCTTTCGGCGAATGTCCCTGGCGGGACGAAAAATTTCTGCAAAAGGAGATCGCGCTGGTCAAATCCCTTGACGGGAACAAAAGGCCTGTTGTAATATCGGATAGCGGGGAAGGATCGTGGTGGTTTAACGCCGCGAACGCCGGCGATATTGCGGGCATCACAATGTACCGCCGGGTTTATTTTTCCGAATTGGGGATCTATGTTGATTATCTTCTGCCGCCGGCGTTTTACGCGTTTAAGGCGGAATTGGTTGGCTTGCTGTTCAAAAAGAGGGTGGTTTGCGTTGAATTGCAGGCCGAACCGTGGGCGATCGGCCAAAAATACGACGGCGGCGCCAACGATGCCGAAACGATGGACATCGACCGGTTCCGCGAGAACGTTGCGTTTGCCCGGAACACCGGACTGGATGAATTTTATCTGTGGGGCGGCGAATGGTGGTATTGGATGAAGGCAAAAAAGGATCGCCCGGAATTTTGGGAAGAAGCCAAAACCTTGTTTCGCAAATAACCAATTTCCAATTACCAATTTCCAATGAATATCCCAGATTTTTAATTTACTTTGAATTACGAAATAAATATTGCCGGGGAAGTAGCGGTATGGAAGTAGCGGTATTTGATACCGCTAAATTTTAGCGGTATCAAATACCGCTACGATACCAATATTTGTTGTCTTGTAATTCAGAGCAATTTAATACTATGTCAATGTATGATCTCACCTCAAAAGAGGAGTCAAAAAGCAATTTTTTGGGAATGGGCAAGGATCGCAAAAAAAACATTTGGCCGGCGATGTTGGTGCTGATCGCGGGATTTGCCTTGGGAGCGCTGGCGTTTTCGCAAGATTTTGATTCTTTGGCCGAGCGGTTTGACTTGCCGGCGATAAAATTCGCGCCGCAAATCGTTGAGACGCCGTCTGCGGACATGCCGGTTGAATATGTGCCGCAAACTTCACAGGAAGAGGCGGTCGTCAAGGCGGTCAAGGATTATTCTCCGGCGGTGGTGTCCATCATCATCACCAAAGATATGCCGGTTTATGAAAGATATTATGCGCGCGGGACCGACCCTTTTGATTTCTGGGACTTCCAGATGCCGCAATTGCGCCAGCGGGGCACGGAGGAACGGCAGATCGGCGCCGGCACGGGATTCATCGTGGATGAAGACGGCACCATTTTAACCAACAAGCACGTGGTGAGCGATAATCAGGCGCAATATACCGTGGTGATGTCCGATGGCGAGCGCTATGCGGCCAAAGTGACGGCGGCCGATCCGGTCAACGACATTGCGGTGGTGAAGATCTCCGACGGCGGCGGGCGGCGGTTTCCCGCGGTGGCTTTGGGAGATTCCGACAATTTACAGATCGGCCAAAGCGTGATTGCCATCGGCAACGCCTTGGGAGAATTTGACAATACGGTGTCGGTGGGTGTGATTTCGGGGATGCAACGGTCAATCACTGCCTATGGCGCGGGCGAGGACGAAGTTTTGGAGGATTTGATCCAAACCGATGCGGCCATCAACGAGGGAAATTCCGGCGGGCCGTTATTAAATTTGAAAGGCGAGGTGATCGGCATTAACACCGCGATTGCCAGCGGCGCGCAAAACGTGGGATTTGTGATTCCGATCAATTTGGCGAAGCGCGGATTGGCGCAGGCTAAAACCTCGGGAAAGATCGTCTATCCTTACTTGGGTGTTTATTACACGATGATTGACGCGCGCCTCCAAAAAGAAAATAATCTGCCGGCGGATCGCGGCGCGTGGATTGCTGCCGGCGAATCCGGCACCGCTGTGATGGCCGGTTCTCCCGCGCAAACCGCCGGGTTGAAGGACGGGGACATTATTCTGGAAATCGGCGGCCAAAAACTGGACCAAAAAAATTCCTTGGCGCGGGTTATTGCAAAATATAATCCGGGTGATAAGGTAAAGCTGAAAGTCCGGCGCGCCGGCGGCGAAATTGAATTGGAAGCGACGCTGGGCGAAAGATAAAAAAATTAAAAATTAAAAAATCAAAATGGAAAATTTTAATATATCCTGAATTACAAAATAAATATTTTTAGGATCGTAGCGGTATTTGATACCGCTAAATTTTAGCGGTATCAAATACCGCTACAATATCAATATTGCTATTTTGTAATTCAGGGTATATAATTTTTTCCTTAATTTTGATTTTTGATTTTTGAATTTTAAATTTATTATGATCAACCAACCACCAAACTTTACTCATAAGGCGCAGGAAGCGATTCTCTACGCGCAAGATCTGGGGCGGGAAAAGGGCCAGCAACAGGTGGACGCCCTGCACTTGCTGGCGGCGCTTTTGTCTCAGGAAAAGAGCCTGATTTTGAATTTACTGGAACGTCTGGGCGTTGACGTTCAGAATTTGCGCAAGCGGATAATGGGGGCGCTTTCCCGACTGCCGGTGATCGCCGCGCCGCAGGCTTTCGGCCAGTTCTATTTGACGCAGGATATGGCCAAAGTGCTGGAGCGGGCGCGGGAAGAAGCGTCCAAGTTCGGCGACGAGTTCATTTCGGTGGAACATCTGTTTTTGGCGTTGGCGGGCACCGCCACCAAGGCGCGGGAAGTGCTGGACAAAGTGGAATTCATCCGCGCGGACGGCGGGTTTGCCGCGCCCGAGATTGGGGCGCTTGATTATGAAACCGTGCTGAAAGAATTGGCCAAGATCCGCGGCGGCCAGCGCGTGACCGATCCGGAACCGGAATCCAAATATCAAGTGATTGAAAAATACACTCGCAATTTGACCACGATGGCCCGACAAGGGAAATTGGATCCGGTGATCGGCCGGGAAAACGAAATTCGCCGGCTGATGCAGGTTTTAAGCCGCCGCACCAAGAACAATCCGGTGTTGATCGGCGAAGCGGGCGTGGGTAAAACCGCGATCGTGGAAGGTTTGGTTCAGCGCATTGCGTCGGGAAATGCGCCCGAAAGCCTGCGCGACAAAGAAATTATATCTCTTGATCTGGGTGCGCTGATCGCCGGTACAAAATATCGCGGCGAGTTTGAGGACCGCATCAAAGCGTTGCTACGCGAGGTGGAGCGCGCCGCCGGCCGGTACATCTTTTTTATTGACGAATTGCACACGTTGGTGGGCGCCGGCGCCGCCGACGGCACGATTGACGCGTCCAATTTGCTTAAGCCGGCGCTGGCACGGGGCGAAATGAAAGCTATCGGCGCCACCACATTGAAAGAATACCAAAAATACATTGAAAAGGATCCGGCGCTGGAACGGCGTTTCCAGCCGGTGTTTGTGGCCGAGCCTTCAATGGAAGATGCCAAAATGATCCTGCTGGGACTGAAAGAAAAATATGAAATGCATCACGGCGTCAAAATTGACGAGCGGGGATTGGCCGCGTGCGTGGAATTGGCGTCGCGCTATATTCCCGACCGGTTCCTGCCGGACAAGGCGGTGGACTTGATGGACGAAGCGATGAGCGCCCTGCGGCTGGACATTGAATCCGAGCCGGCGGAAGTGGAAAAATTGCGCAAAGAGCTTCAGCATTTGCAGGTGGAATACGAAGCGATCAAAAAAGACCGTGGCCAGGAAATCATTCTCCGCCGCAAAGCCATTGAACGGCAAATGGCCGACTTGGGCGAAAAATTGCAGGAAGTTGAGGCCAAATGGCGCTCCGAAAAAGAAACGATCGGCAAAATCAAGAATCTGAAAAAAGAACTTGAAGCGAGCCGTTTTGAGGTGGAGAAAGAAGAGGCGCAAGCGAATCTTCAACGAGTGGCCGAATTGAAATACGGTCAAATTCCCCAACTGATCAAAGAGCTCAAGTCCGCGGAAAAAAAATTGGCGCGGTTTCAAAAGAGCCGCCCGATCCTCAAAGAGCAGATTACCGAAGAAGACGTCGCCAACGTGGTGTCGCGCTGGACCGGCATTCCGGTGACGCGGCTGATGGAGGAAGAGGCGCGCAAACTGCAAAATTTGGAAGAGATTTTGAAACGCCGGGTGATCGGGCAGGAAGCGGCGATCGGCGCGATTGCCAACGCGATCCGGCGCGCCCGCGCGGGCATCGCCGAAGAAAACCGGCCGCTGGGTTCGTTTATGTTCTTGGGGCCCACCGGCGTGGGCAAGACCGAAACCGCCAAGGCGCTGGCCGGATTTCTGTTTAACGACGAAAACGCGCTGGTGCGGCTGGATATGTCCGAGTATATGGAAAAGCACACCGTATCGCGGATTTTGGGTTCGCCGCCCGGCTATGTCGGTTACGAAGAAGGCGGCCAGCTCACGGAAAAGATTCGCCGCCGCCCCTATTCGGTGATATTGCTGGACGAGATTGAAAAAGCCCATCCGGAAGTCTTTAATATTTTGTTGCAAATTCTGGAAGACGGCCGTTTGACCGATGCCAAGGGCCGCACGGCGTCGTTTAAGAACGCGATTTTGATTATGACTTCCAATATCGGCTCGGATGTGATTGCCAAGGAAGCGGCGCTGGGATTTTCCGCGCGGCCGGAAGTTGATAACGGCAAAGAAAAAATCCAGGAAAAAGTAATGGCGGTGCTGAAAGAGTCTTTTCGTCCCGAATTTTTGAACCGCGTGGACGAGATTGTGATCTTCAACTATTTGGGATCCGCGGAAATCAAAAAGATCGTTGATCTGGAACTGCAAAAAGTGGACCGGCGTTTGGCCGCCAAGAATATCCGTTTGGCGGTGGCCGACGCGGCCAAAGAATTGCTGGCGCGCCGGGGATTTGACGCCAATCTGGGCGCCCGGCCGTTGCGCCGGGTGATCCAGAAGCTGGTGTTGGACGCGCTGGCGCTGAAAATCGTTTCCGGTGAAGTCAGGGAAGGGGATCGTGTTTCGGTGGAGGTTAAAAACGACGAGATTGCTGTGATCGCGCCCGCGCGCCAAACTTTGCGCCGGCCGGCGAAAGTGGCGGTTTAAACCAATGATAAAATTCAAAAAAATTCTGAAAATCGCCGCGACTGCCGCATTGCTGGTCGCGGGCGGTGCCGCGGGGGGATTGATTTCCTTCTATCAATGCGTGGAACTGGCGCCTCTTTATTTGTCGTCAACACTTTCGTCGCCAAAAATTGAAAAGAGCGAAACGGTGATTCAAGAGAACAAGGCGTTGAAGAATGCCATCGCCAAAGTGAAAAATATGGCAATCGCCGTCAAGACCGGCGGCGGCCACACGGTTTCCGGCGCGGCGATCACCTCTGATGGACTGGCAGTAACGTTAAACAGCGCCTATCCGGCCGGCGCCGCGGCGGAAGTTTTTTCCGCCGGCGAAAAGATTGGCTTTGAGGTGGTGAAGCGCGACAAGGATGCGAATTTGGCGATTTTGCGTTTGAATGATGCGGATTTATTCACCGCGGGATTTTATCAACAGGAGGATTTGCCGCTGGGAGAGCGGATTTTTTTGGTCGGCGCGTTGGCGTCCGGTGAATTTTTTGCCAACGAAGGGACGGTGCGCGCGGTTTCCGGCGATAAGATTGTGACCAACATTTATGAAGACGCCGCTTCCGCGGGCGCGCCGGTGTTTGACATTGAGGGTAATTTTCTGGGGATCGCCCAAGTGGCCGAATCGGGGCAAGTTGCGGTAATTTCGGTTGCCAAGATCAAAAAGGCCGCTGACTTGTAGGGTCTGTTGCCGAATTGGCTTTGAAGCGAAATTTTCAGATTTTGCGCGAGTCAAATGAGGAAAGAGGAGGCATACTTGGCTTAAAGTATGCCGACGATTGACGAATTTGGCGCAGCCGAAAGATGGAAATTGCAGCCAAAGCCAATTCGGCAATAGACCCTTGTAGAATCTGCTCTCCGGAAGCAGGCCAGCCGCGCGAATATTTGCGTTTTAATATGCCATTTTATTTGTCCAAAAAACAAGCGGCGGTGATCGGCGCGCTGTTCGTTGGGCTTTTGGCCGGAGGAACGTTGTTGTGGCGCCAACACGGCGCCGGTTTTTTGAGCGCGAACTTGGGTGGCGCCTGGTACGGGAACGGATGGACGGAAATCAAGCCGCGCACGGAAGCTTTGCCGGAGCGGGAAGACGCGGGGACGGAAAACACGCCGGCCAAAACCGGAAAAACGGCGCCGGTAGTCTGGTGCGATTTTGCCGCCGCGCCGGCCGTGCCGCAAAAATCGGCGATCATCAGCGAAGTTGCCTGGATGGGCACGGCGGCCAATTACAGCGATGAATGGATTGAGTTGAAAAATATTTCCGGCCAAGAGGTTGGTCTTGCCGGATGGCAATTGCAAAACAAAAACCGGAAGATCAAAATCGTTTTCACCGGCGATGAAACTTTGCCGCCGCAAGGGTTGTATTTATTGGAGCGCACCGATGATGATTCCGTGCCGCAAGTTGCCGCCGATAAAACCTACAAAGGAGCTTTGGGCAATCAAAACGAAGCGCTTTATTTGTTTGACGATAACTGCCGCTTGGCCGATGCGGCGATGGCGCCGGCCAAATGGCCGGCCGGCGACAATCTCTCCAAAAAAACAATGTTCCGCCGGCCGGACTTGGGCTGGCAGACATCGGCGCTTGCCGGCGGTACGCCCCGTGCCGAAAATCGGTAAGGGTGACCACTCGCGGGGATAAGGGTCTAACCCTCGCGTCCTCGCGAGGGTTAGACCCTTCCCAGAGAATCCGAATGCAGAATTAAAAGGGACCAACCCTCGCATTAACGAGGGATAGACCCCTTTAATTTTAGACCCGGTGAGTGGCTACCGGTGAGATTTTGGACAATTCGGCCAAAAAAGCGTATAAAGAAATTGACGGCGCCGCTTTTTAAAGCGGATATTTTGATGTCGGGAGGACAAAACGACTATGGACAAAAACACGCTGGTTCAATTCGCAAAAAATATTTACGAAATCACGCTTCTTTTTCCCAAAAAAGAGCCCCTGCGCCATTATTTGCGCCAAACCGCCGATGAGGCGGTCGCCGAGTTGGTGATGAAAAAAAACGATTATGCCGAAACTCTTTGCCGCCTTTTTGAATTGGCGGATATTCAGCTTGAAATTGCCGCCGGCCAGAATTGGGTTTCGCCGGAGAGAATCGCGTCTTTGCGGGATTGCCTTGAGCAAATGAGCCGGGAATTTATCGCGCGAAAAGAAACGATTCCGGCGTCCGCGGAAGAGAAATATGCCGATAAGTCCTGTTTTGGTGAAGCGCCGGCGGCGCCGCAAAATGACGCGCCCATTGCCGGCCCGAACTTTGTTTTGGTGCCGTCCGCATCTCCCGCGTCCCTGATCCCGAACTTGCCGCGCGATCTGGCGCCGGCGGGGGAATCTGTCGTTGCCGGAGAAGATGAAAACGAAACTGAGGGGGGAGGAAACGGCGAAAACCGCGGGTCCGGTCAAATCAGCCTGACTGCCGCGCAGATTGCGCGGCAAAACCGCATCGCGGAATTTTTGAAGGAGAAAGGGCGGGCGCAGGTTTGGGAGATACAAAACATTTTTCCCCGCGTGAGCAAGCGCACGATCCGGCGCGATTTCCGTTCAATGCTGGAACAGGGATTGATTGAAAGAACCGGCGAGCGCAACACCACCGCCTATAAACTGAAAATCAATCTGTCTTGATACCGTCCGGGCGGAATTTCCCCGCGAGTTTTTCATGGAATTGGTTGATTTTAGAACAAAAATGTGATAAGATGTCAAGATGTTTGGCATGGATCAAAATCAAGAAAAATTCAGCCGTCTCTATGATGATTGCGCCAAAAAAGTCTACCGCTTCGTTTTTTTGCGGGTGAACTCCAAGGAGGTGGCGCAAGATTTGACCGCGGAAGCGTTTGCGCGGTGCTGGGAAAAATTCAAGAAAGATCCCGGCGCCGTCCAAAATCCGCGCGCGTTTTTGTATAAAACCGCCCGAAATCTGATGGTTGACCATTACCGTGCCGCGGGAAAGATCAAGACCGTACCGCCCGAAACGGTGGAAAATTTTTTGCCGGACCCAAAAATTGATTTGGAAAAGAAAGCGATGTTGGCATCTGAAATGAACACTGTTCGGCAGGCGATGTCCCATCTCAACGATGATTACCAGAACGCGATTATCTGGCGTTACCTTGATGACCTATCAATTAAAGAAGTGTCCCAACTCCTGGACCGTTCTGAAGAGGCGACGCGAGTTTTGCTCCACCGCGCGATGAAAGAATTAAAAAACTATCTTTCTTGAATAACTTTGCCAAGAGGTGGAAAGTAGCCACTTGCTGGGGTGGCGTATTCTTGTATTCCAAGGGTCTATCCCCCGTGTAATCGCGGGGGTTAGACCCTGGCAAAAGAATTTTAAGTGTGAATAAACTTAGGCGCCTTAATGCTAATTTTTGTCTAGTGTAACATTTTCGCGGATTTTGCGTCATCGGTAGTGTGAGCCCAAAAATATGAACTCCGAAAAAGCATTGATCAACCGAATAAAGACTTTGCGGGAAATTGCGCCTGATAACGATTGGGTGGTTTCGTGCAAAACGCGCATTATGGGGCCGGAAGCGATGGCGGCAAAAAGCTCGCCGATGATCTTTTTGCGCCGCTTTGTTTTTCAATATCGCGCGGCATTGGCCGGATTGATTCTGGCGGCGGGCGCCGGCGGGGGATTGCTGGCTTCGGCGCAGAATGCGTTGCCCGGGGAGCCGCTATACGGATTGAAAAAAGCCGCGGAAAAAGGAAGTGCGATGGTGATGGGACAAGTCCGGCGCGGCGATGTCGCCGCGGCGAATCTGCAGCTGGCCGCCAAGCGGCTGGAAGAAATTGACATTATTTCCCGCCGGAATCTGGCGCGGAACTTGCCGGCGGCGATGGACGAGTATCAGACCGCGAAGACCGAAGCCAAAAAAGAAGTGGCCGCGATGGTGAAAAAAAATCCCCGGAAGGCCGGCGAGATTGCCAAGCAGGCGGCGCGGGCGATGAAAGAAATTGACGACAGGGAAAAGCAGGTTTATGCCGTGCTGGGCGCGGAGCCGGGCGCCGGGGAAGAAGATCCGCGCGCCGAAGTGGTCTTGGACAAACAGATTATTGAATCGCTGATCGTTTATTTAAACGAAGAGGAAATGTTGCCACAAGAGAAAATGGCTGATCTCAACAAGGTGCGGGAATTATATTCCGCGGGCACCTATTCTCAAGCCATTGATTACTACTTGAACAGTTCGCTCAACAATTAGAAAATCAAAACAGAAAAAAGCTTGCGGGAGAGATTTGCCGGTCTTTGAAAGAAGCGCGGCAAATCTCTCCCGCGTCCCGACGTAAGGAGGGGCAAAAGGAGAATAAGCAGTCGCGATCTTCACCGCTTTAAAGCTTTGGCGGGGAGGAATTTCGCGGTTTCGCGAAGAAAGGGTCGGCGCGACAAAAGTTAAGAAGGTTATGGCATTGATCCATAACCTGTGTAAAACAAAAAAAATAAACAATGAATAGCAAGAAATTATTCGCCGGCGTAATTGCGTTGGCGATGGCGGCCGCGATTGTTCCGTCCGCGGGACAAGCGGCGACTGCCGAAGAATTGGCGGCTCAAATTGCCCAGCTTCAGGCGCAATTGGCGTCTTTGATGGGACAATTGGGAACCACCACGACTACCACGGGCACGACTTCCTCAACCGCTCCGGCGGCGTGCGCGGGGATCAGCTTCACGAGGAATTTGACGTTGGGTTCGCAAGGAACCGATGTGCAGTGTTTGCAAGCTTTGTTGAACCAGGATCCGGCGACGCAAGTGGCGGCTTCCGGCGTGGGTTCGGCGGGCAATGAATCTCAGTATTTTGGCGGTTTGACCAAAGCCGCGGTGGTGGCGTTTCAAAACAAATACGCCGCGGAAATTTTGGCTCCGGTCGGTTTGACCGCGGGCACCGGTTTTGTGGGTGCTTCCACTCGCGCGAAATTGAACGCGATGTTGGTTGGCGGCACGACCGGCACCACGGGCGAAACTGGCACCACCGGCACGACCGGCACCACTTTGCCTGAAGGATGCACTTCTACCGCGGGTTACAGCCCGGTTACGGGTGAATCCTGCTCGTCCACGAGCACTTCCACCGGCACTGGCTTGACCATGACCGGTCAGGAAGGTTCCATCACGGTTTCCGTGAACCCCAGCCCGGCCAACGGTACCAAGACCTACGAAGGTGATGAAAAAGTGGCGGTGATGGGCCTGAAAGTGAAAGCCACTGGCTCCGATGTTGATGTTCAACGCGTGACTTTGCAATTTGGCGCCCAGCCTTACTCATATTTTACCAACGTGTATTTGTATGACGGCGACACGCAAATTGCTTCCAGCGCGTTGAATTCCACCACGGTTTCCAAGGTGACCAGCACCAACTATCAGATCACTTTGGCGGGATTCACCAGCAAAGTTATTGTACCGGTCAATACCGACAAAGTGTTGACAGTGAAGTTGGATGTTTTGCCCGGTATTTCCAGCGGTTTATTCCAAACCACTACTACCAGCCAAACGATCAACATCGGTATGCCTTCTGCAACTGCAGTGCGCGCGGTTGACCAAGCCGGTTTGAACCAATACGGCGGCGTGGAATATGGTGATGTAAATCGCAGTTTCACTGTCAACGAATCGCAGGCCGCGAACGCGACTTTGGCGTTGAGCTTAAATGCCAACAGCCCCAAGAAGCGGAATATTGTCGCCGATTCCAATCAGGAAATCAGCGGCGCGACATTGATGACCTTTGATTTGAAGGCCAGCAAGGACGATTTGATCATTGACGAGATTTTGGATGTTGACTTTGGTGCGTCCCAGATTCCCGCGACCGCTTACGTGGTTGACGATGGCGGCACGGTGATCGGCACGATTAGCCCCAACGCTACTGCCGGAAACAATGACTTCACCGAATTGGACTACACCATTTCCAAAGGTACGACCAAGACTCTGTCAATCAAAGTTGACGATACTTTGGCGGCGCCTAATACCGGTACTCGTGTGTCGGCCGATGATGGAGACACCTATACGGTTGCGATCGGCACGGGCAAAGTTGGTTTCACCAAGAGCAATGGCACCACTGGCACGAGCACGGGAACTGCGACCAGCAACGCGGCGTATATCTATGCCGAGGGTCCGGAATTCACTTTGGCCAGTATTACTACGGACAACACGCAAGCTCCGTTTGATGGTGCGAGTTCCACGATGTCGGCGACTTTCAACATCCAAGTGAAAGCGGTGAACGGTGATGTCTACATTTCGGCGACCAGCACGGATGCGTTTGTTATCAAATCCAGTGTTGGTGGTGTTCAAGCAACGCTGAATGATGTGACTTATGTCCAACCGGACAACACAGTGTTGGTGGGTGGCACCTATAAGGTTAGCGAAGGGAACTCGGCGACGTTCGCGGTGAAGGCCACTGCCAGTAATGGTGGTGTCGCGGGCACCTATGATATTCGGGTGAACTCCATTAATTGGGGGCATCTGTCTACCACTCCGACCAGCGTAACTTCAAGTTATATGAATGGCGAAGCGGCGTGGATCAGCCCGGCGATTTACTTGCGCTAGTTTGAGTCAAGTCGCTTCTCTTGTGGCGAAGCGCGGCAAAGAGCTCTGCTCCCTTCGGGGCAGAGCTCTTGTTTTGCCTCTTTTCATAGCGATATCAAGTATCGCTATCAAGTATCGCTATTTGATATCGCTACAAAAATTATGCTAAAATAATCTTAGCGATATTTAATATCGCTAGAAATATCGCTACAATAAAAATAAAAATCTATGAGGAAGGACGAAATTTCAGTGGGCGATTATGCCCACATTTATAATCGGGGAAATCGTAAGATGGTAATTTTTAATGGTAATGAGGATTATTGGCGGCTTATGAATATCTTGCGCTATTTTAATAATCAAAAATCAACAGAAAAAGTTTTTCAGGAATTATTTTTTTTGAAAAAAAGCGGACGATGCAACGATTTTGAATGGCCGCCAAGTTGGTCTGAGCGCAAACCGTTGGTTGAAGTTAAAACATTCTGTTTGATGCCTAATCATTTTCATTTGCTTTTACGAGAAATCATTGCTGGTGGTATCGCTATGTTAATGCAAAAATTGGGAATTGGATTTACCAATTACACAAATGCCAAATACGGAGAGTCCGGTAGAATTTTCCAAGGATCCTATAAGGCAAGAGTTATTAGCTCTGAAGAATACTTGCAATATGTTGATGCTTATATCCAAGTTTTAAATCCCTTTGAGCTTTTTGAAGGAGGGATCGCGGGAGCGGTAAAAAATTTTGATAAAGCGTTTCAATTCGCGCTGGATTATCCGTTTTGCAGTTTGGGGGAATCTTTCGGCATTAGGAATTTTTCTATTCTTGACCGAGAAGACTTAAATCAAAAATTTCCAAATATTAAAGTTTATAAGGAATTTGCCCAAGACGCTTTGTTCTGTCGGCGCCAGAATGAAGATTTTTCACTCGGACTTATTGATAACGATTTGTAGCGATATCAAATATCGCTATTTGATATCGCTATGGACTGGGATTGCGGGGAAATCAAGGAGTGATATAATTAAAATATCGGGCGCGGCATTGGTGCCGGAAAAATATTTTGTTTCTCTATGGGAGGGAAGAAACCGTCAGAGAATAAAATTTATCGTTTGCGATTAGCTTTAATTGAAATATCGCCATAAAGATTGCCGGCTCTTTTGATTGCCGGTTTTGTTTTTCATCGGTCTTGCATTAAAAAAATAACAAAAAAATATGCAAACAAGAAATGTTTTTGCGCGTTTGTTGGCGGCGGTTTGTGTTTTTGGATTTTTTGGCGTCTTATTCACACTTCCCGCGCAAGCGGCCTTTCCCCAAGATCAGGCGGGGATTGCCGCCTATGTTAAATTAACCGGCGTCAATCAAACAAGCTTTGACACCGCTTTGGATGATTTTTTTGATTCCACCGAACCGTCCGGCGATACTTATATGATCGGCGTCAAAGGATACCTTGTTGACGATCAGCCCTATGACCCATACGCTTATAATAAAATTGACATTCACTTCTATCTGGGCGTTGACGGCTGGCTGGCGGCCTATCTCTTGAAAGACGATCCCGCCGCCAAAATCGTGAATTGGCGCCCCGGCGCGGAATTGAAAAATACTTTGCTGGAAATTGCGCTTGAAGACGCGATTGCCAAGCTCGGCGCCGCGCCGATCGGAGAAATCAAATACCATGATTTCTCCGCGCCGGCATCGTCCAAAATGACGCTGGCAAAAGAATCAAGCCCCGCCAACGACCAAGACAGCGAAGGCAATCCGATCAATTACAACGAATTCTCCGCGATGATGAAGGGAACGTTAAACCGTTTCTCATGGAGCGTGGAGGGAGTCGGAACTTCTTGCGGCGGCCATAGCTGGATGACGCCAGTTGATTTATTCATTGAGGGCGGCGACCCAATCGGCGGCGCCGGATGCTCCCGGTTTACCTACGGCGAGTATATTTATGCCCCGGAAAAATTCAACGATCAAAAAAGCCACATTGTGAGAATGAGCAAAAACCAGGACGACAAAGGCGCGAACGGAGTGTTTGTCTTCATCTACGGCAATTAGCGAATTTGGCGCGGGGGGGCGAAGATCAAAAACTAACAAAACAATATGACAAAAAAGCAAAAAATATGGCTGGCGGTTTTCGGCGCGATGTTTTTGGTGCCGGAGATCTTGTGGGGAGGGGTAAGATCTTTAATTACAAAAGTATTTTTTCAATCAAGTTATTCTAGTATCTTCAGTCTAAGCGTTTTTTCAGACATCAATAGCAACTTTATTGCGTCGTTAATTTCAATGATTCAATTTATTGGAATATTAATTTTTGTTTTAGTATTTATAAAATTAAAAATTAATTTGTTTATTAAATTAATTCTCATTACTATTTTATTTTTTCTTATTTTTTTTAGTTTTATATTTGCGTGGATGGGGGCTTATTATTTAAAAAATAGTCCTAATTTTTAATTTTTCATTTTATGAAGCGATATTTGCCGATGTTTTTGTTTTTGCCAATTGCATTTTCTTTATTCGCCTATTCCTGGGCGCAAGAGTTGCCCGAGATTATCATTGAAGATGCGGATGCGACGACCACAATTGATCTGGTGTTTCCGCCCGCGGATTTCTTTGTTGTCAATGAGCCTCCGTTTCTTTTACCTGACGAGGCGGCAATTTGCCATGCCGACGAGAGGGAGGTAATTAACTTGGTGTCTCCGCCGGAAGATTTTTTTGACGCGTCGGAAGTCGACTTGCGCTTGCCCGACGAGGTTGCCGTTTGCCGCGCCGATGAAAGAATAACTATTAATCTGGTTACTCCTCCCGAAGAATTCTTTGATCCCGCACCGGAGGCCAAAATTTTATCCCGCCCGCCGGTGCTTTTTGTGCCGGGAATTTTGGGGACGGAGATTAAGGACGACGATAATATAATTTGGATCAATGAAGGGATGCATAACCCATTCAACGCGGATGATTTTATGGATGTATTGGCTTTTGATAATAATTTGACTCCTATTCAAAATTTAATTTTGGGTGAGGTTATCAAGAGAAAAAAATTTCTTGCGTGGGAGCATGACTACACCCAAGGGCTGACAAATGAATTCACCGCGCAGGGGTATGATGCGGCGGAGGGTAGTGAGAGCCAAACTTTTTACACCTTCCCCTACGATTGGCGTTATGGCGCCAGCGGAGTTTATCCCAAACCGAAGGGAACCGGCCAAATGGATGTCACCAACAGCGTTCTGCTGGGGCGAAGAATTGAAGAGTTGTCAAAAATTTCTCCCACGGGCAAGGTGGACGTGATCGCCCACAGCCTGGGAGGATTGGTTGCCAAAAAATATGTTCTGGAAAACGGCGATCCCAAAATCGGCAAGCTGGTGTTTTTGGGCGTGCCCAATTTGGGCGCGCCGCTGGCGGGAAGAGCGCTGATCACCGGCACGGATTTTGGCGTATTCGGATTGAATCCTCAGGAATTGAAAAAAATCTCTCAAAATATGCCGGCGGCCTATGATTTGCTTCCCACCAAGAATTACTTTTCCGCCAAGGGAGGTTGGGTGAGAATTACCAAAGAAACGGAGCGTTGGGGAATCAATGAAATCCAAAATCTTGACTGGACACAAACCCGAATTTACCTTGCCGGCGCGGGCGCCAACAACACCGCCGTCACCAATGCCGTCAATCTTCATTCCGACGAATTTGACGGCGACGCCATCTATGAAATTATGGCAAGCAAAAACATTGACAGCTACAATATTGCCGGTTGCCGTTCGGCGACCTTTTCCACCTTGCTGGATATGCAGGACAAAACCGGCGTTCATCAATATTACGATTATTTTGAACTCGCCAACGGCGACGACACCGTGCCGTTTGAATCGGCCAACCGCAAACTGGCAAAAGACGAAAACACTTTCTATGCCCGCGATGCCGAGCACGGGCAAATGCCCAGCGCCGACGGCATCTGTCAAAAGATCGCCGGCATTATCTCGCAAAACAACATTCCTTTGCCGAACAATAAAATCATCACCCGCGCCCAATTGCTGGAAAATGAACGCCTCTGCCGCCTTCTGGGAATCGCGCTTCGCATTGACAGCCCGCTGGCGATCAAGGTAACCGATCAGGACGGCAACATCATTGAAAATGTTGCCGGCGTCGGTCCCAAAAATGAAATTCCCGGCGCGATGTTTGAAGTCAACGAGAGCAAGAAATTCGTCTACCTGCCCCAAAATGAAAACCAGCAATATCAAATCAGCCTGCAAGGCGAAGGCGACGGCTTTTTTACTCTCACCGCCCGCGCGGTGGAAGACGATCTCCTCCAAGAGCCGCGGGTCTTTTCCCTTTTGCCGGTGTCAAAAAATCTTTCCGGCGGGATTGAATTGAACGGACAGGAAACAATCATTAAAATTGACAACAACGGCGACGGCAAAATCGACCAAACTCTTTCCCAAGACGAAACTTTCACCATCAATGAATTGATGGCCGACTTTAACCGCTATATTGCCGCGGGACTGGTTAAAAAACCGCAACGCACGGTTATTCTGGCGCAGTTGAAACTATTGCAAAAAGAATTTGCCGCGTTGGAAAAATTGCAAGCCGACAACCGTTTGCCGCAAAAAGCCAAAACCGCGGCGATTGCCGCGGCGGGGCGGTTGATCAATCGGCAAATTGATTTGCTGGCCAAAGAAATCCAAATGATGGCCAAACGGGGAACCGTCGGCAAAGAAGTTGCCCAAGCGTTATTGAGCGGATTGGAGCGGGTGAGGCCAAAGTGAAAATCAAAAACTAACAAAACAATATGGCAAAAAAGCAAAAAATATGGCTGGCGGTTTTTTTGGCGATGTTTCTGGT
>Ga0208462_1000211_pt1 | contig 76238 bp, 53 predicted proteins | sample AD_SCU001_MetaG_FD_184452 | JGI IMG/M metagenome (GOLD analysis project Ga0208462, IMG submission 184452) | Active sludge microbial communities of municipal wastewater-treating anaerobic digesters from China - AD_SCU001_MetaG (SPAdes) (version 2) | ecosystem: Engineered > Bioreactor > Anaerobic...
TGAAAGAAAAAAGTAAGATCCCTGCTCCCGTGTAATGAGCAAGCTGTTTTTCCCTATCCATCCAAGACCTGCCAGCCGGGCCCACTGACGTTCCAATAACGGGGCACTGTCTGTAAAGGCCCGGTGAATGCCGGATCCCCGCTCTGCCAACAGGCTTAGAAGCCCTTTCATCTTGCGCTTCAGCACCTTATGGTAGTCTCTTCCGTAGGCATAACGGGCGATCTTGTATGGACCCGGCATTGCTTTCTCCGGATGATAGGCGTGGAGCAAACAAATCACCGTTTTCGCCCCGGGCAGTAACAATCCGGGATCCAGGCGCATATCACGGTTACGTTCGAGGTAGGACATACTGCCGTGCATGCCCTGATCCAGCCATGCAGTATACCTCTCCGCAATTTCTCCCAGCGGCCGGACCCTGGCCATTCCACATGCGTAAAAGCCCAGATCTCTGGCTTTGCTGCATATCAGGTCTTTGGTCTCCTGCTGAAAGGCTTGAACGGCAAGATTCATGTCAAAACAGGCTGGATTGCTTGCCATCGCCATGCAGGCGGCCCAGGTGGGTATAGGCTCTTGGGGTCACTTCCCGCCCGCGGGGTGTACGCATGAGGAAGCCTTCCTGGATGAGGAAAGGTTCATATACTTCCTCGATGGTACCGGCGTCTTCACCGACAGCCGTCGCAATGGTATTGAGGCCAACAGGGCCTCCTCTGAATTTGTCTATGATCGTCTCCAGGATGCGGTTATCCATCTCATCCAGTCCATGCTTATCAACATTCAATGCCTCCAGACCATACCTGGCAATGGACAGGTTGATATCACCCGTTCCTTTGATCTGGGCAAAATCCCTGACCCTGCGCAGCAGCAGGTTGGCAATGCGGGGTGTTCCACGGCTACGGCCGGCAATTTCTGAAGCAGCGTCATCTTCCATTGTAACGCCGAGAATACGTGCAGACCTCTTGAGAATCCTCGTCAGGGTGAGGCTGTCGTAATAGGACAGACGGGCATTGATACCAAAACGCGAACGCAGCGGTGCCGTCAGCAAACCGGAGCGTGTGGTAGCGCCTATGAGCGTAAAGGGATTCAGACCTATCTGGACACTTCTCGCATTAGGTCCCGTATCAATCATGATATCAATGCGATAGTCCTCCATGGCAGAATAGAGGTATTCCTCCACGACAGCACTAAGGCGGTGGATCTCATCGATAAATAAGACATCATTGGGTTCGAGATTGGTGAGAAGCCCGGCTAACTCGCCCGGCTTATCCAATACCGGACCTGAGGTGATGCGGATATTCACGCCTAACTCATTGGCAATAATGTGCGACAGGGTAGTCTTGCCCAGACCGGGAGGCCCGTGAAACAAAACATGGTCCAGTGCTTCTCCGCGCTGCCGTGCAGCGGCCACGAAAATCTTCAGATTTTCGACGACCTTTCCCTGACCTGAGAATTCATCAAATCCAGAGGGACGTAAAGCCTGTTCTGCTTCTCGTTCGGCCGGGCTCAGCTGATGCCCGCTAGGGTCCAGGTGCTCGTTAATCACGGGTTCTCATATTATTAAAGAACAAAAGTAACAAAACACATGCAGGATGGGCTGTATTCCGTGATTATTGTGAAAATGCACTTGTTATTCTGCATTTATTTGCCTTATCTTAGCAAGGGAAAGTGTATGTCCAGCCACCACTATGAAAAAGATCATCTGCGCCCTAGATTTCTCCACCGGAGCCCTTCACGCACTGGATTATGCCTTTATGGTAGCCAATGCTTTTGAAGCAGATATTGACATGGTCTGGGTTGATTTTGCGGCCGATGCCTCCAATTTGCCAGCGATTTCGAGAGATCTCAGACTGGAGGTCAAACGGCAATTTGACGAGATCATGTCTGCAAGAAACAAGGATTTGAAATCCGGAAACCTATCCTTTAAGCTCAAAAAGGGGAAAGTTTACCAGGAGGTCGCTGCCTATGCCAAAGCCGAACAGGCCGACCTGATCATTGCAGGATCACATGGCGTATCCGGCTACGAGCAATTCTGGATCGGCAGTAACGCATACCGGATCGTCAGCTATGCGCCCTGCCCGGTGATCACGGTGCGGGCTGCGTTTGATTTCAGCAAAGGTATTCAGCGTATTATCATGCCCATCGATAGTACCAGTGAGACCATCACGAAAGTCCCCTTTACAGCCATGCTGGCCAGGGAGTTTGGCGCCGAAATCCATATCCTGGCATTGCATTCAACACCACTCGTCTCCCTGCAAAAAAAAGTAGGGCGTACGGTTGCAGAAGTAGCCAAATTGTTAAAAAAAGGAGGGATTCGACATAAAGAGGCCGCTGTTCAGTCGGACAATATTACCACAGCTGCAATAGATTATGCCGTAGAAAACAAGGCCGACATGATCTCCATCATGACTGAAAAGGAAAACTCGGCTGCCAATATCATGCTGGGGCCTTATGCACAGCAAATGGTGAACAACGCGCCCATTCCGGTGCTGTCCATCAACCCAAGACATGCCAGGTATATCCCATGAGAACCGCTGTCATCACCGGCCTTGCACTGCTGCTGGCACTCTGCCAGCAACTGCCTGCCATCTCCCAGGAGGATCCAACCGGGCCGGGCGATATCCGCGTCGTTCAGAGTGAGCGCATCGAACGACTGCTGGAAAAACACAGGCAAATCAATGCCCTCTACCCCGAAATCGATGGCTACCGGATACAGATATACTTTGATTCAGGCAATACATCCAAAAGCCGGGCTTTTGATGTCTATAAAAGCTTTATGTCGGCCTACCCGGGTATCATGGCTTATGTCGTTTACCATGAACCCAACTATAAGGTAAGGGTTGGCGATTTCAGAACGCGTATCGAAGCCGAAGGCTTCATGAAAAGAATTATGGGAGAATATCCCAGCGCTTTTGTCATCAAAGACAAAATCCTATTTCCCAAACTGGATATACCCCCTCCGAATCATTAACCACGTAAAGATACTGAGATATGCTCAAGAAAGAGATCCTCGTCGCCATTGACTTTTCCGAGTGCTCCATCAATGCACTGGAACATGCCATCACCATTGCCCAGAGAGCAAACAGCGACCTGCAAATGGTTTGGGTTGGTAAACCCGATTCGGCCAAGTCAGATCTCGAAGCCCAGGGTGAAACAGGGACAGCAGAGGTTATTAGCCGTTTTGATGAGCTTGTCAAGAAATACAAGAAAAAACTGGAGGGACAGAATTTTACCTATAAACTCCGGTACGGAAAGGTGTATAAAGAAATTATTGCTGAAGCACATGAACGCAATTCGCTGATGATTGTTTGCGGAACCCACGGCACCGCAGGCTTTGAGGAGTTCTGGATCGGCAGCAACGCTTTCCGCATTGTCACCTCAGCACCCTGCCCAACCATTACCATCCGTGAAGGAATTCAAATCCGGCGTACGCTGAGTAATATCATCCTGCCGCTCGACAGCACCGTCGAAACCAGGCAGAAAGTCCCGTTCACAGCCTATATGGCCAAACTTTTTAATGCCAAGATTCACATCGTTGGGTTATTCACGACACAGGTCTTCGCCGTCAGGGATAAAGTAGAACGCTATATGGACCAGGTCGCGAAATACCTGGAAGAAAATGGCATCCATTATCAAAAGGTAGTTCTGGATGCAGATAATATTACAGATGCCACCATCGAGTATGCCAAGTCTGTCAATGCCAACCTGATCTCTATCATGACAGAACAGGAAAGGACCACCGCCAACCTCTGGTTGGGACCTTATGCCCAGCAGATGGTTAACCATAGCCCTTTCCCCGTACTCAGTATTCAACCTAAAGAGTTTATCAGGTCAACATACTGATAATAAACATTATTGATTAATACCTATCCAGACAATTCAGGTCAGCGAAGGCTTGTTTGAGTCGCTCTACCATGGCTTTCTCCCCTTCCCTGACCCACTTACGTGGATCGTAGTATTTCTTATTGGGTTTGTCATCACCTTCTGGGTTGCCAATCTGCCCCTGCAGATATCCATGGTATTTTGATTCGTATGCACGTACACCATCCCAGAACGCCCATTGCGTATCGGTATCAATATTCATCTTGATGGCACCATAGGATATAGCCTCACGGATCTTTTCCTGCGGAGACCCTGATCCTCCATGGAAGACAAAGTCTACAGGATTGGGTCCCGTCTGGAACTTCTTCTGAATATACTCCTGCGAATTCTTCAGGATGATGGGCTCCAATTTCACATTGCCAGGCTTATATACGCCATGAACATTCCCAAATGATGCGGCAATGGTGAAACGTGGACTCACCTTCATCAACTCCTCATAGGCATAGGCGACATGTTCGGGTTGCGTATAAAGTTTGGAAGAATCCACACCTGTGTTATCCACGCCGTCTTCCTCACCTCCTGTGATGCCAAGCTCAATTTCAAGCGTCATATCCATTTTCGACATCCGCTTCAGGTATTCCTGACAAATATGGATATTCTCTTCCAGACTTTCCTCTGACAGATCGAGCATATGACTGCTGAACAACGGCTTACCGTATTTGGCGTAATGCTCTTCACCTAAATCAAGTAACCCGTCTATCCAAGGCAGAAGGTTACGGGCGGCGTGATCCGTGTGGATGATCACCGGTATGCTGTAAAGGTGCGCAATCTGGTGAATATACCTTGCACCTGCCGCGGCACCTGCAATGGCAGCCTGTTCATTTTCATTGGACAGGCCCTTACCTGCATAAAAACTGGCGCCACCATTGCTAAACTGAATAATAACCGGAGCATGGACAGCTCTGGCGGCTTCAAGTACTGCATTGACGGAATGAGACCCTACCACATTTACTGCCGGCAAGGCATAACCCTGGGTGCGAGCCATTTTGAAGATTTCCTGAACACCCTGGCCGGTAACCACACCGGGTGCCACTTTATCGCGCAAATTGTCTGACATATTTTTATGTTTTTCTGAGGCAAAAATAAGCAAATTCAGCAGCCCTTTCAGCGGAGTAAAATGACCTGCCCTACCCTTCTACCCTCCTGTTCCACAGGAACTAGTCCTTCACGCCTGTAATCCAGAACCCAAGTATAAACATCCTGCGGACAAAGCAACCCGCGATAGGTCCCATCCCATTCAGCCTCCGGATTATCAGCCGAGAAAACGACCTGCCCCCAGCGATTCAGGATGATCAGCTTTCCCGATACCAGCGGCTCTGAGGAGAAGATCCGGAAGAACTCATTGATACCATCGCCATTAGGAGAAAAAGCATTGGGAGCCCATAGCTCTGCGCAGGGTAAGATGCTGATACCGCCCCAGCCCTGACATTGTCCATGGGTAACCGTTACAAAGAACTCCCCTGGAAGATGAATATCGCGTAATGCGGAGGTATCCCCATCGCTCCAGTAATAGCGGACACCATCGCCGGGATGACTCACATCCAGGCTGACGTAAGGACGGTTGCACAGGTATATCTCTGCCGGTAGTTTCACCTCCGGGCTGGGAACCAATATGACCGTAACGGTATCCCTGGCCTGGCAGCCATGAATATCCACCACCTCCAGCCAATACTGACCTGAGGCATACACGATTAGTTCGGTCCCAAAGGAACCGTCCTGCCAAAGATAGCTGACGTAACCGGGCAAGGCCTCCAGCAGTACGGCCGCATTACGACACCCTGTTATCTCGTCCGGTAAACCTGGATCAGGCAAGGGATGTACAATTGCCACGAAGGTATCGGGCTCACTGAAACAACCGTTCAAATCCTTCACCTGCAGCCAGTATTGCCCGGCTTGCGTCACTTCCAACAGTGGCAAGTTACTGCCATCTGACCAGTAGTAAGCCATATATCCGGGAAAGGGCTGGATAAGGTAGCTCTCCTGCTCGCATATCTCAATAGAATCCGGCAGGAATGGATCTGGATTACTCATTAAAATGATTTCCAGGGTGTCCGAAGCCTGGCAGGATGTTGTTAATTCCGTATAATGATACACCATCTGGTACACACCCTGGCCTGGTGGTAAGAAAGTATCCGCCTGTAAATAAGGGCCTTCCCAATACCCCCCCGGAGGTAAGCCTGAAGGCATTACATAGGGGAGCGTATCCTCACAGAGGTAAATATCCGGACCAGCCTGAACCAGGGGTAGAGGATTCACTGTAAAAACACCGGTATCCGAGGATTGGCATCCTGTCTGGGGAGAAACATAGGTATAAATGATGGTATGGCTGCCACTCCCCTGCCCGGGATCAAAACTGTTTCCTACTATTCCGGATCCGGCATAGGTTCCACCGGCGGGACTGCTGCCGGTCAGGGGAATGGGTGGATCATCCTCGCAGAATGGTTCAGGAACGTAAATTTGAACGACCGGAACTTCATGGACAATAACCAGACGGTAGGCTGTGTCCCGGCACTGCGTAATGCTGTCGGTCCATGTGTACCAGATGGAATGCTGCCCTGCTCCGGCATCGGGGTGAAAGACGTTTGTGATCACGCCCGACCCTCCCCATATGCCTCCTGCAGGACTGCCCTGTGTGAGGGTCACTGCACTGTCATCTTCACAAAACGGGCCAATGGGGGAGATTGTTACCACAGGCAATGGAAATACCATGAGGCTGTCGGCAGCCTGCGCATCGCAGCCTGTGATGGGATCCTGAAAAGCATATGTTATATGAAATGCTCCGGTGCCTGTCCCAGGATCGAAGATATTTCCAGTCACGCCCAAACCGCTGTATGTACCTCCTGCGGGAAGTCCTGTATTCAGAGTAATACCAGGACTGCCATAACAAACATCCGGAGGTGCCACAAAAGTCACACTGGGCAAGGGATGCACCAACAGGGTATCGAAGGCTGTGTCGCGGCAGGCAGTGACAGCATCCTCCCTTATATAAAACAAAGGATAGCTACCCGCACCGGCGACGGGCGTAAAAACACCCGCGCTGACGCCAGAACCACCATAGCTCCCACCAACAGGCCACCCCCCTGTCAGTGTCAGGCTTTGGGGCAGGTCGCATAGCGCCGTATCCAGCAGAAAGCCAACATCTGGCAGCGGCCAGACCTGTATTGTGCCCGTAAGACTGTCGCGGCAGGCGGTAAGCGGATCGGCATAATGATAAGTAAGCAGATGATAACCTGTATCAGCCAGGGTTGGTATAAAAGAATTTCCGGAGATACCAGTCCCCTGCCAGGTTCCACCTGCGGGAGAAGCACCCGTTAATGCAAAAGGGACAGCATTGACACACAATGACGGCAAGGAGGGAAGGGTGATGGTTGGCAACGGGTAAACTGCAATATGACCAAAGGCAGTGTCCCTGCAACCGGTGGAGGTATCTTCAAAGAAATAGGATATCAGATGATTCCCAAACCCGGCAAGAAAAGGTGAAAAAGTATCATTCAATATTCCGGTGCCCTGATAAACGCCACCGGTAGGCTGCCCTCCCAACAGCAGTGTATTAGGATCCGAAGCGCAGAAAGGGCCGGGCAGGCTAAGGATGACTTGCGGCAATGGCCAGACCATGAGGGTATCAAACACCGTATCGCCGCATCCGGTCAGAGGGTCGGTATAGGCATACCAGATAATGTGGTTTCCAGCCCCTGTCGCAGCGTAAAAATCCCCGGCCACTACGCCATTACCGCCATAGGTGCCACCGGCCGGCAAACCACCACTCAGGGGAAAGGGCGGATTGTTCACACATACCGGTGGTGGCGCGGAAAAGCTCACCACAGGCTGCGGATGCACCCGCACCATGATTGCGATACTGTCTTCACAAGCTGTGGCAGAATCTGCGACATGATAAAAAAGTGTATGCGTTCCTGTATCCGCGGGGAAAAACGCGCTGCCAGTCACCCCTGCTCCCGAATACCATCCGGTAGCTGGATTGCCACCCGTCAGAAGAACCGGCAAATCATCATAGCAATAATCCGGTACAGGAAGATGCGTGATCACCGGCAAGGGATGAACCACAAGACTTGTCAAGGCTGAATCCTGGCAGCCGTTGGTATCCAGGTAATGGTAGGTGATCTGGTAGGTTCCCGCACCCGTTGCAGGGTTAAAAGTACCTGCGTTTACACCGGAACCGGTAAAGGTACCTCCTCCGGGTGTGCCGTTCGCCAGGGTGATCACCGGAGAACTAACGCAAAGATCCGGTAAGGATGAAAGACTGACCACAGGAAGCGGATGCACAATCATGGTATCCCTGGCACTGGCGCTGCAGGTTGTAAGCGGATCCTGGTATGCATAGACGACCGGATAACTGCCTGCGAGCAAGGGATAAAAAGCACCGGCATTGACAAATGTACCACTGTAAGATCCTCCTGCCGGCGCGCCCTGATTAAGGAATATTGGCGTCGTCCCCTCACAAAGAGATGCTGGCAGTGTCAGGCTTACATTAGGAGCAGGCCGGACCTGCAGCAGTGCGGCTGCTGAATCCGTACACAGACTTACCGGATCCGTGTAGTGGTAACGGATCAGGTAAGGTCCCGGTCCATTTACCGGTGTGAAACTCGTCCCGCTGACGCCTGTCCCGCTATAGGTTCCCCCGGCAGGTATACCAATGGGCAAGGCTATCGCGCTATCTCCTTCGCAAACAATTGGTAGGGCAGGTATCTGAACAACAGGAAGTGGGTGAACCGTCAAGGGAACCGGGATGCTCTGCGTGCAGTTGGTGGACGGATTTGTATAAGTATAAGTCAGGTTATAGGGCCCCGCTCCTGTGGCCGGATAGAAATATCCACCTGAAACACCCGAACCACTATAGGTGCCTCCGGCAGGCAACCCACCACTCAGTTGAAACGCAGGAGAAGAAACACAAACTGCCGCGATTGCTGTATGCTGCAAAACAGGTAGTGCATATACGGTAACCATGGCCGTATCCCTGTTCAGGCAGGAAGTGAGCGGGTCCGTGTAGGCGTAAACCAGCGCATATACGCCTGATCCGATATTACTGGGATAGAACATCCCGGTCATGACCCCAGGTCCTGTATAGGTTCCACCTGCCGGAAGGCCCTGGGTCAGGTTCTGTGGACCTGCATTGGCGCAAAAAGGTCCCGGTGGTGTAAAATGCACATTTGGCAAGGCATGCATGCTGACATAAATGGTATCGCTGGCCTGGCAGGTGTATTGGTTGGTTACTGTAACATGATATGTGCCAGGGGCATGGATGGTGATGGCCGGGCTGAAGGATCCCTGGCTCCATGCGTAGGTGGTATAAGCCTGGGAAGTTTGCAGCACCAGGCTGTCACCGGAACAAAAAGCGGTATCCTGACCCAGTGATGGGACTGGTAAAGCATGCAGGGTAAGGGATGAGACGGCGGTATTGACACAGCCATTCAGCGGACTTGTGTAAGCATAGGTGATCGGGATGCTCCCGGGCAAAGCAGTATTGAAAAGGGTATCCTGCCAAACTCCTGGACCTGAATAGGTTCCGCCGGACGGACTTCCTCCGGATAAGGCGATGGGAGCAGCACCCACGCAGGCGGATGTAAAGGATGTTAGGGTCACAGTCGGTAATGGCAGTATTGATACCGTTGCCGTTCCAGTCATCCACCGCGTACAACCTGTGAGCGGATTCTCGGCACGGACGGTGTAGTTCCCTGCAACCTGTTGGTAACCAAAAGATATGGCACTACCTGTTCCAGCAACCGTGGTAATAATGTTCAGCCCGGATCTGAACAAAGTATATTGAACGCCTGGCTCCGAACCATCCAAACCCAGCAATCGACCTGCGCCAAACTGACAATAGGATCCGGCTCCTGTCACATTGAACAGCAATGGCAGGGAATCGATCACAATGGTAACCCCACCCAGCATCCGGGCGGAACAACGGGTGATGCTATCCGTTCCGATAGAAGTGTAATATCCTGAAGGCTGCTGATAGCCAAAACTAATCCCGGAACCATTACCAGACACACCAGGCCAGTATATGGCACCATTCAGCAACAGGTCATACAATACCGTGGTCTGCGAGCCATCCAAGCTGATGTCAATCCCGGGACCACCCTTGCAATATGTTGAATCACCGACAGGTAAATACAGGTTGTAGGCTATGGGAAGCGGAAATACATTGACCGGGACAGTCAGGATCACAGGATTTCCTAAGGTATCAGTATAAGACAGGGTATACGTCGTATTGGAAACCGGGTATAAAAAAGGACTGCGAACCGTTGTGGATGAAATCCCTGTTGCCGGTGACCAGGAATAACTGGAACCCATTGGGGCCACAACCTGCATGGTATCACCGGCACACATTCTCAGGGGTGTTACGACAGATGCAGGCAATGGCTGATGAAACTGCACCTGCTGCAGATTGGAGGCAGACCCGGTAGATGCTGTAATTCCCCACCATACCAGACTCGTACCTCCAAACACATCATTGATCAGATCCCTTGAAGCATTGAGACGCAGAACCCCATCAAAATATACCTGAATGCTCGTCCCGACCGGATTCCAAACCACGCGGATGGTATGCCATAAACCATCCTCAATATTGAAGCTTCCCAGGCTTGCCTGTACGGTAGGTGTCGTGGGACCATGATTGACAATACCATTCGTGTGTAGTGTCAGATGATCAAAAAACGGATCTCCCTGGATCGCATCTTCATAGGTATCAAAGCAGAGTGCAACCGATGGACTGATCCCTCTGTATCCAAATCCGCTGCCATCCTGCCCCAGTACCTGTTGCCCCGATTTCTGCATGACAAACGCCAGACCATGCCCTCCCAAGGCATCCTTGGTTCCAAAATTGGCGCGAAAACTGATATCGACAGGCTGCAGCAGATTGATACGGTTGACAGACCAAACAGCCCCGGCTGAATTGGGCAAGTCTGGTGTAAGCTGAAAAGTACTTCCACCACTCAAGCTGGCTGTTCCTTTCAGCGTAAATACTTGAGCTTGTAATATATTGACAACAAACAAAAGGCATAAAAATCCAATCCAACCTGCCCGGAAAGCAAAATCCGTATGCGAAGCATGGCTTGGGCTATGGCTATCTGATCCCATCACGGTGTGACTGGTTTAAAGAGGCCTGATCCGTATAGCTGTTCCAGATTCCTGGCCTACTGCATAAAGACACCATCCAAGCTGAATAATGTGTCTAAACCTGCATAGCATATTTACAAAGTAACGAAATCCAGGGCAGGGAAAGCGGGACTTTTGTAGATTTAACATTTTATTATCTGGGTTAACACATGTTTTATTCATTCCATCAGCTGCGACTGACCGTGCTGTTGTGGGTCATGACGCTATCCGTCATCCCTGCATTGGCTCAACCGCAAATTATTCATTATCAGACAACCAGCGATACTGTCGCCGCGCTCGAGACCTTCGAAATCAAGGTGGAAGCCCAGGCAGGTTATAGCAATCCCTATGATCCTACGCAGGTTACCATCATGGGAACCATGGTCACACCCCAGGGCGACACCCTCAGCATACCCGGATTTGCCATGCAGGACTTCCTGTTCCAGGGACCGGACAACCTGATTCCACAGGGTGGCACCGTCTGGAAAACCAGGTTCAGCCCTGAACATCCGGGGCTACATAGCTGGCGACTCATGCTCACCGATACCAGCGGTGCAGATACAACAGCCTGGCAAACCTTAATCTGCGCCGACACCCTGCGAAATGGGTTTGTCAGACCCGGGAAGGGACTGTATCTGGAGCATGACAGGGGAAAGCCGTTTTTCCCCGTCGGAGAAAACATGGCCTGGAGTGTTCCTGAAGGCACCTATGCGGCATATGAAACCTGGATCGACAGCCTGACATCCTATGGCGGAAACTTCATCAAGGTGATGATGGTTCCCTGGTCCCTGAGCCTGGAATGGAACAATACCGGCCTTGGCAATTACACCATGCGTCAGGACAGGGCCAGGCACCTCGACTGGCTGCTGGATCTTTGTCGCGATAAAGGTGTGTATGTGCAATTATGCTTCATGATACACGATGAGCTCACCTCATCTTTTAACAACACCTGGGCCCAAAATCCCTACAATGCCGCCCTGGGAGGGCCATGTCAGACCCCCATCCAGTTTTTTACGGATACCACGGCCAAGGAGCTTTTCAGACAGCGACTGGCTTACATCATGGCCCGTTGGGGACATCATCCGGCCATCCTTTCATGGGAGATTCTGAGCGAAGCCGACAGGGTGGAAGCATACAGCAGCAACAAAGCTGTCGTGACAACCTGGCTCAGGGATATCTCCTCGTGGCTCCGGCAGAACGACCGTCACAATCGAATGGTCACCGCTGGTTTTGCGGCATCTGAAAACGACCCTTTTTTCTGGGCTGATACCGGCATCGCCTACACCCAGTTGCATATTTATTCGATGATCCCGGATCTGGAAGCCGAGGTATACACGACCGCACTCGATTATATCGAGACTTTCCAGAAGAAATACATCCTGGGAGAATATGCTTTGTCGCATCATCCTGACACTGTCTTTGCCTACGACCCGGACGGAATCGCGTTTCGTAATTCATTATGGACCACTGCCTTATCCGGATCTATGGGCTGCGGCAAGACCTGGTGGTGGGATAACTACATACATCCCAACGGACATTACAAACACTTTCAGGGTATTGCAGGCTTCATGCAATACTATGGCGCCCTGGATGAACATCATTTGCCTGTCCGTCCCCTCATCCTCACACCAGATCATGACACCCTCGTGGTCCAGCCCCGGTTTCTGGACCTGTTTGCCAAAGCGCCGGAAGCAGTATTCGAAGTTGAGCCAGGAGGCATGCTGTTTCCCATCAGCAAAAGACTAGGGAAGTATTTGTATGGCAAGGGATTTCTCATGGCTCCCTTCCGGAATCCACCTACCTTCAAGGTCAATTATCCCGAAGCGGGGTATTTCGCCATCCATACCGGGAATTATGTGCCTGCCCCCTCCCTCAGTGTTAGCATTGATGGCGTGATGGTATGGACATCTGTTGTCCAGCCCAATGCTGTATATCAGGTACCCGTCGACAGCGGCTTTCATCAGATCCTGGTTGAAAATGCCGGGAATGACAATACGGTTTGTGAAATTGAGGCCTACCACTTTCATCCCTACCGGTCTGAAGCCCGGGCTTTTGCCATACGCGGACAGGAGAGCATGGCAGGGTGGATACAGCGTCAGGATTTTCACTGGCCACAGTGGTACACCCAGCCCAATCCCGCTCCTTTGCAGGACGCCTTCCTTGTGCTGGATGATCTCAGCGATAGCCTTTATGTTCTGGAATGGTTGGATCCCTGGACCGGGCAACCCATGTCGGCAACAACTTACCAACCCACCGGTCAGCGGTTGAAGATTCCGGTACCCCCCTTCTCCCATGATTTGGCGTTTATCCTCAAACCAGGAGCCTGGTCAGGTATGGACGATCCCGGCGCCGGATCAGCGGGTTTCAGGATACACGCCTGGCCCAATCCCAGTGCTGGCGTGGTGCATATCCGGGCTCATCTTCAGATGGATATCCCTTTGCGACTGGATATACTAGACACGACCGGCCGTGTGATACAGCACCTGTATCAGGGTAAACCCGGCCTGGGTCAGCGAGAATGGATCTGGGATCCATCCCAGTCTGCTGCGCCACCCGGACTCTACCTCTGCCGCGCCATTTCCGGCCAGACAACCCACACCATTAAGCTGATTATCAGATAATCAGTTATCAGCGATCAGCGATCAGCAATTATTCGTAATTCGTAATTACCTGATTAATAATTCCTATCTCCTAATCCCTGATTCCTAATTATCTCCCCTCCCCCCTACCCCCCTCCCAATCATCATATTCCAGCTATCAACGCTGGTCATGGGAGGGGGAATGGTTTCGTGTTTATTCCGCCGTGCTATCAATATGACACCCCTTCGGGGTTGGGTGCCCTGTGCATGCTGGCGTTTTGCTGATAGCTGATGACTGATAACTGATCGCTGACAACTGTTCGCTGTAGAAAGCGGCCATCTCGATACGCCCTCTCAATATTTCCTAGACCTCCACCAACGTGATGGCTACACGATGGCCGGGAAGCTCTCAAATCATGACTGATGGCTGACAACTGTTCGCTGTAAACTGATCGCTGACCTTGGTGACTCCGGAGGGACTCGAACCCCCAACCCTCAGAACCGGAATCTGATATTCTATCCAATTGAACTACGGAGCCATGGACCGTTTCCGGGAGTGCAAATATACGATTCAAATGCGAATTACGAATTACGAATGACGAATTACGAATTACGAATGATGGCTGATCGCTGATGGCTGAAAACAGATCGCTGCTAAAACCCTCCCCCCTGCCCCCTCCCAATCACCGTCTTCCAGCTATGAACGATCTACATGGGAGGGGAAATGATTTCATGGTTATTCCGCCGTGCTACCAATATGATACCCCTACGGGGTTGTATATCATTAAAATACATGTAATTACGAATTACGAATAATGGCTGATCGCTGATGGCTGTCAACTGATCGCTGATCAATGGTTATATTTATTTATAAAAAGCGCATATCATAGAACTATATTTATTATTTTTGATTTTGTTAATTGCATTAAGCGCATATGCATATATAAAACATGCAAGTTTGGTTCATAATAGGGGTATTCCACAAGCATTATTGGGAGGGAGGATTTTGTCCATCTCAAGAGGATTGTCTTGTCAATAACCCCCTCAAATCAATTTATATAGACTGTTATTGTTAACTAATCTCGCTTGTTAAATTCAGATTTAACAAAATAATTCTTGACATTTGAAAAAAATGTATTATATTGTGTAATACAAAACAAACAAACACGAACCCAAAACAATCAAAGCTATGAAAGCAATAATCCAAGTAGACGGGAAAACGATTTACATAAGTATACGCATTCTCTCAATTGCTTTAGCTATGCTTATTGTTCTCGCCGGGTGCGCGAAACAAAAGGAAGATTCTATTGAACCTCAGAAGCAGCATAATCTCAAGATGTCGAAGGAAAATATCGGGCACCAGCATAATGTGTACTTGGATATGTTGCTAGCTGATAGTGCACTAGGAGAAATTACTCATTTCGGTTTAGCAGAAATATCAAGAATAATCGACTCTTGTGCTTCTTATGCAATTGAGGATGGCCATAATCTCGACTCCATTAATTCAATACGAGATGCCCTGGTTGAGATGTTCACAAATGATTTGGTTGTGGATGATGATCTTTTTTTTGTAATCGACAGCGGTGCTCTTCTTGAGGATTACTTGGTAAATAGTTTAAACTACTCTGAAGCATTTGGTGAAAAGATACGAGAACTCCATTATCTGGGGAAGTATTATTCAGACAATTTATTGGACGCAATTCAGAACGATTTTGGTGCTTATGATTTTGGCGAAAACGAGAACTATGTCAGAGATATATTTGTTTGCATTGCTGATTCGTCAGAATCGTACTGGCGTAATTACCTTGACAATGGGATGAAGGCAGGATGGGGAAGAACTGAATGGACATACTTTAACGATGCTTTGGGTGGCGTTTGGGGATTTGCGTTCGGTGGAGTTGGCTCAGTTATTTGTGGGGCTGCACTGTCATATGTTACTGAGAAGCACTTCGAGAAATTAGAAAACTAACATTTCTAGATTACTCACATACCTTATGAAGATGAGAGCGCACTATGCTAAGAGAATTGGAATGGGGTGGACTATCCTTGCCATTACTTTGCTTTTACTTACGTCCATGTTTTACCCTAGTACAGATATGAATTACAAGTTGCTTGTAAAACTCCTGACACTAGCTATTTTATTAGGATTGTTCTTTTTAATTTTCTCTCGTCCGAAACGATATAAAGAATTATTTGATCAAGCTAGGGGAAATGGTATGACAACCGGCTTCATTGCATTATTAGTTCCGTTAATGATGTCTGGCCTGACTAAATATCTTGTGAATGGAATATATGAAAGCATAATTACAATAAACCCGTTGTTTCTGGCTTGGATTGGTATGTTTGGTTTTGCGCTTGGGTACCTTGGTTCCTTCCTGTTAAATTGGAAATCTCTTGCCCAAGAGAACAGAGGAAAAAGGATTGTATTATTTGAGGCTGCCTTATATTCTGTAGCACTGTCAGTGGTAATATTCTATATATAGCCGGGCTACCAATATGACACCCCAATGGAGTTGTATCTCACGTGTAAACAGGTGATTTCGAATTACGAATGAAAGATGATCGCTGATCGCTGTCAACTGATGGCTGATAAGACTCACCTCACCAGCGTCATCTCATTCAAAAGATGCCCGGCTCCGGCATATTTATCGATGATAAACAGGCAGTAACGGATGTCGAGTGAGATATTCCGGCATTGGTCCGGATCGTAATTGATGTCGCTCATCGTACCTTCCCAATTGCGATCAAAATTGATCCCGATCAGATGGCCGTCGGCATTCAGCACCGGACTTCCGGAATTGCCTCCGGTCGTATGGTTGGATGCGATGAAACAGGTTTGCAGTTTCCCATCCTTACCGGCATATGGACCGTAATCTGCCGCCTCATACAAAGTGGTCAGCTTTTGAGGTACCACATAATCATAGACTTCTTGCCGGCCTTTCTCGATGATCCCATCGAGGGTTGTATAGTAATGATATTTAACGGCATCCATGGGCTTATAGGGCTCCACCTTTCCATAGGTCACCCGCAACGTCAGGTTGGCATCGGGATAGAACCTGCGTTCCGGCTGGTAATCCATCAAGGCAGCAACATACAGGTTGTAAAGGCTATCAATTCTTGCATCCAGAGCAGCCTGGATGGGCTGGACTTCTTCCTGAAAATAGGTAACGAATTCCTGGGCAATGAGATAAGCCGGATCATTTGCGAGCCTGCTGATGGCTTTGGGGTTTCCCTGTTCCACCATGGCTTTGATCCGCTGATAATCATCAAAGATGCTCTTCCGGAAGATCTCTGCCGCAACCAGGGCAAAATCCCCCCTGTGCTTGTTTTGCAAAACCCGCAGCAGCGAAGGCGTGAAGGTATTCACCATCTCCTTGTAGTATAATGCTGACATGGCCGCCAGGACATCCTGGTCGGTAGGGGCATCATAATCTTTGTACAATCCATCCAACCGCTTGACCATGGCTTCGCAAGCCTCTTTCCAGGCCTTCTGATCCCGGTTCTTGTCCAGGGCCAGGTCGATCAGGTCCTCAAAGCGGTTGGCCATGCGGAAGATCTCCGGGCTGATACCCGCTTCGATAATAAGAGAGCGCGTCCTGACCAGTGGTGCCTCTGCCTCATAGGCAGTCTGTAGTGCAGGCAGAATGCCGCTGTAGCCCAGTGAGGCATCGGAATGGCGGTCAGCCCATTCCTGAAAAGCCTTCTCTTCCTGCTGCTTTCTGGCCACTGTCCCGAGCCTGTTAATGCCCCTGTTCTCTCCTATCCATTTCTTCCACCCATTGGCAATGCCGGCATGCTTGCTGATATACTGAATCCGCACCTGGTCGCTGCGACGCATATGTTCATCCATGATATCCAGCCGGATGCCCCTTGCTTCAATGGCGATGGGATTGGCAATGCCCGTGGTGATAGCAACGGCATGACTGGTGATAAACTGCTCCGTGGAACCGGGATAGCCAAACACAAAAGTAAAATCCCCTTTCTCATAACCTTTCAGGCTGATAGGGAAATGATAGGCCGGTTTGTACGGGACATTGTCTTTGGAATAGGGAGCAGGTTTATTATCCCGATCAGCATAAATGCGCAAGAGCGTGAAGTCACCGGTATGACGGGGCCACATCCAGTTATCGGTATCCCCGCCAAACTTCCCGATGGAAGTAGGGGGCGCTCCTACAAGACGTACATCTTTAAAAACCTCATTGACAAATAAATAATACACATTACCATAGTAAAATGGCCTGACGTAAGCCTCATAATGGGTACCTTCCGTGGCCGATTTCACAATATTGCGGATATTCGCCTCGATCAACGCGTCGCGGGCTGCCATGGTCATGCCCTTTTCAACGCCCTCCAACACCAGGGCGGTGACATCATCCATGCGCACCAGGAGGGTCACACTTAGTCCCGGATTGGGCAACTCTTCCTCACGGCGGGAAGCCCAAAAACCATGTGTGAGATAGTCAAACTCAACCGTACTGTGACGCTGTATAGTCCCCAGCGCACAATGGTGGTTGGTGAGCAGGAGGCCTTCAGGACTGATGATCTCGCCGGTACATCCCCTTCCGAACATCACCACGGCATCCTTCATGCTCGACTTATTAACACTATAAATATCCTCGGCTGTCAGCCGGAACCCCATATCCTGCATCTCCTTCTCGTTAAGCTGGCGCAGCAGGGCAGGGATCCACATACCTTCACCGGCTGACAAAGGCAAAATGAACAATGTCAGCATTAACAGCAGGTAAATCCGCTTCATCATATATCGGTCTTAGGTTATTTGCATGCGATGGTCTCTATCTCCACCAGGGCACCCAGAGGTAATCCCTTCACCGCAAAAGCGGCGCGAGCCGGTGGCTCAGCAGGATAGAACCGGCTGTATACCTCATTCATCTCGGCAAACAAAGCCATGTCAGCGAGCAGACAGGTCGATTTTACGACATGCGCATACGTATACCCGGCTTCCTCCAGAATGGCACCGATGTTCTTCAGCACCTGCTCCGTCTGCTCTTTGATTCCTCCTTCAACAAAAATACCTGTTGCGGGATCGATCGGAATCTGTCCTGAAATATAAAGGGTGCCATTGGCTTCAACAGCCTGGCTGTAAGGCCCTACTGCCTTGGGTGCTTTGGAGGTGTGAACAATGCGCTTCATAATTTATCATGATAGATGTTATGCTTACAAAAATACACTTTTCGGCACTCATGGACCAGCAGAACTGCAGTAACCTGATTCCTGCTTGCCATCCCCAGATTTTTTTTATACTTTTCTTTCCGTTTTCCTGCTGTTTTTCGTATATATAGTATGCGGATTCGCTCCTGCTGTTAAATGCAGTCAAAAATGTCACCGCCAATGGGAAAGAACGACGATGACCTGCGCCTACTGAGAGAAGACCCTGGCAGTCTGATACTACACTACGAACCCATGGTAAGGACCATCGTGCGGTACCATACCAGCGTGGGGCTGATTCATTTGGATGACAGGAACGAGGTGGTACAATACGTTATGGAAGAATTGCTGAACCGTGCCGGGAAGATCAGGGCCCAGTACAATGGACAGGCGCTGCTCCGGACATACTGCGCCGCCCTGGTCCGTAACCTCTGCAAAGACTGGGTAAGAAACAAACGAAAGGGGCAGACCGTCCGACTGGTAAGAGATGTCGAAATGGAACCCTATGGTGGCGTCAATCCACTACATCAGACACTGATTGATGATGAAATAAGGTATTTTGAGAAAGTACTCATCCTCTTTGGACAAGGCGTTTCAAAGCTCATCCTCTTTCTCAAGGTATACTGCAGGATTCCTATCAGTCGATCAGACTTGCAGGCGTACAACCCTGGCATGACGGAGCAGGAGATCGACCAGTTTATAAACCAGTTAGACCCGGGGCGCACGCTGAGAGACCAGGACGTCTATGATCTGCTTAACATACTGATTGGAAAGAAGGACCAGAAAATTTACGGCAATGATGCCATTCGCAAATGGATCAGGGCAAGGTTGATGGATATGGCCAGATTGATGAACAGCGGGAGGCAGACCCACTATGATCCGGAAACGATACAGATACTTATCGAACACTATTTCATGCAAGCCGGCCAGGCCATCGAGAAGCCTGAAGTCGCTCATCCACTCCAGAAAAAGGAACAATATGGCTGATAAAATTAAAAGAACAGATCACTCCCTGATGAATGCCTCCCATCTCAAGGAAGAAGGGCTGGCACTGGCAGCAGATGCCCTCAGGTCTGGCAGGTTTAACGACTTGCCTGACTTTATCCGGCATCACCTGGAGTCTTGCCAGGAATGCCGGATGGCTGTGATGGAACTGCATGCTGCAACAAGATCGGAACATGGAGAATGGAACGAGCCTCCACCGTTTTTCAGCAATCGAAAACAGCAGAATGCACATCGTCGCACATCAGTGACTATGTTCTGGTTCAAAGTTGCTGCGGCAATCCTGGTACTCCTGCTGGCAGGCTGGGTACTTCTCAATAAAGTATGGATGTCTGATTCCTCACCTACCCTGGTGGATCAGACCGAAAACACAGAAAATCTGCAGCCTCGTGATGCTTTTACTCCGGACCCCATGATGGAATCCTTGATGGAGCTAAGGTTCAGGGGCCAGGCCATACAGGTGACCTCGCCCCTCAAACAGGATGTGAACAAAGCAGGCAAGCCCATCTCCTTCAACTGGAACCAGGAAATACCTGAGCCACTGCAATTCACACTACAAAACAATGCGGGAAGGATCATCGCACGGATGCAGGTCTATACCAATCAACTGCAAATGCAAAGCCTCACTGCCGGGAGGTACTACTGGAAACTGGAAAGAAAAACGGAACTCCTTTATCTGGGGTCCTTTGTAGTGATGCCCTCCTGAGGTGGTTCATAGGGCTTCACCTTCCTGCCAAATACACTGAAATGAACATAGCGCTGGGGATTCAGCCGCATGTCCTCCAGCAACAGATCCAGATCGCGAGCTGATGATTCAAGCTGACGGTAGAGTGTATCGTTATTGAGCAACATGCCAAGACTCCCCTTACCTTCCTGAATCTGACGCGTCACAAACGCGAGGTCACCTGTGACCTTGTTCATATTGGCAAGGGTCGTTTTCACATCTGACGCAGCGACTTCATCACTCAGCTGATGAATGTTTTGCAGTGTCTGGGATATAGCTTCATTATTGGCCTTCAGATTGCGGGTAATGGATTCAACATTGGCAATGATCATCTCCAAACGGTTACGCTGGTCGGTTACAAGTGTATCAATATTGGCAGCCGTATGCCTCAGTCCGTCGATGGTGAGGCGGATGTTGTTAATGCTGGACTGCAATCCTGCACGGGTTTCTTCATTCAGAACCAGCCTCACCACCGTGAAAATGGAATCCAGCGAAAGCATGAGGTCTTCCGCCTTCTTCTTCAAGGGCGCGACCTGACGGTTCACTTCTTCTTGCAAAGAGGCCTGTATCTCGGAGCTGATTGTATCCCCTGAATTCAAGAGTGTTGGCGCATCCCCCAAGCGGATGCTAATCTCTTTGGATCCCATCAGGTCGGAGCTGAACACCACGGCAACGGAATTACTGGGTACAGGGACAGGATCACTCAGGCTGAATTCTACCAGGATGCGGTAACTTCCATCATCCAAAAACCGGATGTCTTTTACCTGCCCCACCCTGAATCCATTGATAGATACCGGGTTGGAAGGAACCAGTCCGTCGATCCTGTCGTAGACAGCATAAAAAGTTCGCTGACGGTAGAACAAGTCCGAGCCTTTCAGAAAATTAACCCCCCAGATGATCAGGGCCAATGCGGCAAGAAAGACTGCTGCTATCCGTATTTCCTTGCTACGCTTCACGCACTCAATGTTTTTACAAAGCTAATCAATTGCCGGTCAATGTGCGCGCTTCCTCTATTGTAATACGCTTACCATTGCGCATAGCAATGACAAAGGCATCCTTAAACCCCTGTTTCCGCAGGGTGTTCTGATGCTTCAGCGCATCATCGAAAGTGGCGTGATTCCCAACATAATACTTATATGATCCCTGTTGAAGATATTCCGACACACCAGAAAGCCCCGCGAAAACAGGATCCCTCAGTGAAAGCTGCTTATCAGAGCTTCGTAGCTGCACGGCATACAGGACCGTCTGTGCACCAGGCCCGGACTGCACAGCAGTTGTGTTCCCCTGACTGTTCGTCAGAACGGCATTTCCGGCACCGGTGTTGGAGGCTGATCCCTCTCCATTCTGATGATTTGGATAACTCAAGCGGGAGCTCCGTGTATCTGCTTTCTTTACCAGCTCACGATACGACTGCAAGGCTCTGAAGATCCCGGAAGCAATCTCATCCTGGCCGCTTTCCGATGAGAGATAAGCTTCCTCCTCTGCATTGCTGAGGAAACCAGCTTCCACCAGTATCCCTGGCATCGTCGTTTTATACAATACCAGGAAACCCGCCTGCTTCACACCACGATCGATGCGCTTGGCCCTTTCCCTGAATTCATCCTGAACCAGACTGGCCATATCCAGACTCTGATCCAGATACGCATTTTGAAAGAAAGTGAAAAGGATATGTGATTCAGGGCTTTTAGGATCGAAGCCGTCATACTGATCGGCATAATTATCTTCCATTACGACAACAGCATTCTCAGCCTGGGCTACCTCAAGGTTGGCATCGCTCTTATGCAAGCCCATGACCCAGGTTTCTGTACCCATCGGCCTTGTGTTCTTGACTCCGTTACAATGTATGGAGATGAATAAGTCCGCCTTCGCCTGATTGGCGATCTGCGCCCGACGGAACAACTCTACGAAAACATCGGTTTTGCGGGTAAAGATGACCTCCACATCCGGCATCTGTGTTTGAATATGATCACCCAACCTCAACGCAATGGCCAGCGCAATATCCTTTTCCTTGACTTTCTTGCCAACCGTCCCTGGATCATGTCCACCGTGTCCGGCATCAATGACAACCTTAAACTTACTGCTTGCATCCTGTTGTGCCCATGCCTGCTGGCAAAACAACATGACAATCAGAATACCAAACAACTCTATGCTTCGTTTCACGCTAATGCCATTCATTTGGTCATGAAGTCTTATTTTTGCCTTTGATTAAGAAACAAATGGTCGGTGAACCAAAAGTTTCACGGACCCAGCTTGTGTAACTGGCCCCTACAAAAGTACGATTTACTTGAAAAATAATTCAGAAACGCACAATCGTACCCGCTTGCATGCAATCTGCTTACGGCTTTTTACATTGGCTGTCAGTATTTTGATTGGTCTTCCCATATCACATTCTCAGGAAGATACTACCAAACCTATTAACGACAGTCCTGTTGTATTGTTATCCTCTGATAGCATTATTCCCGACACATCCGGTCTTACATTAGCCCCCGACAGCCTTTTGATTGTTTCCGACAGTCTGAGCGCAGACGCCTCTTCGGGCATGCTGAAATCAGCTGTTCAATACCGGGCCAATGATTCTATCCGCTTTGATCTGACGTCTCAAAAGGTCTATCTGTATGATCAAAATGACCTGACCTATGAGCAGATCAATCTGAAAGCCAACTACGTAGAGATCGACTTCGTCTCGAAGACGGTCTATGCACGTGGCGTTCCGGATTCACTGGGCATCGTGCAGGGTAACCCAGAGTTCAAAGAGGGCGCACAGCAGTTCAGATCAAAAGAAATGCGCTACAGCTTTGAGACACGTAAAGGGCTTATCAAGGAAGTCATTACCCAGGAAGGTGACGGATACCTGCACGGAGCGGTCATCAAGAAGCTGCCGGATGACGTCATCAATATAAGGCAGGGAAAATACACCACCTGTAGCCTGGATCATCCACATTTTGAATTTCGGTTTTCTCGTTCCAAGGTTATCCCCGGAAATAAGATTATCACTGGTCCGGCCTACCTGGTCATCGACGATGTACCCCTGCCCCTTGCATTGCCATTCGGACTCTTTCCCAATAAAAAAGGTCAAAGGAGTGGTTTGCTGATCCCAACCTACGGTGAATCGGCCAATCGTGGATTCTATTTCGAAAACTTCGGCTATTACTGGGGCATCAACGATTATGTTGATCTTGAACTGCGCGGAGACATCTATACGCGTGGCAGCTGGGCCATCAAAACCAAATCAACCTACAACAAACGTTATAAATATCGAGGTGGACTGGCTTTTAAGTATGCCATGAACATTCTGGGTGAAGAAGGTGCACCGGACTATTCACGCAGCCGTGACTTTGCCATCAACTGGAGCCACCAGCAAAGTGAGAAAGCCCGGCCTAACAGCCGCTTCTCAAGCAATGTCAACATTGTCAGCAGCAAGTTTAACCAGTTTAATCCTGTCAGCGCCAACGACTATTTATCCAATACCTTCCAATCCAGCGTATCCTATCAGACGCAATGGAGTAATAAGTACTTCCTGACCGCCAGCCTCAATCATCAGCAGAATGTCATAACACGTGCCTTCTCATTGACACTCCCGGAAATGAGCTTCAGCGTTTCCCGCTTCCATCCCTTCCGGCCTGCAACCAGAGCTGGCAAGAAGAAATGGTACGACGATATCAGCGTTGAATACCGGATGAACACCCGAAATCAAATCCAGACTTTTGACACGCTGCTGTTTGAACCGGATATCTGGAAGCGTTTCCAAAGCGGTGCGCAACATAGTATTCCCATCCGCAATTCTTTCAAGTTGTTGAAATACTTCAACCTGACCAATACACTTACCTATACTGAACGATGGTATCCCAGGCAGATCCGTCGCGCCTGGTCGGATGAACCCTGGATCAACGGCCAGGACACCATCATTGGCAGGGTCGTCAGGGACACTGTCAGTGGATTCTTCCCTGTCCGTGATGCCGGGTTCAGCTCCAGTCTCACCACGAAACTTTACGGTCTGGTCCGGTTTCAGAAAGGGCCTGTCACTGCGGTGAGGCATGTTGTAACACCGACAATATCATTTAATTATACGCCAGATTTCGGAAAGAGCATCTTCGGATATTATGATGCCTATACCGATGGAAACGGTAAAACGCAGCGCTATACCCTTTATGAAGGAGGCATTTATGGTGTTCCTATGGATGGGAAAATGGGCCGCGTGAATTTTTCCATTGGTAACAACCTGGAGATGAAAGTGCGCTCCAGAAAGGATACCATTAGCGGTGAAAAGAAAGTCATGCTGATTGAAAACCTTACTATTACCACGGCCTACGATCTGGCCAGGGACTCCCTGCGATGGTCGCTGATCAACATCAGTGGCCGCACAAGGTTGTTCAAGAAACTTGACCTGACTTACGGCAGTACCTGGGACCCTTATGTGCTTGATGATTCCAAAACAAGAAACCTAAACCGTTTCGAATGGCGGGAGAATGGGCGCCTTCTTCGATTTCAGAATGCGTATTATAACTTCAGCCTGGATTATAGTCTGAACGATAAGGCCCTGTCGCGGCCCCGCGAGTCAAGTGCGGGCAGCGAAGATGAATTGGAAGAGGTCAACCGGAATCTGGACCAATATGTCGATTTCAACGTCCCGTGGAATCTGAGCTTTTCATACAGCCTCAATATACGTACCGATTTTGATGCCATCCAGGAAAAAACCACAAGAGATGTTGTGCAAACCCTGAATGTGGCCGGAGAGGTGAACCTTACCCCGAAATGGAAGGTAGGGATGCGAACAGGATACGATTTTAAAAACAAAGACTTCAGTTACACCACAGTGGATGTTTATCGCGACCTGCATTGCTGGGAGATGCGCTTTAACTGGATACCGCTGGGATGGAGAAAATCCTGGAATTTCACCATCAATGTCAAATCATCCCTGCTGCAGGACCTCAAGCTCAATAAGAAGAAGGACTTCCGGGATTTTTAGCTGAACCAAGCCATCTTTTCTTTGTTAATCATGAAGATAACCTTGATAATCGTAAAGACGTGGAATATTTCATTTCGAAAAAGGTAGAGGGCAGCTTCACTGCTGTCATGGAGAAAACGGCCGCATTGCTGCGCGATGAAGGCTTTGGCATTAAGACCGAAATCGATGTAGATGGCACTTTTCGGGAAAAACTGGGAGTAGAATACAAACGCTACCACATCCTTGGCGCCTGCAACCCCGGCGTTGCCTACCAGGCCGTGCAGGCTGAGGAGATGGTGGGTGTATTCCTGCCTTGCAATGTAATCCTCATCGAACAGGAACCCGGTTTAGTGGAGGTTGCCACCATTAGCGTCGCACATATGATGGGCAGCATCGGAAATCCCAAACTGAATGAGGTTGCCGGTCAGATTGACGCCAGCCTGAAAAGCGTGATTGAGAAGCTATAATTACTGTTTATCAGGGATGTACCAGCACCGGGATGTCTGAGCGCGTAATGATATGATGCGCGTATGGCCCGATCAGTGAATTATGGGCACTTTTTTCCCTTTCCGACATGATGGAGATGAGGTCAGCGTTCACCTCCCTGGCATACTGTAGTGAAAGATCCGAAATGATACTGCCTATCAGGATCTCACTGGTATAAGGGACCCCATCACGTTTAAGAATCTTGATCGCCCGGCTTGAGGATGCCCGGAGCATGGAACGTATGTCATGGATTTGACCGGATGTGACCAGGACCACATGGACCGTTGCCCCAAGTAACTTCGCCAACAGAGATGTTGACTCCAGTTTTTCAAGGCTCTCATAAGACTCATCGAGGGGAAGGACGATGTTCCTTATCCCTTCCTTCCTCTCGAACCCGGCCGGAATCAGGAAGGCGGGCGTCCTGGCACCTGCCAGAATCCGGTAGGCATTCCCTCCCGGAAACATCCTGTCCTCTCCTCCCAGTCCATGCCGGCTAAGGACAAGGTAAGACATGGGAGCCGGCTTCACTTCCCGGAGGACCTCCCTGTAAGGCCTTCCCTCCTTGATGATAAAGTCGATGATGCCTTGACAACGTGATGATTCGCGCACCCTCTTTATCAGGGATTCCAATGCCTCTCTGGCTGCTTCCTTCTCCTCTGCAATAGGACGGTGTGCCAATCCCCTGGGCTCTTCACAAACATAGACAACGGTGATGATGGCCTCAAGCGGGGCGCACAACATCAATCCAAATTCGATGGCCTGCAATGAAACAGGGGACAGATCGGTTGGAATCACAAGACGTTTCATGGCTTCTCCGTTTTGATTTTTGGTTAAAATACGAAATCAGAAACGAAAATCCAAATATCCTTTGTATCTTACTTATTACCAATAAAATACATCTATCGGCCTTTTCGGCCGACGGTGACCCAGCCATTGAAAACCCGACAGGCGGTCTTCGCCGGCCGGCACCTGATCGATCGGATGAAGGATAGCACTGGGTTCGCGTATGTAGACAATCTCCTTGATTTCCCTGTCAACCAGCCGGATATTCATATCGCTGGCAACGGCCCTGTTGAGCCCAATAATCCTGCCATTATCCTCCCTGATATAATATACAGTTTCGGCATTCCCTTCGATCTTCATCCTTACTAGTTCATTTTCAACGAAATACCCCATAATATGTTTGCCCTTGAGCTGATTATACCGGGTAAGGCCATCCATCGATATGATCATCGCCTGTGCATGAAGTTCCATCTCATGAACCCGACCTTGTTCCAGCCATATTCGAATCGTATCGGCGAACATCTGCTTATCCTCCGACCATATCACGGGGCTACCGAGCATAATGATCATCGAGTCTGTGGCCAGGTAGGTCAGGGAGTCACATAATCCCTGTATATCCGTCCTGAAATATTTGACCTGGTAATACGCCTCCATCCGGATAAGCGCATTTGTCGTATCAAACCAGGCTTCCAGCGTATCAGCATGTATATATAATGTATCCGGACCATCGAAGAAGCGGGCCAGGGTACTGTCTGTCACCAGGGCATATCCTTCCAGTTCCTGATAGAGGGCATAATGACCTGAGATCAGCACCTGCCTGCTGGTATCGGTGATGAGGGTATTGTGGAAGCCTCTTCCTTCACCCAGGTTTCTGTTATAGAATAGGCTGTCGCTGAATATATTACGATTCTGATTGCTAAGTCTTGCTCCCCGGCTGAAGCTGGAGAGGTCCAGTTGGGTATCATACCAGCCTTGCCGGCAGGTGATCACATTCTCATCGCTCACAATAGTTGTAGGGCCCATGAAATCAGCGACGCCACTCACGGTATGATACTGAAGCGTATCCGATGTCATGGTGTAGCGGGGGTTGACCAGTTTCACATTGCTCTTGAAAAAGAACCGTTTGATGGGCATGAAATAGGACCCCTGGTCGCTGGTCAGGACATTCTGGGCATCACTGATGCGGCCACCAGCCTGATAACGGGCAATACGGGTATTACGGTCGAAACTCAGCATAGGTGTCTCAAGAACAGTTCTACCATCCACCAGGCGAACATCCCTGCGCATATCGGCAACCCGGGTTTGTCCGTCATAGAACAACTCTTTGCCGTAGAGATTGACGGTATCATTGATCCGGATACGCACATTGCCGTATGCCTCAACGTGGTTCGACCGCTCGTTGAAGGCAGCTGAGTCGCAGTAGAGGAAGGCGCTGTCATGCTCAAAGACCACCCTTCCATGAACCTGGCGCACATCCTGGTCACGCTTGTCATAGCTCATCACATCGGCCTGGACCAGGTTGACCCTTTTCTGCTGGGCAAAGGCTTCCGGATGCAGCAGTGGTAACAACATGAGGATGAAGCAGCTGAGTAGCTGGAAGGATCTCCCCCGTTGCTGGCTGTTGGCAGGGATAAACAAGGTTTTAAGCAAAGCTGGATATCGTGTTTAGCGCAATTCCGGTTCCTCTTCCAGGGGTTTACCCATTTTATCGTAATACAGGTAGAGGGTCTGGGGACTCACTTTCCTTTTCTTGGTATATAACTCAATATAGTGGAAATTGGTACGGTCCTTCCGCACGATTTGTTCAGCATATTGAAGTTTGTAATCAGGGTAATTGGCATCAATGTGGGTAAGAATGGGGCGGTAAACCCTGTCCAATGAGGTCTCTGTGCGTGTTTCAAGGATCACGCCGGCAGCATCAAACGTCAGCGTATGCTTCAGATCACGGAAGATAAAACGGGCAATATAGCGATCCTTCTCCCCTTCCAGCCATTCCAGCTCTTCGGAGCGCGGATACCTTTTTGCCTGATTTTTACTCACGATCTCCGGAACATCTGTTGCACGAACGACTGGCTGATCGGCCTCTTCCTCTTCAATCTCTTCTGTCTCATCTGCTCTGGCTTTTTTGGACACTAAATCCTCCGGGGCATTGTCCTGCAATAAGTTGCCCTGCATGTCAAAATACAGGTTATACGCTGATTGCATCAGGCCCTCCTTGCTGATGGAGATACGGTAGGCACTTCCCCATTCCGTCTCTTCTTCTATCACAGCTTCCCGTATCTTGACACTATTGGGGTATCTGCCATAGATATAAGACGTGATCCCGGTGGGTAATTCCTGTTCTCTGAGCTTCTTCTGCTTGGGAGTGCCCTGTTGCAAGCCTTCAATGTCGCGCTCCATTTGTTTGTCAAATCGCGGATTCGTGCTTTCGTCCTGCACATATCCTCCTTCTGTATCACTCACCTGAGGCTGAATAGCACGGGTCACCCTTCCGGTATTGTCGAAAAACAGCTGTGTTACAGGAGGATCCTTCACCCCTCTTTCACGCACAAAGACTTCGACGTAATAGGAATTATTGCGGTCGGCACGTGTTACCTTTTCCGCGTAGGCCACCTCATGGCGGCTGTATTCTGTGTCAAGGTATTTCTGAACAGGTGCATATATAGCATCCGGATACATCTCCTCCTTGGTTTGAATCCATGTACCGGTCGCTGTGTATACCGCTTCATGTCTTAACTCCTTCAAAACAAAATCAGCACCAAAATCTTCTGCCATCTGATACCAGCTTACTTCGGATGCGCCCTTATACTTCTTGTTAAAAGCTGCTGTCACGGGGGCCGGAACAGCCGAAGCTGCGATTTTGTCAATAGCGCCCTTAGGTGTCTTACCCTCCTTCATTTTGCGAATAGCGTTGTATTCGGGCGCTTCGGCCTGAACGGGAAGGGGTTCCTGAGTCTCAAAATCAACACGTTGCATGAGGGTTCCATTTGGATCGAATTTCAAGGCAGCCAGTTTCCCCTGGGCTACGCCTTCCTTACGAAGTTCGATGGCATAGTAGTCCTGGCCAGATCCATCTTCAACCAGATCGCTGCTACCAATTTTGGCATTGCGAAAGTTCTTCTCAACATAATCCAGCAACTTGCTGGGAAGTTCCTTTGGGCTGAGAGGATAGCTGGTACGCACATATTTTCCGGCAGCATCAAAAACAAGGTATGCTGTTGCCCCTTCAATCTTTGTCTGTCCCATATATAGCCCATCCGACATGCTCCATGAACGCACTTTCTGGTCAGGGAATTCGCTGGAGGCCTTTTGCAGCACAGCCTGCGGAACTTCACTTTCTTTCAGGTTCTGGGCCATCAGGGAGCTGATGCACAGCAAACACAGGAGAATCAGGACTTGTCTCATGACGGTCTAATTATGCAGCCTATAAAGGTAAAAAAATCTAGCGGATGATGATATCCGAGCGGTCAGGGCCACAGGAAATCATAGAGACCTGCACACCTGTCTGGTTTTCAATATATTGGATATAATTCCGCATTTCATCGGGCAGGGAGTCTTCAGTCATCAGAGCACCTACTTCCTTTTTCCAGCCTGGAAAAACATGAAAAACTGGGGATAAGCCCGGGTCACCAAGGTCATAGGGGAGATAATCTATCTCCTTTCCATTCATCTGATAATGCGTACCTACCTTGATTTCCGGGAAGGTATCCAGCACATCGGTTTTGGTTAAGATCAGATCGGTAACGCCGTTGATGGCAATGGCATACTTCAGGGCAGCCAGGTCCAGCCATCCGCACCTGCGTGGCCGCCCGGTGGTTGATCCATATTCATGGCCCCTGTCGCGGAGGAGCTGACCGTCCTGGTCCTCCAGCTCGGTGGGGAAAGGGCCGGATCCGACACGGGTACAATATGCTTTCGCGATACCGTAGACGCGGCGAATTGCCGAAGGCGGAATTCCTAGTCCGGTACATGCGCCAGCTGCGGTGGTATGAGAAGAGGTAACAAACGGATAAGAGCCAAAATCCAGGTCCAGCATGGTTCCCTGGGCTCCCTCGGCCAGTATTTGCATGCCTTCCTGCAGACGTTGATGTACGAAGGCTTCACTATGACAAAGCCTTAGCTCCTTAAGCCGGGCTGCGGCTTTCATCCAAAGAGCTTCATAATCAGGGAAAGTGTATTTGCCTTCCAGGAGGTATGTATCCAGATCGAAATCCATATAACGAAGCACGTCCAGGTGCTGGGCCCGCAACCGCTGATAACGTTCCTGAAAATCAATGCGCAGGAGATCACCGACGCGAAGGCCAAGGCGTCCGGTCTTGTCGGCATAAGCCGGGCCTATTCCTTTCAGGGTTGATCCTATTCTGGCTGCCCCCTTTGAGGCTTCCTGGGCTGCATCCAGTAGACGGTGGGTGGGCAGAATCAGGTGGGCCTTGTGACTCACCAGCAGGTTGGCAGTTGGGGTCAGTCCAAGGGCTTCCAGCGCTTCTATCTCTCTGAGAAGAATAAATGGGTCAATGATCACCCCGTTCCCAATAAGGTTTTCCGTTTCAGGATGAAAAATCCCCGAGGGAAGCAGGTGCAAAACATGTTTCTGACCGTGAAAATGGAGGGTATGTCCGGCATTGGGACCGCCCTGAAAGCGGGCAATTACCTGATAGGAAGGTGTGAGCACATCGACAATCTTGCCTTTGCCTTCGTCACCCCATTGTAATCCCAGTAAAATATCAACAGGCATAATAAGCGTGGGTGAAAAAACGGTTATTTAAGCACGGCCTGGCCATGGACAGCCTTGTCCTCCGCCTGACAGCGACCGTAGAATGTAAGGGAATGATTGGTGATCTTGACATTCAGTATCTTTTCGACAGAATTCTTGATCTCCTGTACACGCGGATCACAGAACTCCAGCACCTTGCCGGAATCCAGACATATGAAATGATCGTGCTGGCCGGAACGGAAACTCTTCTCGAACTGGGCACAGTTGTTTCCAAACTGATGTTTGATAACCAGGCTGCAGGAGAGCAGAAGCTCGATAGTATTGTAAAGCGTTGCCCTGCTGACCCTGTACTTATTGTTCTTCATCCGGATATAGAGACTCTCGATGTCAAAATGCCCGTCGGTGCTGTAGATCTCCTTGAGGATGGTGAACCTTTCAGGGGTCTTTCTATGCCCGTTGGTTTCCAGATACTCGGTAAAAATCTTTCTTACAGTCTCAAAGGTGTCGTTGTGGTTTTCCTTCATCTCACCCAGGTTCTTTTCAGGGCTTAAAGGTAAGAATAAATTTCTATTTAGAATAAATAAAAATAACCATGATATGAATTATTGATATCGAATCCGTTCCTAAACAGCGGTACCTGCTTCCATACCAATGCGTTCAATGCGCTGCATTCCCTGAATCTTGCGTAAATGGGCGATGGTATCCTCAAGCTGTTGGGTTCCGGTGACCATAAACATGATGGTGGCATCACAGACCTCGCCAGTGCTGCTGAGATTGAAAGTCTTGATATTGAGCCCATACTGGCCCGTGATCACGGCAGCGATCTCGCTGATCAGCCCTGGCCGGTCGATGCTCCTCAGTTTCACCCCTGATAAAAACACATCAGCATTGTTGCTCATCCAGTTTGTCTTCACGATCCTGTCGCCGAAGCGGGACATGAGCCTGACTGCTTCAGGACAATTGCTGCGATGCAAACGGGTTGGCTCACCGGGGGAGATGAACCCGACGATCTCATCCCCGGGAATCGGAAGGCAGCAAGGGGAGACATCAAAAGAGGAACTGGCTTTACTTCCTTCGATCAAAAAGTCGCCCTTGTTCTTTTTGATTGTGTCTTCTACTTCTTCTGTCAGGCTTTTACCGGGCTTACTTTGTCTGGTAAAGGGGCGGCTGATCTTCCTGAACCAGTTGTTTTTTTCCGGATTTCCGAAACACTCCCTGACTTCTTTCATTCCCAGAAGATCATGGGCGAAGTCGAAATACAGGTCGATCAGGTTCGTCCGTCCGGTATACCGTTGTATTTGAATGATGACCGGACGTGTAGGTTCGATACTAAGCTGAGCCAGGATGCGCTCAAGCTTATCTTTACCTGCATCAAAATACACCTGACGATCGTCTTTCAGTGCTGATTTGATATATGAGATGGCTTTGGCTGTGCGGACGAATTTCAGCCACTCTGCTTTGGGTTTTTGCTTGCGCGAGGTGATGATCTCCACCTGATCTCCGGTCCTGAGGACATGGCTCAACGGAACCAGTTTCAGGTTCACTTTGGCAGCTATGGCGGTATTTCCAATCTCAGAATGGATATGATAGGCAAAATCAAGAGCGGTAGATCCACCGGGTATGGTTTTCATATCCCCCTTAGGGGTGAAGATAAAAATCTCATCATGAAACAGATTGAGTTTGAAATCACTCAGAAAATCCAGCGCATCCTCCTCCGTATTTCCTTCCAGCAGCTCCCTGACCCGGGCCAGCCAGTCATCCAGCCCGCTCTCACTACCGTTGTCCTTGTATTTCCAATGGGCAGCATATCCTTTTTCAGCGATCTCATCCATACGGCGGGTCCGGATCTGCACCTCCACCCATTTTCCGGTATGGCTCATCAGTGTTGCATGCAGGGCTTCGTATCCATTGGATTTCGGAAAGGCGATCCAGTCACGAAGCCGGTCCAGGTTGGGCCTGTAGAAATCCGTAATGATGGAATACACACGCCAGCAATCGGTTTTCTCCTTTGCAAGCGGGGATTCTATGATGATGCGTATGGCAAAGAGATCATATACCTCCTCGAAGGGGATCTCTTTTTTGCGCATTTTATGCCAGATACTATAAATGGATTTGGTTCTGCCAAAGATCTCATAAGGAATACCCTGATCGGTTAGTGCCCGGCGGATCGGATGGATGAACTCTTCTATAAAGGCATTCCTTTCCTCTTCAGATTCCTTCAGCTTCTGCGAAACAGTACGATATATCTCAGGCTCCATATACTTCAGGGCCAGGTCCTCCAGTTCACTTTTGATACTGAACAAGCCCAGCCGGTGGGCCAGGGGTGCATAGAGATAGGTGGTCTCGGAAGCAATCTTAAGCTGCTTGGCCGGCGACATGGCATCCAGGGTGCGCATATTGTGCAGGCGGTCTGCAAGCTTGATCAGGATCACGCGGACATCATCCGACAAGGTCAGCAGCATCTTCTTGTAATTCTCTGCCTGTGCCGATTCAGATGTAAAATCAAAGATGCCCTTGATCTTGGTCAGGCCATCAATGATCTTCGCCACCTTCTCACCGAACAAATCCTCAATATCAGCCAGGGTGTAATCAGTATCTTCGACCACATCGTGCAGGAGTGCACAAATGATCGAAGTGGTCCCCAGGCCGATCTCCGAGGCGACGATATGTGCTACCTCCAGCGGATGGTAAATGTAAGGCTCCCCACTTTTACGCCGCATATCCTTATGCGCTTCCACAGCCAGGTTCAAGGCTTTGCGTACAAGCTGCTGCTCCTTCTTATCCTTGGGAAACCGCCAGGCACGCAGCAGCAGGGCATATCGCTTCAGAATGGCGATGCGTTCCTCCCTGAGATCAAACTGTTTGTGGAGCCCCGACTCTGGCATTTTTTTATACTTACTGACACAACAAAGTTAGGTGTTTCAACCTTATCTCCCCGAGATTGTTTCATGCGGATACCTATGCGTTTTATTAGCCAGCTATACCTGCTTCCATGATGAATGCTTACCTTTGGAAGATGAATTGGTTTCTGTCAGGCATTACGAAGTTCCTGATCAGCAGTATCTTCTTGTTGATGCTGCCAGGACTGGCATTCGGGACCCATCAGCGTGCCGGTGAAATCACCTACCGGCACCTCTTTGGATTGACCTACGAAGTCACTATCCTTACCTATACTTTCTCGCCCAGTCCGGCTGACCGGCCTGAACTGGTCATCAATTGGGGAGACGGACTGACCAACATCCTTCCCCGCTCCCAGTTTGTTGACTTACCGAACGATATTCGCCGCAATGTTTATGTAGGGCAGCACACCTACAATGGACCTGGGGCCTATATGCTCTCGATGGAGGATCCCAACCGCAACTACGGTGTCATCAACATCCCGAATTCCGTCAATGTTCCATTGTATATCGAAACCCTGCTGATCATCAACCCATTTTTAGGACCGAACAATTCAGCTGTTCTGACCCTCCCACCCATCGATAACGGTTGTGCCAACCTGCCTTACCTCCACAACCCGGGTGCATATGATCCCGATGGAGACAGCCTGAGCTACAGGCTGGTAACCTGCCGTGGTACGGGTGGACTACCCATACCGGGTTATACTTTTCCCCCTGCCACCAACAGCTTCAGCCTCGATTCAGTGACCGGAGACCTCCTGTGGGATAGTCCCCCCATGCAAGGGGAATACAATGTGGCCATTCTGATCGAGGAATGGCGCAACGGAGTCAAGATCGGATCTATTGTGCGGGATATGCAGATCATCATCGTAGCCTGTAACCAGGATCCGCCTGTGATCGCACCACTCATTGATACCTGCGTTGAGGCCGGCACCATGCTCACCTTCACCGTAACAGCCACGGATGTCAACAACGACCTGATCCAGCTCATCGGCACCGGTGCCCCCATGAACCTCGCCAACAGCCCGGCTTACTTCGATACCATTACGGGTGTTGGAAGCGTCTCACAGCAATTCAGCTGGCAGACCATCTGCCCACATGTCCGCAAATCACCTTATCTGGTTTATTTCAAGGCGACAGATAACGGCAGTCCGGTCAACCTTGTTGATATTGCCAATGTTCGCATCCAGGTGATTTCCCCTGGCCCGAAAAACCTCGTCGCTACACCGCTGGGCAACCGCATCACCCTCAACTGGGATCCAACACCCTGCAACCAGGCCACCGGGTATGATATTTACCGCAGGACCAATTCATACGGATTCATCCCGGGTCATTGTGAAACCGGGGTTCCCGCTTATACAGGTTACCAGAAAATTGCTTCCGTCAGTGGATGGAGCACGAACCAGTATGAGGATGACGGTCAAAACGGGGCCCTGGTGCACGGACAGGTATACTGCTATATGGTTGTCGCCACTTTTTCCGATGGTGCTGAAAGCTACGCATCCAATGAAGCCTGTGCCACACTGAAAAGAGATGTGCCCATCATCACCCACGTCAGTGTTCTGAACACCTCCACCACAACCGGCCGGATCAAGATAGCCTGGGATCCGCCAACGGAATTGGATTTTTTACAGACACCAGGGCCTTTCCGGTACAGGATTATGCGGGGAATCGGAGCCAACCTGACCGCCATCGATTCCCTTGATCAGTTGACGGACACTCTGTACATAGACACATTGCTGAACACCCTCGGTATGGCCTACCGGTATCAGATTGACTTTATAAATCTTACACCGGGAAATGTCTTCCAGATAGGCAGCTCCAGCCAGGCCTCCTCTGTTTACGTGCAGGCAGCTCCCACTGATCAACGTATACAGCTATCCTGGACAGCCCAGGTTCCCTGGAGCAATCAACGATACGACATTTACAGATGGAACCTGCTCACACTGGTGTTTGACTCCATCGCCTCGACAACAGGTAGTCAATACACAGATACGCTGTTGACCAACGGACAGGAGTATTGTTACAAAGTTTTGGCGACTGGTAGCTATTCGCGGCCTGACATCACCAGCCCGCTTTTAAACTGGAGCCAGGAAACCTGTGCCACACCCCTCGACAACGAACCACCTTGCGCACCCTATCTGGAAGTAACCACTAATTGTGAAATACCGGCCAATGTGCTGACATGGAATGCCTTCTTACCTGGTTGCCCGGAAGATATTGCTTCCTATGAGCTATTCTATGCGCCACGCCAGGATCAGGATCCTGTTCTCATCAGCCGTATTGATAACCCTGGTATAGAAACATTCACACATACCGGCGCTGCCACCATTGCAGGATGCTATCTGGTTGTGGCCATTGACTCCATGGGTAATCGAAGCCCCTATAGTAACAAAGTCTGCATAGACATTGACGCCTGTGAGCGCTACCGCCTGCCCAATGTCTTTACCCCCAATGGGGATGGGGTGAATGACCTCTTCGTGCCTTTTCCGTATAGTTCTGTTGAAAAGGTAGATATGATTATTTATAACCGCTGGGGCTCAATCGTATATAAAACTGAAGATCCTGATATTGAATGGAATGGTAACATGATGGGAAGCGGTCAGGCATGTAGCGATGGTGTCTATTATTATGTTTGTGAAGTGTTTGAGATCACGCTGAATGGACCGGCAAGACGTTCACTGCAAGGCGTGATTCATCTGATGAGATAAAAAAACAAGCGATATGTTCACAGGAATTGTTGAAGGCATGGCCAGGGTAGCCGCCATAGAAAGAGACAGGGGAAATATTCACTTTACCCTCGAAACACCACTTGCAAAGGAAATGAAAGTGGATCAGAGCATGGCCCATGATGGTACCTGCCTGACTGTTGTGAAAGTCATCCCCGAATCGAACCAGTACGTTGTGACTGCCGTTCAGGAAACGCTGGACAAGACCAATCTGGGCACATGGGAGGTTGGTTATGAGGTGAATCTGGAGCGCAGCATGAAGATGGACGGGCGATTCGATGGTCACATTGTGCAGGGTCATGTGGATCAGACCGCTGTTTGTCGCAGCGTGGAAGAGACCGGTGGCAGCTGGCGATATGTCTTTGAATATGATCCCAGCCGTGGCAATATCACAGTGGAAAAAGGATCCATCTCTGTCAACGGGGTCAGCCTGACTGTAGTTGATTCAGGTGATGACTTCTTCTCGGTGGCCATCATCCCGTTCACCTATGAGGTGACCAATTTTAAGAATATGCGTCAGGGCACGGTGGTAAACATCGAGTTTGATGTCTTTGGTAAGTATGTTGCCAGACTGCTGAAAGAATACCTGAAAGACCGTCCTGTCTGATCAAGGAAATTATTTACCCTATTGAAGTCCAAGGGCTGAGGCGATGATTTCCGCAATATCAAGGTTGCGGATCTCTTCTTCCTTTTTGTGATACTTGAGCCCATCCGTGATCATGGTCATACAGAAAGGGCAGGCCGTGGCGATGATGCCTGCACCTGTCTCCAGGGCCTCATGGGTCCGCTCGTTGTTGACTTCAGCCATGCCTGACTCGCTTTCTTTGAACATCTGTGCCCCCCCGGCACCACAGCACAGGGCTTTGCTGCGATTTCGCGGCATCTCTGCTCGTCTTGCTGTGATGGCATCGATCAGGTTTCGCGGCGCCTCATATTCCCCATTGGCTCTGCCCAGGTAACAGGGATCATGGAAGACAATGGAAGCATTCCGGAACACATCAGCGTCGATTTGCAACTTGCCTTCGTCCATCAACAGCCTCAGAAACTGTGTATGATGGATCACTTCATAAAGGCCGCCCAGCTCCGGGTATTCATTGCGGAAGGTATTGAAGCAATGCGGACAAATGGTGATGATTTTCCTGACCTGGTACCTGGAAAAGGTATCGATATTGGTCATGGCCTGCATCTGAAAGAGCATCTCATTACCTGCTCTTCTGGCGGGATCTCCGGTACAGGTCTCCTCTGGGCCAAGTACGGCGAAATCCACGCCGCAGTGGGCCAGGATTCTCGCGAAAGCGCGTGTCACTTTCTTGTAACGCTCATCGAAAGCACCTGCACATCCAACCCAGAACAGCCACTCAGGTTGCCTTCCGGCAGCAGCCATATCCGCCATGACAGGGATATCCACCAGCGTCGTTTTCCTGATCTCTTCCATGTGAATCTAGTTAAGGTTCATGCTTAATCCTTCAGCCCATTTCAGCCGGTCCTGTGGTGAAAACTGCCAGGGGGCCCCATTATTCTCGATATTCGTAAACATCATATTCAGTCCGGAGGGCGCTGCCGCTTCTTCCATCACCAGGTATCGCCGCATATCTACGATCAGTGTGGGATGATTGATATTCAGGGGGCATTCCTGCGCACAGGCATTGCAGGTGGTGCATGCCCAGAGCTCTTCAGGCGTTATGTAGTCACCCAGCAGCGACTTCCCATCCGTATAGGCTTTGCCTTCTTTCAGCAAACCAGGCCCCTTTTCTTTCATTCTTGCCCTGAGATCGACAAAAATCTTTCGGGGCGAGAGCTTCTTCCCTGTGATATTGGCCGGGCAAACGGCTGTGCAGCGGCCACATTCGGTGCATGTCAGTGCATCCGCATAGTTCTTCCAGTTGACGTCTTCTGCATCCTTAACGCCAAAGCGCCCGGGTTCTCCTTCGAGAACCGGTACGAGGGCATCCGGATTCAGCATCAGCCTGACCTCATGCATCACAGCCTCCATATTAGGGAGATGTCCCAACGGTTCCAGGCGACTGAGGAAAACGTTGGGTATCGACATAAACACATGAAAATGTTTTGAATAAGGAAGGATATTTGCAAAGAGAAAGATGAGCAGAATATGCGCCCACCATCCTGTTTCGTGTAAGACATGCAGGAAATGAGGATTCCCATTCTCAACCAGGGGCAACAACAATGCACTCAGAGGATATGTTCCAACCGCATAACCTTCGGTCACAGCCAGATAGCCGACGTTCATCACGATCAGTGAGATCATCAGAAAAGAGATGATGAGCAAGGCAAATGTGGCATCTACCTTGGATATCTTCTTCATTTCTATCCCGTAAAACCTGCGGATTCTCAGAAAGAGACGGCGGACAAGGAATACCAGGACACTGAAGAGCACAACAAAGGCAAACACATCTCCACTGGCTGAGATCAGCGTATAAAACCAACCGAGGTGCCCCAGGATCCGCTCCGATCCGGTAAGCCCATCGATGACCATCTCAACACTTCCGATGGTGATCACCAGGAATCCCCAAAACACAAGGGCATGCAGGATACCCGCCACAGGCAGGCGGAATATCTTCTGCTGACCCAATGCCACCTTTAGCGTAAGTGATAACCTCTGTCCAAGGTTACGGACAGGAAATGCAGGCCTGGTCAACCTGAAAAAGAGCATGATGCGCCGGGCTGACCAGAAGAACACCCCAAGGGTGATCAACAGCACGATCAGGAATACAACAGACTTTGTCTCCATGCCGGGATGGTTGAATATGAATGGATGAAGATATGAAAATATTAAAAGAATCCTTTACCGAAGTAAAAATCAAGGATATCTTAAATCTTCAGCAATTTCGAGGCAAATTGTGAAACACCATCACTGAAGCGTAGGACATACAGGCCATTGCATAGGTGTTTAAGGTCAATTTCCTGCTCTTCGGGCCCATTTCTGAACCAAAGCTCATCAATGTAAAGCCGTTTTCCTGTAATATCCAGAACCTCAATTTCTAACCATTGCTGGGAGGAGGGTGTATAGCTAATATGCAGGATACCATCACGGATCGGACTTGGGTAGTGTGAAACGCGTGAAGAAAGCCCGTACTCAGGAAGTCCGGCGGTGCTGTACCCTCCGTTCAAGGTCTTCAGAACAGTACCAACACTTCCAACGACATATCCTATATTGTCATTAATAAACCAGGCATCCTTGAGGAAGTCAAGGGTACCGGACTGCTGCTGCTGGAAGGATATTCCACCATCAACAGTACGGACGATATTACCGGTAGAGCTGACGATCCAGCCCAATCCGGGTGATACGAAGAAGCAGCCTGGGTAAGTAGTAAAAGGACCCAGGTTCCGCGGTGACCAGGAATTGCCCCCACTGGTTGTTTTTAGCAGCTTATCACTATAGGTGGCATACCCTGTAAGTGAGTCGGCGAAAAACAGGCTAAGTATGGCCTCGGTGGTGCCGCTGGTTTGAGGCGTCCAGGTTGTACCGCCATCCGTGGTATTGAGGATGGTGCCACCCAATCCTGCAACCCAACCCCTTTGTGTTGAGGTGAAGTGAATATCGGTTAATTTGACCGTTGTGCCGGTATTCAAAGGGAACCAGTTCGTTCCCCCATTATAGGTATAGATGATCGTACCATTGTCGCCACAGGCAAAACCAAGCTCGGTATTCACAAAGAAAACCTTATTAAGATGATTGGTTGTGCCCGTCGTCATATTTGTCCATGTAGTGCCGCCGTTGGAGGTTTTAAACAGCCTGCCGCTGTTTCCACAGGTATATCCGACCTGATTATTCAGGAAATAGACACTTTGGAGGAGTGTTGGGGCTGGCGCCGTCTGGGTTGTCCAGGATGTACCACCATTAGACGTGTGCAGAATCCTACTGGTACCACCTACAACCCAACCGGTATTGGCATCCACAAAGCAGACACTGTTCAGATTTTCGTTGGTGGGCACTGTGAGTTTGAACCAGCCTTCCTGGGCCTGGCTGATGAACATGCCTAAGGAGAGGATCATAACAAGGGTAAGTCTTCTTTTCATATTCATGCAGATTAGTTGTATGTACATCCATTTTGCCTGCCAGATTGACGTCTTCATGGAGATCTCTCATCCCTGATACAGACGATGGCAAATCAGCCTTAAATGTATAAAAAAACCCTCACGCCATGCAAGGATATGAGGGTTTTTTGAATATTAATACAAAATTGAATCAAAGCGGGATATTTCCATGTTTCTTTGGAGGGCTGTTTTCGCGCTTATTCTGAGACATTTCCAGGGCCTGGATCAGCTTAAGGCGGGTCTGTTTGGGATAGATGATTTCATCGATATATCCCAGCTCCGCGGCTTTGTATGGACTGGCAAAGGTATTGCGGTAATCTTCTACAGCCTGAGCCTTTTCACCATCATTCAGTTTCCCTTTGTAAATAATATTGACAGCTCCTTCGGGTCCCATCACGGCGATCTCAGCTGTTGGATATGCAAAATTGACATCTGCGCCGATATGCTTGCTGGACATCACATCATAGGCACCTCCGTAGGCTTTTCGGGTGATCAAGGTAATTTTGGGTACGGTGGCTTCCGCAAAAGCATACAATAATTTCGCGCCGTGTTTGATAATGCCGCCGAACTCCTGTGCTGTCCCCGGGAGGAACCCCGGCACATCCACAAAGGTCAGGAGCGGAATATTGAAGGCATCGCAAAAACGCACAAACCGGGCTGCTTTGGTACTGGAGTTGATGTCCAATACGCCAGCCAGATAAGCGGGCTGGTTGGCCACAATACCGACCGGTCTGCCATTCATCCTGGCAAACCCGATCAGGATATTCTGGGCATAGTGGGGCATGACTTCCAGAAAGTGATGATCATCAACCACCGTTGTGATGAGCTCACGCATGTCGTATGGCTTGTTCGGGTCGGCCGGAACGAGGTCCTGAAGGCGGGCATCTTCCCTGTGTATATCGTCCATACAGGGCTTCACCGGAGGGTCTTCCATGTTATTGGAGGGCAGGAAACCGATGAGTTCGCGCAGCATCATCATGGCCATCTCATCATTTTCAGCAATAAAATGGGCTACGCCACTCCGGCTGCTGTGGGTCTGTGCGCCCCCCAGTTCTTCCATGGTGACTTCTTCATGCGTTACCGTTTTAATGACATCCGGTCCGGTTACAAACATATAACTGGTATCCTTGACCATCATGATGAAGTCGGTGATGGCCGGAGAATAAACTGCGCCGCCTGCGCAAGGTCCCAGGATGGCCGAGATCTGCGGTATCACACCGGAAGAGCGGACGTTCCGGAAGAAAATATCGGCATAACCACCCAGACTTTGCACGCCTTCCTGTATCCTGGCCCCGCCTGAATCGTTGAGGCCGATGACCGGCGCCCCCATTTTCATAGCCAGGTCCATGACCTTGACAACTTTGTCGGCGTTGGCCCGGCTCATGGTCCCACCGAAAACAGTGAAATCCTGGGCAAAAACATATACCAGCCTACCGTCAATCTTGCCGTAGCCTGTGACAATGCCATCACCAATAATTTTCTGTTTCTCCATACCAAAATCGGCACAGCGGTGCATGACAAACTTGTCCATCTCGACAAAGCTGCGCGGATCCAGAAGATCCAGGATACGCTCGCGTGCGGTCTTACGACCTGCAGCATGCTGACGGTCAATACGCTCCTGTCCGCCACCCAGCTCGGCTTCGCTGTTGCGCCTTTCCAGTTCGCGATATTTTTCTTCAATATTCATATCCGGTTGGTTTATTCAATGATCATAAGGGTTTGATTGCCATCTACCGTATCACCTGCTGAGACGAAGATCTCGCGGACCGTTCCGTCGGCGGCGGCCTTGAATTCACTCTCCATTTTCATGGCGCTGATGACGATGACCGTCTGGCCTGCCTTCACTTCTTCGCCAATGGCAACGGGGATGCGCACTACCTTTCCTGGCATGGGGGCCACGATGCGATTACTGCCTTCTCCAAAGGCCAGGCGATCCATCGCTTCTTTGTATTTTGTTTCCGCATCCACGATTTCCGCTTCATAGGACTGGAAAAAGGTATTCACAAGGTATTTCTTTGCGCTTCCATCAGGAATCAGTTCAAGGTTATAGGATTTCCCGTTATAGAGAATACTATAGACCCCCTCTTCAACCTGAACGATGTCAATATCATAGGTTCTGCCATCAACGGTGAGTTTAGCCTGGTTACCATCAATCGACAGTAGTTCAACCTTAGCGAGGCGGTGCAACAATCTTACTTCCATATTATCAATGGGTTATATTCTATACATACCACTATGACGTCCATATACCTTCCAACGTGAAGGCTCATGAGATTTCAGACTGCCGGCCGCAGCTTTGCTGAGCTGGCTCTGATAATCAAGAAAAGCGGTGATGACTGCCAGATCCTCACAGACCCTGTCACACTCCTGCCTGGAGGTCAGAAACTCAATATTGTCATCTATAAAATGTGTATTGTACTTGCCACTGATGAAAGCATCAGCCTGCATAATACGCTCAAGGAACTTGATGGAAGTTTTGACGCCGGTGATCTTATACTCATACAAGGCACGCCGCATGCGCCGGATGGCTTCCTCACGCGTCTTTCCCCAGACGATCAGTTTGGAGATCATGGGGTCATAATACATCGGGATCTCATATCCTTCGTATACGTAACCATCATGCCTTACACCCAGACCCAGCGGCTCAGTGATATGGCGGATCAGTCCCGGGCTCGGCATAAAGCCCCTATCCGGGTCCTCAGCATAAATGCGGCACTCGATAGCGTGCCCTTGCTGCCGAAGGTCTTCTTGCCGGAAGGGCAGGTTGCCGCCTGATGCGATGTTGATCTGCTCCTTGACCAGGTCAACGCCCACCACGCGCTCGGTGATGGGGTGCTCAACCTGGAGGCGGGTATTCATCTCCAGAAAATAATAGTTCAGATTGTAATCCACGATGAATTCGATGGTGCCTGCCCCGTAATAATCCACAGCGCGGGCAGCTGCCACAGCATCCTCCCCCATTTTCGCCCTGATCTCAGGCGTCAGCAGTGGGCTGGGGGTTTCTTCGATCACTTTTTGATGACGGCGCTGTATAGAGCACTCACGCTCAAACAGATGCACCGTGTTCCCGTGCTTATCTGCCAGCACCTGAAATTCGATATGATGCGGTGAATCAATATATTTCTCAACATAAACGGCATCATCGCCGAAGGCAGCCATGGCCTCTGAACGCGCAGCACGTATGCTTTCAAGGACTTTGTCTTCATCCCGGACCAGGCGCATGCCTTTACCGCCTCCTCCGGCTGAGGCTTTAATCATGACTGGTAATCCGATCTCCCTGACCACCTTCAAGGCCTCCGTTTCATCCGTGATCGCCGATTCCGTTCCGGGAACCACGGGCACCCCCGCTGCGATCATGGTCTTGCGGGCTGTGATCTTATCGCCCATGGTTGAGATGGCTTCCGGGCTGGGACCAATGAAATTTATTCCTTCCTCAGCACAACGGCGCGCAAAGGTGGCATTCTCAGACAGAAAGCCATAGCCAGGATGAATGGCATCCGCCCCGCTTTGCCTGGCCGCATCCAGGATACGGTCCATATTCAAATAACTTTCCTGGGAAGGGGCCGGGCCGATGAAGATGGCTTCATCTGCATACCTCACATGCATGGCCTTGCGGTCGGCCTCCGAATATACCGCTACCGAGAGGATTCCCAGCTCCCGGCAAGACCGCATGATCCTGACGGCAATCTCTCCCCGGTTCGCAACCAGTACTTTTCGAATCATAAATTCAGGATTGTAGACACAAATGTATGGATATAATTACATATGATTGCTAAATGTTGATAAAATTCTCCCTGTCTGCAACGGCCGCATGAGAAACCAAGATACGAAATTTTTCCGGAGCTTTGACTGATGCAACATAGCCATAAAAAGATGGATCACTACAGCATAAATGATATCCGGGAAGCTGCTGATTTCCTACGGTCACAAGGGATAACACAACCTGTCATCGGCATCATACTGGGGACAGGACTGGATGCCATGACAGATCACATACAACCTTTGTGCGCCATCGCGTATGGCAGCATCCCCCATTTTCCTGTTTCAACAGTAGATTTTCATAAAGGGCAACTGATCTATGGGATGTTGGGAAACAAATATGTCCTGGCCATGCAGGGACGTTTCCACCTTTATGAAGGCTATTCCCTGCAGCGCATCACTTTTCCCATCAGGGTCATGAAGGTACTAGGGATCAATACGCTCCTTGTATCCAATGCCTCAGGATCGATGAATCCATCAATGAAAAAGGGGGAGCTGATGGTATTGGAAGACCACATCAACCTGCAGCCCGGCAGTCCACTGGCCGGCCCCAACCTGGATGAGCTGGGCACACGCTTTCCGGACATGAGCGAGCCATACTCCCCGGATCTCCGTAAACGACTGCATGCGATTGCATCAGCAAGAGGTATACTCCTGCATGAAGGTGTTTATGTTGCTGTAGCGGGGCCACAATTTGAGACCAGGGCTGAATACCGGTACCTGCGCGCAATGGGTGCCGATGCCGTGGGCATGTCGACGGTGCCTGAAGTAATCGTCGCGAGACATATGGGCATGGAAGTGGCCGCCGTTTCGGCCATCACTGATGAATGCGACCCCGATAAGCTGGTGCCCTTGTCGCTGGAAGATATCCTGGCCGCTGCCGCAAGGGCAGAAAAAGACCTGACCCTGTTATTTAATGATCTCATCCTGAGCATGTAAACCTGCGACCAGCCGGCACAGGCCTTCACACTTTCCGGCTGGAAGAGCAGGTCAACTTTTATGCCTACTTTTGCAGCCCGTTCCATATTCAGGGCCATCGCATGCAGGAAATCAGAAATATCGCCATCATTGCTCACGTCGACCATGGTAAAACCACCCTTGTTGACCGGATTCTTCATCAGGTTAAACTGTTCCGTGATAATCAGCAGATGGGTGATCTGATCCTGGACTCCAACGAACTGGAAAGAGAGAGAGGGATTACCATTCTGGCAAAAAACGTCTCGGTCCGTTATAAAGGAGTTAAAATCAACATTATTGATACACCGGGCCATGCTGATTTTGGGGGCGAGGTGGAGCGCGTACTGAACATGGCAGATGGGGTTCTGCTGGTCGTGGATGCTTTTGAAGGACCCATGCCACAAACCCGTTTCGTATTGCAGAAGGCCCTGGAAATGGGATTGAAGCCGATTGTGGTTATCAACAAGGTTGACAAACCCAACTGTGATCCTGAAGAGGTGCAGGAGCAGATCTTCGAATTAATGTACAGCCTGGAGGCCGAAGAGGACCAGTTGGACTTTCCGACGGTATATGGATCCTCCAAGCAGGGCTGGATGGGGCCAGACTGGGAGCATCCTGCGCAGGATGTGAGTTATCTGCTGGACACCATTCTGGAACATATACCGCCTCCGCCCATCAACGAAGGCAGCCTGCAGGTGCAGATCAGCTCACTGGATTACTCCTCATACGTAGGCCGTATTGCGGTCGGCCGCATCCACCGTGGCCAGATCCAGGCAGGCATGCAGGTTTCTGTCCTGAAGCGCGACGGGAGTGTGCATAAGTCTCAGGTGAAAGAACTCTACGTATTTGAGGGACTGGGAAAGGAGAAAATCAAGGTGCCTGTCGGTTCCGGTGAGATATGCGCCATCCTGGGACCTGAGAACTTTGACATCGGAGATACCATTACAGATGCGCTGGAACCCGAAGCGTTGCCGCCTATCATGGTTGACGAACCGACCATGAACATGCTCTTTACGATCAACAACTCCCCTTTCTTCGGCCAGGATGGCACCTATGTTACGTCCCGCCATATACGTGACCGGCTGTTTAAGGAAATGGAACGCAACCTGGCGCTGAGGGTGGATGAAACCGACAGCCCCGACCGCCTGCTGGTCTACGGCCGCGGCATCCTGCACCTTTCGATCCTGGTCGAAACCATGCGCAGGGAAGGTTATGAGTTTCAGATCGGACAGCCTCAGGTCATTACCCGTGACGTTGATGGACAAAAATACGAACCGGTGGAATACCTTACCGTTCATGTTCCGGATGGTTTTGCAGGCAAAGTCATCGAGATTGTCACACGCCGGAAGGGAGAGGTTATCACCATCGAGCCCCGTAACGACAGGGTGATCCTGGAATTCACCATTCCCGCCCGTGGCTTGATCGGATTGACCAATCCCATACTCACTGCGACAGAAGGGGAAGCCATCATCGCTCACCGTTTCAAATCTTTTGAACCCTGGAAAGGTGAAATACAGGGCCGGCGCAACGGGTCACTCATCGCACTCGAGACAGGTACAGCCATCGCTTACTCCATCGATAAGTTGCAGGACAGGGGTAAGTTTTTCATCGACCCCAATGATGAAGTCTATGCCGGACAAATCATTGGTGAGAGTACCCGACCTGATGACCTGGTTGTTAATGTAATCAAAACCAAAAAGTTAACAAACATACGCGCTTCAGGCTCAGACGATAAGATCATCATTACCCCTGCTGTGAAATTCTCCCTGGAAGAGGCTATGGAGTACATCGGTCCTGATGAGTACATCGAAGTGACCCCAAAAATCATCCGGCTGCGAAAGATCATTCTGGATGAACATGAGCGCAAACGCGCCAAAAAGCAGGATAACTAAGGAAAAGAGGGTTTTCCCGTGCGAATCAATCAGGCATGGGGGAAAGCGACTGCCGCAATAAAACAGCTTCGGGATCATCTTTCAACGTCCCCATTGACTTTTGCAGTGACTGTGCACGGGAGGTGTTCACGTCACCCCGGCATATCCCTTTTATGATGAAAGCATGATGTCCTGAAACCATCTGTACAACAGTGTCTTCGAAGATCCAGTCCGAAGCAGAGAAATGCGGGATCCATCCGGCGAAACGCTGGGCGACCATCAGGGCATCTGTCGCATTGATAAAACCTGCCCCATCTGTATCTGCAGCTTTCAGAGGAAGGCCTTCAAGGGTGTCCAACCCCACAAAGTGCCTCAGTATCAGCAGGGCATCGGTTGAATTGACCCCGCCCCATGGCAGGCTACTACCGCCTTGGATATTCATTGCCCCGGGCCAGATGGGGCCTGTCAAAATCAACCCGGATGTATCAGTTCCATAACGATGGCCTGGTTGACCTGATATGCTGATGTCGAGCCAGGATAAACCCAGATTGTAAAGCGATCCCTCATACTGCATGTATACTTCCATACTGGGGCAATCGATGGTATGCAAAATGGCATTCCTGAAGTCTACCGGATACTCCAGTCCATTGGCGCCGTAATACCTGCATTTCCATGGCCGATCGGCTACCCATACCAAAGGCATGCTGCCTGTATCAGCCAGGAAGGTGAGGACGACCAGGGTATCTTCACCAAGATGCAGGTCATGAATGGTGTTGAAGGTGATCCAAATCTCATCTCCGGAAAGATAAACCTGTGGGTTGGCCGATTGTATTCGGGCATGCATATAACTGACCCCCTGATACTTAAGACGCGATGTATCAATGCGAAGTGTCATGCTGCCTGCCCTTGTGAAGTACATATTGCTGAAGCGGACAGCCAGATCAACGGTATCAGCACAAAGGCTCATTGTGTCGATCCAGGTCCGGATGGTATCGTGCGAGGGACGCACCTGGATGCGTGACAGTTGAATCAGAGAGTCAGATCCATAAGTATTGGTGACGGTCAAACCTACATCATATACACCCGGAGTGATATAGATAACCGGCGGAGGATACCTGCCAGACCAGGTCTCCGGGACTCCGCCCGGAAATGACCACACCCAGTTCGATGGCAGGAAGGAAGACTGATCATAGAACCATAGGGTATCACCTACCCGTATCGATGTATCGGAGTAGGAAAAAGAAGCCTGTGGCGGATAGGCCTGAGGATACATACCATCCAGCTGGAGCTGCCCTGTCTGAATCGGATCCAGCCACTCACGAAGCCGGGTTTGAGGTGTGGCACCATTTTGATCCCAGGAAACTGAAAATTTACCAAAGAAACTCTCACCCAACGGATTGCTGCATGAGGCCTGGCCGCCAGTATAGGTTCCCACCAGCCTTCCCTGCTTGTTCATCAGGGGTGCCCCCTCGCCGCCAGGGCCCAGGGTACTGAAACCATTATCAGTAGGCTTCCACCTGAGTTTCCAGTGGGTGTTGACAATCCCACCACCAAAGTGACCATGTTCCAATAGGCTGTCAAACATGGCAATTTGCTTAACCAGGCTGCCCGTAAAGTGGATGCTGACACCGGAGTCAGCGGGCGCAGGATTACGATCCCATCCCATAAAATAAGGCTGATAAGCGGCAGGGATATATTGATTCAACCTCATCAGGAAAAAATCCGATCCCAGGTTACAACTGATGCCACCACTGGCGACCTCTGTGGCTCCTGTCAGCGTTTTCAGGGCAGCAGGCAGGCCAGTGGTATCACATGCCGGAAGCTCATAATCGAAGTAGAAGACCGTCTGAAGAAGGTCCGATGCGGTAACACCGGTCACGCTGTAATCGGAGGTAAGAATGTAAGGCGTTGCATCCTGTCTGGTGTTATTGATGAGCACGCCACTGATCAGCTTGAGCAAACCAGCCTTCTTCAAGAGAATGCGCACCACCGCCTTCTTTTCATCCTGCCAGGCCAGGCCTTCCGGAAGGCAATTGACATTCACTTTGCATGCCACCGTGCTTTCAACACCACCTGATCCCATAATGCCCGACAATACATCCTTATCTGCCAGGGCCAGGGCTTCGGTGATGATTACAGGTTGTATGCGTGTTTGAGCGTTTCTTACATACTTCAGAATGAGTGTATTTCCACGCTGCAGCGGCATGACTGCAGGACCACCCCTGGCTTCCCGGGCGGTAAACACCCATGTGGGAGCAGCCTGCGCTGCTGTGTAGATCAAAAGGCTGTCTGATCCAGGAATCAATAAATCCTTAAAATACAAACCTACTCCAGCGGCATCAAACAGAGGAGATTGCCAAATCAACCCAGGATTGTCATGAATACCATTGATTGTCAGTCGCTTTTCTAATAGGAATAACGGTATCTCATCTGAAGTGCCGGCATGATCCTGTCGTTCTATCAAACCAGGAGAAGATGGTAAATTTCCGGCATTAAATGACTGGGCTGTCAACCAAAGGGGCAGACAACTGAGCAGCATCCATGTCAACCTGAGTCCCGGAAACCAGTTCAATCTCATATCTTTAGTACGAAGTTCGATAATATTCAGAGATAATGCTGTTAACACCCTGTTAAACTTACATCCGCTCAAGAAACGATCCGCCGCTGCTAATGTTCAGGCAATGATCACAGGCCAAGAAGCATGAATGCCTAAATTCCCTAATTTTAACATTGCAACGCTAAGCCACTGCCTATGCGCGCTTTTCATTTTCGACGTTCTGGCTTCTGCCTTCTGGGCTTTTTTTTAGGCAGCCTGGCATTTGTGTCACAGGCATTTGGCCAACCTTATGCAACGGGGCAAGTCAGCCGGACATTCGTTGACAGTACCCGAAATAACAGGCCCATTTCCGCATCGGTCTATTATCCGGCTCAGACTCCCGGAGAAGGTGTGCCATTGGCGGCCGGCAGTTTTCCGGTACTTTCACTGGGTCATGGCTTCGTGATGCAGATCTCAGCATATGCCAATTTTGTCCGGGACCTGGTGCCTACGGGATATATTCTTGTCCTGCCGAATACAGAAACAGGAACATCTCCCAGCCACCTCAACTTCGGGCTGGACCTGGCCTTTGTGATCAGAGCCATGAAAAAGGAAGGTGCAGACTCTGGAAGCCTGTTCTTTGGGCATGTACAAACAAATTCGGCTGTAATGGGACATTCGATGGGAGGTGGGGCCGCCTTTCTGGCAGCCGATTCCGACACAGGTATAACAGCTCTGGTTACTTTTGCAGCAGCCATCACAAATCCTTCCAGTGTCAGTGCAGCCGGCACTGTCATTCAGCCCTCTCTTGTCTTCGCAGGATCAGATGACTGCGTTACGCCCCCGCTCCAACACCAGAAGCCGATGTACGATTCGCTGGCATCACCCTGTAAAGCCTTTATCAGTATCACCGGGGGCGGGCATTGTTACTTTGCTGATTATAACCTGCTATGCTCCATAGGCGAGAACCTGTGCAATCCTAATCTCATCATTACACGGGAACAGCAACAGGATGTTATGACGGACTTTCTGATACCCTGGCTTGACTGCAAACTCAAGGACCTGTCTTCAGCATGCGGACAGTTTCAGGATTCACTGCTGAGCTCTGGCAGAATCACTTACCAACAGTCCTGCATCAGCCTGGGCATGCTACAGTACAGGGCTGCGAACCAGCCCTGTGAGCTGTATCCCATTCCTTTCACGGAAACGGCGAGGCTTTACTGCATGGAGATGGCGGAAAGTGTGGAATGGTTGGATATGTCTGGCAGGGTGCTGTTTCGGAAAGAATACCAGGCGGGTATTCACGAAGATATCTTTCATCTGAATTCCCAACCCGCAGGTCCCTACATAATACGTGTGCGGATGAAGTCAGGTGCCCTTCATGTCATAAGAGGAATTAAAACATATTAATATAACCTGATTTATTGTAGATGAAGAATGCCATCATCCGCAGCTGTGCGCTGCTTCTGCTCCTCACACCGCCATTTTACCTACATGCACAAGAGAACCCTGCCAGTTTTCTGCACTCCTTGCCAGGCGTGAAGGTGGAAGTCCTTACACCTGGTAAACACTTTACAGAAAGGTATTTATTATGGATTGAACAGCCTGTTGACCACCTTCAGCCTTCGTCCGGCACTTTTCAGCAGCGTGTTTTACTTTCTATCCGGAAAGGTGCCACTACTATGATTTTCAATACCGACGGATACGATATTGAAGACTATCTGGATCCTGACTACGTGCATGAATTGAGCACATTGCTTGAGGCACACCAACTTGATGTTGAGCACCGGTATTATCCACCCTCCTCTCCGCAGAACCGTGACTGGACGTATCTCACCGTAGCTCAGGCGGCTGCCGATCATCACCGGATAGTCGCACTCCTCAAACCTTTATTTCAGGGTGCATGGGTTGGAACCGGTATCAGTAAGGGAGGACAGGCAGCAATGTTCCACCGGTACTACTATCCTGATGATGTGGACATTACAGTTGGTTATGTATGTCCACTGGCTTTCTCTACCGAAGACCTCAGGGTATACTCTTTTCTCAGAGAGGTTGGAGACACCTTCTGTCGCACACGCATCCGGGCGTTTCAGGAACGCATGCTGCGGGAAAGGGAAGAGCTCATGCCTGCGTTTATCAAAGCTGCTGAGAAAAAGGGACTGCGGTATTTCATGGGATATGACAAGGCATATGAACTACTCGTGCTGGAGTATGCTTTTGCCTTTTGGCAATGGGGCAGCATGGATTGCAGCCGCATTCCCCTGGATGCCCGAAAACCATCTGTTTTGATCGGTCATCTGGACAGTGTGGCAGACCTTGAATGGGTCTCTGAAGGGTTCTTGACAGATAATCCCTTCTTTTACCAGGCACTCACCGAGATTGGCATGTATGGTTATGATACCAGCGGATGGCATGGCCTCCTTCGTTTCATGGACGTGCCAGGGTTTGAATTTGCCTGCCCTTCAGGTACCCAGTGCCTGTATAACCCGGAGACCATGCAGAAAGTCGATGCCTTTGTTCGCCACCATGCCCGTCAAATGCTGTTTTTATACGGGGAGTATGATCCATGGTCGGCTACAGCTGTCCAGTGGTCAGGCAATCCCGGCGTCAGAGTTCATATCCATAAAGGGGGTAGCCATCGCACACGGATCATGAACCTGGATGAACCGGCCAGGAAAGAACTGACAACCCTCTTAAAAACATGGTTGACAGAGATTGGCAAACAGAAATAACATATATAACCCTGTATAATTTCGTCTCATTCCAATAGAATTTAAAACTGAAGCTATGCCCAATGCCCTTCTCCACCTTACTTTTCTATTATCCTTCCTTACCTATGCGAACATTAATGCGCAGTCGCAAGAGCGAGTTACGGAAAGGACATTGATATTGGTTCATCCTACCGTCAGCAACATACAGCGCTTTCAGGTTTTGTTGGAGGAGGGAGTTTTTCCACTGCCCACTGATTATCGCATTCTGGGGCTGGCCCATCAAAAGGAAAGTTATGATTATCAGCAAAGTGTGGCATACCTGCAACAACATCCAGGTTCTTATCCCATGGAAATCAAGCTATTGGATTGCACGCTGGATACGAGTAGCATTTACAACCTTCCACATCCCTGTTCCGGTGATTTTGAAGAGTTGTTCAGCCTTGGCAACGGCATTATTTTTCTGGGGGGGCATGATTTGCTACCCACGGTCTATCAGACCCCACAGGACCTACTATGCCAACCAGAGGATCCGTACAGAAGTATCTGGGAATCATCGTTTATTTTTCATCTTTTAGGCAACAACCGCTACCCGCAACACACTGCGTGGATGGCCCGTAAACCTGAATTCGTGATCCTTGGGATATGCCTGGGGATGCAAACCCTGAATGCCGCTACCGGCGGGACTTTGTACCAGGATATCCCCGCCAGGATTTATGGACTTGAGACACTGGAATCTGTCAGGGCACTGCCGCCGGATCAGATGCATCGCAACTATCATAGAGATCAGCATATGGATACCAGGCTCTCCTACTATCATCCGCATCGCATCCGTTTTACCGGCGACAACCGAATAAGCGCGATGGCAGGAAACGCTACGCAGCATCCGGTGGTCATGAGCAGCCACCACCAGGCCATCCAATTATTAAGTTCCGGTTGGGAGATACTCGCTACTTCTATGGATGGTCAGGTTATAGAAGCCATTGGGCATCAACGCTATCCACATGTTCTGGGGGTTCAGTTTCACCCTGAGTTACGCGAAATCTACCAGTCCGGATCCTTGATTTATCTTAAGGGAGATGAGCCGGGCTTTTCTTTTGCCAGGCAATACGAAGATTATCAGGGGTACGCATTTCATCTTGGTTTCTGGCGGGAAATGGCCAGATGGCTGGAAGGCATCAGATAAAAACCCATTATTACCTGTGAGCTATCGTGTCAGATAATGACGGCGATTGTCATCTGGCTGAATGCGCCGTGCAGGTAACACGCTGGCTGCCAATCCGATAATCATAACAGTAAGTAAAACATAAACAAAATCCTGCCACTGCATCATGACCGGATAGGCACTGATCACGAAGGAGCCGTCGACACCCTGCAGTTGAATCAGTCCAAAATGCTGTTGCAGCCAACATACAAGGGCCCCCAGGGCCAGGCCGAGCAGGGTTCCGGCGGCCGTAAGCAAGATCCCCTGATGGAGAAAGATCTTCTGGATCATCCCCAGTGAGGCGCCCATGCTCCATAAAACGGCTATGTCCTTGCGCTTATCAATAACTAGCATGGATACAGAGCCGATCATGTTAAACGCAGCTATCAGGATAATAAATGTAAGTATGAGAAAGATGGCCCATTTTTCACTGCGCATGATGCGGTAAAGCGTTTCCTGCTGCTGAAACCTGTCCCTGACCAGATAATCAGGCCCGAGGCTTGCTTGCAATTCCTCCGCTATCCGGGAGGCATTTCCTCCTTTCAGCCTGATCTCCAGCGCAGTTCGCTCATCCTGGTAATCCAGCAGGCGTTGCATGGTGCGCAGAGGCACCAGGACATAGCGTGTATCAAACTCCTGCTGTATCGAAAACACCCCGGAAGGATAGGCTATCTCCCGGTTAAAGGCTTCCAGCGGGTTCACCACGGACATTCCGGTGCGCCGTGGAACGTACATCTCAAGCGGGGTAAGAAAATCCCTGGGCGTCAACTCCAGATACCAGGCGATGCCGGCGCCAACGATGGCATAATCGACATCTCCATCCCGCAGTATAAGACTGCCATCTACTAACATACTGTCCAGCGGAGTGGCCTCAAGGTAGGTATCATCCACGCCTTTGAGGGTCACAATGTGCTGGCGGTCGCGGTAACGGACCAGGGCATTCTCCTCGATGACAGAGGCATAGGCATCCAGATTACTCAGCGAACCTACCTTCCCGATTGGGAAATGCTGCAGATTGAAAGTCTTTCCCTGTGTTGCGCGTATTTCAATATCCGGGTTGAACGTCCCCAGCAGTGACACCACAACCTGCTCAAAGCCGTTAAACACTGATAGCACTACAATCAGGGCCATGGTACCCATGGTGATGCCGGTCATTGAGACCCAGGATATAATTTGAATGATATGATGCGACTTGCGCGAGACCAGGTAACGGCGTGCTATGAACAGTGGAAGTCGCAAGGTACCAGGGTTATTGCCTATTGATGCAACAATTTATCAATATTATCAATATAATCCAGGGAATCATCCTCATAGAACTCCAGGTCAGGAACGAGCCGCATCAGGCTGCCCACCTGTCTTCCCAATAAGTAGCGGATTTCCCTGGTTTTGGATCTGATTCCTTCCAAGGCCAGCACCTTATCCCCAGCCCCGAATATACTGAGATACACCCTGGCCAAACCCAGGTCGCGTGTGAGTCTCACTTTGGTGATGGTCACCATTGCCCTGGACAAAGCCGGTCCCTCTCGCTGAAAGATCTCACCCAGCTCTTTCATGATCAGCCGGGCGACTTTTTGTTGCCGCATCGTTTCCATGAATACAAAAGTAAGCAATATACTCCCTGCGCATGCACTGTGTGTTGGCGGAGTATGGGCTTCATTTTCCGCTATCTTTGCAATCATGCGGTTCTGGAATGAGATTCTGAGACTGGTACGCCCATACCGTGGATATGCCGTCCTTTCAGGCCTGTCAAATATCCTGGCAGTCCTCTTTGGCCTGGTATCCATCAGCATGCTGTTACCTTTCCTGGATTTGCTTTTTGGAAGAACACAGATTATTACCACGGCACCTGCCCTGAAGGCTGATCCGGCTTCCTTAAATGCTTATGTTCAGTACCTCATGGGCGACATCATCCGGCAGAGAGGGCAGATAGGAGCACTGGCCTTTCTTTCACTGGGTATCATCATCCTTTTCTTTCTGAAAAATATTTTCAGGTACCTGGGAATGTATTTCATGTCCCCCTTGCGCAATGGAATCGTACGCGACCTGCGTAATGCTTTGTATGAGCATACCCTTATACTGCCGCTATCTTATTACGCCGGGAAAAGAAGCGGTGATATCATCACCCGGATGTCACAGGATGTACAGGAAGTTGAATGGTCCATCACCAACTTTCTGATCATGTTTCTCAGGGAACCCATCGCGCTCCTGATATTTCTGACGGCCCTGATTATCATCAATCCCTGGCTGACCCTGATCGCTGCCGTCCTGATCCCTGTTGCCGGATTCTTTATCAATCTGATCAGCAAGCGCCTGCAAAAGAATGCCGGGCTTGGTCAGGAGCGGCTGGGATGGCTGACATCCATCCTGGATGAAACAATCCAGGGCATCCGTATCATCAAATCGTTCAACGCCATCTCGCTGGCGGATGAGAAATACAGGAAATCCAACGAGCAATTCACGCGTGTGTTAACGCGGGTCTACCGGCAACGTGACCTTGCCGCTCCTCTCACGGAAATGCTGGTCGTGCTGGTGCTGATGACCATATTGTGGTATGGTGGCAACCAGGTCCTTTCTGATTCCAGCACCCTCGATGCCGGTGTTTTCCTGCTCTACCTGGCTGTTTTCTCTCAGGTTATACCCCCGGCCAAATCGCTGATAACAGCTTATTACTATATGCGCAAAGGCGAAGCCAGCCTGGTTCGGATAAGGGAGCTGCTGGAAGCTGAAGAGGTAATCACGGAGAAACCGGAAGCTATCGTGGTCAGTGAAATTCAAAGCGGGATACGCTTTGAAGACGTCACCTTTGCGTATCTTCAGGAAAACGTGCTGGAACACATCAATCTGGAGATAAGACAAGGTGAATGCCTGGCCATCGTCGGCGCTTCCGGGAGTGGTAAATCCACGCTCCTGAACCTGATCCCCCGCTTTTATGATCCGGTATCCGGCAGGATCACCCTTGATGGCATGGATATCCAGGATCTAAATATCGCGGGACTGCGTGCTCTGACCGGTCTGGTCAGTCAGGATACCATCCTGTTCAATGACACCGTGAAGCAAAATATCCTGATGGGGTTGAATGACGTTGGTGATAACGAGATTGAACGCGCCGCGCGCCTGGCAGATGCCCATACCTTCATCACCAGCCTGCCGCAGGGTTATGAGACCTTGATCGGCGACCGGGGATTGAAGCTCAGCGGGGGCCAGCGGCAGCGCCTGGCCCTGGCCAGGGCAATCCTGCGCAATCCGCCGCTACTGCTGCTGGATGAGGCCACTTCCTCTCTTGATACACAGGCTGAAGCCCAGGTACAGGCTGCCATTGATGCCAGCATGCAAGGCAGAACCACAGTCATCGTTGCGCACAGGCTGTCCACCATCCGTCAGGCAGGCCGTATCATTGTCATGGAAAAAGGAAAGATCGTCGAAGAAGGTGATCATGCCAGGCTGATGCAGAAGAAAGGGCGCTATTACAACTTATGGACCCTGCAGTCCGCTGTTCCTGATGATCAGACGGGACAAGGAGAAGAAACAACTGAGTATTCCGATCATGAATGACACGCTGAAAACACAGGTAAAAACACTGGCTGCCGGTCTGGCAGATGACCTGGTCGTATGGAGACGTCACCTTCATCGCTATCCTGAATTGAGCGGCGAAGAATACCAAACAGCGGCCTTTGTACGGGAGATTCTCATTTCCAGGAATATTCCCTTTATTGATGGCATTGCCGGCACTGGGATTGTTGCCATGATCCAGGGCGATCAGGCTGGTGACCATTGTATTGCCCTTCGGGCGGATATGGACGCATTGCCCATCCAGGAAGCGGGAGACAAAGAATGGAAGTCAACAGTTCCTGGTGTCATGCATGCCTGTGGCCACGATGCACATACCACCTCCCTGATTGGTACGGCAATCATTCTGAGCACACTACGGCCGCGTTTTGGCGGGTTGGTGAAGTTGTTTTTCCAGCCTGCTGAAGAACGTTATCCCGGCGGTGCACAGGCTATGATCGACGAAGGGGTATTAGAGGACCCGCATGTTGACCTGGTTTTCGGACAGCATGTCATGCCCGGACTGGAAAGCGGCAAGGTGGGATTCAGGCCTGGCCCTGCCATGGCTGCCACCAATGAGATCTACATGAGCATACAGGGGAAAGGCGGGCATGGCGCAACGCCGGAGCTGATCAACGATCCGGTTGTGGCTGCTGCGCAGGTTCTGATTGCCCTGCAACAGGTGGTAAGCCGCAAAGCAAATCCGCAGCATCCTACCGTGCTCTCATTTGGCCGCTTCATTGCTGATGGGCAGGTTAATGTGGTTCCGGATGAGGTGATCATGCACGGCATTTTCCGGACTTATGATGAAACCTGGCGGGAACAGGCACATTCCCTGATCCGGCATATTGCTGCCACTACGGCCGAAGCTTTTGGTTGCCGCAGTGAGGTCCATATTGCCCCTGGCTATCCCAGCCTTATTAACCATCCCGACGCTACTGAAAGGGCCCGGGTGTGGGCCGAAGCATACCTCGGCCAACATCAGGCAGTAGAGATACCGCCGCGTATGACAGCAGAAGACTTTGCCTATTTTAGCCGACAACGACCATCCTGTTTTTACAGGCTGGGAACCCATCACGAAGGCAAGGGCCTTACCGCCAACCTGCATACACCTCGTTTCGATATCGACGAAGAGATATTACCTGCCGGGGCCGGGTTGATGGCCTGGATTACCCTGTGTGCGATGGAAGCCCTGGACCAGGGTTGGAAGCCCGCTTTTCACCTTCCTGATATGACAGCTTAACGCTATCGTCCTGAAAAACAAAACAGAAACACATTGAACGTCAACGGCCAACACTACCGGACCATCTGGATGGAAGACCAGGTGGTCTGCATGATCGATCAGACAAAACTGCCTTTTTCTTTCGAAATCTTTCGTTCCCCGGATTATCAAACGACCTGCTATGCCATATCCAACATGGTCGTCAGGGGGGCCGGGGCCATCGGGGCTGCGGCTGGGTATGCCATGGCACAAGCGGCCCGCATGGCCTTCGAGACGGAAGATAAAGAAATGCTATCCAAAGCCTACCAGGAGATCCTTGTGAGCCGGCCAACTGCCATCAACCTGAAGTATCACCTTGACAGGGTGTATGCTTATGCTGAGAACCCGGATGCAGCAAAATCCCTTGCCGGGGTGCTGGCTGAGAAAAATGCCGAAGATGGCAGAATGATGGGTGTCCATGGAAAGGTGCTCATCAAAGAGGGGATGAACGTATTGACACACTGCAATGCAGGCTGGCTGGGCTTTGTGGACCACGGCAGTGCCCTCTCGCCCCTATATGCAGCCCATCGGGAAGGCCTGCGCTTCCGGGTCTACGCGGATGAAACACGGCCCAGGGGGCAAGGGGCCCGCATTACCGCCTGGGAGCTGGGCCAGGAAGGTATCGAATGTGTCATTATCCCGGATAATGCGGCAGCCTGGCTGATGGCTGAAGGGAACATCGATCTGATAATCACCGGCGCAGACCGTATCGCGCGTAACGGGGATACCGCCAATAAGATCGGGACATTGGAAAAAGCCCTGGCCGCAAACTTTTACGGCATCCCTTTTTATATCGCAGCACCCCTATCCACCATCGATCCTAACTGCCAGTCAGGAAAAGAGATCCCCATTGAATACCGGGATCCGGACGAGGTGTTGTTTCAGGAAGGACTGGGTGAATCAGGAATGATTGAGAGGATACGGGTTTCTGCACCGGGTGCCGTAGCCCTCAATCCGGCCTTCGATATTACCCCTCATTCGCTCATCCATGGCATTATCACAGAAAAAGGAATAATACCTGCTGATCTGGAAGCGATTTCCAGATTGTCAGGATTATAAAGGATCCGGTAGCAGCGCAATCAGGCCCAGGTAATCTGACACATCAAGCTGCTCGGCCCGCTGCATCCCCATCTTCCCGGGGAGCAATTCCACCGGGAATCCTGCACTTCTAAGGGCATTACGCAGCGTTTTACGGCGCTGATTGAAAGCCGCTTTCACCAGCCGGGCCAGTTTGATACGGTCAGGAGCTGAGGGTACCTCCTGCAACCTGGATAACCTGATCACCCCTGATTTCACCGCCGGAGGTGGAAAGAAAGCCCCCTCAGGAACGGTCTGCAGGTATTCTACATGGTAACATGACTGGATCAATACGCTCAGTATCCCATACTCCTTGCTGCCTGGACCAGAGGCAATTCGCCTGGCTACCTCTCGCTGAAACATACCCACCAGGCCTTCCACCTCCCTGACGTGCTCATAAACCCTGAATAGTATCTGTGTGGAAATATTGTAGGGGAAATTGCCGATCATCCAGTAGGGAACGGGGAACAGGTTCTCCAAAGGCAGCCTGAGGAAATCTGCGTTCAGCAGCTGTTCCGGACCAAGGGCATAGACCTGCCTGAGGTGCTCCACGGCCTCCCCATCGATCTCTACCATTTTATACAAGGTGAATGGGCGTTCAAGCAGGTATTTCGTCAGGACGCCGGTTCCTGGACCTATTTCGAGGAGGTATTGGCAGGTAAGCGGCAATGCTTCTACGATTTGAGAGGCAACACGCTGGTCGTGAAGGAAATGCTGTCCTAAGTGCTTTTTGGGCCGTACCAAGATAGTTCTCAATTGATCAGGTCACCCCTGAGTTGCCGGTAGCGTTTTCTGGCATCTACCACATACAGACTGCCAGGGTATTCGAACATCAGCTTTTCGAAAATCTCCATGGATTTTGTTTTATCAGCAAAGACATCGGCCTGCAAAACCCCTCTCTGGTAAAGTGCATCGTCGGCCAGAATATCCTCCGGATACCTCTCTGCGAGCTGTGCCAGAAGGCTGTCTGCTGCCTGATATTCCTGCCGCTGTATCATAATCTCCGCTTTTTTAAGCAGGAGATCATCAAAGAGCGCATGGTAGGTATAGGTCCGCTCTAGTTCCCTGAGCATGCTTATTGCTGAATCTGTCTGATTCTGATACAGATAGAGGTCTGCCATGGCATATAAGCGGAGTGCATTCTCCGCCGAATCATTGTCCATATTGTCACTGATCAGCAGTGAAAGCTGCATGGCATCATTGGCGATGAGCTTGGACGTGGCCGCCTTGAGGATATCCAGTTGGGATTTGGCCCAATTGAATTCACCAATATAAAAGGAAAGCCTGGCATTGCTGAAACGAGCCTGATGTCCCAGGGGGTCGTCGCGGAAAGCTTTATCCACCTGACTATAGAGGAGAGTGGCTTCCCATACCTCTCCTGAAAATAGGTAGATATCCGCTAATTGCAATTTCGTTTCAGCCAATTCATTGGGCTTAATGGTAGCCATTTGAAGGGTTGCACTAAGCATTTCAATGGCCGCTTCAGATTTATGCAGTTCAAAGGCCTGCAACCTGGCCAGGTTACGGATTAGCGAAAGCGTCTGGGGATTCTTCCCCAGCTCCTGGATCAGTTTAAGGTATTCGCTTTCCAGACCTTCCATCTGCAGCCTGGTATGACCCATATTGGTCCTGAGCTCCGTATAGCGAACATTGAGCAAATCGATGCGAGCCTGGGTGTAATAGATTTCTTCAGGCCCGAGTCCCACGACATATTCAAGCGCGCTGCGGGCAGAGATATAGTCTTCATTGGCCACTGCCATTGCGGCCAGTTCAAACACCCTGGCACCGCCCTCCTGAAAACGCCGGTCCAACGCCCTGGCCTGAATCAAAGCCAGTTCAAAGTCCTTCTGCTGCATAGCATGCCAGAGCAGCATTTCTGAGTAAAGGGGCAGATCAGGGTTACGCTGCACCCTTTTCAGTAGCGCCTCCCTCAGGGCATCGTTTTTCTTGAGGTCGGGGTCATTTGAAAGCGCCGACTGCAGCCGGCTCTGTACATGCTGGATGTTGGTCCGGTCGGTCTCCAGCATGGTAAGGTACTCTTCGACCATCTCAGGAAACCGCTCCAGGCGTTCATAGAGCTGGGCCATCTCCATATGGTAACCATAATCCTTGCTGATTTTTCTTCCCTTTTCATACACTTTGATGGCGTAGTCCATCTGTTGACGGACCAGGAAGGCATTGGCGAGGTTGATGACATCCGCCCTTCCGGCCCCCATGCGCTTGACGGCATCGTCGAACTGGCTGTAGGCTGATGAAACATTGCCCTGTCGCAGCATGAGATATCCCAGATCCACCAGAAATCGCGGTTCATCATTGTTTCGCTTGAGGTGGCGGCGCACCAGTTTCTCCGCCTCCTTCCAATCGCCCAGCTCCATTAGGCAGAAGAGGTAATAAGTGTAATAGTGCTGTTTGGGATCCGCATCATACAGGCGGCCATAGAGGGCCGCCGCCTTTTCGTAGTTCCCATCCCGGAAGAACATGGTAGCCAGCTGTTCATCGTTCTTGCCCTGGGCCATCACGTAGGTGCCGGGAATCGCAGTCAGGCAAAGCAACAATAAAACCAAAGCGGCAGCAAATTGTCTGAAGCGGTATGGTATCTTGAAAAAAGGCATGTCTGTCAATGCTGTTGTCCTTAAACAACCGGAAGGCTGATCTTGTTGAATCCGGTATAGGGAATCAGCACTTCAGGTATCCGGATGTGGTCTTCCTCCTGGTAGTTTTCCAGCAGGGCGGCCACAATACGCGGTAACGCCAGCGCGCTGCCATTTAGTGTATGCGCCAGGCGTGTTTTGCCGTCCTTCCCCTTAAACCGGAGTTTCATCCTGTTGGCCTGGAAGGTCTGGAAATTCGATACGGAGCTGACCTCCAGCCAACGTCCCTGGCCGGCGGCCCATACTTCAAGGTCATAGGTCTTGGAAGAGGCAAAGCTCATATCGCCCCCACAGAGGTTCAGGATGCGGAAAGGCAGGCCCAGCAGGCGCAACAATCCGGCAACATGGTCTTTCATTTCTTCCAGCGCTGTCCAGCTGTGGTCGGGATGTTGTATCTGCACGATTTCCACTTTATCGAACTGATGCAGGCGGTTGAGACCCCTGACATCCTTGCCATAGGATCCTGCCTCACGTCTGAAGCAGCTGGAATAAGCCACATTTCGTATTGGAAGCTGACCCTCCTCCAGTATCATATCGCGGTAAAAATTCGTCACTGGCACCTCGGCCGTTGGGATAAGGTATAGATCATCTACACCGACATGGTACATCTGACCTTCCTTGTCGGGAAGCTGCCCGGTGCCGAAACCGCTATCCGCATTTACAAGCAGCGGTGGTTGGTACTCCAGATAACCGGCGGCAACAGCCTTGTCGAGGAAGAAATTGATCAGGGCGCGTTGCAGCCTGGCTCCCTGGCCCCGGTATACCGGAAATCCGGCACCGGTGATCTTGCTTCCCAGATCGAAATCGATGATCTGGTAACGTGATGTCAGCTCCCAATGAGGCTTAAGTCCCTTTGGATCAGGATGTGCCCCTTCCTGCAGCACAACGGTATTGTCTTCGGCACTGCGTCCTTCGGGGACACTGGTATGGGGCATATTGGGAATTTCCGTCAATATCTGCTGCTGTTCCGCGGTGATCTTGTCGAGCAGTTCGCTGAATTCTCTGGATTCTTTTTTATTCTCCGCCATCCTGGCTTTGATGCCTTCGGCTTCAGAGGATTTCCCCTGTTTGATCAGATCTCCGATCTGACGGGAGAGCTCCTTGCCTTCTGACAGCCTGTCATCCTGTTCTTTCTGGGTCCGGCGCCGCTGCTCATCCAGTTCGATGATCCGGTCAACCAGTCCGGGATCTCTGAAATATTTCTTTTTCAGGCCTTCTTTGATCATCTCAGGGTTTTCCCTGATCATGGCTATCTCGAGCATATTGTCAATTTTTTGCGCAAAATTAGCAGGTATATAAAACAAAAAGTCTCCCGTCATCTTGGCGGGAGACATAAAATCTTCAGACAGGTGTACCCGTTCGGGGCTGTTGATCAGCCTTCCTGTTTGTCCGCCGGAATGACGCTGACATAGGATCTGTCATTGCTGCGGCGACGGAATTCCACCACGCCATCGGAGAGGGCAAACAAGGAATGATCCTTGCCCATACCTACGTTGATGCCCGGATAGTGGCGGGTACCTCTTTGACGTACGATGATGTTCCCTGCCCTGGCCAGCTGGCCACCATATATTTTTACGCCCAGGCGTTTACTTTCTGATTCGCGACCGTTGCTTGAACTACCAGCACCTTTTTTATGAGCCATAACTGTGTTCCTTTCTTATGATTTGATTATTCGGCAGGTGTTTCTTCCACGGCAGGGGTCTCAACGGCAACTTTCTTGCTGCGTCCTGCTTTGGCGGAGATCTCTTCGATATGGATATGGGTAAGATCCTGGCGGTGGCCATTGGATTTCTGATATCCTTTGCGGCGTTTCTTCTTGAAAACGATCACCTTATCGCCACGCATATGCTTCAGGACCGTCGCCTTAACACTGGCGCCGTCGATCAGGGGTGTCCCAATCGTCACCTTGCCATCATTGTCAATCAACATGACTTTGTCGAAACTCATGCTGCTGCCTTCTTCAGCCTGCAGGCGGTGCACATAGATCTTCTGATCCTTCTGAACTTTGAACTGCTGGCCTGCAATGTCAACTATTGCGTACATAATGTATATGCTTTACCTCCAAATTTGGGCTTGCAAAGATATTGAAATTATTATTCATACCAAGCCATGGCAGAATTTTTCTTCCAAAATCCCGCGATCAGTTGTCGGTGCCTGAAATATATTGACCGTTTTGCGTCTCAAAAAAGCAAAAAGAAATGGCAAAACGTGATCAGTTTACTCTAACATTAGCCGAACGTCGCCGGCGAAGTTTCAGCGACACCTTCAAACGCGATAAGGTCCGGGAAATAGACCTAGGTCTGGTAAGCGTCTCAGAAATCAGCCGCCAGTATAGTGTTTCGAAGACATCCATTTATGCCTGGTTGCATAAATTTGCGACTAACAAAGAAACTCCTGAGAAACTAATAGTTGAAACGATGAGTGACACCAGGGCCTTACTTGAGATGAAAGAGCGCGTGGCAGAACTGGAGCGCATGATAGGTCAAAAGCAAATAGAGATTGATTTCTATAAGAAGATGATTGACCTTGCGCAGGAACATTATGGGATAGAGATAAAAAAAAACTATTCTTCCCAACCTTACGATACTTTTGGTTCAAACGAGAAGAATATCCCTTCAGTATGAACCAGTTATTCAGTGCAATGGGCACCAGCAAGCAAAGCTTTCATCAATACCACAACCGCCTATCTTTAAGACTGGAGGAAGAGGCATACCTGGTAAAGATGATCGAAATCATTCGCCAGGATCATCCTACGATGGGCTGCAGGGATATGTATTTTAAGATAGCGCCAGACAACCTTGGCAGGGATGCTTTTGAAGAGCTATGCAGCCAGTATGGGTTTATGCAAACGCCGAAAAAGAACTGGCGTCGAACCACAGACAGCAGTGGGGTTAGACGATTTGATAACCTTACGAAAGATCTGGAATTGACCACCGCTGATCAGCTATGGGTTAGTGACATTACTTTCTTTGAGGTAGTTGATCGGTTTTACTTTTTGACTTTTGTAATGGATGCCTTCACCAAGCGCATTTTAGGGCATAGCGTCTCGAAGCGCCTTTTCACGGAGGACACCACACTTGCAGCCTTAACAATGGCGATAAAGACCCGCAAAAAAGACGATCTGCAGGGGTTGATCTTTCACTCAGACGGCGGAGGTCAGTATTATGACAAAAACTTCCTATCTCTCACCCAAAAATATCATATGGCAAACAGCATGTGCAAATATGCATGGGAGAATCCATATGCGGAAAGGATTAACGGTGTTATAAAGAACAACTATCTGGCTCACTGGAATATAAAGACCCTAGATAGTTTAAAACATAATGTTGACCGTGCAGTTAACCTCTACAACCATGATAAGCCCCACAAGAGTTTACGAAGGTTAACCCCAATTGCCTTTGAAAAAATTATCTTTGGCATAGGGAAACAATCCGACGGTGAGAAGTCAACGACGGAAGAAGAAACCCGGAGGCCTGGAGGGATTCAGCCCTCCGGGCTGAAGGGAAACAACCCTTTGGTTCAAACATCAACTTTGGATTAAGAATTGAAATGAAGTTAAACCTTGTCCAAAACCGGTCAACGTTTTTTAGGCATCTACCAGTTTTCAGTTGACAGCCATCAATTGACAGCCATCAGCAGTCTCTGAAAACTGAATACTGTCATCTGCTAACTGAATCATTCGTAATTCGTCATTCGTCATTCCTAATTAACTAAGGGTTTTCTGTTAAACGTCTTTTAGCCAGAAATCCCCGGAGCAGGGCGATGGGGTTGTGGATGTTGGAAAGTGCAACCCCCAGCAGGATGAGTATGATCCAGAAAATGTACTGGATACGGAATACCTCCCCGTCGACAATGCCCCAAAGCACCGCCACCACCGGCATCAGATAGGTTACAGAAGAAGCAAACAAGGGCGTGGTCATGTGGATCAGCTTGTTATAGGCCATCAGCGACAGGCCTGTACCCACCATCCCAAGGATGGCCACGATGAGAATACCCTGCCAGATATCCGGGCGGCTGCTGACGTGATCCAGAAAAGGCGTGCATGTCAGCAGGCCTGTCAATACCGGTGGCCCTACAAGAAAAAAGGCCAGCGACGTGATGGTCACCGGGTTGAGGTGCATAAGCTTGCTCTTGATCACGTTGGCGTTGACGGCATAGAACAGGGTAGCCAGGATGATGTAAGCGGCATAGCCAACATTGAAACGGAAGGATGCTTCTCCACTGACGCTGATCAGCCCAACGGCACCGGTTAGTCCGATAAACACCCCAGCTATCTGCATAATCCCTGCAGGTCGCCTGAAGAATGCCAGGCCCAGCAACATGGTAAATAAAGGGGTGAGGCTGTTCAGCATACCCGCTAGTGAGCTGTCGATGCCACGCTGCGCCAGTGGGAATAGAAATGAAGGTATCGTGCTGCCGATGAACCCTGAAATGGCCAGAAAGAGCCAGGTGCTACGGTCGAAGCGCCGGATACGCTTGATGGCATAGGGCAGTAGAAGCAGCCAGGCCATGACCATGCGTAAGCCGCCCACTTCGATGGCATCGAAATACAGCAGGGCTTTTTTGATAAGGATAAAGGAGCTCCCCCATATCAGCATCAGGCTGAACAGGATAAACCAGGCCAGGGGGACCTCTTTACGTGCCATGCGGCAAAGGTAGTGAGCGCAGGCACACGCTACTCAAAATCCTCAGGTATCTTCATGCCTTCCTGATGTCGTGCATGCTGCTGCATTTCCTTACATTTGATAAATAAAAACTCCTTGGATGAAGAGTACTCCCTATTTTGCTGCAGGCCGGTTCCGCGCTGAAGGCGACCGCATGAAGGTCATGAATCCATACACCGGCAAACAGGTGGGTTCGGTGGTACTGGCTGGTCCTGAAGTCCTGGACGGCTGCATCCGCGCCGGCATGGATGCATTGGAAGTATTGTCAGATACCCCATTGCACCAGCGCAGCCAATGGCTTGCGGCCATCGCAGGGGAAATGGAAAACAGCAGGGAAACCCTGGCGGAGATACTCATGCAGGAAAGCGGGAAACCCATACGACTGGCCATGGGCGAAACGGATCGTGCGATCCAGACCTTCCGGATCGCTGCTCAGGAGGTACTGCGACAGCCTGGCGAATACATGCCTGTCGACTGGACACCGGCAGGAGAGGGCAAGGAAGCATGGATACGTCATTTCCCTGCAGGGATCGTAGCTGGCATATCTCCCTTCAATTTTCCCTTAAACCTCAGTGCACACAAGATCGCTCCCGCTCTGGCGGCCGGTTGTCCGATCATTCTCAAGCCATCCTCTTCAACACCGCTTTCAGCACTGGCGATGGCTGGGGCTATTCAGGCGGCAGGACTGCCTGCCGGAAGTGTGTCGGTCTTACCCATGAAGCGGGAGCATGGCGACCTGCTGGTGACCGATCCCCGTTTTGCTGTGCTCAGTTTCACAGGTTCCCCGGAGGTGGGATGGTCGATGAAGTCCAGGGCCGGAAAAAAGAAAGTCATCCTGGAACTGGGGGGCAATGCCGGCGTGATCATCACGCCCAGTTCAGACCTGGATCTGGCAGTGAATAAATGTGTCAGTGGTGGCTTTGCATACTCGGGACAGGTATGCATTCATACCCAGCGCATCTTTGTTCACCGGGAAGTATTCGATGCTTTTTCGACAGCCTTTGTGAAGGCTGTAAACCGTCTCAAAGCCGGAGACCCTGCCGATCAGAATACAGATATTTCTGTTATGATCGATGAAGCCAACGCCATCCGTGTGGCGTCCTGGCTGGAAGAGGCCACCCGGGAAGGCGCCACGATCCTGACAGGGGGACAGCGGCAGGGCTCCTATCTGGAGCCTACGGTGGTCACCAACACTAAGCCACACATGAAAATCTGTGAACTTGAAATTTTCGGCCCGGTTGTCACTTTGGAACCCTATGACACCCTGGATGAAGCCATTGGATGGATCAATGAGGGGCGTTACGGCCTGCAGGCCGGTATATTCACCCGGCATATTGATGAGATGAATCAAGCTTTCAGAAACCTCCAGGTAGGAGGTGTCATTCTGAATGATGTGCCTACTTTCAGGGTCGATCACATGCCTTACGGCGGGGTGAAAGACTCCGGCATGGGGCGTGAAGGGGTAAGGTATGCCATGCTGGAAATGATGGAACCACGTATCCTCGTGAAACCCATGATATAAATATAGTTTGCAGCTATGTAAAACGTGCTTGTATGTGTTTTCTGAATTTACTATATTTGGCGGGAACACTGCATTGAGGCAGTGCAGGTCATTCATTTAACAATAAACCATCTCTGCATGAAAACATCTACACGCATTGCTTTCTTTTTGTTGCTGCTGGCAGTCAACAGCCTGCTTTGCCAGGGGCAACTGCGGTACGCTGAAACCAGCGATCTGCCCGGCATTTCCAGCTTCATGCATGCAAACCAGGCATCAGAAGTGGACCCCAACGCCCTTCCGGACGCACGACAAACAGGAAACCAGGAAGCCATCTGGGATATTCAGTTTGCCTTTCCACTGGACACCATCCTCGGTACAGTTGGCCTCGCAGGCGCTGAGACCAATGGCACCTACTTCCTGGCGACGCATTGGGGCAGCGCCGGCACTAAAAATATTTACCGTCTTACTATGGCCGGGGTGTTTGTTGACAGCATCGTTCCTACCTGGATTACAACGAGTACCAGTGGTCTCAGAGACCTGGCCTGGGACGGGTATTATTTTTATGGGTCCGACGTAACCACAACCATTTATTGTTTCAACCAGAGTGGCACACTTATCAATACCATCACTTCTCCTGTGGCCACCCGTGCCATCGCCTATGATAATGTGAACGATGCCTTCTGGGTCAATAATTTCTCCACAACGCTTACCCTCGTCAGCCGGACAGGGACAACCTTGAACACCATTACGACTCCTCCAAGTATGTATGGTTGTGCCTATGACAATGTCACCCCTGGTGGGCCCTTCCTCTGGATCTTCACTGGAACCAGCACCGGTGGTGGCTGCCAGATCCAAAAATATGTCATCGCCACCAAAACCCTGACAACGGTTAATCACAGTGTAAGCGGAGATTTCGGCGCCGCCTCCATTGCAGGTGGTTTATTCTCCCATCCGAATATTGTACCCGGGAAATACACCGTTGGTGGCCTGGCACAAGGGTCCTTGAAGCTGTTTGGTTATGAAGTGGGTAGTACGGGAACGCTGCCACCCAATGACCTTGGTGTTTCTGCTATCGTATCTCCCGTATCGGGTATCCTGACCAATGCTGAGCAGGTCAAGGTCTCGATAAACAATTTTGGCACGGCTGCCCAATCGAACTTTACGGTGAGCTATAAAGTCGGTACCGGCACCACAGTGACGGAAACAGTCACAGCCAGTGTTGCTTCCGGTGCCACGTATGACCATACGTTTGCCCAGACGGTGGACATGAGCGCCTCAGGTGCTACATACCTTATCAAGGCATGGACCAATCTTACAAGCGATACAGTTCATAGCAATGACACTATGACCAAATCCGTTACCAACTACTCCACCACTACTCCCTGGGGGATACAGTTCCAGTATCCCGCTGCGACCACAACCGGTGGAATTGGACTGGCAGGTGCGGAGTGGAACGGTACCCATTTCTTTGTGGCAGAATGGGGCTCTGCAGGTAATCGCAAGGTCTTTAAGCTGAATGTGAATGGTACCCTTGCCGGGCAATTTACACCCACCTGGATTCCAGGCACTTCCGGTCTTCGTGACCTTGCCTTCGATGGCCTGTATTTGTATGGATCCGATGTCACCAACACCATCTATTGCTTCGATGCTACAGGTAACATTGTGAACACCATCACCTCACCCGTAGCGGTAAGGGCCATTGCCTATGATGAGCTCAGTGATGCCTTCTGGGTCAATAACTTTTCGACCGACATTACCCTTGTCAGCCGTGCAGGTGCAATTCTTAATGTCATCGGAACACCTCCCAGCATCTATGGACTGGCCTACGATAACGTAACCAGCAACGGTCCTTATCTCTGGCTATTCTCAGGAACCACATCGGGAGCAGGCTGCCAGGTGGAGCAGTTTAGGATCTCGACCGGAACAGCCACCGGAGTTACACACAGCGTATCAGGAGATTTTGGCGCCGCTGCCATTGCCGGAGGCCTGTTCTCGGCCACAGACATTGTCCAGGGAACTTTCACCCTTGGTGGATTGGCCCAGTCTACACAAATCCTGTTCGGATATTTTATTGATATGGTTACAGGTAAGCCTTATCAGCCTGTACAGGAGATTTCGCTTGAAGTATATCCCAATCCGGTCTCTGAGCAGCTCTTTATCCGGTCTAACCAAAGTTTGACCAGGATTGAGCTACTAAACCAGCAGGGTCAACGACTCTTACTACGTGAAATAAGCGGACAACAGGCTTCACTGGATGTTCACACACTCAGCAGTGGGGTGTACTTTGTGCGTATCGAAACAGTGAGAGGCAACATTACGAAAAAGATCAGTCTGCATTAAGTCATGATGCATTGATCGAAATCATGTGAGTGAAAGCTGTCCCGGCACTTACCGTCTGACAGACGACTGAAGGCTTCTCGATGTTGAACAACTGAGAACACCTTTGCATTTCGCAGGGCTCGGGTTCAAAAAACGCTAGGAAGCCAGAAGCATCTCGACGGGTGGCGGGACAGTTTTTTTTAAGCCCGTGACTACGCGCTCCAGCACGTAGTAGACTTTGAGACGGTTCAATCTCTTTTTAAAAATTCATTTTCCATTATGTGGACAGATTAACTTGTCTGCTTCAATGGAATGAGTATATTTGCCCTCTTCACTTAGTTTAGAAACAGCGAACTTTGTATTAACCCTCATTATTAACTTAAATCAGATGTTATGAGAACGATTACCAGATTTGCAAAGGTAGCGGCCTTATTCCTCCTGGTTCCTTTCATTGGATTGGCACAGCAAAACAATGCTGAATCCAGTGATCTGGCGCCGGATGTAAAAAAGGCTAGAATGCAGGTAAATGCAGGTGATTATGATGGCAAAGCCCAGATCGGCACGATGGTCTTGCAGGATTTGGGATTATTGCAGCCGAATGCATACTGCACCGCCAGTGCTGTGTGTGATGAGTACATCAGCAATGTGACTGTTGGTACCATTAATAACACAACAATGTGTACATCAGGTGGCTATCACGATTACACCTCCATCAGTACAACCATGACTGTCGGACAGTCCTACCCAATTTCGGTCAGTAACGGCAATGCCTATACAGGCGACCAGTGCGGTATCTGGGTTGACTGGAATCAGAATGAAAATTTCACAGACGATGCCCCGATCACTGTTGTGGGTACCCCTGGCGGCGGTCCTTACACTGCCACCATCACCCCTCCGACAGGTGCCGCCCCCGGCTCAACCAGGATGCGCGTCCGTATTATGTTTACCGGCACCCTTTCACCTTGCGGTGCTACCGATTATGGTGAAACAGAAGACTATACCATCGTGATTCCGGGTGGCGCAACCACCGATGTGGGTGTGGTTTCTACCACCCTTCCTTCCGTTGCCGGTCCGGGTACCATTACACCGGAAGCCACCGTTCGTAACTTTGGTTCAGTTGTTCAGACCTTCACGGTCACGCTGACCATTGGTACTTATACCAGCACCCAGACGGTGACTGCCCTGGCTCCATATACCAATAGTACTGTCACTTTTGCCCCTTGGACGGCTGCTATTGGCAATTACAACGCTGTGATCAATACAACCCTCACCGGTGATGTGAATACTAGCAATGATACGCTGACAAAGGCCATCGCTATTCAGGCACTGCAGCAGGTATATGCTTACAATGCTTACGACCCAAGCAGTACCCTCGTAGAAGGCCCAGTGAAATTCAGCATTCAGACTCCGGGTAATATTACATTACTGGCCGCCACTACCTCCAATGACTTCCTGTCGGCAGGTACCTGGGCCAACAATACCTGGTATGGTGCAGAATACAGCGCTAGCAATGCTGGTTTGCTTTACACCATTAATACGACAACCGGTGCCCTCACAACCATTGGCAATACCAACCAAAGTCTGACCGGTCTGGCATATGATCCCGTAACAGCCATCATGTACGGCGCCAATGCAACCAGCCTCTACACTGTCAACCTTACCACCGGTGCTACAACCCTCGTGGGCTCCTTCGGATTGACCGGAACGATGATCGCACTGGCATACAAGGTGAATGGTGGCGTCCTTTACGGCATCAACCTGGATGACAACCTTTATGTTATTAATAAGGCTACTGGTGCTGCTACACTTGTTGGTCCGCTCGGTATCAATATCAACTATGCTCAGGATGCAGAGTTTGATAACAACAACGGCATACTCTACCTTGCCGGTTATACCACTACTGGTGGCCTTTATACTGTGAATACGACAACAGGGACGGCAACCCTGGTCGGTGCTTTCACCGGTGGCGCTGAAATCACCTGCTTTGCCATTCCTTACACCTACACTGCACCAGGTGTGGATGTCGGCGTTTCCAGTATTATCAAACCCAACAGCGGCTACAGCCTGACCAGCGATACGGTGAAGGTAGTTGTGAACAACTATGGAACCACAGCCCAGAGCAATATCCCGGTTTCCTACAAGATTAACAACGGCACACCGGTAACACAGACGATCGCAGCCAGCATCGCCCCCGGTGCCAACTACACCCATTCCTTCACAACCCTGGCCAACCTGAGTACACCCGGATCCTATGTGATCAAGGCCTACACCGGTCTCTCCACGGATGCCAACCCTCTCAACGATACGGCCACCAAGACGGTACAGCACCTGACACCGTCCACGATTCCTTTCCTGGAAAACTGGACAAGTGGTGTATTCACGACCAATGCCTGGTCTTTCGACGCCACACAAGGTAACTGGACCATCAGTTCTACTGCTGGTAACCCGACACCTTCTGTACAGTTTGGCTGGAGTCCGCAGATCACAAACTACTCACATTCTATGGTCAGCACCCTCCTGAGCCCGGGCTCAGCCACGAGTGTGACGCTGAAATATGACCTGATGCTGGCTGATTATGGCAATACAGGTCTGGAGAAGATGGATGTGGATGTATGGAATGGCACTACCTGGACAACATTGGTAACCCATGCCAACCTCGCTGATATAGCCTGGACGACCTTTACGCACAATATTACTACTTCTGCAATTCCGGGACCGTTCAAGGTAAGATTCAGGGCTTATGGTGTCGACAGCTATGAAATCGACTACTGGTACATCGATAACATCCAGATTTATCAGCAGACCCTGGCTACCCTGAGTGGTACTGTTACAGCCCTGGCAGGTGGTGCTCCGATTGCCGGTGCCATTGTCACCGCAACAGGAACAACAACCCTGAGTGCTACAACCACGGCAACAGGTACCTATACCATCAGCCTGGATGCAGGAACATATAACGTTACGTGTGCTGCTGCAGGTTATAATCAGGGCAGTGCAACGGGTGTTGTTGTCAGTGGCGCCACCACACAGAACTTTGCTATGACTGCTCCGGTTATGGCTGTGACACCTACCAGTGTGACAACAGCCATGTCGCCGTTCCAGCAGCCGTCGACGCATACAGTGACTATCAACAATACCGGTAACGGTCCGCTGAACTGGAATGCCAATGTTTTGAGCAAGGGTGAAGCCTCCAAGGCTATGTGGGATCTGCAGTTTGTCATCAACGCCGACTCCATCACCGGTGGTGTTGGTCTCGCCGGCGCAGAATTCGACGGCGTCAACTTCTGGGCTGCCGAATGGGGATCAAGTGGCAATAAAAAGATCTTCAAGGTAAGTCCGGCCGGTGCACTGCTCTCGACGGTCACCACAACCTGGTTACCGGGTACCTCAGGTCTCCGCGATCTGGCCTTCGACGGCACCTATCTCTATGGGTCACCTGCCAGTACTACCCTGTATTGCTTCGACCTGAACGGAAACCTGGTGAACACAACGACCAGCCCTGTGGCCATCCGCGCCATCGCCTATGATGAAGTGAACGATGCGTTCTGGGTGAATAACTTCGCTACTGACCTTACCCTGGTTTCGCGCACGGGTGCTGTTCTCAATGTCATCGCCACACCGCCCAGCTGCTATGGCGCTGCCTATGACAATGTCTCCCCGGGTGGTCCATTCCTCTGGATCTTCAGTGGAACGACCTCAGGTGCAGGTTGCCAGATCCAGCAGTATAACCTCAATACAGGCGTTCTGACCGCTGTGACACACAGCGTAAGTGGCGATCTTGGTGCTACTGCCATCGCTGGTGGTCTGTTCTCACACCCCAATATCATCCCCGGTACTTATACCGTTGGTGGTATTGCTCAGGGACCCCAGGATATCTTCGGCTATGAAGTTGCTACTGTCTCCAACTGGCTGTCCGCTAATCCTTTAAGCGGAACTATCCCGGCAGGTGGCAATGGTACCATCACACTGACCATCAATCCTTCAGGCATCGCCCCAGGAACCATTAAGACTGGCAAGCTCCTGGTTACCCCCACCCCCAATGTTGGTGTGGATACGGTCAATATTACCCTCGACGTGATCGTCGGCAGGGAAGAGATCATTTCCAATGGCCTCAGAATATTCCCGAACCCCGCTACCGATATGGTCTATATCCAGGCTGACAATGAGATCAGGATGGTGCGTATGATTAATTACGCAGGCCAGGTGATCAGCGAAAGCCTTGTCAGGGCTAACGAAACCTCCATCAATACCAGTGCGCTGCGTTCCGGTATCTATTTCCTCCAGATCGAAACAGCACAGGGAATGATGATTGAGCGGATTACGGTCCGGTAGTCTATCACTTTACCTATTAAGAGAAGGGGCTGTCTCTCTGCGAGATGGCCCCTTTTCTTTTCCCAGTCTCTTAAGGCTTTAATGCCAGATTTCACGATTGCATGTGATCCTGTCCATAGCCTTCCGCTACTTGCGGGCAGTTGCGTATCTTTGCCGCCAGTCCTATGTATTCGATCAGCAACCTTTCGGTCCACTTCGGCGGAGAATATCTCTTCGAGGATGTAAGTTTTATCATTAATGCACGCGACAGGATAGGCCTGGTCGGGAAAAACGGAGCAGGAAAAACAACCCTGCTTCGCCTACTAACAGGTGAAATACGCCCGGAAGAAGGCAACATCATGATACCAAGTGGCAGGACTATTGGTTACCTGCCCCAGCAAATCCGGATTACAAGCCAGTCAACCGTGATCGAAGAAGCCAGGAAAGCTTTTAAGGAAACCCTTGACCTGAAAGCAGAAATAGATGCAATCGGCATATCTATCAGCCTGCGTAACGACTTTGAGACCCCTGCTTACCATGCACTCATAGATCGCCTGCACCATCTGACAGAGCGATACCAGCTGTTGGGAGGGCAATCACTGGATGCCGATGTGGAAAGAACGTTAACAGGGCTGGGTTTCAAGAGCGAAGAAATGGACCGGCCCATGCAGACTTTCAGCGGAGGCTGGCAAATGCGGGTGGAGCTGGCGAAGATCCTGCTGCGAAGGCCCGATCTGCTTCTGCTGGATGAGCCCACCAACCACCTGGACATCGAATCCATCCAATGGCTGGAAGGATTTCTGACC
>Ga0208462_1000216_pt1 | contig 75356 bp, 59 predicted proteins | sample AD_SCU001_MetaG_FD_184452 | JGI IMG/M metagenome (GOLD analysis project Ga0208462, IMG submission 184452) | Active sludge microbial communities of municipal wastewater-treating anaerobic digesters from China - AD_SCU001_MetaG (SPAdes) (version 2) | ecosystem: Engineered > Bioreactor > Anaerobic...
CTTGCTAACCTTCAACGTCTCTGCAATCTCGGCATCAGGTTTCCCTTCGTCTGCCAAAAGCAGGATCCTGGCCCGAGTTAGACTTCTTGCAGAAGATCTGCCTCGACGAAGATATTGATTCAGTTCCACTCGCTCATCATCCTTGAGTCTAACCGAGTATAACATTTTCCTAGACACAATCTTTATTGTATGGTGAGTAATAAAATTTATAACTTTCGTTCCGGAGTACTAGCTTGCACACCTCCCACGATCCGGCGCCAGATGGAGATCGAGGCCGCGAGAGCGGTGGTAGAGGAAACGCCCCTCCCCCTCGCCGCCGAGGCGAAAGCTCCGCCGCAGGGCTCGAATCCGCCCGACCCACTACACGACCCGGATCATGGGTCAACGGATACTTCTCGCGTTCGGTTCAGGCACATCGGCCTTTCAACCACGAAAACCGGTTATACCGAGAGAAACATACTAACCTGCATTGAGGTGGTCCCTTGGGCGCTGCAGAGCAGTATGTAGTTGATGCGAAAGGCCAAAAGGTCGCGGTCATCCTCCCCCTGGATGAGTATAAAAAGCTGCAGGAGGATCTTCACGACCTCTCGGTGATCGCTGACCGGAAAGACGAGAGGTGCATCAGCTTAGAAGAGATGAAGAGACGCCGATGAGGGTGAGATGGGCGAGTATACCATCACCTTCAAAGCCAGCGTGGAGAAGGACTTTCGAAAACTTCCGAAGGATAGAGCATCTCACATCCTGGAGGTCATCGAGGGCCTCTCAGACGATCCCATTCCCAGGGGAGCAAGAAAGCTTTACGGCACCGAGGGCTTCTATCGAGTTCGAGCAGGCGATCACCGCATCATATACAAGATAGCTCACGAGGAGCGGGAGATCGTCGTCTTTTACGTTCGACACAGAAGCGTTGCATATAGGGAACTTCAATCGAACTGCCCTCGAATTGCAGGAGAAGCGATTGACCATCGACGAGGATTCAGTTCGAAGGGATATGAAGATCCACGGCTGGCGCTGGGAGAGCTTTCACCACCGCTGCTTCTCCGGCCCCAAGATGGCTGAGCCCTGACGGAGGCGATCTTTTGCGCCGTCGACGTCGCCGGGCCCGCCTCCGGTCGAACCCCGCCCTCCAGATCGAGGGATCCAAGCTCTCCCTCGCCCGTCCGAGAACTCCGCGAAAGGTTGCTGAAAGGACAACAGAGACTGGATGATGGATGAGAAGGAAAATATAATCAAAAAGATTCCGTTGGCGTGGTTTCGAATGGCTGGTGCCCTCAGAAGCAGGTGTAGAAAGAGATAGAGGAAGAGGGGGACGAGGTGGCAAGGATTTCCTAACAAATTACTTCTTGAGAGATTATTTAAATCTTGGCAGATTAATTCATTAGTATATCATGGCACATTTGCGTAAAAATTGACGTTTTTGAGGGGTATACGCCGCACCTTATCGACAACCGTGCCTGCAAATATTCTCGAACGAATCTTTCAAATCTTGGGCTGCCCCCTATATCAATGCACCAAAAACTTTTTACCTGAATACGAAGAAGATATAGGATTTAAAAAAAAGAGTGGTGAGGTTTCGTTGATTCGGAAAGATTGGAGAATAGCATGACGAAACTGATGTAATGAGAAAGTATGAAAATCGATCGCTTGAATATTGAGGAGGGTTCCTCTCATGTATAGTCAGAATAAATTGATAGACGGTATCCACAGCTTCTCCCCGGCGAGGGAAAAGTGGGTATCCAAAGCCGTAGAGGATTTGCCCGAGAAAGTTACAGTGCACTTCAAAACGGGGCAAACGGGTCTTCTGGACATGAAGAATCCCCGCGCAGTCCTTTGGGCCAGAAGGATCGAGGAGCAGAAGCGGGCCAACCAGCCCGTCTACGTCGAGATCGACGAGGAGACAAATATCATCACCAATGTCCGGGTCCCACGGGTCTTCAGGGTGGAGGGACTCGATGAGGACGAACATGGGAACCTGATGGTCCGGCTGCAGCCTTCTTCAGCCATTCACGTCCTGCTCCGATCCGACCCGAACTTCGAGTCCATGCAGGCCAGCCTCCAGGCGGCCATGGACGAAGGCTCTGAGCGCCTGATCACAGAGACCCGGGACGAGCATGAGATCATCGACGTCAGAGAGCCTGAAGAAGGCTTTAGGGGATCGTCGGGATCTCTGCCCCCGCAGCCTGACGATCCTCCCGTATCCGAGGCCAGAGCTTTGGAAGTCTTCAACAACATGAACGCTGATTCATGCAATCCATGTAATCCCTCTTCGGATTGTATCCCCTTTCTGTATCCCGACGATGGGTGCTGGATCCGCGCGCACATCATGTGCCACCTGATGAGAACGGGAGGTCCTGATACCACCACAAATCCCCCCGAGGACCCCGAGAAGGTTTGGATTCACGCGAACACCCTCCTTGAGGCACCTACGGCCAATCATCCCGATTGTCGCGTTCTTTGGGCTTGGCACGTCGCTCCGACCTTGTTGGTCAGCCTGCCTGGCGGGGACGAGAAGCGGGTCATCGACCCCTCGCTCAGCCCCTCCCCAGAGTCCATGGCCGACTGGAAGAACCGACAGGGAGACCCACTTGCATCGCTGACCGAAACGGCCTGGTCCGATTACAATTGGGTCGGTGACAGTAATCCTGTGAGCTTGGCCCAGGCGCATCAGGACATGCAGTACTACCGGAACGAGCTGTTGGATCGGTGCCTGTATTTTGGGCCGCCACCGTACAGCTGTACAAGAAACTGCTTCTTCATCATCGACCGGAACACCTTTTCAGACGACGAAATAGAGGCCATGCTGCACGTTGGCAGCCCTGCCCTCATCGAAGCTGCTTTTTACATCGTCGTTGACGGCTTCAGCCCCTACGAGTTGGGTTTCACCTCCGCGACCATGGAAATGACGCCCACCCTGACCATCTCACTGAATATACCAGGGATGACCATAACCGCAGATCGTCTAGAGTTTGAATACCCCGCCCATCTCAATCGACGGCAGCGACTGACCTGGGTCTACAATATCAGTTTCGCCAACACCACCGGTTTTACCAGCGAGCGAATCACGGTGACATTGGAGGCATCGCTTTCTACGGTATCGGATACTGGTTACCTGTATCTCATCCGACAACCCAACCCCTACGAAATCGATGGAGAGACCTCTTGGCTCAGCACCGATCTCCGGGTATTTCAGATAATTGGAGGCGGCTCGAAGTTCGGCGTCACCATGGGTTCTGATCCCTCCGCCTTTATCACCCAGGTAATCACCAATCTGAATACCCACAACACGGCAGGGCAGACGTTCGAAAACGACATTTCGGTAGATCAGCAGACTTCGCAGCTGGAGCTTTCCCAGACGGTGGGCGGCACGCCGGTATACAACTTCGCTGTAGCCAAGGTACGCTATCGCGCCCTAACCGTATCGGCAACCGATGTTCGCGTTTTCTTCCGTCTTATCCCTTGGGCCACCACTTCTCTCGAATATGATCAGGCCACCGCCTATCGCCGTCATGAAGCAGGTGGAACCGTAATCCCGCTGCTCGGAATCAAAAATAACGAGGTTACGGCCATCCCCTGCTTCGCCTCGCCCCGCATCAACTCTGCTGTAGCGAGCATGACCACTCAGACCGATACACCCAACGTTCAGACCATTCCGCCCAATCCGAGCGGTGAAGAGGTGGTCAGATACTTCGGATGTTGGTTGGATTTTAATAAGACAACGCCACAGTTCCCCCTCCACCCGTCGCCCCCGGACGGACCATATACCTCCGGCAGGGTGAGCTTGCAAGACCATATTCGAAATGAGCACATATGCCTGGTTTCGGAGATCGCCTTCGCCCCCGCGCCGGCCCAGAATGGTAACACGCCTTCGGTATCGGACAAGCTCGCCCAGAGGAATCTTGCCATCGTCGAGTCGGCGAATCCGGGACTCACATTCTCGCGTCGCATTCCCCAGACGTTTGAAATTCGACCCTCGCCATCAAGGCTGGAGAACGATGAGTTGATGTTCGATTGGGGAAACGTCCCCGTGGGGAGCGTTGCTACCCTCTACTTGCCAGGCTTTGATACGAACGACATTTTATTGCTGGCGGCCAAGAAATACCGATCCCACCGGATGGTCCGCATCGACGAGCATACCCTGAAATTTGATACCGGCGGCATCACCTACCTGCCAATCCCCTTTGCGGACGGCAACTTTCCGGGATTGCTGACGGTGGATCTTCCCGAAGGAATCGAAAAGGGCCAGGCATTCAAAATTGTAGTTCGACAGGTGACAGGCGAACAGCAACCGATCGCGATGACCCACCGAATTGAAGCACCTCGGCCCAGCTGGAGGCGCATCGTGGGATCTTTCCAGCTGACGATCCCGGTACGCGACAAGGCCGATATATTGCCAAGGCAACAGCGGTTGCTTTCCAATCTCCGTTGGATAGAGCGGGCAATCCCAGCGAACGATCGTTGGTCGCCCGTCTTCAGCAGGTATGTGTCCCAAATTGCCGATCGCATTGATGCGCTTGGCGGAGATTCAAAAAAGGTGGCGCCATCTCCCACCGGACAGTGGCGGGAAGCCCGCAGGAATTGCCTTATTCTCAACCTCGCTACGTTCCTGCTCACAGCTTTGCTCGTGGTTGGTATAGGCACGCTGACGGGAGGCTTGATGGCCATAATCGCTGGGCTGGCTTTTGTCCTGCTGATCGGAGCGGTTCGTCTCTGGATCGACAAATGTAGGCCAAAGATCTGCCAATTGCTTCGAGGGGTGTTAGCAGGTGCGGCTATTGGTGCAATCGTGTTGGCCCTCATAGCAGTGTTGGGTACGTCCACGCCACAGCTTATCACCACGCTGGCGGCAAGTGCAGGTTTAGCCGCATTAATCGCTATTGTGAGTTGGAGGAGGGGTTGCTTTGGATGATGAGGGGTATATCGAAGGGAATACAGGGCGGCGGTGGACGAGACGCCCCACCCCTGGCCGCCGAGGCGAAAGCTCCGCCGCCGAGCCCGAATCCGCTCGACCCACTTTTCGACGAGGATCGAGGGGAACAGGCTGACCCTCGTCGAGGCGGAGGAGGCTATCTCGGGCCGGGAGATCTAGGGAAGAGAGGGACGTCGCCGAGGCCTTGGGGCTCTCTCGCCGGATGGCGCGGGCGCTCATCAGCCACGTCGGAGGAGAAGAGGGCGGGCGTTGGGTCGCCCCGACTTCAGCGCCGCTTAAATTATAAGGGAGATATTATGGAATTGCCGTGGCTGGGCCGCAAGACGTTATCCGTTGGCCACAATCTTTTTTAGCCTTGGGACGAACCTAGCATCCAAAAAGGATTGGGGTGATCGGATGACCCTCTCCCTCCAAAATCGCCAAGATGATCTGAGGATGGCAGGGATCTCAGCTGCGGCTTTGATCAAGGGCCGCGACGGTACTAGTCGTGGAAATTGCGATCGCAGAGGGATATCGATATGACCCCTATCACCGATTTTGACGGGAGGAAACCGTCGAAATTTTGGAGGCAAAGCGGTCAAAGTCGGATTGCATTTTTAGAACAATTGGAGAATACATTTTATATAATATTTAATTTGACGATCGCTAAATGCTTCTCTTCCGCCTCGGGGTGGGATCTTCGGTGACGAGGGGGTCATCGAACGGGGATCATACGAGAGAGATAACCCCCAGAATCTTGATGAGATATATCGAATCCTGCGGCTGGGAGAGGGAGAAATTCGGACGGGAGGATCTCATCAAATTCAAGTCGCCGGGCCCCATAAGAGGAACCAAGGAGCCTGCCGTCATCCTGATACCTTCGACGGAGGAGGTATTTGATTATAATAAAATTGTCAACATCGCCTTGCGAAGGATTTCTGCCTTTGAAGGCAGAAGCTCCGAGGAGCTGCTGGATCAGCTATCAGTCGTCAGCGACTCAATTGAAGTTAAGATATTCACGCGGGACCCCCAACGGGGCGTCGTCCCCATCCGCGACGGGATCTCGTTATACCAGAGCCTCCGGGACCTTCTGATCTTCAGCGTCTGCTCCGAGCTCGATCCGAGTCAGAAGGCGTTCCCGCGGAAGCTGAGAGAGGCCGCGGAGATCGTCAAAGCCTGCTTTATCGGCCAGAGACAAAGCGGCGGACGCGGGGCAAACGTCCATGGCGGCTTTCTGGCAACCGTCCATCTTCCCCTTCCGAAGAGATACGAATTGGCCGTCGATGGGGAGATCATCGACCCGATTCTGAGGAGATCGATCCTCCGGATCCTCCGGGGTCTGAGAGACGTCGAGTTGTCTGTTGATCTCAAAGATCCGGGGCCGATGACGGAGAACTCCTCAAGGGGCCTCAACTCGAACATGTGCAACGTGCTGATGGATATCATCGAGGTTGGGGGAGGTACTGATCTCAGCATATCTGCAACCCTAGATCCGATGTACGCAGTTCCCGGCGACGTCATCACCGATCTCAAACTCAGTCCATCGTCGAAGACTTATCTGGAGACCGCGGCCAGCATCCTCGAGGAGGACCCCCCCGAAGGGTTTGTAGAGCTGATGGGCTATGTAACCCAGCTCAAATGTGATGCAGAGAAGGGCGGAGGAGATATGGAGATCAGGATGAAGGCCTTCGGAATAGAAGGGCACGATGCCATCCCAGTTAAGGTACTCCTCGACGAGAAGTCGTATCAGCTGGCGATCGATGCCCATAAATACCATAATAAAATTCAGATAAATGGCACACTGGAGAAGACGGGGAGGGGCTGGACCCTCAATCGCCCGAAGAGATTAGAAGTGATAGACAGAGGTTTCCGGCGCAGGAGATACAAGAGTTTGGATTCTTTCTAGCCCTAGTTTCTATTTATGAGTTCAGATTGGGCATTTTCCATTGAAAAGAGAGAAGAACGTGGCCCCCGCTGGAGATGCCATGTCCCTTGAAGAGGAAGCGGTCCGACGGGAGGCGCAGGTCCACGGCGCCCGCTGGGAGGGCCTCCACCACCGCTACTTCTCTGACAGCAAGGTGGCGGAGCCCCTGACCGCTGCCATCCTCGAGGCCGTCGACGCCTCCCGCCCCGACGTCGTCGCAGACCTGGGCGGCGGGACCGGCTTTATCCTCAAAGAGCTCCTGAGGCGGAATCCCCTAGAAGGCGTCCGGCTCGTGGACGTAGACGCCTCCGAGACGCAGCTTTCGGCCTGCGACGACGGGAGGATCGAGAGGCTCGCGGCCTCGGCCGCCTCCGTCACCCGCCGGGACCTCGGAGCGGAAGGCCAGTGCCTCCTTCTCGTCGCTCGATCCCTCCTCCACTACTTCGGACGGGCTGGGCTCCAGCCCCTCCTCCGCCACCTCCGCGGCCAGCTCCAAGTCGGCGAAGCGTTCGTCCACCAGTCCGCCTGCTTCGCCGACGAGGGGGACGCCGCCTGCCTCAACCGGGTCTACGGGATGATGGGAACCGAGAAGCGATACTTCACCATCGACGAGCTGGAGGCGGCGCTCGAAGAGGCGGGCTTCGCCCTCCGCGAGATCGGGCCCGCGCCGCCCCTCCGCCTCGACTCCGTCGACCTCGCCGAGAGGTACGGTCTGAGGGGAGAAGAGGTAGCCTCGATCCGGGAGGAGGTGGGCCGAGAGTTCGGCGAGCGAGCGGGGGTCTTCGTCGAGACGAGGAAGGGGTTCACTGCGTGGCTGCATTACAGCATCTTCACCTGCCGGGCAGAGTAAGCAGAGTTTTAGAGATGCAGTAAAATATCTCGAATACCACCGGCGGCGCGAGATCAGAGCTGGCCCCGGAAAACCCTCTCCAGCACCGCCGGGAGGAGCGCGTCCGGCTCCTCCGCCGTAGGACCTGGTGTCTCTTGAGTCCGTCAACTTGGGCCTGGAGATCATCGAGGCGGGCGACGATGCGGCGAGTTCCGAGCGGTGGCGCCCTTGCGGCTCGACTCCGGCGACCTCGCCAAAAGATACTGCCTTGGGACCGAAGTAGGTTGCCTCGATCCGGGACGAGGCAGGGGGCGAGTTCGGCGAACGTCTGGGGGTCTTCACCCCGTCGGGCGAGGGGTTCACCGCGTGGCTTCACTACAGCATCTTCACCTGCCGGGCGGAGTAAGCAGATTTTTAGGTATGTTGTAAAATAAAAATAGATCGGCGGCGTTCACCGCCGCGCTAATAAAACTCCACGTCTTCGCCCCTGCCAAAGTCGGCGATTTCTATGGTTCCGTGGACGTTCCCAGTCTCGATTTTCAGTCGAAATATTCCTGGGGCAGCCAAAGCTGGATGCGACCGCCAGTCACCATAGGTGGGGCAACACGAAGTGAAAGTCTCGCTGCAGTCTGGATTGCCGCAGTGGCCACAAAAATTTTCGGCCGTCTGCGTAAATTCGACAGTGTCGACAACCACAAGCTGAAGTGCGGTGTCGACTGGTTCTTCAAGCCGGTACCAGGTAGTTTTCACCCAACATGTATCATCTGGCTCGCCTGAACCGTCCCAGGAGTACCAATAGCAATATGTCCATACGTCGCTGTGTACCACAAACGGTTGGACTTCGACCGTCGAATAATGGTCAATGTCAACTTCCAGGTGCGGCCCGGCAATACTACCTGCTGCAGTTTTTGTGGCACAGCAGACTACGCATACCAACAACACTATTACAATTCCAGCATTTGTGTTCATTTTCTCTCATCTCCTCCCAAAGCGCCTGAAAACGGAGCACATTTTCCACGATCGTCACAATATCGGCCGTTGGCAGCTCGATGACAATTCCGTACACCAAATTCATCAGATCGTCATTATAGTGGATCTATTTTGTTATATAATTTGCGGACATTTCCCGCAGCACTTCTTCATGTGGGCAGCGTGTACTCTTGCGGTGGTAGGCCGCATCAAGTTTCTCCACAACGCTAAAAACGTCCCACAGCACAATGTTTTCGATACTTTCAAGCTCGATTTTCATTCTCTCAACTTCTGTTGTTTTCTGTTTTTTTCCGGTTTTTTGCTTGGCTGGGGCGGAGCGTTTTTTTGGCGGGTTGTGGGAGTGCAAGGAGGTCCGCTCTCGCCTTTCGGCGCTTTTTTGGCTAGGGGATCAGGGTACCCCCAGCCAATCCCATTTCTCTTGCTTCGCAGTAGAAATTGCCTCCAGGCCACCTATTGCGCTGGAAGCAGCAAGCTTTTCGAGAAGTAGTTTGTCGTCAACATCAAGCCACGTCGCTGTGGTCGTATCGGGCTGAGGGCTTGATCCGTCGATTAAAAGTTCCAGAAGCAATCTGGCGTCTTGAACATGCGGCGTTTCCAGGTCAAGATCTGAGCCAGCCCCAAATCCACAGCAGACCACCATCATGGTCGCCAAAAATCAAATTGCTTGCAGCCAGGCACGAAAACGGGCGAGGATTCACTTCATCCCCGCCCCAAAGGACAGGGTATTCGTGACCCTCTGCGCTCCCGAAGTAATAAAATATCCCGAATGCATCCCCGGCGGCGCGGGATCAGAGCTGGCCCCGGAAGGTCCTCTCCAGCACCGCCGGGAGGAGGGCGTCCGCTGTCCGATTCAGAGCGATGCCCCAAAACTTCGATCCCCACCTCTTCCCCCTCACCCTCCCGTCCCCTCCATCTCCGATATCCGCTCCAGCGCCGCTAGGAGGAACCGATAGAACTCCGCCACCGCCGAGATCTTCACCCGCTCATTCGGGGAATGGGGGTGCTCGATCGTTGTCCCCAAAGAGACCATATCCATCTCCGGAAGCTTCTCCCCGATGATCCCCATCTCCAACCCGGCGTGGATCGACTTCACCTCCGGATCCCCGCTGAAGATGTCCCGATGAGCGGCCCTGCAGGCCGAAAGGAGCTTTGAGTCCAGACGCGGGAGCCGTCCCGGATAGCTGTCCCCCCTCTCGACCCGAGCGCCGGCCAGGGCCGCCGCCGCCCGGATGGTGGCCGTCGTCGCCTCGAGGCCGACCTTCGACGACGATCGGGAGGCTGTTTGGAGGAAGAGGTCCTCCTCCTCGGTGAAGGCGACGGAGAGGTTCGTCGAGGTCTCGACGAGGTCGGGGATCTCGGAACTCCACCGGAGAACCCCGCTCGGGAGGGCGGCGACGAGGCCGATCGCCCGCCTCGACCCCTCCGGAGACGCGACCCTCGCCGGCATCTCCACGGCCGAGACCTCCACCCAGAGACCCGGATCGACGGCCCGGTACTCCTCCCGGAGGGCGGAGCCGACCGCATCCACCAGGCGCTGAAACTCCTCCCCCCTATCCAGCGGGACGACAACGACCGCCTCCGCCTCCCGGGGGATGGCGTTGTGCTTATCGCCGCCCCTGAGGGAAGAAAGGCCCAGCTGGACCCTCTCTCCGGCGACCCATAGGAGGAGTCCGAGGAGCTTGATGGCGTTCCCCCTCTCAAGGCTGATGTCGACGCCGGAGTGGCCCCCCGAAAGGCCTCCTACGACGACCTCGAAGGCCGCCCCGGCCTGATCGGGACGGACCCACCCCACGGGAAGCCGCAGGTTGGAGGTCTCGCCTCCGGCGCAGCCGACGTAGACGGCATGGGGGTCTTCGGTGTCCAGGTTGATCATCATCCTCGCCGCGATCTGACCCTCCCGAAGGCCTCTCGCCCCGGACATCCCGTCCTCCTCGTCGACGGTGAAGAGGAGCTCCAGGGGTCCGTGGACGGCCTCGGGGTCTGCGAGGACCGCCAGGGCGGCGGCGACCCCTATCCCGTTGTCGGCGCCCAGGGTCGTGCCAACGGCCGAGACGAAGCCCTCCTCGACCTTGACCCGGATCGGATCTATCGAAAAGTCGTGATCCGAATCCCTGTTCTTCTCGCAGACCATGTCCAGGTGGGCCTGGAGGAGGACGGTCGGAGACCACACCCTGCCGGGGGTCGCCCCCTTCCTCAAAAGGACGTTTCCCGCACCGTCCATCTCGCAATCCAGCCCCATCCTCCTTCCTACGGAGAGGACGTACTCCGCCGCTCGCTCCTCATGCTTCGAACACCTGGGTACCTTTCGGAGCATGTCGAAATGCCTCCAGAGGAGGCGGGGCTCTATCCCGCTGAGGTCGTCTGCCATCCTTTCACCCTCACCATTTTTGTACAAAAAAGCAACTATAGATATATGGTGATCGGATGGAGGTGGTGATATGCTGAATAGGAGGGCTCTCGCGGCCGGCGAACCCCTCTGCGTGGGCGAGATCACCCTCATACCCGTGGCGGAGGTCTGTTCATCCTCCTTCGTCCAGGACGATGTTGGGGCTTTTGTCGGGACGAAGAGGGCGGAGGCGGTCGTCGCCGTGGGGCCCTGGGGGGCCATCGCCCTGGACGTCCACGGGAGAGAGAGACCCCTAGGTGATCTACTCGAGGAGGCTTTGGGGCTTGAGGAGCTCGTTTTGGAGGCCAGCTCCTCCAGAAGGGAAAGGATAGATACTGCGAGCTACAAAAGAGGGGGAGCATGAAGGTCGCAGTCCTCTACAACGGCGAGTTCGGGAGAAACCTCATCGGGAACCTGATCAACTTCTCGGGCTTCTGCATATCCTGCGGCGACGGCTGCACCCTCTGCAAGGCCGGCAAGTACAGCCTCGCCGAGGATCTCGTATCCGTCATCGAGATGCCTGATCCTGACGGCCTCGACGACTTCATCGACGACGTCTCCCCCTACATCCCCGCCGAGATCCCCGAGGCGGATATCGCCATCGTCGTCCACGTCCACCCCGACATCATATTCGGCCTACTCCCCGTCCTAAAAGAAAAAGGGTACAAAGGGATCATAGGCGGGTCCGAGATGCCGAAGGACCTGCCCCTGGGCCTCCGGACCCAGCTAGCGGCAGAGGCCCGCGGACTCGGCATCGAGGCGGCCTTCGCCAAGCCCTTCTGCGCCCTCAGGCCAGACCCGGATACACCAGCCATAAACGCCTTCATGGAGAGGGCCCACTTCGGAGAGCCCAACATCGAGATCGTAACCCAGAGGAGCCGATCCGGAAAAGAGACGATCCTAGCCGCCAACGTCATCAAGGGCGCTCCTTGCGGATCCACATGGTACGTAGCCAAGAGGATGACGGGCCTTGAGACAGACCAGCCAGACCTCCGGGAGAGGATCTCCGAGGCTCACCACGCATACCCATGCACAGCCAGCATGGAACAGGACCCGGAGATAAAAGACACCATCCTCCACAAGGCAGGATACATCATCAGGGAGGCCGTCGAGGACGCCATCAGAAGGGGAAAGAGGGTGGATTGGAAGGATTCTGGGACCTTCTCCGGCTCTGGAAGGCCAAAGGTATCCGGATGATCGCCAGCTCAAGGTCGATTGGAAAAACTCGCGGGCGCTGATCAGACGCCGGCTCCCACCGTGCTCCTCCTTTTTAGCTCTTTTCGGAGACCATCCGGCCTTCTTGAACCGTCAACTTAAACCTGGCTTGACTTGGAGAAAGATCTTCGGATCATCAACCCCGGTTGATCCGACTTAGAATCATTTAATCAAGTTGATTTAAATTTTGGCGTGTTTTTTCGGAGTTCAGGGCGAATTATGGGCTTAACCACAAATTATATCTAGTTTAAGGCCTTATTATTGCTAAATAACTCCTTTGAGGTGAGGAATCCATGATGGACAAATTCATATCCGAGCACCTGTACAACAAGGATGTTGAGGTCTACTTCGGCGGAGACGGCGACCAGCGGCTTCGCGGCAGGGTGGTTGGCTCCGCCGACGGCGTCCTGGTCCTGGAGAATGGAGGAAGGAGAGACTATGTGAACATCGAGAAGGTGATCGCTGCCTGGGAGGTGTGACCTCCCAGCGGATCGATCGCCTTTTCCTTCGCGCTTCAAATCGCTTTTAAGATCTATCCTTTCCCCTTCGTTCGTCCTTTCTGTCTCATCTGCCCGGTCGGCAGCTGCGTGTCCTCTCAGTTCTCAACAGGTCTAATTTTTATACCTGTATGGAATACCTTGCAGGCGTTGATCCTCAGATGAGGTTTGGAAAATGAATCAGCCAAATGATCAGAAGGAAGAGAATGGGCCGGAATTGGCCGGTGCCGGCCAGAGGCTAGCGGCCTATCTGATGGACCTGGTGGTCCTGAGCATCATCTACATCGCCCTCGTATTTCTCTTAGGCCTCCCGGCGGCGGATTCGGTTATGGCTGGGAGGAGCCTTCCATCGGATTATCCCCCGATCTACCTTCTGATGGCGGCGATCGGCATAGGGTACTACACCTATTTCTTCGGGATGGGGCAGACGCCGGGGATGAGGCTTCTTGAGATAAAGCTGGTCCGGGCCGATGGGGTCACGCCTGTGGGCTTCAGCCGGGGCCTCCTCCGTTGGGCTGGGATGGAGATATCCGGCGTTGTCCTCTTCCTCGGATACCTCTGGATCCTCATCGACAAGAAGAAGCAGGGGTGGCACGACAAGATCGCCGGGACCTACGTCGTCAAGGCGTGATCGAAGGCATCCTGGAGTGTACAGAAAATCTCCATCTACCTGGATCCCCCTATATACGGAATGCACTGGTCATCGGTTAAGGATTTTGAGCTACACGACCTTGCAGTTATGGACTGCTGTAGCCTATTTGATCAAGCCAATCTCACCAAGACTTGCTACTAGAATTGTTGCTTCATCGTGATTACTGCCTTAACCGATGACCCATGTAATCCTTCGTGATCTTACGTAACCTGGTGAATTCTCCTATCGTGCTTCGACTGCACTTATTTGCTCCTGAATTCGTTTCCTGAACGTTAATGGATCAGTAATGTAGGGGAATGGACTTATACCACCACCAGTACCGGATACAACAATCGTGCCATATCCTAGCAGTCTTCCAACGATCGACTGATCGACGTTGATTCTTTCAATCTTGTTTATTAGAGTCTCGTGGGATTTTCTCCTAATAACACCAGTCTTTAACACAAGCCTCTTGTTTGTTATTCCAAACTCAGATGTGAAATAATTGATTAGAGCAAACACTAACCAAATTCCGGGTAAGATTAAGAGCACAGGAGCTTCCTTTGCGAATACACCCAAGAATATAACGCCGAGAAGTACTGGCCAGAGAATCACTGCCCAACTTAATCTGGCTTTGTATGATATCACTTCACCATCCATCAAGGAGCTTTCAATGTATCCCATTTTATCCCTCTCTATCTTTGTTTAAGTATGGTGGACTTATCTATAAAAACATTTTGGCGTTATCTACCTATAGCGACTCAACATGTCCCCAGTGCTCTGATTTGATTGAGTGTATATTGGCAGCCCAATCTCCTTGGGTACATCTGGGTCTTGTTCGACAAGAAGAGGCAGGGGTGGCACGACAAGATCGCCGGAACCTACGTCGTCAACGCCTGATCTCAAGGACCGCGTCCGATACCTCACGAAGGGGGGCCAGAGGCTCGGCCCCCATAAAGTCTTTTTCCAGCAGCCTCATACCGCTGGCCGGCTCAAGAAGTTCTGAACCAGAGCTTTAGCCCTATTCCTGAACCCCGCCCCCTTCGAGCCCAGCGGCCCCCTCTCCCTCGACCTCGCCACCATCCCGGCTCCGAGGGCCCTCCGCGACCACTTCCGGGCCTCCCCGGTGGACCGCCCCCCACCGGAGGTTCCCGACGACGCCGCGGAGGGTCTGGACCTCCCGGTCGGTGAGCCTCGCCCTCCCGAAGATCCTCTTCAGCATCAGCATCGTCTTCTCGAGCTTGTGCTGGTGGTACTCCGACTCCACCAGGGCGGACCGGAAGTGGTCGAGAAGGCGGGCGAGGTTCTCGGGCCGGGCCAGCTCCACCTCCCCCGCCTCGACCCGGGAGAGCTCGTAGAGGAGGACGGCAGCGGCGTGGGAGATGTTCATAATTGGGTACTCGGGGCTTGTGGGTATCGAGACGACGACGTCGCAGGCCGCCAGCTCCTCACGGGAGAGGCCGTCGTCCTCCCTCCCCAGGAGGAGGGCCACCTCCCCTGCCGTCCCTCTGAGCCGATCCGCCAGTTCTCGGGGACTGAGGCTCGGAACCCTGAGGTGGCGGTCGGTGGAAAGGCCCCTCACGCCGGTCGTCCCGACGACGAGGTTTGCGCCTTCGGCCGCCTCGGCGAGGCTTCCGACCACCATCGCCCCATCGATCAGTTCCCTTGCGTGGGAGGCCATGGCGAGGCCGAGGTCCCCGACCTCGCAGGGGCGGACGAGGACGAGGTCGGAGAAGCCGAAGTTCTTCATCGCCCTCGCCACGGAGCCGACGTTCCCCTCATAGATCGGATCCACCAGGACTACCCGGATTCTCATCCCTTGGAGACTCCCAGGGGGACGACCCTCGCCACCTTCCTCGCTATATCCAGCTGGTGGACGACGTCGACGACCTCGTCGCTCGGCTTGTAGACCTCGGGAGCCTCCTCGGCGAGCATCTTCGGGGAGGTCGCCATCACCTTGATCCCGCGCCTCGCCAGGACCTCCTTCACATCCTTCCCGGCGTAGGTCTTCTTCGCCTGGGTCCTGCTCATTATCCTCCCCGCCCCATGGCAGGCGGACCCGAAGGTGAGCCGCATGGCACCCTTGCTTCCACAGAGGACGTAAGAGGGGGTCCCCATCGACCCGGGTATGATCACCGGCTGGCCAACCTCCCGGTAGGCGGCCGGGATCTCGGGCCTTCCGGGGCCGAAGGCCCTCGTCGCCCCCTTCCGGTGGACATATAACCTCTCCTTTGATCCGTCGACCTCGTGCTCCTCCACCTTGGCGACGTTGTGGGCGACGTCGTAGACGAGGTCCAGCCGAGCGTCGGGGAAGTACCTCTCGAAGACCTCCCTCGTCCAGGCGGAGATGATCTGGCGATTCGCCCAGGCGTAGTTGGCGGCCGCCGCCATCGCCCCGAAGTAGTTCTCCGCCTCTGGCGTCCCCAGGGGCGCGCAGGCGAGCTGCTTGTCGGGGAGCTCTATCCCGTACTTTTTGACCGCCCGGCTGAGGACCTGGAGGTGGTCGGTGCAGATCTGGTGGCCGGCCCCCCTCGATCCGCAGTGGATCATGACGGTGATCTGCCCCCGGAAGAGGCCGAACCTTTTGGCGAGGTCGGCATCGAAGACCTCGTCGACCCTCTGGATCTCCAGGAAGTGGTTTCCGCTCCCCAGGGTCCCGAGCTGGGGCCTCCCCCTCTTCCTCGCCTTCAGGCTCACCTGGTCGGGCCTCGCCCCCTCCATCCGGCCCCTCTCCTCGCAGTGCTCGAGATCCTCTGGAACGCCGAACCCCGCCTCCACCGCCCAGGCCGCCCCCCGGGTGAAGGCCTCGTCGAGCTCGTGCTCCGAGACCCGGAGCCTCCCCTTCGCCCCGACGCCGGAGGGGACGTCGTGGAAGAGGTCCTCGACGAGGTTCGTCATCATCGGCGCCACATCCTCTGCCGAGAGGTCGGTCCTGAGCATCCTGACGCCGCAGTTTATGTCGAAGCCGACGCCTCCGGGGCTTATGACTCCCCCGCCCTCCCGGAAGGCGGCGACGCCCCCGATGGGAAAGCCGTAGCCTAGATGGGCGTCGGGCATCGCCATCGAGTAGTTGACTATGCCGGGGAGGGTGGCGACGTTCGCCACCTGGTCGAGGGTTCCGGGCTCCACCTGCTCGAGGAGCTTCTCGGAGATGAAGATCCGTCCTGGAACGCGCATCCCCTTCTGGTGGCCCATCGGCACCTCAAAGATGTAATCATCTATCCTGTTCAGCATGGGATCTCCTCAAATGTCCAAAACCACCTGAGCGGTCCAGATCTCCTCTCCCGCCGCCTCGTCCCTCCTCAGCTCGAACTGGTGGAGGGTGACCGCCTTCACCTCCGTCTCGAAGAGGTGCCTCTCTCCGTCTATCCTCTCCCCCCCGACCCGGCCCGAGAGCCTCCAGCCGGCCCCCCGCCCCACGAGGTCGACCTCGAACTCCGAGAAGACCGCCAGCTCCACCTCGAATAGATACAGGACCTCCGAGAGCCACTCGTAGAGGAGGGCCTCCAGGGACTCCGCCTCGATCTCCACCGGCCAGGACTCCACGACCCGGACGGTGGAGGGGTCGATCATGGCGCCGATCAACGCGAGGCCTGCGTTCTCGAAGAGCTCATCCAGGCTATGGCCCCGGGCCCGGAACTTGACGTCGGCGGTGTGCTCCAGATATTCAACGGGTTCCATCTCGATATGATCAAGGGGTGGGGGTTTATTAATAGGTTGAGGTCCGCTCCTCGGGACCCCGGAAGGGAGAGAGATCCCCGGAGAGATTTTTATATCCGATATATTATCGAACTTGTCCCCCGGCAGAGAGGCGGAGGCTTTATACCATTTTGGCATATCGAGGGTGAGTGGGTGAATCGGCATGGCGGAGACCATTGAGGAGATAGCAACCCGGATTCGGGAGATGCGAGAGCTGTCCAAGGTGACGGCGGAGGAGATGGCGGAGCACCTGAAGGTGCCCCTGGAGACGTACAACTGCTACGAGGAGGGGAAGATGGAGATCCCCGCGAGCAAGCTGATCGAGATCGGCCAGCGACTCGAGGTCGACATGAACCTCCTCCTCACCGGGGAAGAGCCGAGGATGCGGATATTCACGGTGACGAGGAAGGGCGAGGGCATCGAGGTGGAGCGGCGGAGGCAGTACAGATACCAGAACCTGGCGGGAAAGTTTCTCTCCAAGAGGGCGGAGTTCTTCATCGTCACCATCGAGCCGAAGAAGGAGAGGCCCGCAGCCTACAGCCATCCCGGCCAGGAGTTCGACTACGTATTGGAGGGGTCCCTCAAGTTCTCGATCCACGATCACGAGATCGTCCTGAATGAGGGGGACTCGATATTCTTCGATTCGTCCTACCGGCACGCCATGGAGGCCCAACACGATCGGCCTGCGAAGATGCTCGTCGTGGTGATGTAACAGCAGAAAGAGGATCATAAAATGTCGTCTCTACTGGATAGGTTCGTCCCCAGGACGGATTTCGAATCTTACGAGGATTTTATAGAGAACTTCAAGATAATAGTCCCCGAGGAGTTCAACTTCGCCTTCGACGTCGTCGAGATCTACGCCGAAGAGGACCCCGAGAAGGTGGCCCTCGTCTGGTGCAACGACTCCGGGGATGAGAAGATCCTGACCTTCGGGGATATGAAGCGCGAGAGCGACAGGGCGGCCAACTTCTTCAGGAGATACGGAATCCAGAAGGGAGACGCCGTGATGCTCTCCCTCAAGAGCCGATATGAGTTCTGGATCTGTATGATCGGCCTCCACAAGATCGGGGCTGTCGCCATCCCCGCCACCCACATGCTGAAGAGAAAGGATATCGTCTACCGGATCCGGCGGGCGGACCTGAAGATGATCGTCTGCATCGCCGAGGAGGGGGTCCCCGAGGAGGTGGACGGAGCCTGCCAGGATCTGAGAGACGCCAAAGTCTTGAGGACCTTCGTCGGGGAAGGGGCGAGGGAAGGCTGGCTGAACCTGAGGAAGGAGCTGGAGGCGGCTTCTCCGGAGTTCGAGAGGCCGGAAGGGACGAAGAGCTCCGACATCCTCCTCGCCTACTTCACCTCCGGGACGACCGGAAACCCCAAGATGGTCAACCACGACCAGAGCTACGCCCTCGGCCACATCCTGACGGCGAGGTACTGGCAGAAAGTCGAGGACGGCGGCCTCCACTACACCGTGGCCGACACCGGCTGGGGGAAGGCCGTCTGGGGAAAGCTCTACGGCCAGTGGATCGCGGGATCGGCGGTCTTCGTCTACGACTACGACCGGTTCGACGCCGGGAGGATGATGGATATGGCGGCGAAGTACAAGGTCACCACCTTCTGCGCCCCCCCCACCATCTACCGGTTCATGATAAAGGAGGATATCTCCAGGTACGACTTCTCGACCCTCCGGTACGCCGTCACCGCTGGCGAGCCCCTCAACCCGACGGTATACGACAAGTTCCTCGAGGCGACGGGGCTCCGGCTGATGGAGGGGTTCGGCCAGACCGAGACGGTCGTCACCATCGCCAACTACCCCTGGATGGACCCAAAACCGGGATCTATGGGAAAGCCCTCGCCCGGCTACGAGGTCGTCCTGGTGGACAAGAACGACAAGGTCTGCGACGTCGGCGAGGAGGGGGAGATCGTCATCAAGACGGACCGAGGCAAGCCGATAGGCCTCTTCGTCGACTACCACCTCGACCCCGAGAAGATGAGGAACACCTGGCACGACGACTACTACCACACCGGGGACACCGCCTGGGTGGACGAGGACGGCTACTTCTGGTTCGTCGGACGGGCCGACGACATCATCAAGAGCTCCGGATATCGGGTCGGCCCCTTCGAGGTGGAGAGCGCCCTCCTCACCCATCCCGCGGTCCTGGAGTGCGCCATCACCGGGGTTCCGGACGCTCTCCGGGGACAGGTGGTGAAGGCGACGGTCGTCCTTACAAAAGGGTACGCTCCATCGGAGGAGCTGAAGGTCGAGCTCCAAAGCCACGTCAAGAAGATCACCGCCCCTTACAAGTATCCGAGGATCGTCGAGTTCGCGGAAGAGCTGCCGAAGACGATCAGCGGCAAGATAAGAAGGGTCGAGATCAGGGAGAAGGACAAGCCGTATCCGGTGATCAACGCCCTGGAGTGCAAGGCGTGCGAGAGGTGCATCATCGCCTGCCCCGCCAACGTCCTAGCCCTGGGGGAGGAGCTGAACGTTCGGGGATACCATTACGCGATCTATTCGGGGGAGGGGTGCATCGGCTGCGGGAACTGCTACTACACCTGCCCGGAGCCCTTCGCCATCGAGGTCCACATACCGTCGAAGGAGAATTTCGAGGAGGAGGAGTGAGAGATGCCAGCCCAGCTAGTTGATGGAAACAGCGCCGTGATCGTCGGGGCGATGTATGCGGGATGCGACTGCTACTTCGGCTACCCCATAACCCCGGCGAGCGAGATCCTCCACGAGGCCTCAAAGTACTTCCCGAAGGTGGGGAGGAAGTTCGTCCAGGCGGAGTCGGAGGAGGCGGCGATAAACATGGTCTACGGGGCGGCGGCCGCCGGCCACCGGGTCCTCGCCGCCTCCTCGGGCCCCGGGATGAGCCTCAAGCAAGAGGGGATATCCTACATCGCCGGAGCGGAGCTTCCTTGCGTCATCGTCGACATCGTCCGGGCCGGGCCGGGCCTGGGAAACATCGGGCCGGAGCAGTCCGACTACAACCAGGCGGTGAAGGGCGGGGGGCACGGATGCTACAGGAACCTCGTCCTCGCCCCCAACTCCGTCCAGGAGATGTGCGACTTCACCATCAAGGCCTTCGACCTCGCCTTCAGGTACAGAAACCCGGCGGTCATCCTCGCCGACGGGGTCCTCGGCCACATGGTGGAGCTCCTGACCTTTCCGAAGACGGCAATCGCGCCGGTGATCGACGACTCCTGGGCCGTCCGCGGGAAAAAAGAGACGCGCAGAAACCTGGTCACCTCCATCGACCTCGACTTCAGGGAGCTGGAGGAGCACAACCTCCAGCTCCAGGCGAAGTACGACCGGATCCGAGAAGAAGAGGTTGAGTACGAGCTTTACCGGTGCGAGGACGCCGAGGTGGTCATCGTATCTTACGGGATTAGCAGCCGGATCGCAAAGTCCGCCGTCGATGCCGCCCGACAGGAGGGAATAGCAGCTGGCCTCTTCAGGCCCATATCCCTCTTCCCCTTCCCCTCAAAAGAGCTGAGGGCCTTTGCCGATAGGGGCTCCCGATTCATCTCCGTCGAGATGAGCGACGGCCAGATGCGAGAGGACATCAGGCTCGCTACGGGCTGCCGGGACGTCGCATTGGTCTCGAGGTACGGAGGAAACCTCATCGGCCGCGACCAGATCCTCGGAACGATCAGGGAGGTGGCGTAAATGGCCGGAAAGGAGAAGGTCATCGGACCTCTGGGATTCTACAGAGCATTCGAGAGGAAAGGGGGCTCCGCCCCCACGGCCACCCATTACTGTCCTGGGTGTGGCCACGGGATACTCCACAAGATCATAGCCGACGCCATGGCGGACCTCGGAATCCAGGACCGTTGCGTCGTCATGAGCCCCGTCGGATGCTCGGTCTTCGCCTACTACTACCTCGACTGCGGCCACGTCCAGGCGGCCCACGGGAGGGCTCCGGCGATCGCCACCGGCTTATCTCGGGCCGAGGAAGACGCCATCCTCATCTCCTACCAGGGGGACGGGGACCTCGCATCCATCGGCCTCAACGAGACGGTCCAAGCCGCAAACCGGGGAGAGAAGATGGCGGTCTTCTTCGTCAACAACACCGTCTACGGGATGACCGGCGGCCAGATGGCCCCAACGACCCTAGTCGGCGAGGTGACGGCGACGACCCCCGCGGGGAGGGACCCCCGGGACTCCGGATACCCGATCCACATCTGCGAGCTCCTCGACACCCTCCGGGCCCCCGTCTACATCGAGCGGGTCTCCCTCTCAAACATAAATCACATAAGAAAGGCCCGTCGCGCCGTCAGAAGGGCCCTCGAGATCCAGAGGGAGAAGAAGGGGTACGCCTTCGTCGAGTTCCTCTCTCCCTGCCCCACCATCCTGAGGATGGACGCGAGGGGGATCGAGCGGTTCATCAACGAGGAGATGGAGCGGGAGTTCCCCCTCAAGAGGTTCCGGGACCGATCGAGCGAGACGGTGCCGATCGAGAGGAGGGAGTCCGACTTCACCAAAGCCGCCCTCGACGGGATCTTCGGCCTCGCCGGGGAGGTGGAGGTGGAGGTCATCCCCGACCCCGCCTTCAAGACGAAAGGGGTGAAGATCGCGGGCTTCGGCGGCCAGGGGGTCCTGAGCATGGGGCTCGCCCTGGCCCAGGCAGCTTATCGGTCTGGCCGCTTCGTCTCCTGGTACCCCGACTACGGCCCGGAGCAGAGAGGGGGCACCTCGAACTGCTCCGTCGTCATCTCCGGCGAGAGGATAGGGTCGCCGGTGGTCGACCGGCCCGACGTCCTCGTCGCCTTCAACCGGCCGTCCCTCGAGAAGTTCGCCCCCGACGTCCGGGAGGGCGGCCTGGTCCTCTACGACTCCCTCGCCGGAGCCTTCGAGCCGCCGGAGGGGGTCACTGCGATCTCGGTTCCGGCGACGGAGATCGCCCTCTCCGGGGGGGTAGAGCAGGCGACCAACACCGCGATGTTCGGGGCGCTGATGGAGCGAGGAGAACTCGACCTTCCCCGGGAAGCCTTCAGCGCGGCTTTCGAGCGGACCTTCGCCAAGAAGCCGAAGCTGATCCCCCTCAACCTGGAGATCCTGGAGGCGGGGGCGAGGAGCGTCAGGTCGAACCTCTGACGGAGCCGTAGATCCGCCGCCCGACCGAGAAGCCCCTTTCTGGAGGGGTTCCAGGGCGGGCGGATATCTCTTCTTCATCCTCCTCCGCCGCCGGATCGGCGTCCTCTGCCACCAAGGAGGAACGGCAGGGGATCTGAGGGGCGGTCGCTCCGCCGGCGAGTACCAAAAAATACAAATATGACCGACGCCTAACTATGATTACTTCAAGCAATGAAGGGGTGAGACCATAAAGAAATTTGCTGCGCTATTAGTCTTGGTGGCGGCTTTCTTCGCCGTCCCAGCCATGGCAGACTGTACCGGGCCTGACTGCCTCTGTGGCTTCCAGGCTGTGGACTTCTCCTTGGGCGACTGGCCTGCTAACGCGAACGTGAAGCTCGTCAGCTCAGGAGAGCAGCGTGCCTTGGCCTTTTGGAATGGACAGGCCTTCAACGATCTGAAGGTTGAGAACGACCAGAATGCAGGAATGCTGTGGCAGGAAGCAGTATTAATACCGACAGCTAGCGATCTTGGGCCGAATCAGGCGGGATGGGATACCAGAGTCGTCAACATCGAGAGAGTCTCCTCTGGAAACCAGTTCGCTACCGCCACCGGTGGAGCGTATGCCAGGAACAGCATATCCGTTTGCGCGACCCAGAGCACTGCCGCAGGCTGTCCATGCGGGCCTGTAGACTAAACGTGTTGGTTCTGCACGATAAGATCAACGATGGAAAAAAACTGGCAGCTCATCAGCCTGGCGCTGATGAGCATGCTTTTCATTTTTGGTTCTGCTGCCGCTGTAGATTGGGACGCTTCGATAGCGGAGCGGGAATATCCAGACTCCTTAAACCGGGTTAGGAATTATCACGATGACTTCGCCAGGGGTGGCACCTCCGCCAAGCTCGGAACCACGACCCTGAGCGATTTGACCAAGGGCAGCACCATCGGCACCTCCACCATCCAGGATCTGACCGGCTTCTCCATCTTCGACGATGCCGATGATGATGAGACCTTCCAGGGCGTAGTGGCCATCAACACCGAGAGGGGAAGGACCGTCACCGGCCGGGGAGAGTTCGGATCGGTCCCGACGGACGTCAACTACGTGGACATCGACGTCAGAAACATCATCGTCATATCCATTAACACCGCCAGGGGCGGAAACGCCATCGCGACCTCCGAGATCGTCATCAAGCCGACCCAGCAGTCGGGCTTCCGGTAGACCCGACGCCGCCGCAGGATCTTCTAGTCTTCCTCTTATAGCATCAGCATCCCTTCTGCTCGGAGAGCCTCTGCCTCCTGATGAGGGGCCTTTCGCCTCGTCTTATTTCGACCGGAGGCGTCTGCCGTCCGCCTCGGAGGGAGCGGTGATGAGATGCGATCTCATTTATTTCCCGGATCGCCGCACCCGTCCTCTACCGCCCTCCTGAGGGCCCGACCGAGGGCGGTGGCGAGGGCCTCCACCTTCTGCCAGTCGTCGCCTCCCGTGGCCCTCAGATGGAGGGTGAGCCACCCGTTGTAGGCGAGGGTTCTCATGAAGTGGCCGAAGTTCGCCAGGTCCATCCCCTCCAGGAACCGACCAGAAAACTCCACCTCCTCCTGGTAACCCGGCGCCCCGAACCTGACGGCGGCGAAGGCGAGAGCCTCGCCGGAGGGGGCGAAGGAACTCCCTATCCCCGCCACCTCCATCCCAGCCAGGGCCTGCCCGAGGGCGATGGCGACGTCCTCGACGGTGTGATGGTCTCCCGTCGGCAGGTCTCCCGCGGCCCTTACCTGGAGGTCAAACCCCGATCCTCTGGCCAGGACCTTCAGGATCTCGTCGAGGAGGGGGACCCCCGTCTCCACCTCCGGAGATCCCGGCCCAGCCAGGTCGAGGGAGACCTCGACCTCCGTCTCCGCGGTATCCCGCCTGAATGATGCGCGCATGATGATGGGTCTATCCGAAGATATTTTAACTTATTCTGCGGAGGGACGAAACGCCCCGGCGTGTCAAAGGAGAAGATAGGAGCCAAAAGCTCCTGGCTCACCGAGATCGGACCGATCGAAGCCCTTATGTACCCCTGGATCATGTCGTTCTGTTCCAAAGGTTGTAGATATGATAGATAAGAGCAAAATACAAGAAATTTTGGATGAGTATGACTCAAAAGAGCTAACTATAGCCACGGTGTGCTCTCATAGCAGCCTCCAGATATTTCATGGGGCTCGCCAGGAGGGGTTCAAGACCCTGGGAATATGCCTCGGCCGGCCTCCGAAGTTCTACGACGCCTTCCCCCTGGCCAAGCCGGACACCTTCCTCAGCCTCGACAGCTACGGGGCCCTCCTGGACGAGAGCGACCGGCTCGTCGAGGAGAACGCCATCGTCGTCCCCCACGGCTCCCTGGTGGAGTACCTGGGGACGGATAGGTTCGAGGAGATGCCGGTCCCGACCTTCGGCAACCGCAGGTCCCTCGCCTGGGAGAGCGACCGGGAGATGGAGAGGGAGTGGCTCCTCAAGGCGGGGATAGACCTCCCTCGGAGGTTTGCGACCCCTGAGGAGATCGATCGCCCCGTCATCGTCAAGTATCACGGCGCCAAGGGCGGTAAGGGCTTCTTCATATCCAAGAGCAAGAGAGAATACCTGAGCAAGGTCGACCCCGCCCAGCGGCACACCATCCAGGAGTTCATCCTGGGAACCCGGTACTACATCCACTACTTCTACTCCCCCATCAGATCCCACGGCTACACCCTCAGCCAGGGGACCCTGGAGATGCTGGGGATAGATCGCAGGGTCGAGAGCAACGCCGACGAGATCTTCAGGATAGGCTCCATGGACGAGCTGGAGGCGGCGGGGATATTCCCGAGCTTCGTCGTCACGGGGAACATCCCCCTCGTCCTGAGGGAGTCGCTCCTCCCCAAGGCCTTCGACCTGGGGGAGAGGGTAGTAGAGGCGTCCCTCGATCTCTTCGGTGGTATGATAGGCCCCTTCTGCCTGGAGACGATCGTCACCGACGACCTGAAGTTCAAGGTCTTCGAGATCTCGGCCCGGATAGTCGCCGGGACCAACGTCTTCATCAGCGGGTCCCCCTACTCCGACCTGATCGAGAGGAACCTCTCCAACGGGAGGAGGATCGCCCAGGAGATCAGCCTCGCCAGGGACCAGGGGAGGCTCTCGGAGATCATAAGCTAGTGGGCAATGGCAAAAGTCAAAGGGCAAAGGTTATTATCTTACCCCAGCCTGACTTTTCCTCTTGTATGGCAAGTCTCTTCGACACTTACAAGGATGCCACCGCCCTCCAGTGCTCCTTCGTCGAGAAGCTGGGAAAGCTCGACCTGGAGAGTGTAAACGGCTTTGCCGATTCCCTGGCGTCGTTTTTGAGGTCAAAGGACGAGAATAACTTCATCTACGGCCTCGCGGCCGGGAGGAGCGCCCTCGCCCTCTACAGCTTCCTCCAGCTCCTTTACAACCACTTCAACGCCTTCCCCTGCACCATGGAGGACCCGGTCCAGAAGCACTTCAGGAAAACAAGGAGGAACCTGGGGATCGCAGTCTCGGGCTCCGGCGAGACCCCGGCGGTGAACAAGTACATCGAGGACATAATAAACCAGGGGGGCGAGATCACCCTGATCACCGCCAACGAGGAGGGGACGGCCCACCGGCTGGTGGAGAGGTACGAGAATGGATCGGTCCTGGTGATCAAGGGGAAGACGAAGTACGATCTGGACGTGACCAGGACCAGCAAGCTCTCCCCCATGGGGACGGAGTTCGAGCTGGAGGTCCTCGCCTTCCTCAACGCCGTCTTCAAGGAGGTCAAAAGCAGGATCGAGGGCGAGGAGAGGGACGACTGCGAGAGTTATCTATCCACCATAGAAGACTTTGCAGGCCAGTGCAGGCTCATCTCCAGGGTGGACGAGGAGAGGCTCACCCGGTGGTTTGAGAGGCTCTTCCCCCGGAGCGGCAGGTACATCATCGGCGGCGTGGGGAGGTCGGGGCTGGTGGCCCGGGCCTTCGAGATGAGGTTCACCCACCTCAACAAGACCAGCTACTGGGAGAGGGACTTCAACACCCCCAGCTTTCAGATCGGGGACGTCTACGTCCCCATCACCGGGAGCGGGAACACCTATGAGTGCCTCGAAGGGGTGAGGAGCGCCTTCAAGAGGGGGGCGGACGTCCTACCGATCACGACGAACCCCTCCTCGGAGCTGGTGGAGCTGATGGCCGAGAAGGGGAGGGAGGAGGATATCGCTTTCATACCCGTCTCCGAGGAGTACCTCGACCAGATCTGCGGGAGCCGGAGGACCACTAGCTGGCTCGTCTCGGAGTACAGCATGCACAGGTATCCGATATTCGAGATCAACGCATTGATATTCACCAACAGCGTCGTCGCCGTCGGCGCCGAGTTTCTGGGGATCGAAGAGGCGGGGATGAAAAGGCTCCACGCATGAAGAAGATCCTGGCCATCTCCGACACCCATCTCCAGGAGGATTCGGCGGTTCCCGGACCCCTCATCGACCTCGCGAAGGGGGCCGACCTCCTCCTCCACGCCGGCGACTTCGTCAGCCTCGGGGCGTACGAGGCCTTCCGAGACCTCGCCCCCTTCGAGGCGGTCTCGGGCAACTCCGACGATCCGGCGGTGGCAGCCCTCCTTCCTCAGAGGAGGGTCGTGGAGGTGGAGGATGTGAGGATCGGCCTAGTCCACCGGGCCGCCTTCTCCGCCGACCTCCTGGGCGCCGACCTCCTGGCGAGGGAGATGGAGGTGGACGCCCTCGTCTTCGGCCACCTCCACAGGCCCGTTCTGGAGGCGAGAGACCGCCTCCTCATCTGCCCCGGAAGCCCCACGGAGCCCCGCCTATCGCCGCCGGCGGTGGCGGTGCTGGAGGTGGAGGGGCGAAGGGTCCTGGGGAGGATCGTCCCCCTGGGAAGGCCGGTCTGCGGCTACTTCAGGTTCGCGGAGGCCCTCTCGGAGAGGTCGGTCCGGGAGGAGCATGAGAAAACGATATGAGGAGATCCTGGCAGAGGAGATTCCCCCCGGGCCCCGCCCATGAGCATTCCGATCCTCGCCCTCCCCTCCTTTTGGAGCCCACCCTTCTTCGAAGCCCCCGGATCAGCCGTCGCGACGGCGGAAGGCCTCCAGGTCTTCGATGACGATCCAGCCCGATGAAGCCCCATTCTTGCCGCCGCCGGAGGCGACGACGCGGAGCCTCGTGACATTCCCCACCTCGAAGGGCAGATCTCCCGACCCCTCCTTCCCAACCCCATCAATATCCTGGCATCGAGCCTCTTGGCGGCACCATCCCGTCGATCCTAGCTCCATCCTCCCAGGAGCGGCGATATTCGGTCCCATTTCCGTCCACCATCCAGACCTCGATGGCCGTCGGATCGCCCATGCGCCGTCGGTCCCGGCGAGGTTCAGGCCGCCCCCTCCTGCCGTCGGCGAGAATTCCTTGGCGATCCCGGCCCATCCGCCGGGGAATAGTTCGATGGATATCCTGGTGGCTCCGTCCCCAGACCCTTCGACGGCCCTTATCCCTGAGAGGGCAGAGCCCATGCCGTCCTTCCGGGTGCTCCAGCCACCGACCATGGGGTCGATCGCCAGGGGCCGAGAGACGATGACCCCGGCGGCGGCACCGATGAGGATATTGTAATCGATCCGGGAGTTGGGTTCGAGGCCCAGGGACGATGAGACGGGAGTTCGCGGCCCTCCCCCGCCCCACCAGAGAGAGGGCTATAGCCCGATCTCGGCGGCGTCCCAGACCGGATCGAATTTGGGATGTATTTTATATCTGCAGATTCATGTATCCCGTGATCCAAATATCGGTGGCTGAAGAAAAGTGAGCTTCACTAGACGGAATCTGAAGGTGGCGCTCTTAATCCTGTATCTGGCGCTCATCTCGGGCACTTCTAGCTGTACCGAGGTGAACGACCTCTGGCTCCTCATATCCAGCTACGAGGACATCGGGATCACCGTCCCCGACCTCGCCTTCTTCCTGGCCACCCACGGCTACAACGCCTCCCCCGAGAAGGGCTACGTGATGGTGACCTTCTCCGACGGCGACGAGGCCTACCTCACCCCCAACGGCGCAGCTCCCAGGCTAGCCGACCTCTGGTCGGAGCCTCCGACCCAGACGGGGCCAGTGAGGGTGATCCTCCCCGACGCCATCCAGCGGAACGTCACATACGATAGGACCGAGAACAGCAAGTTCATCCGAGAGGTTACGAGGAGGGTGATTTTTCCTGTAACCCCCCTGGGGATGTGTTACGACGGTTCGAAGAAGTTGGCAGATACCTACGAAAGTTTCAATTATAGAGTAAGATATATGTACGATCCGAGCGAATGGGATTGGCAAGGGCATCTCTGGGTAATAGTCGAAGACGATGACAAGCCAGATCTTTGGATTGCGGTAGATAGCTATTACGGAGTCATAACAGAAGACGAATATTATAAGGCGCCATACAGCTTCGATGGGTTTGAGCACCTCGATGCAATAAACCCGGAATGGAGACTGGTTTGATCGGCTCTATCAGAAATACGGCTCTAATGTCACATAAGGCCACGGATCAAGTGAGATGTTCGACATGATAAAAAACCGATGCGGGATCTTCAGGTCGCTCGAACTTATCGCAGGTGTATTGCTCATCCTCTCCCTCTGCGGCGAAGGCTCAAAGGACGATGATATATTCGATCAGGCGGACCTGAGATCTGCCGACCTCTCCAGCCACAACCTCAGCGGGGCCCATCTGAACCAGTCGGATCTATCAGGCGCAGACCTCTCCGGAGCTGATCTGAGGGAGGCTTACCTCAGATCCGCATGGCTCGTCGGCGCAAACCTCACCAAAGCCAACCTCGCGGGGGCAGACCTCTCAGGAGCGGACCTCTCATACGCAGACCTCACCGAAGCAGAACTCTCCGAGGCGAATCTCTGGGGGGCGAGGATTTCAGGGGCGAAGCTCGTCGACGCCACCCTCACCAAGGCCGATCTGACGAGGACGGACATCACCGACGCCGACCTCACCGGGGCGGAGATGACGAACGCCCGGCTCTTCCGGGCCGACCTCACCGGAGCGACGATGACCGGAGTTTATCTGATCGGCGGAAACTTCGTTGGAGCCCACATGAACTGGGCCGAGATGACCGGAAGCTACCTCAACCGCGGCCAGTTCTCCAGGGCCGAGTTCTACGGGACCGACCTATCGGGCGCTGACCTCTCCGACTCCGACTTCTCGAGGGCATACCTGATGAGGGCCAACCTCAGCGATGCCAACCTGAACTGGGCCCTCTTCGCCTACGCGGACCTGACGGAGGCGAAGCTGGCTCGATCTACGCTCCGGGGAACGAAGCTCTCCTACGCGGATTTGACGGGGGCGGACCTCTCGGAAGCCGACCTGACCGACGCCGACCTCACCGCCATCCGGCTGATAAAGTCGAACCTCAGCAACACCAAGATGGGCCGAACCTACCTCCAGGGGCTCGACCTCCGGGGGGTGGACCTCTCCGGAGCATATCTGAGGGACGCCACCATCGACAGAACCTACCTCACCGACGCCAACCTGACGGGGGCCGACCTCCGAGGCGCCACCCTCTCGTCGGTGGAGATGACGGGGGCCGACCTATCGGGGGCGAACCTGATCCGGGCGAAGGTCGACCAGTTCACCCTCCTCTCCCTCACAAAGGCGAATCTGGAAGGTGCCCTGTTAGACGAAGAGCTGAAGAGAGACATAGAGGCTATAAAGTGAGGGGGGAGCGCCGCCGAACGGCCTTTCGCCCCCCCATCCGACCCTACCGTCCGAGGATGACGTGGTAGTTGGTGAACGGCCTCTGATCCAGGGTGATCACCCCCCTCTGGCCGCGGATCTCGTAGGGCTCCGCGCAGACCATCGTCCCAACCATCTCACCGCACTCGAGATCGCTGTAATAGTTGGCGGCCCACCGGTTGCCGCCGTTGTCTCGCCCGTTGAACTTGTTGTTGTCGATCAGGGCGTTGGACATGACGAGGTTGAGCTCTCCATCGAATAGATATATCCCACCAAGCCCCGAGTTCTGGATCAGGTTCGAGAGGAAGAGGTTCTGGGCGCTCTGATCCAGAACCTGGACGCCGTACTCGCTGCTCCCCAGGATGTCGTTGTCTGAGACGGTCGTCCCCGTCGATCTGATGATTTGGACCCCGTCGGCGACGCTATTTAGGATCCTGTTGGCCCAGATATTGCTGTTGTCGCATCTGAAGAGGCGGATCCCGTCCCTCGTGCTGTTGACGATATCGTTCTTCGAGACGACGACGTTATTGACCATCTCCAGACTCAAGCCGAAGCCGTTATCCTTTATCCCGTTCTCTACGATGGAGTCGTTGGAGGAGTATCGCATGACGAGGGCGGTCGAGTGATTATATATCTCGTTCGCCTGGACGAAGTTTGAGTCGCTATCGTCGAATACGATGCCATATCTCTTGTTTGCCGATAAATTGTTGTATATCACCATGTTCCGTTTGCTATCCCGACGGAGGGCTATGCCGCTCTCCCGGTTGTTCAGGACGGTGTTGTGGGAGATGGTGTTGTAGCTAGCACCGAGGATTGAGATGCCGTCGAGGTCGTTATTCAATAAGGAGTTCCAGGCCATGACGTTGTTGTCGCCTGAATCGACGTTGATCCCCATCCCGTCGCACCCCTCGATGGCGTTCGAGGCGATCATGGTGCCGAAGGACCGGAAGACGTCGATCCCGCTATTTATGCAGTCCCGGATCCGATTGCCGACCAGGATGTTGTTGTAAGAATCGGTCAGGTAGATCCCGTTGTCGGCGTTGCTGTGGATCGAGTTGGAGGTCAACTCGTTGCCGGAGGAGGAGGCTATGGTGATGCCGTCGGCGCCATTCCCCCAGACATCGCTGTTTAAGACCCAGTTGTCGTGGGAACTCTCGATGAAGACTCCATACGCATTTTTGCTGATATCGTTCTTCACGATGCTGCTGTCGTTCACCCCGGCAAGGCGGATCCCAGCCTTGGAGTTGTCGTGGATCCGGTTCTTCGAGATCAGGTGATCCGTGGAGTTGAGGACGCAGATGCCGTGGCTCGAGGAGCCGTATATGGTGTTGTTCAGGATCCTGGAACCATCCGAGAGGACGAGGACCGAGCCCGAATCGCAGGAGTCGTTGGTGCATCCGCCGATGATGAACCCGTCCAGGACGACGCCGCTGGCATTTATCGTTATGATGGGAGCGGATACGTTGCAGCCTTCTACGACCGGCATCCCATCGCCCCGGAGGGCGATGGGCCGATCGACGACCAGGTTCTCCCCATAAGTGCCGTTCAGGACGACTATCTCGTCGCCGATCTCGGAGGCGTCTATGGCCTCCTGGATCTTCGAGAAGTCTTTGGTGCCAGAGCCGTCGACGAGGAGGGCGCCGGCTCCGAAATCGACCAGGATCAGAATCATCAATATCGAAGTTTGCCATCTGTGCATGATAACCACCATATATGATCATTCGCTCTTTATTAATTTACTCGTATCAGTTCGGAGGCAGAAGGGATCGAAGAATCCCGTCGACCTATCCCCGCAGATGCAGTTTGAGATTATATTTATAGAATGTTCCGACGATGGGGGAATGGGGGGCTTCTGCCCCCCCGGCTCATCTCCCCAGGGCGACGTTGGGGTCGCTGAAAGCCCTCCGATCGAGGGTGACCGCGCCCCTCTGGCCACGGATCTCGTAGGGCTCGGTGCAGAGAACCTGCCAAAAGGTTTCGTTGCACTTCAAATCGCTGTAGTAGTTCCCGTCCCACATGTTGCCGCCGTTATCCCAGCCGTTGAACTTCTTGTTATCGATCAGGGCGTTGAAGGAGGCGAGGTTGAACTCCCCCTCGAAGAGATAAATTCCGCCATAGTCCGAGTTCTGGATCAGGTTTGACAAGAAGATGTTCTGGATGCTCTGATCCAGGACCTGGATGCCGTACCCGCCGCTCCTCAAGATGTCGTTATCCGATACGATCGTCCCCGTCGATCGGATGATGTGGATCCCGTCGGCGGCGCTATCCAGAACCCTGTTCGCCCATATCTTGCTGTTGTCGCATCTGATGAGGCTGATGCCGTCTCTTGAGCTGTTGGCGATCTCGTTCTTCGAGACGACGACGTTATCGACCATCTCCAGACTCAGGCCGAAGCCGTTATCTCGGACGACGTTCTCGACGACGGAGTTGTCGGCGGAGTATCGCATGACGATGCCGTTGGTGTTGTGGTGGATCTGGTTCTCCTGGACGGAGTTCAGGCTGCTCTCGTCGAAGATCAGGCCGTACCTCTTGTTCTCCGAGATGGTGTTGTTGGCGATCATGCTGTTTCTGCTATCCTGGCGGAGGGAGATGCCATTATCCCGATTGTTCTGGATGACGTTGTTGATGATGCTGCTGTTGCCGGATCCGAGGATGGCTACCCCGTTGATGTCGTTGGCTGATAGGACGTTCCGGTTGACGACGCTGTTTTCTGTCCCATCGAGGTTTATCCCCATCTCGCCGCACCTCTCGATGGTGTTCGCCACGATCAAAGTGCTGAAGGACCTCACGACGTAGATCCCGCTATTTTTGCAGTCCTGGATGGTGTTTGCTACCAAGAGGTTGTTGTTCGAATCGAGGTGGTATACCCCGTTCTCGGAGTTGTTATGAATCGCGTTTCCGGTTATCTGCTGGCCAAAAGAGGCGATGATGGCGATCCCATCGCCACTGTTGGCACTGATATTGTTATATGCGATCACGTCGTGGTCGGAGGCCTCGATATAGATTCCGTACCCATTCCGGCTGATCTCGTTATCAGAGATCTGGCACCCGTTCGCCTCGGCGAGCTGGATCCCCGCCTCGAAGCTGTCGTGGATCCGGTTCTTCGAGATCAGGTGACCCGAGGAGTTGAGGAGAGAGATGCCGTGGCTCGACGATCCGTATATGGTGTTGTTCAAGATTTTGGAGCCGTCCGAGAGGACGCGGACCGAGGCCGAATCGCAGGAGTCGTTGGTGCATCCGGCGAAGACGAAACCATCCAGGACGACGCCGCTCGCATTTATGATTATGAGGGGGAAGGAAGAGATCTCGCCCGAAACGACCGGCATCCCCTCTCCTCGGAGGGCGATGGGCCGGTCGACGACCAGGTTCTCCGCGTAAGTGCCGTTTTTGACGACTATCTCGTCGCCGATCTCGGAGGCGTCTATGGCGTCCTGAATTTTCATGAAGTCGCCGACGCCGTCGTCGTCGACGACCATCACGCCGGAGGCGGCGCCGGACAGAATAAGAATCACCATCATCGAAGCGGGAGATCTGAACATGGGAATCACCTTTCTCGAGTATACTTGGTCCTGATTAATTTAAATAGGTTATTCCAGAGAGAAGGAGATCGAGGCAAGATCCATGTCTCCCCAACCTGAAAAGAGACTATATGCCTGAAACGATCTCCGCTTTGAGGAACCCGCGATGGAGATGCATATTCCAAAATCCGTGGGAATTGAGGTGGAGAGGCGAAGGGGTCCCGACCTAGTCGGCCCCCCTCTCCTCCAGCCTTCAACGATATCAAGGGTGTTCTACCACCTATTATTCCTGATACCATCTGATCTGATCACGCCCCGCTGAGGACGAACGTCACGTTATATAGAGGCGGTTATCGTCTCAGGCATCAATGGGCCTTTTTTCTCCTCTGACCAGATCTGCACCGTCATCGGGATGGGATCATAGGAGACTGCGCCTCTCCGACCTAAGATGACGTAAGGCTCGTCGCCGATCAAGTCTCCGTCGAGATCTCTGCCTGTATAGTCGCCGTAGAAGTTGCTCTTCCATCTGTTTTCGTCGTTGTCTCTGACGTTGAAATTCTGGTTATCGATGAAAATGTTGGAGAATATGAGGTTCATATTGCCCTCGTAGATATACGCCCCATAGACGTTGTGGCGAACTGTGTTGTACATGAGCAGATTCCGGCTGCTCAAATCAAGCAATTGAACTCCGTACTCGCTATTGTTAGTGATCATATTCGAATACAATACCACATTCTCCGATCCCGATACGTGAACACCATCAGCGCCGTTGTCGTGTATTTCGTTACTCCATACTTTGCTCCGACGGCTGTCCTTCAGCTGGATGCCGTGATCGACGTTGTTGTGAACATCGCTTCCAGAGACGATGACATTCTCGACGAACTCCATGCTCAATCCGAAACTGTTATTGTGGACTTCGTTCAGCTCCAGGACAGTATCGCTGGAGTAAGCCAGGATGATGCCGTTTTGGTTGTCGTGCAGATCGTTGTTCCTGATGACGTTGGCCTTGCTGCCATCGAGGCTGATACCGTACATCGTGTTCCCATAAATCTCGTTACCGGAAACCACAATGCTGCTGCTGTTCTCACGCAGGGAGATCCCGTGGTATCTGTTCTGAAATATCTCATTATTTGAAAAGGAGCTGAAATGAGATCCGTAGACGCTTATTCCGTTGATGGCGCTGGCGTGGACAACATTTCCGGAGATCGTGTTGTCATTGCTCAGTCCGACGACCAGCAACCCATCCTCGCCAGAGTCGCTTATTACATTATTCAAGACGAAGTTGTTGCCTGATCGGTAGAGGTTTACGCCATTGAGACGGGAGTTGCAGATCTCGTTTTCTACCAACATGTTGTTGCTTGAGTCCAAAAGATAAATGCCATCTTCCGCGTTGAGGCGGATCTCGTTGAGGACCACATCGTTGGCCTCCGATCTAGCAAGGCGGATCCCAACCTCGCCGTTCTCACCAACTTCGTTTCGTACCAGCTCGTCGTTTTCAGCGCTCACCAAAGATATGCCCGACCCTCCGTTTTGGATGATTCGGTTTCCCATCACGTGGCTGGAACTGGCGCTGATGACAGAGACGCCGTCGTGCCGGTTGTCGCAGATCAGGTTTCCGGCCGCCAGGTGATCCCTCGAATCGCGGAGGCAGAGGCCGTTCCCGGTAGAGGCCGATATGGTGCTGTTCAGAAGCCTGCACCCGTCGGCCAGCACCAGAACGGCTCCGGAATCGAAGCTCTCGTTTTTGCAGCCTGCGAAGGTGAGCCCCTCCAGAGTGACGTTATCTGACGTTATGGTGACAAGGGGGGATGAGCTCCCGCTCCCATTGACGACGGCACCGCCTTCGCCCTTCAATGCGAGGGACTTGTCAATTACGAGGTTCTCCGAGTACGTCCCGTTCAGGATTATTATCTCGTCCCCTGCCTCGGAAGCGTCTATCGCCTCCTGGATCGTCGAGAAGCCTTTGGCTCCGACGCCGTCGACGGTGTAGGCGCTGGCGCCAACGGCGGCGTTTGCCAGGATCAGGGTCATCAAGATAGAAGTTGGCCATCTGAGCATGAGAATCACCTGCTACGTTATTGCTCGCTCTATATTAATTTGCCCGTTTTTGAGAGAGGTCTGATGGATGCGATCGATCCCGACGGCATAGACGCAAAAGAGCGTCATACGGGGGATTCGGCGGAAGGCCCCCCACCGATCAGATCGCGTTCAGGGATGGGGCCGGTATACAACGGTCCCCATGCCCTTGAACTCCGATCCATCAGGCCTCGGCGGCCTTCGACCTAGCCATCTCCACCAGCTCCTCCGTCGAGACGAAACTCGCACCTTGGGAGGTCGAGAAGTCCACGAACCTCTTGAAGGCGTCCATATATCCTTCGTCCCCTCCTGTTATGACGTTGTCGAATATCAAGACCATGGGCTCCCCCTTTCGCCTCGCCTCTTCAAACTCGCCGACGAGGAGATCGTACCACTCGCCACCGCTGAGGTTCAGCACCTCCTTTGAGTATTGGTCGGATAAGGGAACCAGCTCGCCATCGTGCTCAATGCTGCTGATCGGTACCGCGTAGAGGTCATACCCCTCGATCGGGTAGGGCCAGGATTCGTTCTCGTGCCCCGGCAGATAGATGAGCCCCACCTGATATCCAGCGGCGTACTCGACGCCGATCCGCTCGAGGATCCGGAGCGTCGTCTCGCTGGTGCTGAAGGACTGAGGGACGAGCCCCTTCACCAGTATCGTTCTGCCGTCGCAGATGTAGGCGGACTCGACGAGCCTCTTCGCCTCCATCAGCCGAGAGTACTGGTCGCCGTAGGCCATCGGTCCCAGCTCCTCTCCCGCCGTCATGCCATAGACCGCGAGCTCGTGGTTGTACCTCGATCCTACGCTGGTGACGTAGAGCTTGTACATGGCGTTTCCAGCGATCTCGTTGACGTAGTCTCCGGTCACAGAGACTGTGACGTTGAGGGCGAGGGGATCTATCTTGTTCAGCATCTCGATGATCGAGCCCACCTCCAGATCCCACTTCGCCTCAGGGTCCATCTCGGAAGACCCTGGATGAAGCTCCGCTCCGATCATGATGTTGACTACAACAGGCCCTTCGGATTGCTCATCCGCGGCTGTGAGGGCTATAGATGAAAAGCATATTATTATCCAAAATAATATTGATCTTGCTCCAATCATCGCGTTTACCACCTTCATAGATATCATTTTTTGACCTTCTCTCGTCTAATCCCCGCCATGGTCTGGCGAAGGATTTGATCTCTTTCTGGCTTCGTTTAGATCTGAGGTCATCTGCAGCATTTTTAGCCATCGGCCCGTTTTGCGGAGCCACCGCCATAAAGTCCTTCGTCCTCGACTCTAATATTACTGCTCATATAGATTAATACAACTTTCGGCTGTTCACCCAATTTGAAGATGCCATCCTGCGCGGGATGGTCTCGATCTACCCATAGCTCGCGGGCCCCGCAATGAAATCTAGTGACAACTTGGAATGGAGAAGATATAAATCCTAGGAGGCAAACCAGATATGTTACGTTGATGATACCGCCCGAAGACCCGGATGAACCCCTCCAAAATTGAGCATCTCTGGAGATGATGACCACCAATATGCAACAGTGGTCAACTTTGCGGCGCATGATCAGATTAAGACCGAAGTTATGGAATGAGGTGAAGATATGCAGAAATACCAACCGATAGCAGCCTTTGTCGCACTTATTGCGGTGATCGCCCTGGCTCCCGGAGCAGGAGCCGTTGTGGCCCCTGAATGCGACGGCGTGGCCCCTGGAGAGAACGTGACCTTTGTTGGTCCCGATCCGGTCCAGCTCGATTATGTGGAGGAGGTCGTCTATTATTATCTATGGTCGGCAACCGCAAACGGCGAGACGATCGCCACGGGGACCAATAAAAATTTCACTTTCACCGTTCCCGAGGTCCCCCTAGACCCTGGGACACTCCATATCGACATCACCTTGCTCGTAACTGACGGATTGGGCTGCATCAACGAGGCTTACGACTGTCTCACCGCCTACGCGCGCCCGCCATGCGGAATTTCCGGCGACAATAGCACCTGTGAGGACAGACCAGAGACCACCTACTCATACGCCGAAGATCCTTCGGGCCTCACCTTCGCCTGGAAGATCGATGGCGTCGATGCAGGGACCGGCGATTCGATCGATGTAGACTGGACTGGAAAATCGTTCGGCGACCACGTCGTGACCCTCGAGGTGACGAAGGCCTACGATGACGGCACCACGACGACGAGCACCTGCGAGATGGACGTCCTTTACATCCAGTCTCCGGACGCGAGCTTCACGAGAGTGGTGTGAGGGCCCAGACCAATCCGGGGCTTCTCCCCGGAACCGTTTATCAAGAGGATCATGTCCAGGGTTACAGCCATGCCAGGTCGCTCAGAGCTCCTCTCGATGGCCCTCATAGCGCTATTTTTCTGGGCTGCGACCGCGCCCGCCAGCGGAGCCTCGACGAAGGAGGTCCTGGAGGGGCTGACGATCGAGCCTCATGAGAGGTGGACGACCGGGGCGGTGAAGGGCTGGTCCGCCGGCGACTGCATACCCTTCAGGTTCACCGTCGAGAACGGTGGATCTAGCTCTGAGACCGCCAGCTTCAGGCTCGCCTTCGACCATCGGCGGGACGGCGTCATCGGGATCGTGGCCTTCGAGTCGTTCAATATCCCGGCGGGGGATGTAGCTGGCCCGTACTTCGAAGGGAGCGAGGGGTACTACCTCTGGAATGTGACCGTCCCCGCCAGGACGGATTACGTCCTCCTCTGGTGCGCCCGGACGAGCGAAGAGGCCGGCCGGTGGCCGGGGGCGTCGATGCACGTCAACGCCAAGAACGGTGGGTCGAGGGACGTACCCATCATGACAAAAGACCTCGGAGACCCGAGACCACCCTGCATGATCATCGGCCCTGGTAGCGTCTGTGAGGACGGTCCGGTGGCGACCTTCTCGTATGCAGACGACCCCACAGACCTGGAGTTCGCCTGGACTCTCTCCAGCTCCAACGGCGAGATGGGGCTTTGGACCGAAAGCAGCATCGAGATCGACTGGAGCAGATACCCCTTCGGAAGATACCTCCTGACCCTCGACGTTTATAAGGTCCGGGGAGGCGTCTTGACCAGGATCGAAAGCTGCCACCGCGATGTCCTTTATGTCGAGTCCCCGGCCGCGTCCATCGAGATGGTGGACTGAGGGGCGATCTGGTGAACGACGGTGCTACAAATGGAGCGAAACTCATGAGCTTCGGACGGCATCCCTCCCAGGAATCGGCATCATCCTGCCTTTGGAATGCGGTTAAATATCCGCTCTTCGTCATCCTCCTCGTCCTGATCCCCGCCGCCGCGGAGACGGAGGAGGCGAAGGAGATCTCCATCTTCTCCGGAGAGACGGCCACCTTCGTCCCCGAGTTTCCTTGCGAAGACTGCACCTATCGCTGGACAGCCACCGCCGGAACCCCCAGGACCTCGGAGTCGATGACCTTCAACTGGACCGCCCACCAGGTCGGGTCCCCGACGGAGGTCGTCGTAAACCTGACGATCGTCTCCGATCACGGCTGCGCCGGGAGGAAGGAGGGTTTGGTCATCGTCCATCCGAGGCAGGAGCCGGCGCTGGAGGTTTATAAGACCGCGTCGCCGTCCCGAGGAAAGCCGTACGACTACGTCACCTTCACCATCGTCATCGAGAACACCGGAGAGGTCCCCCTGGTCCTGGAGCTGAACGACACCCTCCCCGCGGGGATCGGCTACGTATCCGCAGACCCCGTCCCCAGGAGGGTCATCGAGAACGCCGACGGGACGACGACGATCTTCTGGGACGAGCTCGGCCCCCTCGATCCGGGCAACGAGACCGCAATCGTCATAATCGGCGAGATCGGCGAAGATATACCAAAAACCTTCTCGACGACCGATACCCTCACCGTCCTCGGATCTCCCGATCTTGGAAAAGAAGGAAATTCGGTCGGCGAAGAGGTCCTCTGGGTCCAGCAGGCGGGGGGAAGCGGCCTCGCTGACGCCATCGAAGGTCTGATCTGGCTGAGGGTGAGGCTGGAGGTGGAGATGGCGAAGATGATCGAGCTATCGAGGAGGTTCGATCCGGGGTCGGCGGGGGTCATCTTCGAGGAGCGGGAGGGGGAGCTTCCGGGATACCTCGTCAGAAACTACACCCGCCCCACCACCGATGAGCGGCTCGTCCTATTCATCGACGCCGGGGGGAACCTCACCAGCTCGGAGTACTACAACTTCAAGATGGACTCGGTCCTCACCTCGGAGTACGGGCCCGACGGCGCTCTCATCGCCGAGAGCCTCCTATCGGTATCGATGTTGGAGAGGCTGAGGATAGAATACGACCTCCCGTCACCAGGTTACAGGACCAGGACGGTGACGGACTACAAGACCGGCGACACCCTGATAGAGACGGTGGACCCGGCTGGAGAGGTCATCCGGAGGGACTACCGGAGGACCCCGGGGATCCCGAAGGAGAAGGAGTTTATGCTCCGAAACTCCGCCATCGTCATCGGCAGATCTGAGGTGGGGAACGTCTCGGGCTCTGCCCACGCCGACGTGGCCGTCATATACCTCTCGGAGCTGAAGCTCGCGAAGGCCGCATCGCCGATCCCGGCTTCGGTCGGCGACGTCATCGTCTATTCCTACGCCGTCGAGAACGTCGGAGGCGTCACCATCTCCAATATCACCCTATCCGACGACCGGCTCGGCCAGGACGTAGACCTCAACAGGACTACCTTGAAGCCCGGCGAGATCGCCAGAGGGACGGCCAACTACACGGTCCTCGCCGAAGACCTCCCCGGACCGATAATAAACACGGCGACCGCAACTGGGACGGACCCCCAGGGGGACGAGATCGAGGACGAGGATGCGGCCACCGTGCCGCTCTACCTCCTCGCCCCTGAGATCACCCTCTCCAAGACCCCGGTCCCGAACGAGGTGGCGGTCGGAGATGTCGTGACATACTCGTTCGTCGTCGAGAACGTCGGGACGACCGCCGTCAAGGACCTGAGCCTCTTCGACGACCTCCTCAACGAGACCGTCGACCTCGACAGAACCACCCTCGATCCGGGGGAGGTGGCGGTCGGGACGGCGGAGTACACCGTCCTCCCCGAAGACCTGCCCGGACCCCTCGTCAACAACGCGACGGTGACGGGGGTGGCGACAAGCGAGATGGACGATGGCGAGCAGCCCGTCTCGGCCGAAGACTCCGCCGAGGTCAACGTAACGGGCCGTAACGAGACAGGAGCCATCAACGTGACAAAAACCGCCCTCCAGAAGTCGGTGAGGCCGGGGGACGAGGTGACGTACAACATCACCGTCTGCGGCCCGCCAGGGACGCCGGTGACGGTTGAAGACGTATTCGACCGGCCGGTGGAGTTCGTATGTGCCGAGCCATGGCCCTCGGCGGTAGGAGACCGGCGGCAGGTGTGGAATTTCACCTTGAAAAATAAATGCACCACCATCACCCTGTACGTCAAGACCCTGAGGAAGGACTTCACCTTCGAGATGGAGCAGGGGATCTCAGGAGAGGGGTTCGTCAGGGTCGCGAACGATTACGATACGGCTCCGCCATCGTACGTCCTCACCAACGTCGTCACGGTCACGAATTCGACAGGTGGGAATATCGGCAGCGACACCGAGACCGTCTTCGTCTCCGATGCCGGGACCGAGCTATCGACCCGGGAGCACGGCTCCGGCAGCTATGATGGCGAGGAGACCCTGAGGATGAGGACCGAGAACAGCTCGATCTCGATGGAGAAGGACGTCTCCGCCGCCTACGCCCCTACCGCCCTCGGCCTCTACAACGGGAGGGTCCTCGAGTACTCTTCCCGATGGAGCCAGGAGGCGAGGGCCAAAAACCGCGTCACCGGCGCCTCGATGGCCGAATCCTACCGGTACGCCACCTCCATCGACCGGGAGTCGAGGTTCTTCCTGGACAAAAACGAGTCGGTGATGGAGATCGACGCCGAGTTCGATGGGGTGGGCCAGTTCGGCTTCTTCAAGATGCCATCGAACACCTCGGGCCCGAGATCGAGCCCCGCCTTCGAGCTCAGGGAGGATTACGCGGGGAGCTTCCGGGTATCTGAGCGGGTCGACGAGTACGGCCGGGGCGTATCCTACGAGAAGTCGGCGGCGGGCTCGGGCCTCGTCGTCGGCGATCGAAGGATCGGCTCCTCCCAGAGGTCTTACGAGGCGGGGGCCGGATCCTACGAGGCTGAGGAGATCGTAGAGACGGCCACCAACTACATCGCCAAGGACATCAACGTCACCACCGCCCCTGCGTCCCTGAGCCTCACCGACGGTGCGCACATCAACGCCTCCGGAAGGTGGAGGGAGGGGATCTACTCCAGGACCGAGGGGGTCAGCTACATCGGCGAGGAGTACTACTCCATCGACCGGCTCGAACGGGAGGCGACCTTCCGGGGGCTGAACGACCTATCGACGGAGGCGGATTTTGTCGGATCTGCCCGCTACAGGGTCGTCGTGGCCGAGAGGTCCGAAGGGGGAGGACCCAGCAGAGTCGGGACGGCAAGGGAAGAGGCCGGCTGGTGGCCGGTGGAACCTGAAGACGGGACCAGGAACATCTCCGACCGAAGAAGACCGGAGACCAGGATCGACTACGACGAGGTCTACTCCGGGGACTACTCCGTGGCGAGGAAGGTCCTCCTCTCCGGCGTCCCCAAGTACGACCACCCCCACATCTCCGTCTCGAAGGTCGGCGAGGCAGACCCCAACGCGAGCCAGGTCCGGTACGTCATCACCCTCACCAACGACGGGAACGCCGCCTTGAGCGAGATATCGGTCGAGGATATCTTGCCGAAGGGGACCTCCTACCTCAGCTCGTCTCTCAGGCCGGAGACCGCCGCCGAGAGGGTGGTATGGAGCATCCCGCCCCTGGCAGCTGGTGGGACCATCGAGATCGACCTCGACCTCGCCGTCAACGAATACGGAGGCTCCATCGTCAACGTCGTCAAGGCGACCGCCAACGCTGGGAACGATACCGTCGTCTCGGCCAGCAACTTCTCAGTCCTGGAAGCAGGATGGCTATCCTGCTGCCCCGACGAGATCTTCGCCAGCAAGACCGGCGAGGTCGACCCGATCCTCGAGAACGTCATCCTCTACCGGCTGACGGTCCAGAACCTCCAGAACGAGACGGTGGTAGCCAACATCGTCGACACCCTCCCAGCAGGGCTGTATCTCCTCGGAGCGTCCGTCACGCCGGCGGAGTACGACCAGTCCCGGGGGACGATAAATTGGGTCATCACCGACCTGGAACCCCGGGAGGTCAGGACGATCGAGTACATAGTCGAGGCCCGGACCCGGGGAAGGTTCCTGAACGTAGCCGAGGTCGAGCCGTACGCCATCGGAGGAAGGGAGCTTGGGGTCGTATCCGTCTCAGCAGTCGTCGATGTCGGAGACTTCGAGGAGGCTGAGGAGGTCCCGGCGGGGTGGGTGCCCCCGGACTGGGAGTTCACGTACAGCCCCCTGACGTACGATATGACCTGTGAGGGGCTCGGATAGCCGGAGGAGACGAGCGCGCTCCAAGCTCGATAGAGATCTGTCCCTCCGGCCTCAGGCAGGCGGGGGGATCCTGGAGCTGAAGATGCCGAGGAGGGAGCCGGAGACCGAGGAGATGTTGACGAAGGTCGAGGTGAAGTGAAGTCTTCTCTTTTGGGGGGATCCAGCCCCCCCATAATTATTACCTCAAAATTGATCCGTGGTTTCTGCGGCAAAGTCGCTAAGCTTTTCCCCTCTCGACGAGCCCTTGGGCCCTCTTCGCTCCGAGTCCGACCGAGGGGGGCATATTGGACTGTAGCATATTTGAGATCCAGATATGCTCCGACCACCATTAGCCTTAGATCTCCTTCGGCATTTCTGGGTGGTTGAAACGGCAAAAAAAAGGTTAACTATTAAAGGTGGGAACGAGAAAGGTGAGCTAAAATCTCAGGAGGCGGACTATGAACAGGATATTTTGGATCGTGGCGATGACGGCCCTTCTCGGCACCACCGCGGAGGCGTTCGATCTGACAGGAGACTGGGAGGCGGAAGGCGCGGATTTCTACATCCGACAGGTGAACGATACCATCTGGTGGTACGGTGAGAACTCGGCCGAGGAGCCGACCTGGACGAGCGTCGCCTGCGGGACCGTCGAGGGCGACACGGTGAGCGTGAACTGGGCCGACGTGCCGAAGGGGAACGCCACCATAATGGGAACGGCAGTCCTTAAGGTCATATCAGAGGATGAGCTTCAGCTGGTGGACCAGACCGGCGGGTTTGGCGGCGAGGACTGGGAGGGGCTCAAGCTTTTGAGGATCAACCGCGGATTCTGATCCAAACCCATGGGAAGCCCCGCCCTTCTTTTTATCATACCATCGCCAGCCCTTCTGCAGGGACAAAGCCATCGATGCGACGGGCATCGCCTCACAGCACGCACTCGGAGCAGTCCTGGCAGCTGCACTCGATGTTGGTGATCTTCCACTTGAGGGCCCACCGCTTCATCTCCTTGACGATCTCGACGATCTCAAGGCCGCTCTCCGTCAGGGAGTACTCGGCTTTGGCGGGGAAGGACCGGCCGTCGAACCTCCTCTCGACGAGCCCCTCCCGCTCCAGCTCCTTCAGCCGCGCCGATAGGACCTTCGGGGTGATCCCGGCGAGGCAGCCCTTCAGCTCGCTGAACCTCCTCACGTGCCCCTCGCCCTTATAGAGCTCCAGGAGAACGAGGAGGGTCCACTTCCGGGCTATGTACTTGACGGTCCTGTTGACGGTACAACCTTCCTGCATGGTATCCTTGTAGAAACCCTCTAGCCTATATACGTTGGTATCCTAAGTATATCATGGACGGGCGGAGACGCCCGGCCAGGAGCAATACCATGAAGGTCGCAGTCCTCTACAACGGCGAGTTCGGGAGAAACCTCATCGGGAACCTGATCAACTTCTCGGGCTTCTGCATATCCTGCGGCGACGGCTGCACCCTCTGCAAGGCCGGCAAGTACAGCCTCGCCGAGGATCTCGTATCCGTCATCGAGATGCCTGATCCTGACGGCCTCGACGACTTCATCGACGACGTCTCCCCCTACATCCCCGCCGAGATCCCCGAGGCGGATATCGCCATCGTCGTCCACGTCCACCCCGACATCATATTCGGCCTACTCCCCGTCCTAAAAGAAAAAGGGTACAAAGGGATCATAGGCGGGTCCGAGATGCCGAAGGACCTGCCCCTGGGCCTCCGGACCCAGCTAGCGGCAGAGGCCCGCGGACTCGGCATCGAGGCGGCCTTCGCCAAGCCCTTCTGCGCCCTCAGGCCAGACCCGGATACACCAGCCATAAACGCCTTCATGGAGAGGGCCCACTTCGGAGAGCCCAACATCGAGATCGTAACCCAGAGGAGCCGATCCGGAAAAGAGACGATCCTAGCCGCCAACGTCATCAAGGGCGCTCCTTGCGGATCCACATGGTACGTAGCCAAGAGGATGACGGGCCTTGAGACAGACCAGCCAGACCTCCGGGAGAGGATCTCCGAGGCTCACCACGCATACCCATGCACAGCCAGCATGGAACAGGACCCGGAGATAAAAGACACCATCCTCCACAAGGCAGGATACATCATCAGGGAGGCCGTCGAGGACGCCATCAGAAGGGCCGAAAGGGCAGAGCCGAGGGACTCAGGGTCGTTCTCGGGGGCGGCAAGGCCCCGGGTCGGGGTATGAGGTCCATTGGATAGTTTTGATATAGCAAAGACCGAAGATATGGATAGGAAATAATAAGGAGCCTGAAGAATATGGCAAAAGATCTGATGGAGAAGGGAGCGATCCTCCAGAGAGATAAGGAGACCTACGCCATCGCCCCCCACATCGCGGGCGGGATCATCGACCCGGCGAGCTTGAGGAGGATCGCCGAGGTGGCGGAGAAGTACAAGGCAGCAGCCCTGAAGATAACCTCAGCCCAGAGGATAGCCATCGTCGGCCTCAAGCCCGAGGACCTGGACGGCGCCTGGGCGGACCTGGAGATGAAGCCCGGCGCCGCCATCGGCCTCTGCGTCCGGAGCGTCAAGATCTGCCCTGGAACCACCTTCTGTAAGCGGGGCCTCCAGGACTCCGTCGGCGTCGGCCTGAAGCTCGATGAGTTGTACCATGGGATGGAGATGCCCTCCAAGTTCAAGATCGGGGTCTCCGGCTGCCCCAACTCCTGCGCCGAGCCCGCCGTCAAAGACCTGGGCCTTATGGGAACCGCCAAGGGGTGGACGGTCCTGGTGGGAGGAAACGCCGCCCGAAAGCCCCGCCTCGGCACCGTCCTGGCGGAGGGGCTCTCCGACGACGAGGCGATGGCCCTCGCCGATAAGGTGATCAGATTCTACAAGGCGAACTCCGAGAAGAAGAGGCTCGGCGAGTTCATCGACGAGATCGGATTTGAGAAGTTCAAGGGAGCCGTCCTCTGATCCCCAGGATAGATCGGGGGCCGGAAGCGAGGTCGTCGATGGTGGATTGAGGCGAGGGCGAGAGCCCCTCGACCGCCATCGTCGATCCCGGAAACCCTCCGACGGCATTTCGGGTCCGGCCATTTAGGAGTCGTTGCTTTCTCCGCCAGGGAGGTCTGCCCCAGTGATCCGGGGATGATGCCGAAGATCTCAGATCTGAGGGTTCGCATAAGTGGATCCCTTGAGAAGATCCTCCATGACGGCTATGGCACAGTATTTCCCGCACATGGAGCAGGTCCCGGTTCCATCTCGATGGAAGGTCTCCCGGGCCCTTTCACCATCGATGGCCAATTTGAACTGTTTCTCCCAGTCCCTCACCCGCCTGTGCCTCGCGAGCATCTCATCCTGGGGCCTAGGACCATACTTCAGAGTGTCCCCTATGTGGGCCGCGATCCTGAAGGCCACCACCCCCTCCCTCACCTGGGCGGCGTTGGGGAGGGCCAGATGCTCGGAGGGGGTTATGTAACAGAGGTAGTCGGCCCCTGCCCCGGCGGCGAGAGCGCCCCCCACAGATCCGGATATGTGGTCGTACCCTACACCGATATCGATCGGCAGGGGACCGGCGACGAAGAGGGGGCGATAGCCAGTTTTTTCCTTATAATGTGCTACGTATTCGGGGATCCTATCCGGCCGCACGTGGCCCCCCATCCCCTCGATGATCACCTGGACCCCCAGCTCATTAGCCCTCCTGGCGAGGTCGGCGTTCATATCCAGCTCCCTCCACTGAAGCCCGTCCATCGGGTCATGAATACAGCCGCTTCTCATGGTGTTCCCGAGAGAGAGGACCACATCCTTCCTCGCGAGGATCTCGCATATCGCTTCAAAGTTGGAGAGGAAGGGGTTCTCTTCACCCGTCTTCAGCATCCATGCCGAGGTGAAGGAGCCGCCCTTGGATACGATGCCCATGATCCTCTTCGTCTTCGCTAGCTCCGTCAGCATCTCGAAGGTGATGGCGGCGTGAACTACGATGGAGGAGACCCCGGCGGCGACGTGCCTTCTGATCGTCCGGAGGAGGTCGTCCTCGGTCATCGACTCAAAGGATCCCCTCTGGGCGACCGTTTGATAGATGGGGACGGTGGTCAGAGGTCTGGTCGTCTCCTCCCATATCCTCCTCAGAATATCATCAACGGGACCTCCCATAGAGAGGTCGGTGACGGTATCGGCCCCGTACCTCTCTGCCACCTTGGCCTTCTCCACCTCAACGTCGGGATGGGGGAGATCCGCAGAGGTCCCAACGTTGGCGTTGACCTTGGTCTTGAGCCCCTCGCCTATGCCCAGGGGCGGTCTCTCATCCCTCTGCATTATGACCACCCGCCCACTAGACACCTGCTTTAGAAGAAGAACGGGGCTCAGACCTTCGGCCTCTGCCACCTCGAGGACGGCCGGTACCTCTCTGCCGACTGCAGCCGCCTCGAGGATCGTCTCGTCCATCGACATATTTTCACCATATACCTGCAAGATCTCGAACTCCATCCGAGCCTCCGCCGGCCGGCCGAAGCTCTCGAAGAATCCGATCCGGATCCTCAGGGGATGACAATTCCAGGGTCACCATACCCCAGAAACCTCGCCGCCGCAGCTCGGACACCTTCCATCGACGACCCCGTTCCTCGCCACCCTGAAGCCGAACCGCTCCACCAAGAGTTCGCCGCAGTTCGCACAAGCGGTGTTCTCCTCCTCGCCGGGGATGTTTCCGCCATAGACGTACTTGAGGCCCGCATCCCTTCCGATACCGGCCGCCCTCCGGATCGTCTTCGATGGCGTGGGCGGAGCGTCCTTCAGCCTGTAGGTGGGATAGAAGGCGGTGACGTGCCAGGGGATCTCGGGGCTCACCGCTGAGAGGAACTCTGCGATCTCGCGGAGGTCCTCGTCCGAGTCGTTGTATCCGGGAATCACCAGGGTCGTCACCTCCACCCAGATCCCGAGGCCCCACAAAAGCTCGATCGTCCTCTTGACGGGATCGAGCCTCGCGCCGCAGACCTTCTTGTAGAACTCGTCGTCCCCCTTCAGGTCGACGTTTATGGCGTCGAGATAGGGCTCGATCGTCCTCGTCGCCTCCTCGCTCATGTAACCGTTGCTGACGAAGACGTTCTTCAGGCCCCGTTCTGCGGCGAGCTTCGAGACGTCCAGGGCGTACTCTAAGAAGATCGTCGGCTCGGTGTAGGTGTAGGCCACCGACTTGCAGCCCGCGTTGAGGGCCTCGGCCACCACCCATTCCGGCTCGACCCGATCCCCTCTGATGACACCCCCCTCGGCGGGAATCTGGGATATGTCGGCGTTCTGGCAGTGGAGACACCTGAAGTTACATCCGACCGTGGCTATGGAGTAGCTGAGATGGCCCGGCATGAAATGGTAGAGGGGCTTCTTCTCGATCGGATCGACGTGCATGGCGATCAGCCGTCCATAAACCAGGGTCATTAGGGTACCACCATCGTTCTCCCTCACGCCGCAGATCCCCCTCTTCTCCGGCTTTATCCGGCAGAAGTGGTTGCAGAGCCCACACCGAACGGCTCCGCCATCCAGCTTCTCGTATAGGATCGCCTCTTTCATCTCTAACACCGCCCACCATAGAAAGAAAGACCAATCCCAAATTTATGGATATAATCCCTTATAATTATTGTTCCTGGGAGAAAAATGAACGGGCGAGGAGCCGGCTAGAGACTCCCCGCCGGATCAGGTCTCTTCGGCCGCAGATCTGCGGACGTAGAACCTGAGGGGGTCTTCGGGGAGGCCGGTGGCAAGATTGATCGAATTGTTGACGACCTGGTCCGCAGTCCTGATCCAGATATCCCCAAAGAGGCGCAGATCGTCATCGGGTTTGAGGATGATCCCCCTCCTGTTGGTCATGCTGACCGTCATGGCCGAGGGATCCACCTCCCGGACGGCCATTTCTCCATGCTCCTCCCCCTCCTCGACGAGATCGGGCTCATCGGATACCTGCCAGATGCCGTCCACCTCGGCGAAGCCGTCGTCGCCGTTGGAGAAGGCGCTCCGAAAGTGGACGGCTATCACCACCACGCCGTCGGCTCCTCCCACCCTCCGGGAGTAGAGGTATGTCTGATCCTTCAGCGTCGACCCCGACCTGGAGGGCTCTATAACCCGAGAGTCCATCGGCACCCCCTCCTTATAGAGCGATAGGGAGACCTTCCTTCCGGATTCATCGACCGAATCCAGGGCAAGTTTGTAGCCCTCGGCGAGGCCCAGGGGACTGTCGGTGTCAAAGGTATCCCTCCGGTCGTCGTCGATGAGGACCTTTAAAAGCTGCTCTTCTGCGAGCATGTTGTGGTCATCCGATTCGTCCCGGAGGAGGCCGTCGGCGTACCCGGCGCATCGAACCTCGCCGATGAAGGATGTCGTCCACCGGTCGCCCCACTCCTCAAACTCCATCCTCTCCTTCTGGGACCGGCTGGTGTACACCACCCCCCCATCCTCTTCCAGCCTATCCCCGGTGAACTTCAGGACGAGGGATTCGTCCCCCAGCCCCTCGTCGATGTCGTAATTGAAGCCTCCAAAGCCCGATGAGTTCCACTCCCAGGCGGTGCCGTCCGACACCTCGCCAACATGGCCTCGGATCGCCATAAGCTCAGGCTCCTCGACCGATCGGTAGATGCAGAACCTCAGGGGGTCTCCGGTCCTGCCAGAGGTGAGGTTCGCGGAGTCGTTGAAGCCGTCCTGATCCGCTACCCGGATCCCTATCTCGCCGAGGAGAAGTCTGGAACCCCCCCTGACAAGAGCTATCTTCCTCCCCTCGTTGGCCATGGTGATGGTCACATCTTCGGGGTCGATCTCGACGACGGTCATCTCTCCCACCTCATCTCCCTCTCGTATGGAGATCGTCTCCTCGGAGATCTGCCAGACGCCGTCGACGGTCGCAAACCCATCCCCTCCGCTGGAGAAGCCGTTCTTGAAGTGAACCGCTATTACGACGAAATCTTCGCCTGCCAACGGCCTCTTGTAGAGATAGCTCCCGTATGCAGCCGAGGCATCTGGCTCCGTCAGCTCCACCACGGCAGAGTCCACCAAGACGCCGTCCCTCAGAAGGGCGATGGAGACCTTCTCTCCCCTGGAGTCCACCTCCACCACCTCGAGCCTGTAACCCTCCTCGAGCCTCAGAGGAGATCCCTCCTGGATCGTCCTCTCCTCGTCGTCGTCGATCAGGACCTTTCCGATCAACTCGTCCCGCAGGAGGGGCTCGCCGCCGGACTCGTCGCGGAGATGGCCCCTCCCATAGCCGACGAAATGAGGATCGCCGAGATAGCCCAGAGTCATGCGACTTCCCCATAAAGGAAATTCGATCGTCTCCTCCTGGGCCCGGCTCGTATAAACCGCCCCCAAATCATCTATCGCCCCCCCGGATATCCTGAGGCTCAGGCTCTCACCGCCGACGTCGTCGTCCAGGTCGTAGTAAAACCCGCCAAAATCCTGGGCGGACCACCTGTAGGTCGCTCCGTCGACTACCTCGGCCACCGGCCCCCTCAACTCAAACCCCTCGGCCGGAGCCCCCAGCAAGATGGCCACGAAGAAGGCTGAGAGAATTGGGCGGATAGATGAGCATCTCAAAGTCGATAGCATCCGATGGAGGCGCAGTATAATAGTTGATGCATATAAGGCCGTCGCCGATGATCCGACGAGATCTGCCAAGACGGTGCACCGGAATGGATGAGGGCGAAGCTACAAAAAGAGATAATTGGAAGAGCTTTTGGCTCTTCCAGATACTTTCTTACTCTCTCTTCCTCAGGACGAGGTAGGAGACTGCCAATAGGCCGGTCAAGGCGAAGACTGCCTCGAATCCGGGGATTCCCTTCTCCTCTTCAGCTACAGGCTCCTCAGCCGCAGGCTCCTCAGCTACAGGCTCCTCAGCTACAGGCTCCTCAGCTACGGGCTCCTCGGCTACGGGCTCCTCGGCTACGGGCTCCTCAGCTACAGGCTCCTCAGCAACGGGGGCCTCGACTGGGGCCGGTGCGGCCTCCTCTTCCTCAGCCTCTATGACGGCCTCCTCGTAGATGTAGAACCTGAGGGGGTTCTCATTGTTGATGACGTCCTGGTCAGCGGTCTTGATCCTGATGTTCTGCATCAGGAGCTGATCCTTGTTCTTGCTGAGGGTGATCTTGTTGTCCTCATTGTTCATCATGATGGACATCGTTCCCGCATCCACGGACTGGATCGTCATCTTGTCGTACTCGGTGTCCTCCTCCACGTCGGTGACGACGTCGGAGATCTGCCAGATGCCGTCGACGGTGGCCAGGTCCTGGTCAGTGCCGCGGAAGGCGTTCTTGAAGTGGACCGCTATGGTGACGATCTTCTCGGTGTCGCCGAGCCACTTCTTGTAGGTGTAGGTCTTGTCCTGGACACCTGCGCCGTCCTTGGAGGGCTCCACCACTGCGGAGTCGACTACTGCGCCGTCCTTCATCAGCTGGACGTAGACCTTGTTGCCGTCGAGGTCGATCGCCTGGATCGCCAGCTCGTAGTCCTCCTCAAGCTCGAGGGGCGTGCCGGTGGTGAAGGTCCTCTCCTCGTCGTCGTCGATCAGCACCTTGGAGAGCTGCTCGTCGACCATCAGGTTGATGTCGGTGGAGTCGAACGCCAGGTAGGCGGTCTCCCGGTTTCCGTCGACGTAAGATGCGAAGTACTCGTCAGCCAGGAAGCCGATGGTCCAGAACTCGCCCCACTCTTCGTAGTCGAAGGTGTCCTTCTGGGCCTCAGTGGTGTAGATCACGCCGTTCGGCTCGTCGAGGACGTTGCCGGTGATCTTCATTTCAATCTTCTCTCGACCGAGGTCGTCGTCGATGTCATAGTAGAAGCCGGCGAAGGATGAGACGTCCCACTCAATGGTGGCGCCGTCGACAACTTCCTTGACAACTCCCCTGATCTCGTAGGTCCCGGGCTCGGTGATCTCCTTCATGAGGTAGAACCTGAGGGGATTCTCAGCGGTAGCGTCCTGGTCGGCGGTCACGATCTTGATGGACTCCATCAGCTCCTGCTTCTTGTTCTTGCTGAGGGTGATCTTGTTGTCCTCGTTGTTCATCATGATGGACATCGTTCCAGCGTCCACGGTCTGGACCGTCATCTTGCCGTACTCGGTGTCCTCCTCCACGTCGGTGACGACGTCGGAGATCTGCCAGATGCCGTCGACGGTGGCCAGATCCTGGTCAGTGCCGCGGAAGGCGTTCTTGAAGTGGACCGCTATGACGACGATCTTCTCGGTGTCGCCGAGCCACTTCTTGTAGGTGTAGGTCTTGTCCTGGACACCTGCACCGTCCTTAGAGGGCTCCACCACTGCGGAGTCGACTACTGCGCCGTCCTTCATCAGCTGGACGTAGACCTTGTTGCCGTCGAGGTCGATCGCCTGGATCGCCAGCTCGTAGTCCTCCATGAGCTTCAGAGGCGTGCCGGTGGTGAAGGTCCTCTCCTCGTCGTCGTCGATCAGCACCTTGGAGAGCTGCTCGTCGACCATCAGGTTGTCATCGGTGGAGTCGAAAGCCAGGTAGGCGGTCTCTCGGTCTCCGTCGACGTAAGCTGCGAAGTACTCGTCAGCCAGGAAGCCGATGGTCCAGAACTCGCCCCACTCTTCGTAGTCGAAGGTGTCCTTCTGGGCCTTCGTCTGGTAGACGACGCCGGTCGGCTCGTCAAGGACGTTGCCGGTGATGGTTAGAGTGATGCTCTCAGTTCCGATGTTGTCATCAATGTCGTAGTAGAAACCAGCGAAATCCTGGGGGTCCCAAGTATATACAGCTCCGTCCTCGACGGTGGCCACAGGACCGCGGATCTCTACCATATCGACTGCGCTTACTGCCATAGCTGACGCTAGCAGCAACACCAAAGCTGTAAGCGTAATCGCGGTCACTTTCGTCATTATTTCGATAACCTCCTACATTTCCCCTATGGGGCAAGGTTCATACAGCATACAGTGCGACTATTCTTAAAACTATTGCCCACACTGATCTCCCCGCCACTGTGGCGCGACCAAACGGCGCCATCAGGTGCTGTTTGGCATCAATATGACACTGTATAACTGCATCACCCTCCCGATCCCTTTGGGACTATGGGGATATGATAGAGGATTTCACCATATATCTTTTGTGGTCTCTTTCCCGAGACATCCCCTCCCCGCACCTGAAATTTCGAGTCCTCGGAGAGGGGAGATGCGAGCCATGGCTGAAGGAGGAGGCTGCCAACTCTTCAAGGAATGTGCTCATGAAAAATATAAAATGCATTCATACGAAATCATAGAGGGTTTTAACGGATTTATAAAGACAAAACGTAGATAATTGGCGAAAAATAGGATTTTTTGTAGATAATTATGGTTTATCCTTCAATTAAGAGGTTAATCAATAAATAGTCATAATTAGCCTCGATTTAATCTCAAATATCCTAATGCAAAATGTATTCAACTTGAAAAACGCTTGAATATGGAGGATTGAGAGATTGAAACCCCATAACATCACCAATCGCAGCCTTATCCCTCATGGCTGGAGATAGAATTGTTTTTACGTCGGAGATGATAATCAAAGCACCATGGCGCGAACTGGCGTTGTATACCACCCCATCTACATGGAGCACGAGACCGACGGCCATCCCGAGAGGAAGGAGCGGCTCACCTCTGCCCTCGATATGATAAGGTCCTCAGGGCTGGAGGTGGAGTTCGTCACCCCGAGGCCCGCCACCCTCGAGGAGGTTCGAATGGTCCACTCTCCGGGTTACATAGACCAGGTCAGGGCCATCTCGGAGAGGGGAGGAGGGTACCTGGACCTGGACACCGTCGTCTCCCGCCGATCCTATGAGGCGGCCCTGATGGCGGCGGGCGGGGTGATCACCGGCATCGAGCGGGTGAACGACGGCCTGGAGAACGCCTTCGCCCTGGTGAGGCCGCCGGGCCATCACGCCCTCCCCAACCGGGGGATGGGTTTCTGCATATTCAACAACGTGGCGATAGGGGCTAAGTGCGCCCAGAAGATGGGGCTGGAGAAGGTTCTGATCGTCGACTGGGACGTCCACCACGGCAACGGGACGAGCGCCATCTTCTACGACGACAGGTCGGTGATGTACTTCTCCACCCACCAGTTCCCCCACTATCCAGGCACCGGCCGGGTCAAGGAGCTGGGGATGGACGGCGCCGAGGGGTTCACGGTGAACGTCCCCCTCCCCTGGGGGACGGGGGACTCGGGCTACGTCGCCGCCTTCGAGGAGATATTAAAGCCGGTGGCTTTGGAGTTTCATCCCGACATCGTCCTCGTCTCGGCGGGGCAGGACCCTCATCAGGCTGACCCCCTCAGCGGCATGAACCTCACCACCGGAGCCTTCGGATACATGGCGGCGGCCGTGAAGGAGATCGCCGACCGATGCTGCGACGGCAGGCTCGTCGCCGCCCTCGAGGGAGGCTACAACCTCTCCGCCCTCGCCGAGTCGATCGTCGCCGTCCTGAGGGCCTTCTCGGGGGAGGATCCGGGCAGGATAGATCGAGACGAGGACCCGAGGGCAGCGGAGAGGATAGAAGAGGTGAAGAGGGCGATGACCCCCTACTGGAGCTGCTTCCGATGAGGGCGACGGGCCATCAACCGACTTTCTGGCGCGCCGAGAGGTACCTGGCGATGAAGATCCGAAACTCGGGGTCCTTCACCTCCAGGATCTCCTCTCCCATGTATATATTGTAGCCACGCCTCAGAGAGGGGCCGAGGTGGCGCCCCAAGGAGAGGCCCGCCACCTGGGACCGGAGGAGGTCCTCGGCTCCGAGGAACCTCCGGGCCACCTCCACCACCAGCCTCCCGCCCTCAACGTAAGGGCCCGATAGAGGGTCGGGGTGGCTCTCGACGAACTTCTTCGCGTGATCCTCCTCCCAGGCCGGTGGGCCGAACCTCCTCTCAACCCGGGGGAGGACGGCCACCTCCAGCTCGAGGAGGATCCGGAGGACGCCCCCCCCCTCCGATGGACTGATCTCCCCCTGGCAGCCGTAGGGGACGGCGACGCCCCGGTGACAGTCGGCGTCGGATCTGAGGAGGGAGAAGCCCCCCCTCTCCAGGAGGGCGCGGATGGACTGCTCCGCCTTTCTAAGCTGCGGGAAGACGACGTCCTCCACCAGGTCGGGGGCGGCAAACTCCAGGAGGATGAGGGTGCTCCTCCGCTCCGCGAGCCGCTCGCGAAGCTCGTCGTCGGTGAGGGGCGATGCCGGCAGCGGGAAGAAGAACTCCAGGGAGGGCTCCCTAAGAAATAGACGGGATGCGGCAGCGAAGGTGAACATCCTGTCGAGGGTGAGGGCGGCGGCGACGTTCCTTCCGGGGTCGACGGGGTCGACCACCACCATAGGGTCCTCATGGGACCGGGAGAGATGCCCCTCCAGATCGATCACCTCGCCTGGCCGCCAGCGGGAGGCCCCCTCCAGGACGCCGACGAACGAGCCGTAACGGATCACCAGAAGCTCCGCCAGGTAGCCGGAGAAACCGCCCACCTTCAGCTCTGACCCGTAGACTCCGATCCCCTTCATGAACTGCTTCAAAAGGAGGACCTCGTCCTCCAGCCCCGTTATCCTCGCCGAGACGTACCGGCTGTGGAAGGGGGTCCTGTCGACGGCGGATATGATCTCTGAGGCGTCCTCCACCATATAGCACGGTACGAGGTCCACCTCGAACCCATCGAAGAGGGCGTGGACGTAGGCGTGCTCGGCGTACCTCTCCTCGAACTTCGGGGCGACGAGCCTCGCGACCTCCAGGGCCGGGAGGAGGGACGAGCCCTCGGGGACGCCGATGAAGACGTCGAGGTCGTGGTCCCCCGAGAGCCAGGTCCCCCGGGCCGCTGACCCCACCAGGACCGCCTCGCCCTCGAACCCGGCGGCCATCGCCAGCTCCTCGATCCGGGACAAGATCCTCCCCGCCACAGCCGCCAGCCTCTCCCGCTCCTCGGGGGAGGGCCTGACCCTGGCGAGGACCTCCTCAATCAGAGGTGAGAGGGAAGGATCCGATATCCTCGTAGATGGGGCCTCCGGGGGTGAGGGTGCTCTTCTTGAGGGAAAACTCCTCCACTCGGAACTCGCCGAGGTCGATCTCCCTGAAGGGGGCGAGCCTCTCGGCGAGGAGGGCGGTCGTCTCGGGGCTGGGCCTCGCGACCCGGGCGATGGTGGCGTGGGATGTGAACCTCCTCCGCTCCCGGGGAAACCCCAGGGGTGAGAGAGCCGCCTCGACGGCGTGAAACAACCCCTCAAACTCCCCCTCGGCCCCGATCCAGACCACCCTGATCGACCTGCCGGGAAAGGCCCCCGCCCCCCTGACCCTGGCGGTGAAGGCCGGGCGTCTCACGCCCCCGAGGGCTTCGACGACCCGGTCCACCTTCAGAAGGGGGACGTCCCCGAGGAACTTGATCGTCACGTGGATGAGGCCGGGCTTGACCAGCCTCACCCCCGGCAGGTCCATCTCTTTCTGGACCTTTGCGATCTCTTCGCGCATCGAATCTGGGAGGTCGACGGCGACAAAGGACCTGATCCCCTTCTCCGGTCCGGTGCGCCTCTCGGGCTTCGCGCCTTTCTGAGCCATCCTCTACCTACCGCAGAACGCCGCCCTGGCTCGCGGAGGTGACGGACCTGCTGTACCTGGCCAGCATCCCCTTCGCCACCTTCGGCTCTGGCGGCTTCCAGGCGGCCTTCCGTCTCTCGATCTCTGAGGCGTCCACCAGAAGGTCGATCCTCCGGGCGTCGATGTCGATTCTGATCTCGTCGCCGTCCTCTACGAGAGCGATCGGGCCGCCGACGGCCGCCTCGGGGCAGACGTGGCCGATGCAGGGACCCCTCGTACCGCCGGAGAACCTGCCGTCGGTGATCAGGGCGACGGAATTCCCGAGGCCGATCCCCTGGATCGCCGAGGTCGGCGAGAGGGTCTCCCTCATGCCGGGGCCGCCCTTGGGCCCTTCGTACCTGATGATGACGACGTTTCCGGCCACGACCTCGCCGCCGACGATCCCCGCCAGGGCCTCCTCCTCGGAGTTGTAGACCTTGGCTTTGCCGGTGTGCTTTCTCATCTCCTTCGATACAGCCGTCTGCTTGACGACCGACCCCTCGGGGGCGAGGGACCCCTTCAGGATCGCGATGCCGCCCTCAGGATGAACCGGCGCATCGAGGGTCGCCACCACCTTCGCGAAGGTCTCGGGGTTCGCGGGCTTGAAGGAGGCGATCTCCTCGCCGAGGGTCCTCCCCGTGACGGTGAGGACGTCGAGGTTCAGCTTCGACTGAAGCCTCTTCATGACGGCGGGGATCCCCCCGGCCCTCTCCAGGTCGAGGATGTGGTAGGGGCCCCCGGGCCTGAGGTTGACCAGGTGGGGGGTGTCGCGGCTCAATCGATCGAACTCGTCGAGATCGAGGTCGATATCGAACTCCGAAGCCACCGCAGGTATGTGGAGGGCGGTGTTGGTGGACCCGCCGATGGCCATGTCCATCCTGATGGCGTTCTCTATCGACTCGGGGGTCACGATCTTCCTCGCGGTGATCCCCCTCTCGATCAGCTCGACGATCTTGAGCCCCGACCGCTTCGCGATCCTCATCTTCTTTGCGTCGGCGGCGTGGGCGGTCGCAGAGCCGGGAAGGCTCAATCCGAGGGTCTCCGTGAGGCAGGCCATGGTGTTGGCGGTGAAGAGGCCGGCGCAGGACCCGGCACCCGGGCAGGCATGGTTCTCCAGGACCTCCAGGACCTCGCCCCCCTTCTGCCAACCCTCGAAGACGTCGATCAGGTCCAGCTCCTTGTCGCAGGCGAATCCGGGGTACATGGGTCCGCCGGTGACGGCTATCGCCGGAAGGTCGAGCCTCCCCGCCGCCATCAGGTGGCCGGGGACGATCTTGTCGCAGGATGAGATCAGGACCATGCCGTCGAGCTGGTGGGCCTCCACCATCACCTCGATGGTGTCCTCGATGATCTCCCGGCTGGGGAGGGAGTACTTCATCCCCCGGTGGCCCATGGCGATGCCGTCGCAGAGGCCGATGGTATGAAACTCAAAGGGGACCCCCCCCGCCATCCTGATCCCTGCCTTGACCGCCTGGGCTATCTTGTCCAGGTGAATGTGGCCCGGTATGAACTCGTTCCAGGAGTTGACGACCGCGACGAAGGGGCGGTCCATCTCCTCATCTATGAGGCCGGTGCCCTTGAGGAGGGCCCGGTGGGGCGCCCTCCCCGGCCCGACCTTGGTGATATCGCTTCTCATGAGAAGAACCTCGGAAGGGGATTTGAGCGCTGCGTCCTTAAGTCTTCCGCGGTCAGAGGGGCGGGGTCGCCGAAACCATCATCCGGGGAAGAAAGGAGCTGCTCTATAGAGGCCTCAGCCTCGGGCACAGCAGCTTTCATCCGGCTCGAAAAATCGGAGATCTCATCTCTTATATATTCGCGATCCCTCTGAACGAGTGGTGACAGAATGGACTCTTACCACCTCTTTCTCCTCCTTTTGGCGCTGTACATAGCGGCGCTCATAGGCATCGGGCTCCGATCCTCCCGAGGGCAGAGGTCCGTCGAGGACTTCTGGCTGGCGGGGCGCGAGATTGGAGCCGCCAACATCGGCCTATCGGCTGCGGCATCCTGGCTTACGGCTTCCGCCCTCCTCCTCGCGACCGGCCTCTTTCTATTCATAGGCGTGGGGTCGATCTGGGTCTGGGTCTTCCCCAACGTCGCGGGGCTTCTGATCATCGCAGCGATCGCGAAGAGGGTCAAGAATATCCCCGCCATGACCCAGCCGGAGCTCCTCGAGATCAGGTACCATCCCATAGTCAGGGCCCCGGTGGCGGTGGCGATAGCCATCACCATGGCCCTCTTCGCGGTGACCGACTTCATCGGGTTCAAGCTCGTCCTCGCGACCTTCTTCGGGGTGCCTCCCCTCTACGCGGTCCTGATGATGGCCGTCGCAGTATCGATATACGTCAGCCTCGGGGGCTTTAGGGCCGTAGTGTGGACCGACGCCGTCCAGTTCCTCTTCCTCGCGGGGGTCGCCGTCGGCGTCGCCTTCCTCGCGACGAGGGCGTCGGTGGCCGGCGGGACGACCCTCGCCACCGCCTCCGCTTCCCTCGGGACCGACTGGTGGAACCTCTTCATCCTCGGGGGCGTCGCCGGAGCCCTAGTCCTCCAGCTCGCCCTCCTGCCGGGATGGGTCGCCGAGCAGGACCCCTGGCAGAAGATCTGGGCGGCCCGGGACGAGAGGGCCGCGAGGCGTGGCCTCGTCCTCGGCGCCGCCCTCCTGGCGGTCGTCTACCTCGCCTGCCTCGTCGCCGCCGTCGCCCTCCGAGGGATCTATCCGATGCCCGCAGGCGAGATCGAGGCCGAGATGCTCTACCTCACCTTCATCCAGGAGAGCCTCCCCGGCGGCCTCGTCGCCCTCTTCGCGATAGGGTTTGCCGCCGCCTCCATGTCCTGCGCCGACACCTTCGCGACGTCCGGAGCCTCCTGCATCTCCCGGGACATCGTCCAGAGGCACATCAGGCCCCAGGCGAGCATGAAGGAGATGATGGTGATAAACAGGGCCCTCGTCATCGTCATGATCGCCATCTCCGCAGGCGTGGCCCTCCACGTCGAGAGCATCGTCGAGGCGGTGCTGATCGCGACGGTGATCGGGACCACATCCTACTTCTTCCCGATCATCGGCGGCCTCTTCTGGAGGCGGGCGACCCGCTGGGGCGCCCTCGCGGCGGTGATCGTCGGCGGAGGGACCCAGATCGCCCTGATATCCTACGAGAAGTTCTTCCTGAGAGCGCCCCTGGAGACGGCGATGCCCGAGATTGCCGCGAGCGGCATCCTGGCGGAGCATGGAGTTATCATAGGCCTCTCCCTCAGCGCCCTCGTCTTCGTCGGGGTCTCCCTCGCGACGGCGAGGCCTGAGGCGGCGAGGTTAGCCCCGTTCTTCCCCGACGTCGGGAGGGAGGTATACGGCGACGGCGCCCTCAACGCCGACCGGACCGATCCGGAATACGGGAGGATCGCTTCGAAGATCGAGGAGAAGGTGACGGGGGAGAGGGCCCACCTCCACCTCCGCCTCGACGTCGCGCCGATCCTCGCCGACGGCGGCAGGATCGAGGAGAAGCTCGAATGGAGCGAGTTTCTCGACAGGCTCCAGGCCGATCATCAGTCCTGGTTTGAGCTCACCGGGAAGGACACCATCTACCGGCTGACCCAGGCGGACATGCTCGCCTCGGTGAAGATGGTCCGGGGAGACCGGCTCTCGATCTGGCTCTCGGCGGAGCCGAAGAGGGAGATGATCGATAGGCAGAAGGACGAGATCTACCTCTCCTATCGGGAGATCGAGGAGACCCTCCTGGGGCTCGGCCTCTCGGCGACCCCCGCCGGGTGAGAGATATGAGAGACGGTCGGGAGAAGGTCGAGATCGCGGTGGTGGGGGCGGGGCCTGCGGGCTCGGCCGCCGCCGAGGCGGCGGCGAGGCTGGGGGCCGATGTCCTCCTGATTGAGAGGAAGAGGGAGATCGGAACCCCCGTCCAGTGCGGCGGCTTCCTGCCGGAGGCGAACGAGCTGGAGGCCCTACTCCCGAAAGCGAAGATCCCCGAGGCCCTGGCCGAGGTCCCCGAGGAGCTCATCCTCCACCGAACCCGGGTCCAGAGGATCTACGCCCCCTCGGGGAGGTCGAAGGAGTTTCCCGTCCTGGGGAGGGTCCTCGACCGGCGGTCCTTCGATCGCCACCTGGCCTGGAGGGCGGCGAGGGCAGGCGCCCGGGTCCTCGTCGACGTCAGGGCGGAGCTGTTGGAGGGAAGCCTCCGCCTCTCGGGTAGGGCCTCCGGGACGGTGGAGGCAGATGTGGTGATCGGAGCCGACGGGCCCGGCTCCGCCACCGCCCGAGGCGCGAGGTTGGCCGCAAGACAGGAGGTGGGGGTCTGCCTGGAGTACGAGATGGCGGGGGTCGACATAGATCCCGACGCCGCAGAGATGTACTTCGGTACGGGGTCCGCCCCCGGGGGGTACGCCTGGATCATACCTCTGGGCGAGGACGTCGCGAACGTGGGGGTCGGGACGAGGCCCACCTACCTCCGGGGCCGACGGCTTCGCGACCTCCTCGACTCCTTCATCTCGGAGCACCCGATCGCGAAAGATAAGCTCCGGGGAGGATCCGTCACGGCGGTGATGCGGGGGCTCGTCCCCGCCGGAGGGATGCCGCCCGCGATCCAGGGGGGAAACGTCCTCCTGGCGGGAGACGCCGCGGGGATGGTGATGGCCACCTCCGGCGGCGGCATCCCCCTGGCGATGGTGGGAGGGCAGGCGGCGGGAGAGGTGGCGGCCCGGCACGTCGGGGGCACGGCCTCCCTCCGGGAGTACACGACGCGGATCGCGACGGAGATGGGCCGAGAGGTGGATAACTCCGTCAGGATCCGGGAGGTCGTCGACAAGATCATGAACAGCGACCGGCTGATGGACGCCCTCATCGCGACGATGCCCGCCGATCAGATGAAAGCCGTCATGAGGGGGCAGATCCCAGGGGCCCTGGAGAAGGTGGGGGACCTGGTCGCGGGCCGATGAGCCGCTGATCCCGCAAACGTTTCTTCAAGATCAAATCTTTTCTCTGGCTGGCGATACCTCAGACCGCGACGACGGCCATGGTGACCAGGATCAGGGAGGCTGTGCCCAGGACGTCCATCATGCTGGTGATGGTGGGTATAGTCACGTTGTCAGGATCGACGCCGATCCTGACGAAGAAGCAGGTGAAGTAGTAGGTGACGAGGATGGCGAGGATGGTGGTGAAGAGGCCGGCCAAGAGGCAGATCGTCAGGAGGTCTCCGAAGCCGAGGGCGTCCATCCCGAAGGCCCTAGATACGACGAAGGCGAGGAGGCCGAGGGTGGGAAAGAGGAAGGCGGAGAGGACGAGGGTGCAGCCGAAGTTTATCTTCGTCTCCCCCTCGATCCCTCCATTCATCTTGATCATCCCCAGGTGATACGCCGAGGTGAGCCGCGAGGATAGGATCCCCCCGAGGTTCCCGCCGACGGCGTTGAAGACCGGTATCAGCAAGAGGACCGTCGAGAAGGCGACGAGCATCTCCTCGTATATCCCCATGAAGAGCCCCGCCACGGTGCTGAAGAGGGTCGCGATCATCAGGACCGGCATCGACTGTCTCACTATCCTGGCCATCACCTGATGGTTTGAGCCGATGCTGTAAACCGCGGCGGCGGTCGAGATGAAGAGGAAGACGAGGGTCCCCGCCCCGGTGAGGGGCTGGCCGAGGGAGGTGACGAAGATGGCGGTCCCGAAGAGGATGGGTATCGTTATCACGTCCCCCGCCACGGTGATGAAGGGGACGGAGACGTTGTCGGGGTCCCACCCCCTCCTGAAGCTCTTCTCAATGACGAGGAGGGTGAACCCCAGGAGGATCAGGCCGGAGAAGACGCTGCTCAATACCGATATGAGGACCAGATCGTAGACGCCCAAGGTATCGAGGCCGACGGCGAGGCCCAACCCCTTCACCACCAGGGCTAGGATCACCGAGACCGAGAAGACCTGGACCGCGACCCCCCCCACCTGCTGGCGGAGGGGCTCGGACCTCGCGAGGGGTGGGGAGATCTCGCCGGTATGGAGGCTCGTCCCAAGCCTCGCCCCGAAGGTCCCGAAGATGGTCCCCCGCATGTCGATGGCGCCGGGTATCAGAATTATCAGGCCTGGGTAGAGGGCCAAAAGATGGGACATCTTGGCGAGGGAGAAGCCCGCCACCATGGAGGTGACGGAGCAGATGACCAGGGCGAAGAAGCTCTGCTTAGCGATCTTGGATATCCTGCTGAGAGCTGGAACCAAGCCTCCGCCGACCCTCAGATCCGACGGCATGGCCACTAAAACCGAGTGATCCAGTGCTGCCCCCGAGGGCAGAATCACCCCCTCTTTCGCATCGAACTCGACCATCCGTCGAACCTCGCGGAGGTTTAGGCGGGGGCTCTGGCTGATGGGCCTCTTCTGCCATGCCGAATTCCTCTCTCATCTCATCCTTGCGCCTTCAATGATCCTCAAAAGACGGCACCGTTGGGAGATCTCGCCACGGAGCGACGGCCTCCTTCGATCTCCTTGACCGAAGGCCCCAAAGGGCTCTCCGGAAAGGAGGGCCCCCTCTTTGCAAAAGCGGACTCAGATCCGCAGGATTCGCGAACCGGGACGGCCTCCAAGCTCGATCTCCTATCAAAGGGCCGGAGGGGCTCATTCGGTGGAGGCGGTTCCCAGGAGATCTTCCACCGACTTTGAGCCCCGTTCGGCGATCTTGACGTTGATCTGACCTACGTCGGCCGAGATGTCGCGACCGTGGACCGACTTCCTCCTCCTCATGCCCTCCTCCGAAGGATGGTACCCGACTCCTCCGGCGACCAGGATCTTCCTCCTCTTGGAGCCCGGAAGGTCGCGGCGGAGGGGGAAACCCTCGCGGTCGCTTCCTCCGGTGATCTCTATGGTATAGCCGGGCATCCCGACGGCGTCACCGTCGATGACGTCGCCGATCTTGCGGCCGAGGAACTTGTTGGCGGCGGCGTCCTTAGCCTCCACCTGGTAAGCTTTCCCGCTCTGGGGATCACAGATAACGACTCTGAAGTCCATTTTTTCTCCTCGCAACTGAACAGGGCTCCACTAGGCCCCATCAACATATAAAACCTTATCCGGGGTCCAAATCCGGCCGGTGGCCCACCCCCTCACCCATCGCCGGACCTCGGCGGCTTCTCCTTCCCCGTCACAGGCCCGACCTCCGAGATGGCGCGGTGGGAAGGGATCTCCTCCAGGTACGACCCCTCGAGGAGGGGCCTGTCCACTACCACCGCGTAGATCCTGTAGACCGTCCCCTCCTCGACGTCACATCGGGTGGACCAACGGCCGTCGCGGTTCGGCAACACTCTTCTCCTCACCTCAAGGTGCTCGTCGTCGTATCGAACGAGGACGTATACCTGCCTTTTGCGGCCGCGGAGGCCGCTGGCCTGCCCCTCGATGAGGCCGGCCCACCGGTCCTCACCGTCGCGAGGGAAGCGTATCCTGATGGAGGTGGTGAGCCGCGACCTCGCCCACGTGGCTATGCTCCCCGATCCTATGAGGAAAGTGAGGAGGGCCACGAAGATCAATAGCTTCCTGTAGTTCGCCTCCAAGAAGTCGCCCTCGGCCGAGGGCGGAGGTCCGAGGTTGGCGGTGCCGTTCTCCTCCATGGAGGGCGGAGCCACCACCAGAACCGTGACGTTCTGCGGCCCATTCGAGACGTTTGTAGAGGCGGATGCCGGCTCTTTGGGGGTGAGGGATATGGGCATCGTCCCCCCTGAGGAGGAGAATTCGACGACGTTGAACCAGTTCCAGTAGCCTTCTAGATAGGCCTCTACGAGGTGGCTCTCCGGCTCCACCGTCGCGATGAAGGGAGTGATGCCGTAGAAGGCACCGTCGATGTAGACCTCCGCCCCGGAGGGATCGGAGACTATGGGAACCCTGACGTAAGGGGGCTCGTAATCCTCGATCTGGAGCTCCGCGGTCTGAGATGGATCCGGAGGGGCATCCTCCTCGGATGTCGCCTCCGATGGACCTGGTGCCGCGGACTCCGACAGCGGGTCGGAGGGGGACGCCTCGAAATAGGCCGAAGAATCGGACGGCTCGGCTGAGGGCTTCGGATCGTCGGCACCGTTAGCCGAACTCATCTGGACCCGGTCGATCAGCTCGTCGATGTCGACGGCTCCGTCGCCTGGGGAGGCGATCCTGTAGATGGGCCTCGGGCTAGAGCCGATGTGGACGATCTCAGAGGCCGCGGACTGGCCAATTCCGGCGGCTGCGATGAAAATGGCTGCCAAAGCCACAGATATCAGGAACGAAGCCATCATGATCCGGGCTTCGCGAATCAAAATCCCCACACCAGATCCCTCGGCAAGGCAGGTCTTATACCCTGTGGTCCGTCTCAACGGAGCTCTCTCATCCTGCGATAGTCCTGAATCGAAGATATGGGCATGGTCCTGATCTCGATCCCCAGCTCCTCCGCCGCCACCACGGCGTTGACCCCGGCGCAATATACGATCCCCACCTTGCCAGCGCCGACGGGACACCCCATGTTCGGCTCTCCGGCCTCGCTGATCCTCATCAACCCATCGATCCCGGCTCCCTTTGCCTCATCCAAGAGCTCCTGGGCCTGATCTATGGCGGCGACCGGGATCTCCCTCAGGTTGGCCAAGAGAAAGCCGTTCCCCCGCCTTACCGCCTCGTCCACCCGGGTGGTCTTCCGCGACATCAAGACCCTCATCGGATCGAGGGAAGACCCGGCGTAAGCGAGGAGGTCGGTGAACTGCGATAGGGCCCCATCCCTGACCTCGACTACCCCCGCAAAGGTGGTGTTGACTGGAATTCCGCCCTGGAGGAGCATCCCGTCGACGGTGATGCTGCAGACGGTGGATACGCCGAGAAAACCTTCCGGTATCGGTACCGCCCCCATCTCCTCCCCCTCGTCCTGGATCAAGACCCGCCTGCTCACCGCAAACCCGGCATCAAAGACCTGCCTCATCGCCTCCATGGCCCTCTCCGAGTCCCTCTTATCCAGGAGGCTGGTGTTGACGACCACCCTGTTATCATCAGAACGCGGATCAAAGCTCGACCGGTACATGTACTCCTCGATCCGGGCGTTGACGAAGCCGATCCTGTCGTCCACCAGGGCGTCGGAGAGCTCCCGTTTCCCCAGGGGGGTGAGGACCCGGCCGCTGTAACCCTCCTTCTTGGTGAACCCCAGCTCGTCCATTATCTTGAGGTTGTACCGGATGGCCCGCTCCCCCACCTCGTAACCCCTGCTGGAGAGCTCGTCGGAGATGGCCCGCGCGCCGATCGGCTTGTCCGCCGCGTTTATCACCCTGATTATCTCGATCAGCCTCCTCTGGCTCGAATGGGGCTTGGGGATCAGCTTCATCTGAGATTTCCTGGCGGGGAAGTGGATATATATCTTATGCAGATAGATCTCCGAATTGGGCTCCTAGCCCGAGGGCGGGCATGAAGTCCCGTGGGGTAGTGGTCAATCCTGCAGGCCTTTGGAGCCTGGGACGGTGGTTCGAATCCGCCCGGGACTATAACTTCCGCCCTCGGGCCCCGAGAGCCGATCGGATCCGGCAAAGAAACGTACATATAGGGGGGGAAAGTCTGGGAGATGGTGGCCCGGCCGCCCAGGATCGGGCCCTCCCATCCAGTGCTCCGGTAGTGTAGTCCGGCCAATCATTCCGGCCTTTCGAGCCGAAGACCCGGGTTCAAATCCCGGCCGGAGCATAGGGCCATTTTCCGGCCTCCAAGAAGGGCCTTTCCATGGACCTCACCTAGATGAGGGGGCGAGGCGACCGTTTCCTCTCTCGAAGCCCGATGGGGGAGGCCGCGCCCGGTGGCGGCTGGCGCTCGCCCTTCATCGACCCTCTTGATGTCGTTTCAGCCGGCGGCCTACCAATGGTGTAGTTAATATTCTATTATCGTCTCGGGGCTTCTGGACGAAAAAGTATAACTACTTGAATGCAAAAGCAGGATTCATATCATGCTGTCGAGACTACATAACCCGTTTCGCAGTGTGAAATCTGAGCGGGCTGCTATGTCGGCGGATTCGCCAGGATGGGAGCGCCGCGACTTATCGATCAACAGTATAGGTGGGAGAACAACGAGGAGAGAACTAGCTATTTTGTTGGTAGCTTGCATCGCCCTGGTGGGGATGTCCTGTGCTGCCAACTACATGTACGAGAAGGCCAACATCAAGGGCGTTGGCTACAAGAACGTTGAGACCATCATTCAGACTCAGGCCGGCCTTGCTGGAAACAAGCTGGTCGAGAAGGAGTCTGGAAGCGGAAACGTCATCACCGAGAGGACCGAGATCGAGGCCGAGAGGGACCCGTATGGACCCGAGTGCCTCCACAAAGTGCCGGCAAATCAAGAATTTTACGCTACGGGCTGCGTCGACTACATCAACTTCACGAAGGAGGCCGAGTTTGAGTACATGCCTGTCAGCTACCAGACCGGCACCTACGACCAGAAGTGGATCGAGAAGCTCTGCGTCCAGAACTACTACATCGGAGCTGTAGTCGTCGAGATGTACACCCACGCCGAGCACCTCCAGAAGAACACCGAGGTCAAGACCAGACGCGACTGCACTGATTGGAAAGAAACCTACGACGATGACTGCTTCGGCTGCGGCAACTGCACCGGCGCCCTTGAGGCGAACTTCAACTCCAACGTCATCGGTGTCGCCCACATCGGCTGGCTCTCCAAGGACGTCAGCACCAACTGCAAGGGCAGGCACTATGAGTGGGGCCGATCCGTTGAGGACCTGACCGGTGTCTTCTCCATCGAGAAGTTCATCCAGCTCTGGGGCAACGGAACCTGCGGCGCTGTCCAGGTCGACTGGCTACCCTGCATCTGAGGGCGGAAGTTCCCGCTTCCTTTTTTTATTTTTTATCTATTGTCCCAAACGAGTTTTATATAAAGGTGTCCTATTTTAGTGGCTTTCTGCCCGCCTCCAGCTCCATCGACTATACCCCGCATGATCGACGGAAGCCCCATCGACGGAGAGCCACCTCCAACCCTGAAAGGCCTCAGGGATGGCCATGGATCGAGGAGATGGACCGGGGTCCAGAGAGGGGCTCGATAGATTTATATGCGATCAACCTGAAGAGGTGGATGTGCCTGACCGAAAGAACTTTGACACGATTGAAGCTATCGGAGCAGGCTGGAAGCTCCAAGGGGGGGTGGTGCAGCTTCTGCTGGAGTATCCCAGCTTGGCGGGACGCGGACGTCCGTCTTTTAAGTCGGCAGTGAAGGCCGTCCGGCCGAGCGAAAACTCTGAGGAGCGAAGTTGTCCACCATCAGAAGGCTGCCTTTGCGGCTGGCGATGGTGGCATGCGAATGAGGGTATAGAATAGAGAACGGAGGTGGGAACTGAATGAAGAGAGAATTGGCTATTTTACTAGTCATCGGAATCGCCCTGGTGGGCATGGCTGGCGCTGCCAACTACATGTACGAGAAGGCCAACATCAAGGGCGTCGGCTACAAGAACGTTGAGACCATCATTCAGACTCAGCCCGGCCTTGCTGGAAACAAGCTGGTCGAGAAGGAGTCTGGAAGCGGAAACGTCATCACCGAGAGGACCGAGATCGAGGCCGAGAGGGACCCGTATGGACCCGAGTGCCTCCACAAAGTGCCGGCAAATCAAGAATTTTACGCTACGGGCTGCGTCGACTACATCAACTTCACGAAGGAGGCCGAGTTTGAGTACATGCCTGTCAGCTACCAGACCGGCACCTACGACCAGAAGTGGATCGAGAAGCTCTGCGTCCAGAACTACTACATCGGAGCTGTAGTCGTCGAGATGTACACCCACGCCGAGCACCTCCAGAAGAACACCGAGGTCAAGACCAGACGCGACTGCACTGATTGGAAAGAAACCTACGACGATGACTGCTTCGGCTGCGGCAACTGCACCGGCGCCCTTGAGGCGAACTTCAACTCCAACGTCATCGGTGTCGCCCACATCGGCTGGCTCTCCAAGGACGTCAGCACCAACTGCAAGGGCAGGCACTATGAGTGGGGCCGATCCGTTGAGGACCTGACCGGTGTCTTCTCCATCGAGAAGTTCATCCAGCTCTGGGGCAACGGAACCTGCGGCGCTGTCCAGGTCGACTGGCTACCCTGCATCTGAGCGGGATCTCGGGATTCGGATGCTTTGCGCATCTGAATCAACCCTACTTTTTTTATCACCAACTCCTTCAGGGCGCCTTTGGACCAAAACACTGAAATATCAGCCCTACATTAAATAGACAAGTAGTCTGTCTCACCCATGAAAGGGAGACAAACGATTCGAATTCAGAACAGGAAGGGGGTGCAAGTAAAATGAAGGGAGTATTAGCACTACTTGTAGCTCTTGCATTGGCGTGTAGCTTAGCTGTAGCCAACCCGCCATTGAAGGAGCCCATTCAGTACGAGCAGTTTTGTGAGAACGCGCTGGTCAGCGGGACCGGCTATATCGACGTGGCGACCTCTATCGTCGATAAGAAGATCGCCCTCGAGTACTACGACATGATGTCCGGTGACGGCACTCTGGAGATGGACTCCACCCATGTCTACTCGCAGGAGCCGAACAAGTTGTTGAGGCCGGTGCCCAACTACAACTATGATACCTGCGCCAACAACTCTACGACGGACGCGAATCTGAACTTCTTCGAGAACACCAAGCTCACCTTCGCGATCGATAAGGCGCCTCTCCAGGGCGGGAAGTTCATAAACTCCAAGGCGTTCTACGGCGGCATAGGTGCGAACATCCAGGAGATGTTCAGCGTCAACGAGATGGAGAAGGACCAGACCGTCTTCTTCGGCTCGACCAAGAACTCGACGATCGAGCACACCGTAGGCCTCCAGACCCTCAACAGCTTCAACGGTACCTGGGGAACCGACGCCAGCATGCACAAGATCTTCTACAAGGACATAAAGAGCCACGAGCTATTCAGCGGTGACTTCGAGGTCCAGAAGGAGATCAAGTTCCACGAGAACCCAGTGGCTGAACCGAGACCCTGCCCGTGCGCGGGAGTGGACTGCTGAGGTCAGCAGTCTGCCCTATTTTCTTATTTTTGCGGCGGAGCCGGACCAGATCAAGCGCGGTTATCCCCTCGGGGGCGGGCCTTTTCCGTCGTGCAAGCTTGAGATTAACGGCCTTTGTCGCAAGCGAATTCGTCATGGGGGTTAAAGAGTGAAGAAATGGCTGATCGTCCTTCTGCTCCTCGCGATCCAAACAGCCCACGCCACCGTTGAAGAGACGAGGCTGGGCCCGGAATCGGAGTGGGATTTGGAGGCATCGGAAACAGGGTCTGTCTGGCCCTCAGTTCCGCATATGGTGGGAGAGCTCAGCGTCTCCATCGAGATGTCAGGACCGAAGTCCGGACATGACGTCCACTACGCCACGCCAGGAAAGGCTATGGAATACGTGGTAGCTGTAGAGAACTCAGGATGCTATGAGGTGGAGGCGAAGCTCACCGTGGTCCCCAAGAACTGCAAACCCAGCTGGTTCGGATGGACCGAGGAGACCGTGACGGTCCCGGCGGGAGGGGTGGGGACTGAGACTCTCACCGTCACGCCGGATATGAGCGCACCTCCCGGCGATTACGACTTCCAGATCATGGCCACCGCCTTGAACACCAAGTCGGGGTCTGCGATAGCTGGTTTCAGGCTTCAGAACTACGATTACGTCTCCGAGACCTCCATCAGCGGAACCGGCCAGTTCACGATGAACAAAGACGTCCGGAGCATGAACACCGGCGTGAAGTCGAACAAGGACATATACTTCAGCGGCAGCGTGGACACTCTTATGAAGAACGAGTACCTGGTGGAGAAGGCTAAGGGAGGGAATCCCACCTTCCAGGAGTGCGATGCGGTGGACAACTACGTGGCCCAGAACTCTGGCGACACCCTGATGGGGACCGAGACCGTCAGGAGCTCCCTCGTCTTCGGCGGCGTGGGTGCCAGGGTCCACGAGAGCTACAACCTCCAGGAGATGGAGTACGAGCTCCAACAGATAGACCTCCACCACACCGGCCTCAACCGCCGGGCGGAGTTCCAGACCGCGGACAACTTCACCGGATACATGGCCATCGACGCCAGGCAGACGATACCCGGTCAGAGGAGCACCCGAGAGAGAGAAGAGTTCCTGGGGACCTTCGAGATCCAGAGAAGGCTGATCTTCAAAGAGACTCCGACCCCATCCTTCGGATGCTTTGACGGCTCATGCTTCAACTTCGCCAAACCCTCGATCTGAGCATGGGCCATTTTTTTTATTTAATTTAGAAAATTAGCGCCGAGGGAGGGACCTTGTCGCGTTTTTACTGGTAAATTTGGCCTATCTGACGTAGCTCAGCGAGATTCAACCGATTTCATCAATCCTAGAGGTTTTATTTCGCAAATGAGGTTATAACTCTTAGTACATCAAAGCCAAATTTTGTTGTTTAATCTTTTTCTCGATATGGCTATGTATCCTCCAGTTGCGAAGGGGTTAGAATACCTTTTCTTGAGACAAACCGCCGTAAAACCTAAAATAATCGATTCATATAAAAATCAGATGGTGGCTAAAGTAGATCATCGGCCCAACGTAGCTGGATTCGATCTCCGCTGGACTCGTCTCCCCCCTCTTCATCGGCCCAAAGTAGAACGTACTTCACTGGCGCCGTCGCCCTCTCCAAAGCTTCAAGCCGCCGCTCAAGCCTCTGGTTCATCCTCCTCCATCACCCGCCGACATTTAGGACATGCGGGATTTAGTTCCGGCAAATTCTCGAAAAAATCCACAAGCTTCGCCTCCTCCTCTGGCGATATCTCGTATTTGGTCGCTGGTAAGGATGCGTCGCGCTCACCCATCAGGATGGCTCTCAATACGTATAATTGCCCGCTGGAGAACGTCTCCATACGCTCCGCAAGATAATCACAGTGAGGGCATAGTGGCGGATGCTCCGACTCCAGGGCTTCCAGCCGCCTCTTAAGGTCGCTCTTCATCCTCACCAATTCCCAGCCGCCCGTTGATCATCTCATTTATCCGAGGAGCAAACTCGACATTTTCATCTAACGGCTTCTCAGCAGCCCAAACCACAAAGTCTCGCAACGTTGCGATCTGTCGCGGTGGTGGATTCAGTATCTCTTCCAGCCGGGCAACCCGCCCCTCAAAGTTCCGCTTCATAGTCAGCCCAAACCACCGCAGCCTGCCTTTCCAGCGCATCCATGGCGCTCTCACCCGGCAAAGCCCCGACCGCCGTTAAAAATCCGTCATCGTCGTTATCAGGGCGTACGGGTTTAGGTGTCAGCCGGTCCAACCTCTTCATCAACGGGCCGTACCGCACGGTTCGGACCTCCTCATGATTCCTTCGCAAAGTTGCTTGGTCATCAGTTCGGCCTGTGAACTTGCATCACATCGGCTCCACAGGCTAACCCGCCCCCTCAGGTCCTCGGGGAGGTCGGATGGCTCCAGCTCCTCTTTGCGCAACTCGGTTTGGAGTTTCAGAATGTCGAAGGCCACATTCAAGCCGGATCCCTCCAGCCAAACGCGCCGCCCCGCCTCGTCGGTGGTGGCGATTTTCCCCGCGGTGGCCTCCAGCTCCAGCTTTCCGACGCGCCTTTCCATGCCCTCGAATCTCATCTCTGATTCTTCGCCTCTTCCAGCGCCGAAAGCCGCCGCTCGATATCTGCGAGCTTCTCCAGCTCGAAAGCTTTCAGCCAGACGCCCATTAGTTGAGCGATACGGCCTGAGTACTCAAGCTCGGCTCCCTCCTGGAACGCCTTCGATGTGATCCGCTGGCAAACCCTACGGACGTCTTTTGGTTCTCTCAGAGTTACGCCACGTGTCTGTTTAGGCTTATTATTCTCAGTCGTTTATAAGCCCCCTCTTATCGAAATAGTCCCCGCACCCCCTAGGGGTCGTCGGATCGTCACCGCTCCACCCCAGCCAGCTCATCACAGATCGCCCGCGCCCGCTCCAGGACGCTACAAAGCTCTTCATGGATGCAGTCAGCTCGATGGAAGAGGTCTTCCAGCTCGCACCCTAGGTCCTCGGCCTTTGCCGCCATATCATCGCCTCCAGTTGTAGCCGCTGTTTCTGTCGCCGACGGCATCAGAGGATAGATCTGATCGCCCGTCTTTCCGGCCTCCTTTCACGTAGCAATCCCAGCAGCAGAGCCCGACGAAAGCCACCTCCAGCCCGCCACCATTCAGAGGGCGCCCGCATCGAGCACATCTTCGCCCCCGCCCCGGTATTGCTGGGGCTGGGCAATTCTCATCCTCATCAACCCCGCTGCTAGGAGAGATACGAGCCCCCGGCTCGAAAGAGACAAGATCGCTCTGGCGGATCATCCGACCGCCCCCACCGGAGGGTTCCACAAGGGCGAGCCGTTCAACCTCCCCGCCTCAGTGTAGCCCGACTCCTTCAGCCAGGCCTTGACCACGGCGAGAGGGAGGGGCGATCCCAGCTTTTCGCGGGCCAACTCCCAAAGCCTCGCCTCAGCAATTCCCGGCCAGTTCTGGAGGATCCTTCGCGCCACATCCTCCAGGGCGCCCGCCTCCTCAGCAGTAGGTGAGCGGGTCTCCTCCTCGTCGGGAGGATCGGCCTCTTTTGGGTCAGATCGCTCGGATTCCCCGGTCACCTCATCGGGGTTAGGTGTCTCACCCGTCTCTTCTGTCGCAACCGTCCCTACTGTCCCATCCGTCTCTCCAAGAGCACCAGATTTATCACGATCCGGTTTTACCGCCCGTGTAGAATAATCATGTATTCGTGAGACAGTAGAGACAGAAGGGACAGAAGAGACAATAGGGACATTAGAGACGGTTAACCTGTAAACGTACCTTGTAGGGCCTTTTCCTTCAACCTTCAGAGTCTCTATCTCTTCGGACGCCTCCAAGGCACTGATAGCCTTATCTACGTCATCGAGTTTGACGTGAAGCTTGCGGAGGAGATCACGCCTTGCGATTTTCCCGCCAGCCCTTCGGATGGTCCCTATTATCTGGTTCTGTAGGTTCTCCCTCTCGGACCGGGCCACCTCCTCGATAACTACCCGTGCCGTAGGCAAAAAGTAGCTCTCTACCTGTCGGGTCGCCTCTTGTACATGGGAAAGACTAACCTCCCTAGTGGTAGCGGGGTCGAAGTCTGACCGCCCGACGGTGAAGACCATAGCCAGCTTGAGGGCGAAGGTCATCAACCGGCCCGCTACTGCCTGGAGTATCCGGTCCTCCTCCCTCATCGCCCGCTCTTCTATCGCCTGTTGCCAGCTGGCGAAATGTTCCCAGCCCTCCGCCGTAAGGCTCAATTTCAAGCCTTCCAGCTCCAGCCCGGCCAACTTCTCTTTTAGGTCACGGTACTTCATGGAGATCGTCGCGTACCGGGAAAAGTCCTCCTCCGTAGCCTCCTCGAAAGCTTTCCAGGGCTTGACGTGATCCGGCCAAAAGAACCCGTACCTCAGAAGCCACCCCGAAGTAACGTCTAACTCCGACGTATAAGCCCTGAAATTATCGGGGGTGGTGGCGAGCCACTGAGTAACGTAAGGGCTAAGGATCTGAAACTCTCGCTTCTCTTTTCTTTGCCCCGTCCTCAGCTTTCGATGGTAGTCTTTCCCCTCGTAAAGCTCGGAGAAGAAGTCCCTCGCCTCGTCCATGTACTTCTTACCCATCGCCGCCAGCAGGGACCCCGCTTCATCCTTCATGAAGAACGACCGCGGGCAATCGGCCAACGCTTCAATCAACGCCTCAGGGCTAAACGAACTTGGAAGTCGTCGCCCTACTTCGTAGGTATCGAGGATCGCCCCCGGTCCATTCATCGCCGTTGTCTTTCGGCTCGTGGTGGAGTTCCCGAGACAGAAGAGCCACAGGTTAGAGTGAACGGTCCCCTGCTTTAGCTTCAAGACCACCCTTCGATCTATAGCCGTCGAAGCCATGAAGAGGCCCCCGGCATAATGATATTCTACGTAGGCATCCGAGAGGCTGGAAGCGTAGTCCACATACTCCGAAATGAAATTATCCGGCTCCAAGTTGATAGATAGCCGCGGGTTTTCCGCTACAGGTAGCCCGATAAGCTCCTCTTCGGTGATGCTCTTTATCCCGTCGTCCTTTTCGGTGGAGGTCGTCGCCTCCTCTGCCTTCAGGTGAGCATAGTCAGAGGGGAACCGCCCGGCCTTTCGCCTCGGACACGTTGCGCACGCCTCAGCAAACCGGGTCCCTCCGAGAGAGGAGGCGGGATATCCGGCCCGTGGCTCGTTTATCGCCTCACATCTCGCCTCGGAGATCTCGCCGAAAGAGGTATCGAATATTCGGTATTCGACGCCCGCCTGATCGGCGAGAGGAGACCAAAGCCGGAACGCCGCCTCCATGCTCCACCCGTCGGCATAGAGGTGCCGCGCCAGGTTCCCCAGAGCTGCGTGTCGCCCGATCTCCCCCGCCTTCACCCCTCCGGCGATCCTCTGTATGAGAGGGCACCATTCATCTGGTAGAGTGGGGGCATCCCGCCGGAAGAGGTCATAAGATCCGGTCTCCGTCTTCCGTCTCTCCAGCTTCTCTTCCGCTGCCTTAGCGTAGGGCCTCAGAAGTTCTTGGAGGCGGTCCTTATCTGAGGGGTCGAAGTCTCGATACCACGCCGCGCCCCGCTCCAGGACCTCGGAGGAGAGGGGGATAGTTGCATCTTCTTTTGATATCTTGATGCACTGAGGATCGAGAGGAACAACCGCCGCGGGGACGGTCTTGTGAATCGAGAAGATAGTCTTAAACTTCCGCTTCTGACCGTTCAACGCATCAAAGACCACGCGCCCGACATGCTCAGGGTGAGCCTCAAAGAACGCCTCCGCCGTGTCTCGGATGAAAGCGTTATACATTTCGAGGAGGTGGCGGAACCTGGACTCCCTCGCCTCGCCGTCCCATTCAGAAGGAGCCGTGAATAGGGCATGATGAATTAAGACATACACGCCGCCGCCAGAACATAGCGCATATACGCTCTTCTCGATCCCCGCCGCTCTGAGGCGATCAATCAGGAATGTCGCTGCCTCCTCCAGCGCCTTCGTGGTGTCG